>PJEL010001601.1_pt1 | contig 22385 bp, 17 predicted proteins | sample 1853271 | NCBI WGS metagenome assembly PJEL01 (sample SAMN08108733, study PRJNA415343) | Invertebrate metagenome, whole genome shotgun sequencing project. | host: Globobulimina | place: Sweden: Gullmar Fjord | collected 2015-08
CACTACGGTAAAGACGACATTATGAAGTTAGAAAGAAGAAGTAGTGCCATAAACGCAAAGCCGACAAGCGTAACTTGTTGATTTTACTACCATTTGTAATCCTCACTCGCAAAGTTGGGCTAATGTTTAATTACACCCCATATTCAGGAATATCTCACCTTTCGCCTTCAATCTTTTCATCAACCACATTGCAATTCCCCTGTAGAATCCGTTTTGTTATATCGAAAAAAACTATCATTTGTTGAATTGCTGTTTACTGTTGGGAGGCAATGGTTCTGAATGTTTACCAATCGAAGTGGTAATGGCTAAATTGAATTGTGTTTGAAAATTATTATATTTTCTAGTAAGTTATTGTATGTCTCTGATGATATTTAAAGGGACTGTATGTTTAATTTATGACTTAAAATATTAATTTCTTGAAATGATTTTTGTTGTAATCAATTCTGTTGTAGTTAAACTTCATTACATACAGCTTTTAAATTTAACTATAAATAGGAATTAAGATGCTTAGCTTTTTAACTGCAGCTCCCAATATGCCTTTTGCGGTTGCAATAGGTGTAATGTTTATCATTGTTATCCTTGAAGTTGTTTCTGTAAGTCTTGGTGCCGGTTTTTCTGAAATTATAGATTCAGTAATTCCTGAATTGGAGGCAGATGTTGATTTTGACGTTGATGCTGGAATTGACATTCCTGATGCCAGCCCAACAACAATAGCCAGAGTGTTAACTTGGTTTCGTGTTGGTGAAGTACCTGTTTTAATGTTATTTGTTGTATTTCTAACTGCTTTTGGATTGTCAGGTCTCATGTTTCAGTCAATATTCCAAGGCATTACAGGTGGTTTTATGTCACCATTTGTAGCATCTATCCCTGTTGTTTTTGTAACTATACCAATAGTACGCGTGCTTGCTGGAGTTATGGGAAACTATATGCCCAAAGATGAAACATATGCTGTCTCTGAAAAATCGTTAATTGGTAGAAAGGCAATCATTATAGCGGGAACAGCAAAACACGGAAAACCTGTGCAAGCAAAAGTTAAGGATGAATATGGTCAAACGCACTATATACTTGTTGAACCTGATCAAGCTGGGATCGAATTTGAAATAAAAACTGATGTGATTCTGGTAAGGCAGAACGGAGTAATATTTCAAGCTGTTAAAACCATCAGTTGATAAAAAAGTACCTGGTGAAAATCTAATGATGTTTATTAATACGAATAAGGAGTAGAGAATGGGTGATTTTGTAAATGCAGTGTCTGGTGTTGCCATAATGGCAGGAGTTATAGTCGTAGCATTGATAGGACTTGGTTTTATACTTGCCAGACTTTACAGGAAGTCAACCAAAGAGATTGCCTTTGTTAGAACAGGTTTTCGTGGTGAAAAGGTTATTTTAAATGGCGGAGCACTTGTATTACCTATTTTGCATGATGTTATTCCTGTTAATATGAATACTTTACGACTTGAAGTTCAACGAAAAAATGAAGAAGCTCTTATTACCAAAGACAGGATGCGTGTTGATGTAGCAGTAGAATTTTATGTGAGAGTTAAGGCATTACGGGAATCGATTGCAGATGCAGCTCAAACTCTTGGTTACAAAACTATGGAACCGACAGAGCTTAAGGATCTTGTAGAAGGAAAATTTGTAGATGCATTGCGTGCTGTAGCAGCCGAGATGTCAATGGAAGAACTTCATGAACAACGTGCTGATTTTGTAAATAAAGTACAGCTGTCAGTAAGTGAGGATCTTTTGAAAAATGGTCTTGAACTTGAAGCTGTATCTTTGACAGGACTTGATCAGACCAGTAAGGAGTTTTTTAATCCGAATAATGCTTTTGATGCGGAAGGTCTTACCAGGTTGACTCAGGAGATAGAAGAACGCAGAAAAACAAGAAATGATATCGAACAAGATACTGAAGTAGCAATTAAAAACAAGAATCTTGAGGCTGAGAAACAATCTTTGGAAATTGCCAGGGATTCTGAATATGCAAATTTACAGCAAGAAAGAGAGATCGAGATACGTAAAGCTAGCCAGACAACAGAAATCATACAGGAAAAAGCAAATAAGAAACGTGAGGCAGATCAAACTGAGATAGAAGCAAAAAAACAAGTAGTACTGTCTAAGATTATTGCTGAAAGAGAGGTTGAGCAGCAGACAATAGAAAAAGAGCGGCTTTTACAAGAAAAAGAAATTGAGAAAAAGAAAATAGTGGAAACAGCTCAGATAGATCAGAAAAAAGCTATTGACCTTGCTGAACAAGATAAGGCAATAGCTATTGCAGAAAAATCAAAAGAAAAATCTGTTGTTCAGGCAGAGGCAGACAAGGCAAAAGCTGAAGCGGTACGAGAGGAAGAAAGAGTTATTACTGTTCGGGAAACCGAGATAGCTGAGCGTTCAAAGGCCGTTGAGTTAGTGGAAGCAAAAAAACAAGCTGAAAAAGATGCTATTTCCATTGAAGTAGCTGCCGAAGCCGAGAAAAAGGCTGCAGTGGATCAGGCGGAAGCAGTAAAGACTCTTGCTATAGTAAACGCTGAGAAAGAGCGTATTGAAGCAAAAGGAAAATCAGCAGCTGAAATTCTGGAAGCCGAAGCAGCAGAAAAAAGATATCACGTTGATGCCGCAGGTGAGCGGGCTTTGAATGAAGCACGCAACTTATTGTCTTTGGATCAGATAAATATGCAACTCAAGATTGAACTTATGAAAAGCTTGCCAAGCATTATAAAAGAAAGCGTTAAACCTATGGAACAGATTGATGATATAAAAATCATTCAGGTTGACGGTCTTAATGCCGGTTCTGGAAATGGAAATGGTGCAAGTGAAGGTGGTAATGGGAATGGTAGTCTGGCAGATCAGGTTGTGAATAGTGCTTTAAGATACAGAGGTCAGGCGCCTCTTTTGGACTCTCTTCTTGCAGAAATAGGGCTAAAGGGTGATGATATTAATACTCTTAAAAATCTTAACCCTCAGGGTGATGATGCTTAACTCTCTAATTATATAGTCTGTTTGTTAACCCCTACAGGGGTGATGATTCAGGCTTTGTTTGTTTTGATTTAAGCTTCAGTATTAACAAATATGTAAATTCATACTAAACAGTAATACTGTTTGATATTACTATGTAAAGGGACTTGAAATGCGGGAATTTTTTATATTGGCATCTAGCCTCATCCTGATTGAAAAATAGAATTACAGGCTGCCTTTTGAATGGCAACTACGGCTGGGTTTTTGATGATTCTCTCTACGGAGATTGCATAAAATTGTTCTCTGACAGCATCAGCATGGCCGATAATTGAAACTTTGTGCTGTCGGCATACTTCCTCTTCAATGATCGATGGCGCTGCGAATATACCGTCACCTGCCTGACCAAAAACTTTGAGCAGTGCCTGGTCATCAAACTCTCCAACAATTTTAGGCCGTATGCCTAGATTGTCAAACCATTGATCCAGAGATCCTCTTAAGGCAGACATTGGACTTGGCAGCAGCATTGGTGCTCCATCCAGGGATGTGGGGAAATTGTCTTTTAGCGTTGAGGCAAGCTTGTCAGCGGCAAAAAAACTTACCCCACATTCGCCTAACAGGTGACTGTATGCCTTAACGCTTAATCCGGGTCTTACTGGTGTATCGGTAAGAACCATGTCAAGTCCATGTACGGATAACTCTGCCAGTAACTGTTCCTCTTTCCCTTCGTGGCATATGAGATGGATTTGCTCTGAAAGTTCCAGGGCTGGTTCAATAAGTTTTCTAACCACCAGCTTGGGGAGAGCGTCCACAATTCCAACAATCAGGCGCAATGGTCCAGATGTTGGTCTTCCCTTTATTGTGTCAAGCATTTCCAGTCCAAGTGCGAAGATCTCATCTGCATACCGGAAGGCTATTCGCCCCATTTCTGTGAGTTCCAAGTTGCGACCAACCCTGAGAAAGAGTTTACCGCCCAGCATTTCCTCGAGTTTCCCAACCTGCGCACTGATGGTAGATGGTGCCAGTCTGAGTCGTTCACTGGCTCGGCTTATGCTTCCTTCACGTGCAACTGACCAGAAATAGTACAAATGATGATAGTTGATCCATTCCATGTTGTTCCCCGATTCGATTTTTCCGAACTGTTTCTCTCTTTTTTTCTGTTTGCCCTAACTGTTTTGTTACGTTATTGTGTCTTTTTAACAGCAAATATCTTAAGAGGATCTTTCGATGATACTTGAAATTAATAACAAACAGGCAGGGATGAATCAAGAAGATTTCAGTCAAGTGAAACACCTGCTCCGATTTACATTGAGTCGGTTTGAAGGATCTGTCTTGAAGGTAACGACGCGTTTCTTTGATGTTAATGGCCCAAAGGGCGGCATGGATAAACGTTGTCGGGTTGTAGTGAAATTATCAACATCAGGGCAAGTTGTAATGACAGGAGAGGCAAGTAACTACATCGAAGCACTCAAAAATTGTCTAAATAGATTGGTACGGACAATCAGGCGGGAGATTAACACAAAACGAACCAAGCCAATTAGAAATAACAGAAGAGAAGCACTACTCTTAGTTGATAATAGTGACTTAGAAGAACCCGTTGGCAGCAATGAGTAGCGTTGCATTCTTATCCGGAGTCAAGTCTAAATTTTAATATATCCATCCCTTTGTCGGACCCTGCCATTGCTGCATCTCCTTTATTCTCTCCTCCTGGCAGGGTTCGACTTTTTAATAATACAAGTGAAACATGTTTTCTCCAGATAGTTATTTGATATGAAAACCTTTTTTGAAAGTAGCCTTTAAGGACACAGTAATGAAACGATCAACCAAAATTATTTTTTCCTCGATTTCTCTTCTCTTTCTTTTTGTATTTCCTCAATTAGCTGCAGCGGTAACGCCTGGAGAAACTCTTGACCTTACCAGTCACACTGTCGGATATTTTGCTATTTTTATTTTTGTCATTGCTTATCTTTTTGTCATGATGGAGGAGTTTACTCATATGCGAAAATCTAAGCCCGTTTTACTGGCTGCAGGGATCATCTGGGCTGCGATTGCCTGGGTATACACACAGTATGGATTTACTCATGCCGCAGAGCAGGCTGTTCGCCACAATATTCTTGAATTTGCGGAACTGTTTCTTTTTCTGCTGGTTGCAATGACCTACATCAATGCAATGGAAGAGCGTCAGGTCTTTGAAGCACTCAGAGTGCGGCTGGTAAACGGAGGGTTTTCTTTCCGGCAAATTTTTTGGATAACCGGTTTACTTGCCTTTTTCATTTCTCCTATTGCAGACAACCTGACAACCGCTTTGCTGATGTGTGCTGTGGTAATGGCCATTGGTAAGGATAATACCAAATTTATAAGTATAGCCTGTATTAATATTGTGGTAGCAGCTAATGCCGGTGGTGCTTTTTCTCCCTTTGGCGATATTACGACACTCATGGTCTGGCAGAAAGGCATTATCAACTTTTTTACTTTCTTTACCTTGTTTATACCCGCTGTGGTCAACTGGCTTATCCCAGCAGCTATTATGCATTTTGCTGTTCCTGATTTGATGCCGGTTAAATCTGATATTCAAATCAATATGAAAAGGGGCGCAGTTGTTGTTATCGGATTGTTTATAGCAACAATTGCTACAGCTGTGAGTTTTCACAATTTCCTCCATCTTCCTCCCATGCTTGGCATGATGACAGGACTGGCCTATTTGAAGCTTTATGGTTTTTATCTCAAAAAAACCCACAAACAGGAAGGAGAATCTCCTAAGAGACGAATCGGCGATGCTGATGAGGAACTGGGTGACCCTGTTGCCTTTGATATTTTTAAAAAAATAGCCAGAGCAGAGTGGGACACCTTGATGTTCTTTTACGGTATCATATTGTGCGTTGGAGGACTTGGATTCATAGGTTATCTGAGCATGGCTTCTGAAATAATGTATTCTGGCTGGGGAGCCACCCCAGCCAATGTGATGGTGGGTGTTTTCTCTGCAATTTTAGATAATATACCTGTCATGTTTGCTGTGCTAACCATGTCTCCGGAAATGTCCCAAGGTCAATGGCTGTTGGTAACACTGACCGCTGGTGTTGGCGGCAGCATGTTGTCAATCGGTTCAGCTGCAGGAGTTGCCCTGATGGGACAGGCAAGAGGGATGTACACATTCTTTGGTCATCTAAAATGGACGCCGGTGATTGCGCTTGGTTATGTTGCATCCATTTATGTTCACTTTCTGGTTAATGCGAGCAGGTTTTAAGAGGATCTGATGTCCACGTCAATAGATAAGCACTGGCACCACCTACCGGCAGAAGAGGTTATTGATCTTCTGGGTGGAAATCCCGATAAGGGCCTTGATCTGTTTGAGTTGAAACACCTTCAGGATTCATTTGGTGCCAATGTCATTACCTCGCAACAGGGAACAGGTGCACTTAAACGTTTCTTTCTCCAGTTTCATCAACCGCTTATATATATTTTGTTAGCTTCGGGAGTCATTACAGCGCTGCTCCAGGAATGGGTTGATTCCGGTGTTATTTTTGGAGTGGTCCTGGTGAATGCTCTCATAGGTTATGTCCAGGAAGCAAAGGCTGTCAATGCTTTGGCTGCCCTTGCTGACACAATGACAACTGAAGCCACTGTTCTGCGAGTAGGTAAAAAGAAACGGATCCCAGCAACGGATCTGGTGCCAGGAGATATTGTTCTGCTGACCAGCGGAGACAAAGTACCGGCAGACATGCGGCTTCTTGCCGTGAGCAATCTGCGAATTGACGAATCTGCTCTTACCGGTGAATCCCTGTCGGTTGAGAAGGCCGAAGGCGAGCTCGATCATGATGCATTGTTGGCCGATCGGCGAAATATGGCCTATGCATCGACTCTGGTAACCTATGGACAGGCGAAAGGGATTGTAACTGCAACCGGAAACAGTACAGAGGTGGGCCGCATCTCAAAACTAATTGCGGCCGCTGATGAACTGGCAACTCCCCTCACCAAAAAAATCACCGAATTCAGTCAAGTCCTGCTTTACGCCATTTTGGGATTGACGGCCATAACCGTTGCTGTTGGAATTTTGCGGGGGCAGACTCTTTTCGATATGTTCATGGCTGCAGTAGCCTTGGCGGTTGGTGCAATCCCTGAAGGTTTGCCTGCAGCGGTTACCATCACACTTGCTATCGGTGTTTCACGGATGGCAAAGCGAAAAGCCATTATCCGTAAATTACCGGCAGTGGAAACCCTTGGTTCCACAACGGTTATCTGTTCGGATAAAACCGGTACGCTGACAGAAAACCAGATGACTGTTCAGGAAATTATGATTGGCGGGGTTGTCTATGGAGTAAGTGGTGCTGGTTATAATCCGTTTACCGGAAAAATATTATCAGGCAATACTCCTGTGGTTTCCGCATCCTGTCCGGGCCTTAATGACTGTCTCCGCATCGGTGTCCTTTGTAATGACAGCATGTTGTTGCAAGCTGAGGCGAGCTGGAGCATAGAAGGTGACCCCACAGAAGGGGCCCTGTTTGTTGCTGCTATCAAGGGTGAGCTTGATCTTGCTGAAATCAGGAACAACTTTCCGCGCCTTGACACGTTGCCCTTTGAGTCGGAACATCAGTATATGGCGACACTGCACAAAAGCAAAAAGTGTGACAGTCGCTCTATTTATGTCAAAGGTGCGGCTGAGGTTGTTCTTGCCCGCTGTCGTTCTCAGCGAGATGCCAGGGGAAATGTTTCTTCACTGGATATTGAGCAAATTAATCAACACGTTGAGCAAATGGCTGCAAAGGGCCTAAGGGTACTTGCATTTGCAGACAAGAATGTGGCAGTTGACATTAACAGTATAAGTCATGACGATACAGAAGAGGATCTTGTTTTCATAGGCATTATGGCCATGATTGACCCACCACGGGCTGAAGCGGTTCAGGCTGTGGCAGTCTGTCAGGCTGCTGGAATTCGGGTTAAAATGATCACCGGTGACCATGCTGTCACTGCCTCAGCCATTGCCGGGAAGCTTGGCATTAATGATATGACAACAGGTACTGAAGGGGTTCCACAAGTTCTAACAGGAAGGGATATTGCTTCTCTTTCTGATCAGCAATTGATCCAGAAGGCAGAATCCACTGCTGTTTTTGCCAGAGTCGCGCCAGAGCAAAAACTACGATTGGTGGAGGCCATGCAGGCCCATGGTCATGTGGTGGCTATGACTGGTGACGGCGTGAATGATGCACCGGCTTTAAAGCAGGCAAATATCGGTGTGGCCATGGGGATCACCGGTACTGAAGTCTCCAAGGAGGCAGCAGATATGGTGCTCACCAATGACAATTTTAGTTCCATTGAAGCAGCTGTAGAAGAAGGTCGAGGCGTATTTGACAATCTGACAAAGTTCATTGTCTGGACTCTGCCAACCAATCTCGGTGAAGGACTTGTCATCATGACAGCCATCTTTTTCGGGGTGACCTTGCCCATTCTGCCTGTCCAGATTCTCTGGATCAATATGACTACTGCAGGTTTTCTTGGATTGATGCTGGCATTTGAACCAAAAGAACCAGGGATCATGACCCGAATGCCGCGTGAACCGAAGATGCCAATTCTCACTGGTGTTCTCATAGGTCGGATTATTTTGGTGGGTGGATTGTTGTTGATCGGCTCCTTTGCCCTCTTTCAGTGGGAGTTGGCCAGAGGAGAAGGAGTCAACCAGGCCCGTACAGTGGCTGTGAATGTTTTTGTGGTGATGGAACTTTTTTATCTGTTCAATTGCCGCTCCTTGACAAAATCTATTTTTCAATTGGGTTTCTTTACTAATTTATGGGTATTTGGCGGAGTGGCTGTCATGCTGTTTGTGCAACTTGCCTATACGTATCTGCCGATAATGAATAGTTTATTTCAAAGCGCACCCATTGATCTTGTGGCCTGGGTTCGAATCATTGCTGCCGGGCTGCTAGCTTACCTGGTGGTTGAAACAGAAAAACAGATATGGACTATTATTTCCAGCAAGAAAAAAAATAATCAATTGCCTGAATAGGAGATCTTTATGGGGTTGAAAAAAAAATACTGTATTGGGCCGTACAATTAGTAATGATAAAATAATTATTCCTCCTGTGGCGCTTGTATTCTTTGAAAAATAAACAGGTATAACGACCAGTGACATCAAAGTAAGAATAGAGTCTCTTTTGAACTGGTAGAAGTTGCATAAACCAGACAATAGTGCTGAAGGATTACTCAGGACAATAAATCAGATATGACTGAAACAACTAACCTCTACCGGCAATTAACCTAGAATGAAAAATTCAAGGAATGGAATACACAATTCAGCGGGCAGCAAAGCCAGTTGCGCAGGTGTTAATAGACTACTGGTAACTTATAAGCATTATGGCAGACTTGTTATGGGGGTATTCAGAATGGATTTGCAGCTCCACTTTTTCTGGGGCTTTTCGCTGACACTGCTTGGTGTCTACTGGATACCGTTTTTGCTTACTGGAGTGATTGTAACCTTAATTAAAGAATTATTTGATCTCTGGAGTAAAGACCATTGGAGTTGGGGAGATTTCTGGTGGGGCATTATTGGCTCAGGTGTGGCATTATTTTTTCTTTATAGCCAGAGAGCTTTTTGACCCTTTATAACCCTGAAAATATATATTCTAAATATCAAACATGAAAAGAAGAGGTTACTTGTGAACAGAAAGGCAATTGTAGGGATTCTCATGGGAAGCGACAGTGATTTACCGGTCATGGAAAAAGTGACGGAGGTTCTGGAGCAGATGAATGTTATCTATGAAATAGATATCTGCTCTGCCCATCGACTTCCCGAAAAAACGGCTGAATACGCAAAATCAGCGAGAGCCAGAGGGATTGAAGTTATTATTGCGGGAGCTGGTATGGCTGCCCATTTGGCAGGGGTAATAGCCTCTCATACAACGCTTCCGGTCATTGGTGTTCCTCTGTCATCAGGAGCCCTTAATGGTGTTGATGCTCTTTATGCCACAGTACAGATGCCTCCGGGGATTCCTGTTGCAACAGTTGCCATTAACGGCGGAAAAAATGCAGCCTATCTTGCCTGTTCAATATTATCTATCAAGTATCCTGATATTGTTGATTTGCTTGAAAATTATAGAGAAGAGGTGAGGGGTCAACTGAAACAGAAATCAGATAAACTCCACGAAAAATTTTGACTCAACAAGTCAGCGTATATTTAACACTATATAACAATTTGAGATAGAGATTATGGGCAAAGAAACTATCTTCTTCAAGATAGAGCAAAAGATGTTAAGAACGATTAGCTGCCAACCTGTTGCGCCTAGTGGTGGACAAACTAGATAAAGGGAAGGTAAATTTACAGCAGGGGAAACAGAAAACTGTAACGCTGAAATACCTAAACAAGTAGAAGTAGAAATTAAAGCTGAAAAGGAAGTAGGTAAACGAAAAATAAAGAAGAAGTTGGAATTTGAAATCGAGTGGCTTGTTGGAGATCAGAAAGAGAAGAGTACTTTCAATTTAGGGTAAAAGTAGATTGTAGCATTAGACAGCAGGTAATTGTTAAGTGAATGTCAGATTGTTTAGGAACCAGTAAAAAGATGTTTCTTGAGATGCCCATATGGAAATAACCTTACTACTGGCATTGATTTTAACAGTTGGTTTTGTCGCAGCAAAAGCAGGGCAGACTGTCCGGCTCCCATCTGTTACAGGGTTTATAGCTGCGGGAGTTCTTTTAGGTCCATCCGGCTTCAATATAATATCTGAAGAGGCCACGGGGAATCAGCTGAGGCATTTCACCCAGATAGCATTGATGCTGATTGCATTCGGAATAGGTGAACACCTAGAACTGAAACGGTTGAAGCATACAGCCAAAACCGTTCTGGCAATATGCCTGGTTGATACCTTCTTCGCTCTTTTTTTCGTTGCAGGAGGTGTTTTTCTGATCACCTGGTGGCTCGATACAGGTGGGCCTGGATGGTATTTTACTGATTATATGATGCTTGCTGTTACACTGGGAACAGTTTCCATCGCAACTGCACCGGGCACGATACTGTTTATTACCAGAGAATGCAGAGCTGTCGGCCCCATGACCACCACATTGCTGCAGGTTGTAGCAGTTAATAATGGTCTTGCTATTGTTTTTTTTGGTTTGGCTCTAGTGTTTGCGCGACAGGTGGCAGGAGCAGAGCAAATGGTTTTAGGAACAATTTTTACTACTGTTCTGGTAAAAATATCCGTTCCTTTGGTTCTCGGTGTGGCAACCGGCTTGATTATTGATTTTATCATTCATCGTTTACGCGACAGGGGCGAAATGCTGACAATCGGCCTTGCGCTACTTTTATTAAGCGGAGAGCTGGCAAGATATTTTAATTTTTCACCGCTTCTGGTGGGAATTGCTATCGGTTTTACCATTGTGAATAGAGATCGCAGAGATGTGAGGCTTTTTAGAACACTCAATACCTTTGAACCACCGATTTATGTTCTGTTTTTTACCATAGCTGGAGCTCACCTTGACATTTCTTCTTTGGGCATAGCTGGCTGGCTGGGTTTTGTTTATTTTCTCCTCCGCTCTTTTGGTAAAATATCAGGTGCTTATCTGGGTGGAATACTGGGTGGTGCTCCTCATACGATAAGAAAAAATCTCGGCATTGCTCTGGTTCCACAGGCAGGTATAGCTATCGGGCTGGTTTTTTTAGTAAATGGAGATCCAGACCTCCATGCCTATGCAGCTATACTGACGCCTACTGTCCTTGTCGGTGTCCTGTTTGCAGAACTGATTGGCCCATCCTGTACAAAGCATGCTCTGGAAAAATCAGGTGAAGCAGTTTGTGGTAATGGAGAAGAATCAGGAATAGCACTACTGAAAAATGGTGCTTTCCCCATTGATGAAACAATAGGCACACAATTTGTACCATGGTCCTGGGAAAAACTAAGGCCAGCCATATCACCAAAAGGGTTTGTACTCTTTGGAATATCTGATCAGGAAACGGTGAACGGGTTAACCAGAATGGCAACCATCATAGCTCATTATTTAATGGTACAACCTGTGGCGGTAAGGGTTGCCGGTAAAGAAAATACCGCTTTAATGCAGATTGAAGCAAAAGAATTACTTGAATCAGCTGCCCTGGAAACTGAAAATCTTGGCTATCCTTTCCGCAAATTAGAAATGAAAGCAGAAAGCACAGCAAAGGGTCTTGTTACAGCTTGTATGAAAAAAAAACCTTTAGCTCTATTGCTTGGTTATCCGCTGCAGGCAACAGAGCAGAGTTTTAATAAGATTGTGGAAGAAGTTTCAGCTGCTGCTGGATGTTCTATAGTTGTTGCAAGATTTTCAGGCATTCTCCATACTGAGAGGATACTGGTTCCGGTTATCCACTCTACAGATCTGGAAATAGTGGGTGATGTGTTATGCGCTATGGCTCATACAGGTAAACATTCTATCACGTTACTTCGACTCCTTTCATTTGATGTACAAGGGCAGGGGGAAGCTGAATACAAAAACAAATTGGAAAGCTGGGCTGTAGAGAAGAAGTTGCCTTTTATTCAATGTATTGTCACAAAGACTGAAGCACGTCTTGAAACAATTCTAAAAGAAACCCTCAGCCATGATCTGTTGATCATGGCTGTTTCTTCCGAAAGCTTCGGTATAAAAAAAATACTGTTGGGTTCTTTGGCAGATGATGTGGCCAGTAACTGTCAAAGACCTATATTGATAGTACATCCTCCCCGTCTGTGATACTGGAGGGCTAGATCTTCTACTGGTTTAATGATGGCTGGAATATTTTTGTTTATGTTGTTATCTAAAAGATTGACGTTGTATATTTTAGGATTACAAACCAATGTCATTAACTTGAAATTTTGTCCTGATATAGAATTGTAAAAATAATATGTTGATGTTGTATTTCACCATAAATATTTGTTCAAATATTCTTGTCCACAAGAAGAGAAAACATGGGTGAATTATTTCAAAATAATGATCAAGCTGGCACAGAACCTGACTTTCAATACATGTGCTAATCTTAATAATTAACATTACTTGTTGGAAATGAGCATTGTTGAAAACTGTGTACAGTATCCATGCATTTGTGAACTTGAATGAATAATTATAAAGTGTTGAGGTTTATCGATGATATTCAAGATATTTGAGAAAAAAGAACTTTCAAAGTTGTTTGACCTGTTGGCTGAAAATCAAATTGTCGGACCAGTGAAAAAGGGGAATGATAAGAAAAATCAACCCATTTATGCTTTTGATACTGTCCATGATTTTAGTCAATTGGAGTTAGGTTACAGTACTACAAAGTTTTCACCTAAAAAATTTGTGCTTCCTTATAGAGAAACCCTTTGTTCCTTTGATGTAGATCAAGGAAAGTGGGATAAAAATGTAGATTATAATATCGATAATCCTTTTGTATTTTTTGGCATGCATGCCTGTGATATTAACGGTCTGAATAAGCTTGACAAGGTTCTCCTGCATAGTTCCTATCCTATGCCTTACTATGCTGCCAAGAGAAAAAACATGTTCATTGTCGGTCTCGATTGTGAGCCCCAATCTTATTGTTTTTGCAGATCCATGGGCACAGATACGGTTATTCACGGTTTTGATATGTTTTTGACGGATTTGGGTGATGAATATTTTGTAGAGATTTTGTCTGCAGCTGCGTTTAATTATTTGAATAAAATAGTGATTCGAGAACCAACGGAGGACGATCATGAACAGTATATGGGCTTGGTTGCCAGGAGAAATGAGAAGTTTATTGCCCATGTGGACACAACCGATTTGACAAAAATTCTTGATATGGAATTTCAGGCAGATGTTTGGCAGGAATGGGGTGACAAATGTCTTTCCTGCGGAACCTGCGCCAATGTATGTCCTACGTGTTATTGCTATGGAGTGCAGGAGAATGTGAATTTAGATTTACAAGGAGCTGTTAAGACCAAGCATTTGCATTCATGCAATTTAGTCGATTTTGCTGAAGTGGCAGGGGGGCATAATTTTCGTTCTGAAAGCCATGTACGCCTGAAGTATCGGTATTACCATAAACATCGCGGCTTTGTTGAAGCCTATGAGGAATCGCTGTGCGTCGGCTGTGGAAGATGTGGAGTGGCCTGTTTGGCTGATATAACCGTACCGGAAGTGATTGCTAGTGTTAGAGGGGAGGATGAATAATGGGATTGAAATTTTATGATGTCCTTCATGATGGCGGAGATAATGATAAGCATCAGTTTAACAGTTTTGAGTATACTCATCAGGCTGAGATAACCAATGTTTATCCGTTGACTGAAACGGAAAAGCTGTATCAGATTCAAATACAGGACTCTGACAAAAGAAAACGATTCTCCTTTAAACCGGGACAATTCGTCATGCTCGAATTACCCGGCATTGGTGAAGCGCCTTTCTCCATTTCATCATCGCCTATACGGCATGGCGATATAGAGCTCTGTGTCCGTGCGGTTGGTAATTTAACAAATTTTTTAGCCAGGGTTGAACGTGGGATTCAGGTAGGGATCAGGGGACCGTTCGGCACCCATTTTCCCATGGAAAAAATGTATGGACAAAATGTCATGCTTATTGCCGGTGGACTGGGCATTGCGCCGCTTCGTTCTCCTGCTTTGTCAGTCCTTGAACATAGAAGTCATTACAATATGGTAGATATTATTTACGGGGCGAAAAGACCGTCGGAACTTCTTTTCACCTATCTGTATGATATGTGGAGAAAATTTGATATTGATTTGAACATCATTGTGGAGGAAACCGACCAGAATTGGGACGGGCCGGTGGGGCTCATAACCGATATCATCAAGCCTCGGATAGTCGAGTATGGAGAATCCCTGGCTACGGATACCTATGCCATTGTCTGCGGTCCGCCGGTGATGTTCAAATTTGTCTGTAATATGCTTATAGATGCCGGGCTACCCATGCAAAGGATTTTTGTTTCTCTAGAAAGGCGAATGCATTGCGGCAGAGGTAAATGTTGTCGTTGCAATATCGGTTCAACTTATACCTGCATTGAAGGGCCGGTTTTTGACTATTGGTCGGTTATGAATCTCAAGGAGGCCATCTGACTATGCCTGCTGAATTGTCTTATCTCGGGGTACCACTTTCTCGGCCAAGGGTTGCTTTTTTTGAATTGACCTCCTGTGAGGGGTGTCAGTTGCAGATTGTCAATAATGAGGCCACGCTTATTGATTTTTTGTCGCTTGTTGAGGTTGTGAATTTTCGTGAGGCTATGAGTGAACGATCTGATGACTATGATATTGCCTTTGTTGAAGGCTGTGTTACCAGAAGTGACGAGGTTCAACGTCTGCGGAAGATAAGGGGAAATGCCAAGGTACTGGTTGCTTTAGGCTCTTGCGCCTGTTTTGGCGGTGTCAACCAGTTGAAAAATCGGTTTCATGATCAGGAATGGGTGAAACAGGAGGTCTACGGCTCTTTTCCAATTGAAAGTCAGCAAGCTCGCCCGCTTGCTGCTGAAGTCAAGGTTGATCTTGAGATTTACGGTTGTCCGATAAAAAAGGAAGAGGTTGAAAGGATCGTTACTGATCTGGTTCTGGGTAATACCATTACTCATGCAAAGTACCCGGTTTGTATGGAATGTAAAGCCAATGAAAATATTTGTCTCTTTGATCTTGGCGAATTATGTCTTGGGCCGGTGACCAGGGGTGGATGCGATTCTTGGTGTCCAAACAGCAGGATGGGATGTTGGGGATGTCGTGGCCCGGCAGAGGTTGCCAATATGTCACAATTTTTGGAAATTTTGAATAAAAAAGGTTTTTCTCATGAAGCAATTCTGGATCGGCTTGAGTGTTTCGGCGGTTTTTCCGCACAGGCTGAGGGTATGAGAAATCTGGTAGATAGTGAAAAAGAGTCGGTAGGAGACAAGGAATGAAGGTTGATTGTGATATTAATGTAAAACATCTGACCCGGGTAGAGGGCCATGGCAATATCAAAATTAACATCCGTGATGGTGAAGTAACTGAGGCCAGGTGGGAAGTAATTGAAACCCCACGGTTTTTCGAGGCCATGCTGGTGGGGAAGAAATGGGAGAATGCTCCGTATATCTGTGGCCGGATCTGTGGTATTTGCTCCATCGGGCATACTTTGGCAAGTATACGTGGAATAGAAAACGGTTTTGGTATGACACCGTCAAAGCAGACAACCATGTTGCGGCTGCTGTTAAAACATATGGAGACCTTACAGAGCCATATTCTTCATCTTTATTTTCTTGCTGCTCCTGATTTTGTCAATACCGGCAGCGTGTTGCCCTTGATTAAAACGGAACCAGAGATTGTACATCGGGCAGCTCGGCTGAAAATGCTTGCCAATGATGCCTGTGATATAATCGGTGGCAGGCGATTACATCCAACCCGAACGGTGGTAGGCGGTTTTACCATGTTACCTAAAAAGTCTGAGCTTGAAACGATTAAACAAAGATTGCAAGAAGCGAGTGATGATTTACTAAAGACTGTTGAATTATTTTCTGGCTTTGAAATGCCTGATTTTATAAGAGAAACAGAATTTGTTTCATTAAAAGGGGCTGGTAGTTATCCATTTGTCGGAGGCAGTCTCTTGTCCACCGATGGCGTGCACAAGTCAGAACAGGAGTACCTGCAAATGACAAATGAATATTGCGCTCCAAATTTCACCTCAAAGTTGAGCAAGCTATCCCGTGATTCTTTTGCCGTGGGAGCCCTTGCGAGACTGAATAATAATTTTGCTTTTTTGCATCCAATGGCAAAAGATGTTGCCGGAACTTTGGGTGCAACTCCGGTTAATCATAATCCTTTTATGAATAATATCGCACAGCTGGTGGAATGTGTTCATGTTGTGATGGATTCAATAGACATTATTGAGGAATTATTGGCCAGAGAGTGGGAGGAAGAGCGTCAACCGGTGACACCAAGGGCGGGCATTGGTGTAGGTGCAGTTGAGGTGCCCCGTGGTATTCTCTATCACTGTTATGAATTTGACCGGGAAGGGCGGATTATACGTTCGGATTGTGTTATCCCGACCAGTCAAAATAATGCCAATATTCATTTAGATATTATTGAACTGGCCCGTCAATGTGCCGAGCTGGGCAGGGCTGACACTGAGATTGAAAAACTTGCTGAAATGCTGGTTCGAGCCTATGATCCTTGTATCTCTTGTTCTGTGCATTGATTAATGGTGTTAAAACTTCTGCAGCTTTTAAATGATACGTCACTCTATAGTAATTTGACTAAGGTCTATTGTGAAATAATATAAAGTATGTACAGTTATGTTTGATGCAGGTATTTAACTCATTTCAAGGAGTTTTCCATGAACCTGAAAATACTTGTAACTGGTGCTGGTGGTCAGATAGGTACAGAGCTTGTTGAAGCTCTTTGTCTAAATATGGAGAGTGTAATGTAGTTGTAGGAGGGTATAATAAAGTTCTTCCTGATATATTATTAAAAACAAGGCCTGTTGAGTATTTTGATGTCTGTAATTCGAAGGAACTTCATAATGTTTTGCAACGATATGAAATAAATGTGATCTATCATCTCGCAGATAGAATAAAATTCTCATCTCCAACAGCTATGGATTCAGTCCATAATGGATTGCGGCAACTTAAATCATTTCCTAAGAATGTCTCTACCCACGTTTAATTGGCATTTTTAAGTTCTTCTTCATCTTCTTTATTTAGCAGCTCAATGAGCTTGTGTCTGTCAATTAAAGAATATCTTTTCTTGGGGGGGATTGAATTTCATTATATCCACCGTATTCCCAGGCAGATGGATATTGTATTTTGCCGGTTCTGACCATATTGAGGTCGATATACAAGACAGCAAATTAAGTGTTCACCTGTTTGCACAGCTGTCGCATGATAACGATATTCCCAAAATGCTCCTTTTCGTTCTCAAAAACGAGCAGGTGAATGTGATTAGAAGTAACAGTATAAGGGGTTTGAAGCCCAATGGAACGGAAAGTTGCGCTAAGCGTCTATGTGGTCGATTTCCGGCTCATTTAGCGATCTCAACTTACCTTGTGTGATGAAATCAGCAAGGGAAAAGGAATAGTGGCCGAGCATGTTGACGTGTTTGTATGGCAATGGTGAAAGCCTTGCAACGTCTTCTTCTTTTAAATCCATGCCTTGTTGACGCAAATGGTTGAGGGCTGCTTCCATGTAAATGGTATTCCAGAGGACAACTGCATTGGTTACAAGACCAAGTGCGCCAAGTTGATCTTCCTGACCTTCTCGATAACGTTTGTGGATTTCGCCACGTTTACCGTGGCAAATAGCGCGAGCGACAGCGTGACGTGCTTCCCCGCGATTTAGTTGGGTCAGGATACGGCGACGATACTCTTCATCATCGACATAGTTCAGGAGATAGATTGTTTTATTAATCCGCCCAAGCTCAATAATGGTTTGCGCGAGGCTGGAAGGGCGCTCACTCTTGAGAAGGGAGCGCACCAATTCAGAGGCTTGCACGGTTCCAAGTTTCAGGGAACCTGCAATACGCAACATGTCATCCCAATGTTGAGTAATTTTTACTGGTTTCAAATAGTTTTGCGCCAATTCATCGAGTACTCCATAATCTGCATTTTTATCAATACGCCAGAATCGAGATTCACCAGCATCTGCAAGACGTGGTGAAAACTGATAACCGAGCAACCAAAACAGGCCAAAGATCATGTCACTGGCTCCGGCTGTATCGGTCATGATTTCCCTTGGCGACAGGCCAGTTTGCTGTTCCAGCAACCCCTCAAGAACGAAAATTGAATCTCGTAAAGTGCCAGGCACCACAACGGCATGGAAACCGGAATATTGATCAGAAATGAAATTGTACCAGGTTATGCCCCGCCTTGAACCAAAATATTTTCGGTTAGGGCCAGCGTTTAAGGTTTTTACCGCTGTAACGAAACGCATGCCGTCGGCGGATGCTACCTCACCACCTCCCCAAATTTGCGCCAACGGAATTGTTGCTTGATAATCTACGAGCCGTGCATTCGCAGAGGTCAGGCTTTCCATACGGATATAGTTTTGTTTTACCCAATTCAGTCGGTGCCGTGTCAATGCTGGGGTATTCTGTAAAGTCAATGGTTCCAAGCCGATATTGCAGGCTTCAGCCAGAAGTGCAGCGCACATACTAACTGGCAGATCAGTCGCACGTGCGTTGGCCTCGCTAATATGAGTAAATTCATCGGCAAAGCCAGTGTGTGCATGGACTTCAAGAAGTAATTCCGTTAAGTCAATGCGTGGTAGCAACGCCGTCACTTTATCGCGCAGGGTGATAAGGCTTGGAGGTTCATCAAGCTTATCGAGATTGGTAATGGTTAGTGTTGGCTTGTCATTTTGATATTCAACACGCACATTATCATTTTTCTCAAAATGATCGGCTACTTGTCGATAGGTAGCATCAAGCTGTTTTGCAAGACCTTGCAAAGCCTCATCCGGTTTGGGTAAGTGGCCAAGGGAACGACAGACTTGCAGTCTCTTAGCTTCCCATTCCCCGCCATGGAGCAATTTGGCACGAGGATCACCCCAGCGGTCACTGGCTTCGACGTAAACATCACGGCGGCGCAATGCGTCTTGTAGTCGCTCCATTACACAAAGTGTGTAACCACGTCGATCGACGTTATCGTCCTTGGCAAAGACCAAACGTCGCCAAGCCTTGGTGACCATATCAGTGGATGCATCTTTGAGGTTATGCTTTTTCGTACCTTCAAAAGTTCTTAGGAAATTCAGAGCTTCAAGAACAGAAGTTCCGGCTGGTGCAGCCTTAAAAGCAATGCCATTGAGCATTTGTGGCAAAAAGCGTCGCACCCGACCATATTGGGCAACCATTTCATCATGAAAATGATCCTCTGGTGGCCGAGCAAGGTCATTGATTGTTTCAATGGAATTTTCCATCTGCTGCTTTGATATTTTGGCAAAGATAGCATCTCGTAAATCATCTATGCCGTACTTTTCATCAAGCAGGAGTGTACAAGCTTGAGCCAGTGCAATAGCTGCCTTGTCTAAATCCTTCAAGGTACGTAGCCGGTTCTTTTTCCCGAGTTTTTTCGCCTCACCTGCGATGCCTGCAATGAGTAAATCAAGCACATCAAGCGCGTCATCAAGGGCAATTATTTCATAGGTGTGAGCAAAAGCCAGAAGAGTTGCTATCCGTCGATCTTCAGGCATCCGCGCAATCTTATAGGCGGAAATTAGGCCGGAGTGTCGGGCTAAATATTTCAAGCGGACAGGTGGAATACGTGAAATATCAAGATCGTGTATGCCAAGTTTTTGAATGTCCTGATAACGGGTAAGTGCATTATTAAACGATGGCCCACTGATGTGAACTGGTCCCTGCCGAAAACGTTCCAGTGCCGAAATCCGACTATCATCCTGAACGGTTAACAGCTCACAAAGTTCCGCTTTTTGTTTTGCATTGGGAAGAGTTGATAAATAACGCCACAAACGATTAGTTGTTCGATCACGAATTTGAGACACCAACCGCTCAAGCGTAGTTGCACCTGGAAGCAGAATTTTGTTACCAATAAGCCAGTGTGTAGCCACATCAAAAAGTAAACTGGGGTGTTCTGTGCCAGTCCAAGCCCGGGCATAAAGCATTCGGCTTAGGCGAAATCGCCATGGCGTATCGTTGAAATCATGGTAGGAATATTCTTGCTGTATTTCGAGCCGGTGGGTGTGTCGTGTCTGTTTACGTTCTATGTAGCGTATTAGGCCGTCAGTTTTCGTGATATTAATCTGGTGTGCGACAAAATCGATAATGCCATCCGGGACATCTATCGGATTGGGCAGGAAAGTTCCAAGATAGCGAACAGTGCCAAGCTGGAGTCCAAATCCTAAACGGTTATGATTACCGCGCCGCCTGGTGATCAATGCCCGATCTTTATCATCCATATGAAAATACCGCGCCAACTCCACAGGTGACAGTTCCCCTGTTAACCGTCCGTAGTTCTTTTTCTGGGTTTCAGTGAGGAATTTAACGGGCATTATTTGCGGTTCCATACCGTCCGAAAAACGGACGTTTTTCTTGTGCTAAACAGGAGGGTTTATTAAGGTGGTATTTTCAACAAGAAAAGCCATCAAGAAAATCAATACAAGTTTGTTGATCTAATTGCAAGTTTTCTGGCAGGAGTATTTTAAATATGCTGATCGGCTATATTCGAATTTCAAAAAGTGATGGTAGCCAGTCTCTTGACCTGCAGCGTGATGCTCTTCTTTCCGAAGGGGTTGAGTCTGACAGAATCTATAAAGACTTGGCCTCTGGCCGGAAAGATGATCGGCCAGGATTACGGGCATGTCTTAAGGCTCTACAGCCAGGAAATACTCTTGTCGTTTGGAAACTAGACCGCTTGGGCCGTGACTTGAAACATTTGGTAAACACGGTTCAGGATTTTAATGAACGTGACATTGGATTGAAGGTTTTGGCCGAAGCTGGGGCTCAAATTGACACAACCACAGCCAATGGCCGACTTATTTTTGGTATATTTGCTGCGTTGGCCGAATTTGAGGCTGAATTGATCCGGGAACGTACTAAGGCAGGACTTGCTGCCGCCAGAGCTAGGGGGCGCATGGGAGGAAGGCCCAGGAAAATGACCATAGAAACTCTGAAGATGGCTATGGCAGCAATGACAGATCGAGAATCGAATGCATCAAATGTGGCAAGTAGACTTGGTATTACCACAACTACACTTTATGCATATGTAAATGGTGATGGCTCAGTTAAAGAACAGGGACAGCGGCTATTGGACAGCAGCATGTCAGAACGCTGTAGTGCGGAAAAAGGAAAAATATAATCGTGGCAAATCAAAAACTTAATATAAAAGGAACAGAGGTAATCATTTTTTCCAAAGAGAAAAGTGATTATATTTCCCTTACGGATATTGCCCGTTTCAAAGATGCGGATAGAACTAATTATATTATCCAGAATTGGATGCGCAATCGTAGTACGATCGAGTTTATTGGTCTCTGGGAGCAAATTCATAATCCTAATTTTAAAAGCATCGAATTCGATGCCTTTAAAAATGAAGCTGGTTCCAATTCCTTTACCCTGACCCCAAAACGATGGATTGAGGCCACCAACGCCAAGGGAATCATATCTAAAGCCGGTAGGTACGGTGGGACATATGCCCACAATGATATTGCTTTTGAATTTGCTTCTTGGATCAGTGCTGAATTTAAACTTTATTTACTAAAGGAGTTTCAGCGACTCAAACAAGATGAATTTGACCAGCAGAAATTGGAATGGAGTGTCTCACGAATCCTTGCGAAAGTGAATTACCGTATTCACACCGATGCCATTAAGGAGAACTTAATCCCAAAGGCAATTACTCAAAATAAGATCAGCTTTGTTTATGCTGGGGAAGCGGATCTTTTGAATGTTTCTTTGTTTGGGAAAACTGCAAAAGAATGGCGAGATGAAAATCCTGATCTCAAGGGTAATATGCGAGACCATGCTACCTTGGAGCAGCTGGTTGTACTCTCCAACCTGGAAAGTCTTAATGCCGAATTCATTAA
>PJEL010001602.1_pt1 | contig 22383 bp, 15 predicted proteins | sample 1853271 | NCBI WGS metagenome assembly PJEL01 (sample SAMN08108733, study PRJNA415343) | Invertebrate metagenome, whole genome shotgun sequencing project. | host: Globobulimina | place: Sweden: Gullmar Fjord | collected 2015-08
TGATCTCGATCTCTGGATCGACCTCGTGGGTCCACCCCTCGAGGTTGGAGACGATCAAGTCGAAGGGGATGTCGCCCTGGCGTGCCTCTCGGAAGGTGACCGCCCAGGCCGGGTCTAGCCTCCGGATTCGGTCACGGACCAGTCGGGGGTCAGGTATCAAGCAACCACCAACACGCCGGAATCCGGCCTTCGCTCGTAGCGCCATCGGGGGTAGCGCCACCGGGAACCCCGAAACTGTTCCTTGATACCTGACCCCGCCCGTGCTGGGCGCCCTCGCCCGTGCTGGGCGCCCCCGTGCTGGGCGCCCAGCCCATCTGCAACTAGAATCACTCGGTGGAGGAAGGATGCTCGTACAGCTCGTTCTACTGACCCTGGCCCATGGCGCGGAGCCCGCTTCGGCGGAGGCGCTCGCACTGGCGGCCAAAGAGTGCCCGGACAACGCGCGGGCGATTCCCGAGCACGCCTTCACGCTGCAGGCCCCGGGCAAGCCGTGGGACAAACACACCTTGGTCCCCGCCGTCGGCAACACCAGGGCTTGCCTGCTCCACATCCGCCCAGATGGCAAACATGTGGCCTACGAAGCGCCGTTTGCGACGTGCATGAACTGCGGGCCCAGTGAGGTGCAGGCCATCAGCTTCGCCGATCTGGACAAGAACGGCACTCCCGACGTCTCGCTAGTTGTGGCGGGCACTGTCGGCTGGGATCCCCAGGAGCTGTCCGGAAGCCGCTTCATCGTGGGACAGCGCTTCTACATCTGGACGAGTGATGCGGAGTTCACTGTGCTGGAGGCCGCCAAACAGGAGGCCATCGACGCACTGGAGGGGGTGAAGACCCTGCCCGAACTCCACAAGAAGTGGCGACCATAGCCAAGCCCCATCGATATGAGTAAGGGCCACCAGGCGACCGTTCTTTCAGCCGTCTGACACCCACACGCCCGAGCTCAGAGCGCACAAACGTCGGTATCGAACGTCGCTTTGGCGTGTTCCAGAATGATGTCGCCGACGAGCGCGGCGGGCAAGGGGACCTCGATCGTGCGGCCCTCCAGCCCGGCGGCGGCGTTGATCCAGCCCTGGCAGCCGCCGAGGGACGCCAGGGAACCTCCGGGCTCGCACTCCTCTCGGATGCGCGCGGTGAGCTCCTCGGCGGTCACCTCTCCGGTGGGGTCTGAGGCTTCTACGGTCGAGAGTTGTACGGTTTCGAAGCCGTCGAGCCCGACCAACAACGAGCCGCGCACGTCGAACTCGACTTGCATTGCGATGTCGGGGCTGTCCTCGCCGTCGTCGATCTGCTCGAGAGAGTCCAGGTCCAAGACGATCTCCTCGACGTGGACGATTGTATCGATTGCGGAGACTCCCGACGGACAGGGGCGATGGGTGTCGAGATCCCACCGATGGGCGCCCGGCGGCAGATCGTGGTCCAGCGCTTCGAGGTAGGTCTCCCCACCCATCAAGAGGGCCTGGGACGGGTTGGCGGAACTCACCCAGCCGAGTCCCCAGGAGTATAAGGTGCTATTCGGGAGGTCGAACCACAGCATCTGGGACAGCTCCACGTCGGAGGCGCCGTCCACGCGGATGGGCTCAGCTCCGATTTCCAAGGCGGAGTTCGAACTCCGCACGTACCAGATCTCGTCGTAGTACGAGGGCTCGATGGTGAAGTGGCCGTCGATGTCGACGCCGTCGATGGCGAAGTCGTCGTCGAGGGAGACGAGCCACTCTTGCCTGACGAGCTCAGTCACGGTGGCGGTGCCGGTGATGTCGGGGCACGGTTCGAAGTCGAGGGTGACGAGGTCTTCCCTTGGAGAGGTGTTCCAGCACTTGCTCTCCGGCGCTATGACGGCCTCGAAACCAAGGAGTTCGCGAACGTATTCGTCGCTCAGAATCACGCCGACGCTTCGCTCCGCCGCCATCTGCGCCGCGAAGTGCTCGGATGCTTGGGACGCTGTGTGCCCCTCGAACCACGACGCCGTAGCGGTGGTGTCGAATTGGACCGGTTCGCTGTACTCGCACCCCGTCAGTGCCAGTGCGACGACGGCTGCTATCGCGATTCGCTCCATTGTATGCCTCCAGATTGTCCTTGACCTAGGGTCTCCGGAGGAGTGCTGCCAGTCGAAAACGCAGGAATTTACTATGCTTTAGGAATAGTCTCGGCTTCCTTGCGAATTCCTTGAGGCGCTGAATCTCGTATGCTCGCCGCGGAGGTGAAGTGGCCCGGATCCTGCTCATCGAGGACGACCAGTCGCTCGGAGGGCTGCTCGAGGTCGAGCTCCGTCGCGCCGGTCACGACTGCACGTGGGCGATGGATGCCTTCTCGGGACTCTCCCGGTTCAGAGCGGTGGATCCGGAGCTCGTCCTCCTCGATCTGAATCTCCCCGACCACAGCGGGTTCGACGTCCTCGAGCAGATCCGCGTCGATTCGCTGGTACCGGTCATCATCCTCACGGCGCGCAATCGCAACGACGACAAGGTGCGCGGGTTCGATCTCGGCGCCGACGACTACGTCACCAAGCCCTTCTGGCACGAGGAGCTGCTCGCGCGGATCCGGGCCCGCCTCCGCCGGCCTGCGCCTCAGGAAGGAGGATCCGACCGGATTCGCCGCCACGGGGTGCTCTCGGTCGACTTAGAAGGCCGGACCGTCTCCGTGGCTGGCAAGGTGCCGCATCTGACGCCGACGGAGTTCGATTTGCTCGCCTATCTCCTCCATAGGGAGGGACGAGCGGTGCGTCGCCAACAGCTCATCGACGACGTTCTCGTCGGGGAGGAATCCACGGAAACCGCCTTGCAGACCCATATCTCACGCCTCCGCCGGAAGCTGGGTGAGGCGGGTCCGCGCATCAGCACCGTGTGGGGTATCGGCTACCGCTTCGACGGCGACAGCAGCGATGCGTAGGCGGAGTCTTTCCCGCCGATATACCTTGGTGATCGTCGGGATCCTGCTTGTCTATGCGGTCTCGGTCTTCGCAACCAACGTGCCCTGGGCGGAGAACTATCTCGAGGAGTACTTTACCCAGTGGCTCTCGGAGGTGGAGAAGGGCGGAGAGATCGCCCGTTGCAACGCCAATCCCGCGGGATGGCACCATCGCGGATTGCGGGAGAGCGGCATGATCGCGCTGGGGCCCGATGGAAGACCCCTCGTTGCCGGATTCGAGGAGACCCACGTCGATCTGAGCGGCCTCCAACCCGGCTTTACGACGCTGACCATGCCGCCGATGCGGCGCTTGGTGACCGCCCTCGGCACGATGGTGGGAGCCCCACCGGCGGCGCCGCAGTGGACCGCCGTGCTCGATCGCGGAGTCGACGAACCGTGCCGTTGGATCCTGATGTATCAGCACTATTGGCTCGGACAGGAAGCGAGCGGCATCGCTGGACCGGTCCTGCAGCGGATCCTGGCCATCGCGATTGTGGTGATCATAGCGGTTCGCCTCACGGCGTGGCCCCTGGTCAGGCGCCTCCAGAACCTGGTGGACAGCACCCGGCGCATCGTCTCGGCGGATTTCCGCGGTGAGCTGAAAGTGGCGGCGAAAGGCGACGAACTCGACGACCTCGCAGAGGCTTTCAACCAAGCCACGGGGGCCGCCCGCGAACGGCTGGAGCTCCTCGAGCGGCGCGACGAGGTCACCCGCGAGGTGCTCGCCAACGTTGCTCACGATGTGAGGACGCCGCTTGCAGCAGTCAAAATCAGCGTTGGACGGTTGGTCTCGCAGGCTCCGGAGTCCGACGTCGGCCCCACCGCTCTCTCGGAGCTCGCTCACCTCGACAGCCTGCTGAACAACCTGCTCACCCTGGTCCAACTCCAAGGTTCGGCGATCCCGCTCGTGAAGTCCCCCATGGACCTCGGGGATCTCGTCGACCGCGTCGTCACCCGGTATCGGATGATCGCCAAGGGGCGCGGAGTCCAGGTGGATAGCTCGGTTCCGGACGATCCAATGATCTTTTCCGTCGATCAGGTGGCGCTCCAGCAGGCCCTTGGCAACCTGGTACAGAACGCGACGGAGTTCGCCGAAGCCCACGTGGCCGTCCTGCTCTTCGAGGAGGAAGGCTTCGCGGTCTTAGAGGTCCGCGACGACGGGCCTGGGGTCTCCGAAGTCGAGATCCCCAAGCTGTCCCAGCGGTTCTTCCGTGGAGAGGCCAATGCGCCTCGCGGCCGAAAAGGTCAGGGGCTGGGGCTGGCCATCGCTGCAGAGATGGCGCGCCGGCACGGGGGAACTCTCACGCTGCAAACAGAGGAGGGAGGCGGAACACTTGCCCGGTTGACACTGCCAAGTCAAACCCCTGGGCTGTAGACGTCTACGGCAGCCGGCCCTCGAGCAATCCCAGAACCCGCTGTCGAATGTGGGCTTCGTAGGCGCCTGGGCCGCCTTGCAGGGCCAATGCGAGTCCTTCGGTGCGGACAGCGTCGAAGCGCAGAGCCCAGTGCGCCTGTTCGGCGCCCGACATGCCGTCCCAGCGGGGGTAGAGCGTGAGCTGGTGAGGTTGGGCGCGGTGAGGGGCCAAGCCGCCCGCGAGCTGGGCGCCGATGGGGGACTGCAGGAACTCCCCGAAGGTCGTGAACTTGCCCTCCAGCATCGCCGAGAGCACCATCGGCCGAGCGTTGCGCAGTACGCGATCGAGGGCAGCGGCGGCCAGGCCGTCTGGTTCGAGGTCGTAGGGGAGACTGCCAGCCGAGGCGAGCAGCAGGCGCTTCGCGTCCACCGATGCGGCGATGCGACGCAGCTCGCGCTCGGTCGTAGAGCGATCCTCGGTCCGGCGCAGGTCCTCGAGGACGAGTCGGGTCGCGTCCAGGTCCGGTTCCAGCAGGTCGGCCCACCGGTGGCGCTGCACCTGCACCAGACGGTCCAGCGCCGCATCGAAGTGACCGGCGGCGATGTCCAGATAGACATCGACGCTTGCCTCGGCCAGGCAGGCCGCGGACCGAGCATGTAGGCGGCTGCACGAGCTCGCCGCCGCCCCGGCTGCGCGCTCCTGGGCGTAGTGCCGCCGGTATCGCGTCAGGTCCGTCCGCCGGGGCGCTTCCTTGAGCGGGGCGTCGAAGGCCCGAGCCAGGACGGGGCCCAGCTCGTGGTGGTCGAGCAAGCGCCGGTGGGCGTCGAGCAGCACCAGCGCGTTCTTTGGCTCCGTGCGTTCGAGGGCATTCAGAGAGACCTCGCGCCACCCGGGCGCCAGGCCGGCCTGGTCCAGGAGCTTGTGCACTGCGGCGACGGCCTGCGGTTCTGCGCGAAGCAGTGGCACAGGTGAGTAGGGGTCGACGTGGGCGTCGGGACGGCTCTCGATCACTGCATACAGCGCAAAGCGGGCGACATCCTCGTCGGTCATGGCATCGCGGTTGCCCGCCGTGTGGGCGCGCAGGGCATCTTTCCAGCCCCCTCGCGCGTTGCCTGCGCGCACGTTGAGTCCAGCGGACATCGCCAGGCTGTCGTCGGCGTAGCGCGACTTCGGCGCGATGCGCGCAACCTGTGCATACGTCGCGGCAACGCGCCGAGCCTGGGGCCACAGGGCAACGGGGAACGGCTCGAACGGTTCGTACAGCACCCAGTCCTGGGACGTGGTCGCCAGTGCTTCTTCGAGCGCGAGCTTCTCGGTGCGCGCCAGGAAGAAGCAGGCCTCGGCTGACCTATCGGAGAGGCAGAGGCGTTTCAGGACGGCGCCATCCCGGGCGGCCCAGGCGTTGTCGATCTGGCTGGCCATGGCCGATAGTGCGAAAAACAGGAAAAACCACATACACGCTCCGACAGGCATGGAACGGTTGGGTTCGCGTCTTCTTACGGTCCAGAGCAGGTCGGCTTGCTGGCGGGCCCCTTGGTCCAGATCTCCGCCCGCGGGTGAGCGGCGAGCTGAAACGCTAGGCCATGCAACTACTCCAGGTAGATCGCAGCATCTGGACCGTCGCGTGCTGAGGCGAGCCGGTTGCACAGGCGCTCGCCGGTTCGGTCGCCCTCCACCTGCAAAGAGCCGTGCTCCACGAGCCGGTGGTGAGCAGCGCAGAACTTGTGGCCTGGATCGGCACCTGGCACCGTCCACGCCCCGCTGAACGTCAGGTAGATCCTCTTGTGTGCGATGGGGCAAGGCATGTCCCTCGGTTCGATATATCCCGCCCAATGCACGGTTTCGTAGAACGCCTTCATCGGTTGTCGCGTGTATTCTCGATAGTGCTCGATCTTGCCGATGTTCTTGCCGGAGTGACGGACCGCGCACACATCGCCCTCGCACGCCACATCCAGGCCGGCGACCCCACAGTTCTCGACGATTGCCGTGGCGTCGGCGGCAACCTCGTCGTACCAGTTCAGTCGCTCGGCGCGAACCGCCGGATCTGGCGCGCGGCGGGCGACATGTCGAGGAGGGACCACGTCACTCGGGCTCTCGATCTCGGACAGCAGCGGCTCTACTTCGACGGGAACCTCGGCAACCTCGTAGATGACGGCAACCACCGGATCGGTCGCTGACCAGAAGCTGAGGAAGACCGCGAGCAGGCCCATTAGCAACGCGGTGATGCCTCCCCAAAATCCGAGCTTGTTCCTTGCGTCAGGCCCGAACATCGGACTCCCTTCGTGACAATCTTCGCTCTTCGAGCCCAATGTTCGCACAGAACCGTGGCCTGCTCACGTGGGAGCGATCAGGTCACCGGGGTCAGGTATCAAGAAACAACCAAACTCGCCGAAAACCTGCCTTCGTCGGTAGGGAACAGCCCAGAAACTGTTGCTTGATACCTGACCCCTATGAAAGGCCAGTGTTCGCCGGCACTTTGGTCGGCGAGCTAACTGTTGCTTGATACCTGACCCCGCCCGTGCTGGGCGCCGTGACCCTGGCCCCTGGCGCGGAGCCCGCCTCGGTAGACTGGGGTGAAGACCCTGCCGGAGCTCCACAAGAAGTGGCATCCAAGGGCTTCAATCGGCGGATGGCACTCCGAGCACCACCTCGACGACGTGGTTGTCGTTGTACGGCTGCGGCATGTAGATCGCATCTGTTCGCCAGCCGCCCACGCCGTTGCCCCACTCCAGGCCGTGGCCGTAGAGGTGGGCTCCGCCTTCTTCCTGAACCATCACGGTGACCTCGGCGTCCGGTGAGATGCGGTACAGGGCGAAGGTGTCGAAGTCGGCCAGATACAGGTTGCCGCACACGTCCATTCCGAGCGCGTCGTGGTAGGAGCCGTCGCCGACGCTGGGAGCGAACACGGTCGCCTCGCCGATGGGGTCGAGGTTCTCGTCGAGGTCGACCTTGTACACATCTCCGTCGCCGCCGCGGGTACCGATGTACAGCGCCGAGTAGTCGAGTCCGAACTCGATCACGCGAGGGCCACCGCTGGGCAGGGCGTCGACGAGCGTTTCCTTGGCGCCGGTGGCCGGATCTACGCGCTGCACGGTGTAGTAGTCGGCGGTGTAGAGCATGCCGTCGGGACCGATGATGAGCCCGTAGGGCCACACGTCGGCGGTAATGGTGGACCTGGACCCGTCGGCCTTGATCCGCATCACGCCCTCGTCCGCTGCCACCGCGAGATCGCCGTCGGGTAGATAGGCCATCTGCTGCGCGGTTCCGATCCCGGGAACAAAGGGCTGGGCCGAGAGGGCGTCGTAGTCGGAACGCACCAGCAGCTCGTTGAACTCGTCGTTTCCGATGGCAAAACCGTCGGGGTCGAAGGCCAGGTCGTGGTAGCCGCGCGCTCCCGAGATCTGGGTCACCGAGATGGGCAGGTCGGGCACGGTGGTGCAGTCAAAGGGCTCGACGGTGTCGGTGTCGGTGTCGGTATCCGTCGTCGCCGTGTCGGTCTCGGTCGGAGTCGTATCCGAGTCGTCAGTGTCTTCCTTGGGATCGTCGGCGGGTTTGCAGCCGATCATCACCAGAGCCAGAACCAGGGTACGCATCACGTCACTCCGGCGCGGTGGCGGTGATGTAGTCGCTGCCCTGTGCGGCCATCGACACCGAGTAGAAGTAGTTGTAGTCGACGTTCAAGACGTTGCAGGGGCTTCCTGGGTCCAAGGTGGAGTTGTCCGTGGACGAAGTCGCCATCGGGCTGGCGGCGTTCAGCTGCGCCCACTTCGTGCCGTTGCCGTCGGGGCTGGCGGTGACGTCAACCATGTAGTTCGGGAAGACCTTCATGCGCAGATACTGCGGGAGAAAAGCCGATGATGTGAGGGGGCAGCCCTCCTCGATCTGGAAGCCGTCGCGCGTCACAGGCAGCCCGGTGCCGCCAGCAGCCCAGTTGTCCATGGAGGAGTTCCAATGTGTGTTGCTGGCGGACCAGGTGCAAGTCGTCCAGGTCTCGTTCGAGGCCGGCATGAACCGCACGCTGCCGTAGGGGTTCAACAGCGTCGCCATGCCGGTCGAGGTGATGGAGCTCGTGCTGTTGCAACTCGAGCCGCCGAACTGGGCCGTGCCAGTGATGTGCGCCGCGAAGGTGTTGGCCTCGGTTCCCAGCAGCCGGGCCAGGCTCACCGAGCAGCCGTTGCCCCAGCAGTCGTCGTCTGCGCAGTCGATGTTGCCGTCCTCGTCGTCGTCGATGCCGTCGTCACAGATCTGCTCTCCCATGCAGGCCGGTTCGTCGGCACAGTCGCCGTCTTCGCAGTCGACGAGGGCGTCGCCGTCGTTGTCGACCCCGTCACCACAGTCCTCGGGGGTGGTGGTGTCTGTGTCTGTGTCTGTGTCGGTGTCCGTCGTGTCGGTGTCGTCGTCCGCCACACACTCACCGTCGACTTCCCGCTCATCGTCGGCGCAATCGGGGTCTTTGCCCCCACAGGCACACACGACCAGTAAGGCTAGCAGGGAAGGTCGGATTCTCATTTGGTACTCCAAGTCATGCGCCATCGGCAGTCGTTGGACACCGGAGATCCGCGTTGCCGTTACCGGCGGGAGATCGATCCGATGTTTTCTGTAAACGGTCTCGGCCCGCCGCCACTACCGCCGATACGACACGAGGCGGGAGACAACAGATGAGACCTTGGACGGCGTTGGCAATGGTGGTGTTGAGCGGTCTGGTCGCGTGCTCGGCTCGGTCGACGCGGGCGCTGGAACACGCTCAAAACACCGTGGATGATCGCTGCGAACACGGTCTGAGCACCGACGAAGTCGGGGATCTCCCGGTGGCTCTGCTCAGGCTGGCCCGCCATCACGAGGAGGCCGGCCGCGTCGACTGGGCGATGCACTACTACCGGGCCGCAGATCTACGCCGGGACGCCCTCGGTGAGCTCCTCGGCGACAAGGCGGTGGCCGAAGTGTCCGCGGCCGTCGCGCGTCTCGAGTCCAAGACCGGCAGGCTCCACAGCCATGGCGGGGGTTTCTTGGGAGAAGGGGGGTCCCAAGACTACTGTCCGCCGGCGATGCACGACGTCCTGCCCGGGCTGGTCCAGGGAAGGATCCCCGTGGAAGCGGGACAGGAGTTCTTTCTCGTCCAGCCTGTCCAGGAGGAGTTCCACCTTCCCGGTCTCGGCATCACCGTAGGCGTGGTGGACCTGCGCTTCGCCCCCGAGTCCGTGACCCTACCAATCGGAGTCGAGCACCGCCTCCCGCTCCAGGCCATCACGCAGACCGGCTGGGCGTTGGCGAGCTCTCTGAGCGGGCGTGAGGTGAGCTGGGTCTCGTCGGATCCTTCAGTGGCCTCCGTAGATAGCACCGGCCGAATCACGACCTTAGAGGCAGGTTCTACCGTTGTGATGGCCCAGGTCCGCGAGGGAGTGGAGGCGCAGATGCGCATCACCGTGGGCGAGGCTCACCTGGAGCGCGTCGAGCTCGGTCCAGCCACCGTGCCATCCGGCGTCGTCATGGAGATGACGGCGACGGGCCACCTCTCCGATGGGACCACTCACGATCTGTCCGACGTCGTCTCTTGGTCTTCCAGCGACCCGGAGGTCTTGAGCTGGGGATACGCCATCGTGATCAGTGGGAAGCCCGGTAAGACCGAGATCGTGGCCACGTTGGGCTCCGTGAGGAGCGAGGCGAGCCTGGAGGTCACAGCCGCCGACATCGTCGACATCTCCGTCGAGACGGGCGCCATGGTTCAGGGCGTCGGTTTTGATGCGAGGGCATTTGCCACCTTCCCGGACGGTTCTCGCTACGAGGTCACCCAGACAGCGGCCTGGTATTCGGATCAGCTCGTCATCCTCGGCGACTACGGGCAGTTTGGAGCCAGCCCCGAAGCGACTACCCTCTACGCGGCCCAGGGCGGTGCGGTCGGACAGGCTCCACTCACGTCGATCCCTAAGGAAGTACCCACCATTTCCTTGGATTGTGGCGAAGGTCCGCTCGTCCTTGGCGGTGCTCCACGGCAGCTCACTGCCTACGGGGAGTACGGGGACGGCGTGCGCCTGAAGAAGGTGGGCTACAACCTGTGGTCCTCGTCGGATCCCGCCGTGGCGTCGGTGTCGAATGTGCCGCGCCCAGAGCAGGTCCTCGCCCTGGCTCCGGGAACGACGCGCTTGACCTTGACCGGCTCCACTGGTCCATTCTGCGATCTGGAGGTGGTGCACGACAAAGAAGCTGTGGCCAGGCCGAAAATGGAGCAGGAATCGCCATGAGAGATCCTACGCGCCGGAATCGAAACATCGGCACGAAGAAGTCGGGTCACGGTCAGGACAATCGCATGAAAGTCCCGATGTGGGGACCACACGGCCCCTGGACCGGTTCGAGCAGATCGGGAATCACGAAGTCGTGTTCATCGGGGCGCACAGGCGAAGGCTCCCTGTTCTGGTCGCTGCGACCCGCGAAGGATGGGTTCAGCCCTGCTCGCCGGATGATGTTGCCTGGGTGCTCCGCAAGCTGCCCGCTGCCGACCTCGCGCCGGTGGAGGGTATCGTCCTGGCCCAGCCAACAAGGAACGCCGAAATCATGGAGCCGATTTGGGGCTCCTGCCGATACTGGCTCACCATCCCCCCGCACCTGGACGGCCCCACCATCGTCCTGTCAGCGCAGCCTTCACCACTTCGGTTCCGGTGCCCACGGAGGGGCTTTCGACTGATCGAATGCGTGAGGTGGAGCGCCTTCGGACCTACGCCTCCGAAGTCGCGGAGAGCAAGCGGGATGTCGAGTTGGCGTTCACGACAAGCGGTGAGACACATGTGACGAGCTTTCCTGGGAGCGCTATGGCGCCATTCCCTCCCGGGAGCGGGAAGAGTTTGCAGACCGATACGCACGAGAGGCAGGCGTCCGAGCCAGGTGACCGCTAGCGGACGTAGTGCTCGTCGAACTGGAGATACTGGTAGATCTCCTCGGCGTTGGGCGCGACCTTGGCCTCGTACTTGTCCAGGTATTCGGCCGGAGTAGGCAGGCGCCCTAGCAGCGCGGTCACCGCGCCGAGCTCCGCAGATCCGAGGTAGACCTTGGCCCCCGTGCCCATGCGGTTGTTGAAGTTGCGGGTCGAGGTGCTGAAGGCATTGACCTCGTCCGGCACGCGGAGCTGGTTGCCCATGCACAGGGAACATCCTGGCATCTCGACGCGCGCTCCCGCCTGGTTGAAGAGCGAGAAATAGGCCTCTTTCTTGAGCTGGGCCTGGTCCATTCGGGTCGGTGGACACACATAGGCGCGCACCTCGGGGTTGCGTTTCTCGCCCTCCCAGATCTTGCCGGCGGCCCGGAAGTGACCGATGTTCGTCATGCAAGAGCCCAGGAAGACATCGGAGATCTGGGTGTTCTGCACGTCTGTGAGCACCTTTACGTCGTCGGGGTCGTTGGGGCAGGCGAGCACGGGCTCGGTGAGCTTGTCCAGATCGACCTCGATGACCGCGACGTACTCGGCGTTGGCGTCGGCCTCGATCAGCTGTGGATCGGCCAGCCAGGCCGCGATGTCTTCCTTGCGCTTCTGGAGGGTGTCGGCGTGCTGGTAGCCCTCGGCGATCATGTGGTCGATGAGGGCGACGTTGGAGCGCATATACGCGGCCACGGACTCGACGGAGAGCTGGATGCAGCCCGCCGCAGCGGAGCGCTCGGCCGTGGAGTCGGTGAGTTCGAAAGCCTGCTCGACGGTGAGATCTGGCAGCCCCTCGATCTCGATGATGCGGCCGTTGAAGACGTTCTTCTTGTTCTTCTTCGGCACGGTCATGAGCCCATCTTCGATAGCCTGGAGCGGGATGGCATTCACGGCATCGCGCAGGGTGATTCCCGGCTGGAAGTTGCCCTTGAAGCGCACCAACACGGACTCTGGCATGTCGAGCGGCATGAAGCCCAGGGCGCCCGCGAAGGCCACCAGGCCCGAGCCCGCCGGGAACGAAATGCCGAGGGGGAAGCGGGTGTGGGAGTCGCCGCCGGTGCCGACGGTGTCGGGGAGCAGGAGGCGGTTCACCCAGCTGTGGCAGACCCCATCGCCGGGCTCCAGCGGAACGCCGAGGCGATCGGTGATGAAGCCGGGAAGATCGCGGTGCATCGCGACATCTGCGGGACGCGGATAGGCGGCGGTGTGGCAGAAGGACTGCATGAAGAGCGGCGCCTGGAACTTCAGGCAGGCGAGTTCCTTGAGCTCATCGGCGGTCATCGGGCCGGTGGTGTCCTGGGAGAGCACCGTGGTCATGGCAGGCTCGCAGGCCGATCCGGGCAGCACACCGGGCTGGCCCACGGCGCGGCCGACGATTTTTTGGGCCTGGGTGAAGCCGCGCGAGGGGGCTGCCACCGGGTTCACGGTGGTGCGGAAGATCGTGATGGCCGGCATGCCCAGGGCCTCGCGAGCGCGGGCGGTGAGGGCGCGGCCGATGATGAGGGGAATGCGTCCGCCGGCCTGGAACTCGTCGGGCACCGTGTCGGGCTTCAGCGAGAAGCGAGTGATCACCGTGCCTTCGGCGTTGGAGATCGTGCCCGAGGTGTTGTCGATGACGACCTCGTCGCCCATCTTGAGCGCGGTCACGTCGGCGACCAGGGGCAGTCCCCCGGAGTCCTGGGTGGTGTTGAAGAAGATCGGCGCGATCGCTCCGCCGATGACCACGCCGCCGCGGCGCTTGTTGGGAACTCCGTTGATGTCGTCGCCGATGTGCCACAAGACACTGTTGCAGGCCGACTTTCGCGAGGATCCGGTCCCGACCACGTCGCCGACGAAGGCCACTCGGGCGCCCGCGGCTCGCCACTTGGCGATGGTGGCATTACCGTCGGGGAAACCACTCTTTCCCATCGATAGCGCGTGCAGCGGGATGTCGGGGCGGCTCCAGGCGTCGCTGGCGGGAGAGAGATCGTCGGTGTTGGTCTCGCCGTCCACCTTGAAAATCTTCACCCGGATCTCGGCGGGCATCGGGGCGCGGCTGGTGAACCAGTCGGCTGCTGCCCACGAAGCGATCACCTGCATGGCCGGGTCGCTTTGGGCGGACAGGGCGAGCACTTCGTCGAAGGCGTCGTAGACAAAGATCGTCTGGCTCAGGGCCTCGACCGCGTGGGGAGCGAGTTCCTTGTTGCCGAGGGCGTCGATGAGGTGACGGATGTTGAAGCCGCCGAGCATCGTGCCGAGGATCCGGATCGCCTCGACCTTGTCGACGAGAGGAGACGTTTTGCTGCCGTCGAGGATCTCGCCTAGGAAGGCCGCTTTGACCTTGGCGGAGGCATCGACACCCGGCGCGATGCACTGTTCGAAGAGGTGCTTGAGGAGGTCTTCGCGACCAGCTGGCGGGGACTCGAGGAGCTCGCATAGATCGGCTGTCTGGGCAGGATCGAGGGGGAGGGGAGGGATGCCCTGGGTGGCGCGTTCCGCGGCGTGTTCTTCGTAGCGTTCGATCATGTCTCGCTCGGGTCTGGAGTCGCACCCCTCCTACCTCTCAGGGGGGAGTCGCACAACCCCTGCTTCGCCGGACTCCGGTCGCCTCGAAAATGCGTTCTCGAGTTCGGTGAGGGCTTCGTCTCACGACGGCTACCAGGTACGAGCGGGCTCTCGGAGGCGCTCACACAGATCGTTCAGGGTGTCCAGGTAGGGATCGAGGTCGGCCACCGTGTGGCCCACTGCCGCGCGACACTGCACACCATCTTGGGGTTCACCAATGGGGTGGGCATACCCGACGCGCTGGGCCGAACGCCAACAGCTGGACAGTGACTTGTCACCCGTCAATCTCGCGAGGCTCGTTTCCACGCCCAACATCGGCCGCCGCACAAGCTGCATCGCCATGCTCAGGTAGCTGGATTGCTCCAACCCGATCACGCAGATGTCGCCCTCGCACACCACTGGATACGCCGCGGTGCCGCAGTCGTTGGCTACGTCACTCATGGTGGTGCGCACCTCGTGCTGGAAGACTTCTGCCCGCGTCTCGGCGGCCGCCTGAGACACGGGCTTTGGCTTGGGCTTTGGCTTGCGCATCGATTCCGTGAGATCGGGTTCATCGAGGGCGCCTTCGTCCACCACCACCAACGAGACATCGGCACCCGACGGACGGGTGAGGCCCGCGCACATCAACACGGCTGCAATCACCATCGTCATGGCCGCCACCCTCAGACCTCGCCGCTCGCGTCCCACGCATCCCCCTTCCCGCGCTCTTGTACTACGAGGGCAACCGGTACAATCGATCATGGCCGACTCCAACGATGTCGCACACGCACTGAGGGTGACGCTGATGCGGCGGTCCCGCTTGGCTCGACACTTTGCGCCGTTCCTGTTTGTCTTGGCTCTCGTGATTCCGCTCGCGGCCGGAATGCAGCTGGCGCTCACCCGTCCGGAGGCCGAGCTCACTGAACTGGAACTCGCGGCTGAAGATGCTGCGGCAGCGCAAGAGGCACGCCGAGTCCAGGTCGACGAGATCTTGAGGGGAGGAACGCCACAATTCGTCGACCGGTCGCTATCCCTGCGGGTGGCGAGGGTCAACGGCGCCAATGCTTGCTGTCGGCGCAGACGTCGCGGAGTTCGGATACTGGATCGCCGCCACGGTGATCGAGCCCGTCCCCGACCCCCAGGCCGCCAAAGCCCAGGCCAAAGCCTACATTATCGAGAGCATCTGGGCGAGGCCCGAACCGCTTCCCGCACCTGGTCTCGAGGCCGCACTCGATGCCCTCGCCGGACGCGTCGCCCGCGGTGAGACCACCATGAAGAAGGCCTTCAAAGATCTCGGCAAGCTGAACAAGGCTGGCAAGCTCGTCGGGGGAGCCATGTCGATGCTCGCCGTGGCCGCTGCACCCAATGAGGCGGCGGACATGTCGGGGGTCAAACAGGCACCGGGAGCGAAGTACCTCGCCATCGGTCAGGGCATCGGAGACTTTGGATCTGGCAACGGTCTCCAACAAACCGTGCTGATTGTCGTGACCGCCTCCGAAGCCAAGTAGCACCGCCTTTCGACGTCGACGTGAACGGAAACGTCGCCCGACTCGGTTCACCCGTGAGGGGAATCTGCGTCGTGGTCGTTTAGGAGGAAACACGGGAGGCAACGATGATGAGATTCAACCTGAGTGTGGGATTGTCCCTTGCACTGACAGCGTGCGGAGGGCAGTTCGAGGCTCCACAATCCACGGCTTCGTTGGAGAGGAATGGCGAAGAGGCTTTCGACCTGTTCTTGCGCGACCACCGTGAGGAACGGGCTACCGAGCTGGGAGGTTTGTCCGTGGACTGGAACGATACGGACACGCCTCGAGCGATCTACGGCGATGCGATGGCGATCCGGCCCAGTGATGTCGGCTGCCGGGAACGGACCAACGAGGGGAACATGCGCTGCCTAGTGGATGCGCACCGGGACCTGTTCATGATCGAGTCCCGGGACCTCGAGCTCATCCGGGAGAGGTCCTTCGGCGCCGGAGGACGGGTACTGCGTTTCCAGCAGCAGCTGTGGCGCGTGCCCATCGTGGGCGCACATCTCGTCACCGCCCTCGACCGGAAAAGCAAGGTCCTGGGCCTGACGTCGAGCACGATCCCCGAGCCATTGGCCACAGTCTCCGAGGGTGATGTCGACAGGGCAGACCCGCCATTGCCCCTGTCGGTGCGGACCAACGACCTCATCGCTCGCGAGATCGGAGCGGGTTTTGGCATCATCGGGCCGGAGGAGCTGGCGTTTCACTCCGATCTCGGGGAGCGTCTGGTGCCGGTGTGGTCGATTCCAGTAGGACACGGTGATGGGCTGCAGTGGACCGCTCGGATCGACCTCGACGGAGACCTGATCGATGTGCTCGAGGACTTCGGCGCGGCGCCTCAGGTGGAGGTGTACGTCGACACCGCCAGGTTCGAGACTTCCTCCTCTGTCTGTCTGGACGATGGCGACTGCTCAGGTGGAGTGCCGATGTGCATGACGGATCCCGCCAACGACATCGACACCTGTGCGCTGGGCTGCCTGGATGACAACGAGTGTGTGTCCGCCTATGGCTCGGGCTGGATCTGTCTGGATGATGGGGACCGCGCCGGTTGGTGCGACAACTACGACACCCTAGGCTCGGCTCCACCGCTCGACGTCTACACCACCGCTGCCGGAATGGACTCGGCGTTTGCCGACGAGGCCTCGTTCCTCAACGCCGCCGCGATGGGAGAGGGCTGGAACACCTACCTGAACGTCGGGTTGGGTTTCGAGGGTTGGGATGACCAGGGCAGCCCGTTCAAGGTCTACCTGGGCTCACCCGTCGAAGCTGAGAACAAGGCGTCCGCGTACGGGGGCGGCGGGAACATGACCATCTACGCGCTGGGCCTCGTCGACGACAAGAACACGGTGCCCTTGGTCGTGTCTCGCGATCACCTCGTCGGCCACGAGGGCGGGCACACTCTGTTCCACGAGATCACCGGCAGCATGCTCTCCTACGATCAGTGCATGCAGGAGAGCTTGGTGCAGGTCCATGGCGGCTTCTACGCTCGCTGGCAGAGCGGGGATATCACCTGGACTCCTCCCTTCTCCGGCAGGCAGAGCGCCTGGCAGGATGGGACGGGTGGGCTGGATTACCCGGGCGCCGGAGGATTCGACGCCCTTCCCGGCTCGGTTCCCAGCTGGAGTCAACGCAGCAGGTACGACTGGATGCCGTGCCCAGAGGAAGGGCCGGCAATCACCTTCACCGGAGACGTCTGCACCTCGAGTGCCCAGTGCCCACCCTATTACTCCTGCCGAGACCTCGACGGCGATCCGGACACGGCCGGCTCCGAGTGCGCAGCGACGACGAGCGCCTACTACAATCGGTCGATCTGGCTGCGCCTCGCCCGGGTGCTCTCCACGGGCACCGACGATCTCTACGACGATGGAAACCACGAGACCCAGGGCATCTCAGCCCCTGGCCTCGGCGACGATCTGACCCGAGAGATCTTCTTCGATGCTTTCGAATTGCTGCTCGCCACAGACGGCCCCCTGGACTTCGCCCGAAACCTGCGCATCGCTGCCGCCGCCCAGAGTCCATCCCAGCTCGTTCCAATGCGCTATGCGCTTGGGTCGACTGGTTTCCCCGGTGCAACCTTTGCTTTTGACGGAGTGGTCTCCGATCGTGCCCCCCGCGCCGTCAAGTGGTGGGGCTGGCCGTACTCCTGGCGCGACGCCTATGTCTACAAGGAGCAGGGTGGCGACGACGTGATCGTGCGGATCTTCGACGGAGCGAATCTGGCAAACGAGTCGCTCGGAGCCAACACCGACGACGCACCGACCGCCATCGCCCACAACGACCTGCTGCACGTGTTCTGGCGCGACCAGGCGACGGAGGCGATTCATATGGCGGTCCTGGAACACGGCGTGCCAACCGTGAGCTACGATCTAGGCGGCATCGGGCTCTTCGCCGGGGGACCCTTCGACGCGGCCGTGGTGGACGGCGACCTGGTGCTCGGTTTCGTGGCCCCTGGCGACAACACGCTCTCGCTGGCGAGGTGCACCGTCGCGGCGGGAGGCTGTTCCGATACGCCAAACGACTGGCACTATTACGCGCGGGACTCGCACATCGTCGATCTCGGTCTGACTACAGGCCACGGCGTGGGTCTCGCTACCACCGCTGGAATGAACGGTGCGGGCGCTGACGAAGCCCTCTACGCTCTGCTCACCGAGCTGGATGGTTCGCTGTATGTGGCGCGGATGGATGGAAACACTGTGACCGGCGCCTGGGGCGTTCCGTCCACGCATCCCAGTCATCGAGCCGACCCGGATCTGCCTCGCAGCCTCGTCGTGCGCCCCTCGGCGTTCCCGAGTGCGGGCGACTACCTGTACGCCGCTTGGAACGACGTCAACAGCGACGCGATCATGACCTCGGTCCTCCAAGACTGGAGCAATGGCTTCTTCACCCGCTCCATCGGCATCGGGGAGACTTCGAACCAAGGCGTGAGCTATTGGCGTCACGACGCGACGATCTCGGCGCGCCCGGCGTTCGTCGCCGACACGGGCCACGCCCGGTACAACGTGGTCTGGGGACGCTACTGAGGTCGCCTACCACCAGGCGGGCTGGGGGCAGATATCGGTGGCGACGTCGGCGTCGCTCCACTCGTCCCCGGTCGCCGCCAAGCCGATGTTGTTGCGGCCTTGGGCGTCCTTCTCGCTGAAGTACAGCAAATAGGCGCTCCCGGCTCGGACCGCCTCCCAGTGGCGCCAGGAGGTGTCGTCGCTGAACGTGAATGGCGTCGTTCCCAGGAACCAGTTCGTGCCGTTGGTAGAGATGGCCTCGCCGACACCGCCATCGGTGATCGGTCCCCACATTCCGTCCGTGGTGCGCCCGCCAAAGAAGTTGCTGAACTCGTAGGGCGGAAGTGGGGCGGTGTCGCCCTCGCAGACCAGCGACGGATTGTAGACCTCGGTGGATGCCCAGGCGATGACGCCGGGCTCCATCACCGGGTTCACTTGGGTGGTCCACGGGCCTTCTGGAGCCAAGGCGGTGGCCAGGTAGAAGGACGGATAGGTCGCCAGCATCATGTTGTAGGTGCCGTCGACCTTCACGACCGACGGGAACCCAAAGGCCTTGTCCTGACTGACCACCGGCTCGGCGGCTTCGGTGATGATCGCGCCGGTCGTACCGTTGAACTTGAGATATCCGACCCCGGTGTAGCGATTGCACCCCCAGGTCGGCGTCGAGGTGTCACAGGCATCGGTGCCCTGCTCGGCCTTGAAGTACAGATGCACGTCGCTGCCATCGTCGTCGATGATGATGTTCGGATGGGCGGCGACACACCGGTAGTAGGTGCCCTCGGCCGGGGTGACGATGGGGCTGGGTTCCACGGTCCAGTCGTAGCCATTGGTGGAGGTCGCTAGGCCGATTCCCCAGATTCCAGCTGGACAGACGGCATCGGTATCGGTGAGGCGACTCTCGAAGACCATCAGGTAGTCGTCGTGGATCGCGCGCCGAATCACGCTGGGCGAGCCCACGCCGTTGGCGTACCAGCCAGTGGGCGACAGCGACCAGCCCGGGAAGAGCCCGAAGTCCGGCTCGTCTGGAGGCGTCTGGCTTCCGCCCGCCTCTGCCCCGGTGTTGCCGTTGCCGAGGGCCACGTAGCAGTTGTTTCCGGTGGCCGGGCAGTCAGGACTGCACGAGGAGGCGTCGCCGTCGTCGGGGTTGGTCGTGTTCGGGTCGTAGCCCTTGATGTCGAAGCGCACGTTGAAGAGGGGCAGATCGACGTGGTTGAACAGATCGATGGTCGTGTCGAGGGGGTCGCCGATGGCGTGCATCATCACCATGTCGTCCCCGGACGGGTCGACGCGGGCGACGAAGGACAGGACCTCCCCCGGGTACGCGGTGATGTGCACCGTCGTGGTGTCGCCCGGAGCCAGTGCAGGCACCACCCAGGCGTTCACATCCTCGGTCAGCGGGCCCCAGCGCCGGATGAGCTTGTCGGCGTCTCCGTCGTCTTCCTGGCCGCGGTCGCAGGATGAGTCGATGTAGCGAAAGGTGTCGTACAGGTCGCCAGAGGTCGGCGTGTCGCCAATGGGCATCAGCGAGTTGGGGTTGCTTGCCTCGTCCATCACGGCTGCGACGCCTTCGGTCCAGTCGAAGGTGCTGTTGTTGGTGATGTCGAGGGTGAAGTCCGCGGCCTGCGCAGTCGCGACGAGCAGGAGCAATGGCGTCATTACGTGCCTCCCCCGGTGATATCCCCAGGGCAAGCGTACCCGATGCCGTCGGTCGAAATGTCCAGAAGTTTAGGACATTCTTGCGCGGAGTGCCGACGGTTCTCCATAAGCGAGGTTTGCTGCCTACTATTGCTCCCAAGTATTCCTTGCTTTGCCTCGCAAATGTGGATCAAGCACCGTGGACTGACTGATCAAATCTGGGCGCCCGAAGCGCGTTTTCCGATTGCGCGCTCTGCAGGGTCCGCAAATCGTTCCCAAGAGCGCGGGCATGGCACCCTTCCAGTACGCGCAGGCCTACCGCGCCTCGGCTCGGGAGAAGTCGATCTTCACCAAGGAGTGGGACCAAGATGCTGGACCCTTCAAATCGGTCGGCTTCCGGCTTGAAGATGACCACAAGGACGGCCGCTTCACGACGCACAACCTCTTGATTGCCAACGACACCACAGGCACGCTCTACATCTTCATCTTTGAGGCCCCGACCGCTGAGTGGGACGAGGCCTGGAAGATCGGAGAGCCGATTCTGCAACGGCTCTTCATCGATTCAGACGTCTAGCTAGAAGACGTCCATGAAGACGATGGTGTTGTCTCCGTCTGGAGAGGTGCCAGCGCGCGTCGTGGCCTCCTCGAACGTCACCGTCGCTGGCGGAGCCTGCCAGATCGGCGTCGTGTCGATGTCGAACACGGTCGCGACGTTGTTGCCGTTGTAGGCCAGGTCGGTGTCGTGGTAGTCCGCGGTCGCCGTGACATCGGTGATGAGCGGCACATAGTCCACCACCTTGGTGGCTCCGTCACCGGGGACTTCTCCGAGGGTGAGGTCCGCCATTGGGAAGTCCATCAGGTTGTACCAATAGCCCCAGTAGTGGTCGTAGTTGAAGCTCACGGTGTAGCTGGCCAACAGGATCTGCAGGTCACCGGCGGCGTCGATGACCAGGCCCTTGACGCGGTGCTCCATGATCTCCTCGGCGCCCTTGCCGGTGTAGTACATCGCACCCCAGTCGTACGAGCCATCTGCGGTATTCAGCCGCATCAGGAACGCATCTCCGAACTGCGTATCGGCGGTCTCTTCCGCGATGCGACCGCCGACATAGGCCTTGTTGTTGACCGGATCGACCCGCACGACGTGGGTGTTGTTGTTGGGCCCAGCATTGCCGTTGTCGAAGGTCTTCGCCCAGGCGAGGCTGCCGTCGGTGTCGAAGCGGGCGGCGCTCAGGTAGGTGGGCAGGCCGCGACGATCCATGGACACATAAGCGTTGCCGGCGGCGTCGAGATCCATGGAGTTGATGTTGCTGCCGACGCCCATGTCGATGTGTTTGACAAACTCCAATGTCGGAGATGCGCCGTCGACTCCATTGACGCGAGCGACGAAGCCATTTCCATCGGTGAGTCCGCCGAGCCAGGCGTTGCCGGCGGAGTCGATGCGCACGCTGTAGCCGCGATCATTGCGGCCGGCAGTCACGTCGATCTGCTTGGACCAGATCAGGCTGCCATCGGTCTTGTTCAGGGCCAGGAGCAGGACCTCGGCGTCTCCGAAGCTCGCTCCCGTGACGATCACACGGTCCGAGAGGCTGGCGTCCAGGGCGTAGCCGTGACTTGTCTGCCAGGCCAGCGCTGGGGGATTGATGTCTTCGGGGCTGTAGCCGATGGCCCAGTCCATAGCGCCGGTGTTGGCGTCGACTTTCATGACCAGCGTCTGGAAAGAGCTGTTGAAGGCGGACTGGCTGCGGTGTCCAGTGACGTAGACGTAGCCGCTGTCGTAGTCGATGGACTCCGCAGTCCCGCCCGTGTCGGCGTTCTGACCACTATCCGGGCTCAGCTGCTCATAGGATTCGTGCCATTCCTTTTCCCAGGCGAGGGTGCCGTCGGCGTTCACCCTGGACACCACGATGTTCTCGGAGAAACCGTCGCTCCAGCCGTTGACGTTGCCCGAATAGTACAGGTTGCCGGCGCCATCCCCGTCGGCGCCGCCCGTGAGTGTGTCGGCGTCGGGATCGCCGTGCACCTTCTCCAGCGTGTTGATGCCATTGTCGGAGATCAGCAGCGCGTCGCGACCGCGACCGGTAATCGTGAAGTCGTATGTCTGGCCGCCGTCGTAGGTGATGGTGACATCCTCTACGCGCATTCCCGCCTGTATCGGGACGAAGTAGATGTCGAAGTCGAGGGCGTCGCCGGGCGGGATGACCTCGTTGGCGACCACCAGCGGCGACGGATTGCCCAGGTTTGTGGTGACGATGGACCACTCGGAGTCGAACACGCCGGGCTGCGGGCTGGCGGTCAGAGACTCGATCGTGACATCTACGGCGCTGTTGTTCACGATCTGCATCGAGTGCCGCGAGTAGCTGTACGGGGTGATGCCGTTCGCCGTCCCGTCGAAGTAGTCGTCGCCCGGAGCCACATACTGAAAGCCGAAGCCGTGGACGGCGATGCCCACGGCAGGAACGGTGCCGGTGTCGGTGTCGGTGTCGGTGTCGGTGTCGGTGTCGGTGTCAGTGTCGGTGTCGGTGTCGGTGTCGGTG
>PJEL010001603.1_pt1 | contig 22373 bp, 19 predicted proteins | sample 1853271 | NCBI WGS metagenome assembly PJEL01 (sample SAMN08108733, study PRJNA415343) | Invertebrate metagenome, whole genome shotgun sequencing project. | host: Globobulimina | place: Sweden: Gullmar Fjord | collected 2015-08
TCGCGCCATAGAGCGCATCCGTGCTGCGCGTCGATCGGCCAAGCCGATCGGCCAGAACGCCACCGGCGGCGTAGCCGATGGCCAGGGCCACCAGGGTCACCGTGATGAGAGAGGTCCAGACGAACAAGCTGACCCCATAGAAGGGGCCAATCACGCGGGATCCCAGGACCTCGATCACCATGACCAAGCCACCACAGAGGCCCACGGTGACGAACAGGAACCACTTGGGTAGTCCGGCCGCCTGACCCAGATCGGCCTTGTCGCTGCTAGCGGTCATTTGTTCCAAGAAGCCACCTCAGTCCTCCAAGTCGACGAGAGAATAGACCTGAACTCGGCGATTGAGTGAGTCGGCCACGTAGACGAGGTTGCTCTCGATGCAGATCCCCGCTGGAAGTGCCAGAGAACCTTCCCCGGGTCCGGGTCCTCCGTAGCGGCCTGCCAGGGATCCGTCGGCGCCGTAGACCTGCACGTGCTGCATGCCTGCGTCGACGACGTGCAGTCGACCCGCGGTGTCGACGGCAAGCCCTTTTGGACGTATCAGCGCTGGGCCACCGAGGCCGACTCCGCCCGCGACGAGCGACACGCTGTCGTTGGAGAGGCGCTGGATCACGGCGTTGAGACCGTCCGAAACATACAGAGAACCGTCTTCGGAGGGCGCTGCGTCCACCGGGAAGTTGAAGCCCTCACCGACCAGACCGCGGCCGGGCCCTATCGATTGCATGCTTCCTTCGGCGATGTTGACGAGGTAGAGCTGGTGTCCTCCGGTGTCGACGAGCACGGCCTCGGAGTCGTTCAGCATCTCGATGGCGGTCGGTCGAACCAGCTCACTATCCTGGAGCAGCGGGATAGCGCGCCGACCCTTCTTGGGCGGGAGACTCTGTAGTTCGCGGCGCTGCGCGTCGACGATCAGCAGGGTTCCGTCGCTCAGGAGCCCCACGCCGGTCGGCGTCGATCGCTCGGCGCCGCGGGGGGGCCGGACCAGGCGCCAGCGCTTTCGGTCGAGGTCGAGCACGAATGCTGCGCCAGCGAGGGGGTCTGCAACGGCCACCCGCCCTTCGGCGCAGGCCACTGCAATCGGGCGCGCGAGGCTCTGGTGTGGGAGAACGAGGCTGCCGACGTGCCGGACGTGGGCTTCGTCGGGCTCCTCTGGCCACTGCCGGCCCTCGAATGGCCCCTGCAGGTCCGGCATTACCAGCCGTGGGTGGCAGGCTCCGAGCCAGAGCGCCGAGAGGGCCGTCAAGCACGAAGTGCGCGAAAGGACCTTGAGGAGTCGACGAAAGCCTGTCAAGTAAGCGGATTTTCGCGCAGCGACAATCCGCGACTTGGCTGGACCGTAGGGGACCAACCCGGCCAGCAAGCATCGCGCCTCATTTCTCAGGCGGCACCTTCTCGTCCTTCTCTGGGGGTGTCTCTGGCTTCTCTTTGGGCTCCTCTTTGGGCTCCTCTGTCGACGTCTCTGCTGGGGGATCCGTCGGGGGCTCTTCGGGCTTCTCTGCGGCGGGATCCGTCGGGGGCTCTTCGGGCTTCTCTGCGGCGGGATCCGTCGGGGGTTCTTTGGGCTTCTCTGCGGCGGGATCCGTCGGGGCCTCTTTGGGCTTCTCTGGGGGTGTCTCTTCGGCGGGGGGCTCTTCGGGCTTCTCTGTGGGAGGCTCGATGGGTGTCTCTTTGGCCTTCTCTTTCGGCCTCTCTGGGGGTTTCTTGGACTTCTTGCTGTCCCAGTCCTCTGGCGTGAACACCTTCTCGGAGACCAACCCTTCGATGTAGGTTCCGAGGGTCAGGATGTCTCGATCGGTGAGCTTCTCTGCAGCGTGGCGCATCACGCCAGTTGGGTCGTTGGCGCGCCGGCCATCTCGGAAGGCGACGAGCTGTTGCTGGATGTACTCGGAGTGCTGGGCGCCAATGGAGGGATACCCCCCCTCGATCACGTCCGCATACCCGCCTCCACGAGCGCCATGACAGGCTTTGCAAGGTGGGATTTCGTCTTCTACTCGCCCAAACACGTAGACCTTCTTGCCCTCCATAGCGACGCTGGCTCGGCCACGGCGTTCCCTGGTTCGGTTCTGGATGGCGTACCAAGCGGCGAGGTCGCGGATATCCTTGTCCTTGAGGTCTTCGATCTCCTTGATCTCTCGCATCAGTTCGTGAGATCTGGTCTTGTCGCGGAAGTCCGTGAGTTGCTTGACGATATAGACCTCGTGCAGGCCCGCCAGCTTGGGGGCCTCGTCTTCTACCGTGCTGTTGCCGTCCATCCCGTGGCACTCGCGACAGGGCATGGAGAGCTCCTGGCCACGAACTGGATCAGGCGGTTCTTCCTCGTCGCCGGCGTCTGCCACTGCCACGCTCGGGAGCAACCACACCAAGGCCAGCAGGGACGCCAACCACCGACTCGGGAGGCGAGTGATCATGGGCATGTCATTAACCCGATGCCATCCTTTGGGTTCGTGGGCTCCGCTCACTTCTGGTGGCACTCCATACACAACGCGCCAGGCAGACGTTTCCTCTGTTCCGAGTCGGCGCCCTTTGCCGCTGCTCGCTCCTCAGGAATGACTCCTTTTTCGTGGGGGTTGTGGCACGTGATGCAGCTCACCTTGCCCTCGCGCGTGAGGGGGAGGATGATGCCGTGCTCTGTCTCGAGCTTCATCATTCGAGCCAGTGCCTCCGTGGAGGGGACCACCATGTGATCGCCACCAGCGGGGTGGCCCACACTCATCGGGTGGCACCGGACGCAGAGCGCTTCGATCTCACTGATGAAGGTCACCACCTCGAACGTGTCGCTGCGTCTCCTTGGGACCGTCTCGTGGCAGTAGAGGCACTTCTGGCGTACCAGGACTCCCTTCGCGGTCAGCTGTTGATGGGGGTTGTTCTGGTGATATTTGGCAACGTCATGGCATTGGTAGCAGACCGTGGATGGGTCGTCTCCCTGGACGCGGGTGAAGTGCTGTTTGTCGATGTCGTGTTCGCATAGACGCCCAATTTCGTGGCATGTGGCGCAGTTGACCCGGCCGTCGAACAGGGGGAACTCCTCGGGGATCCTGTCGAGCATCGCGGGCGAAGGTTTGAAACCGGATGGGTGGGGGAGCTCAGCTCTCTCGTCGTGGCAGCTGCACATCCTGTCGTAGTCGCCGGGGGCCCTCAGGACCCCCGGTTCTGGCTCGGAAGCCATGTGACAGAGGTCGCAGTTGTTTCCGGAGTGCACGTTCCAGTTTGGATCCCGGCCAGAGAAGTCGACTGGGATGTCGTCTTGGTTGGCGGCGCCGACGGACGCGGCACCGACCAACCAGATCATCGACAATAGTGCTCGGAAGCGTGCAATCATCCAGTGTCACTCCTCTGGCGGAGCCTCCTCTCCGGGATCAAAAAGGTCCTTTGGCATCAAGAAGGGCTCGTCCTCGGTGACCATGCGGGCCATCTCGTTGCCGATCAAGACGTCGATTCGCTTCACAGAGTAACCGAGCTTCTCGTAGTTCATCACTGGGTCCTCGTCGGGGTGGCAGGACTCGCAGCTGTAGGGCTCCTCCGACAGGAACTTGTGTAGCGCCTGGTTTGCCATGGACTGCTGGGCCTCGTTGAAGTCCTCGGTTCGGGAGCGCTCGAGGTAGTCCTGGGCGAACGCGATCCGGGCGTCGGTGTCCACTCTTCGTAGCTCACCGTTCTGACGCTCGAAGGGAATGATCTTCGACGTGAGGGCGCTCACGTTCAACCCGACCTCGGCGTCCTCCACGATCTCACCTGTCACGCGGCTGTACCACTTGTAGACGCCGGTTCTTTCGTCACCATCGAGGCGCATATGGCAGGACTCGCAAGCGAGGAATGAGGCGTGCATATTCAGGAATGCTCGCCTCTCCTTGGCCTTGTTGTGAGGGATCTCGCCGTGGCAGGCGATGCACCCAGACCGCGAATCCTTGGCGAACCTCGCGTCCACCTGGTGGAAGCTGTTCGCCCCCTGGCGTGCCTGGAAGACGCGCTCGCGCAGGTCGAACTGGCCGAACTCGCCGACCGCGAGCAGCTCGTCGAGGGAGAGTTCTCCTTCATCGAGTGCTGGGAGTTCTGGTTTGTTGTGGTCGTCGTCGTCGTGTGCTTCCCCGGCTTCGCCTTGAGCTTCGGCCAGGGTCAGTCTGTACTCCGCGAGGTGGTGTTGTTCCTCGATGTAGTGGGCGATGTGGGCGAAGGTCTCGTGCCACACCACGGTGATGAGGTAGGCGACCATCAGTCCAAAGAAGAGGGTATGGGTGATGGACCACAGACTGAAGCGGGTCGGTTCTGGGTGTTCATCGCCTCCGTGGGGCGGCAGGATCTCCGCCTCGAGGCCTTCGACCTTCATTACGCGCACGTACTCGAGGTAGTGCTCCTCTCGCATGAGCTCTTCGGGCTGATAGCCGGTGATGTAGGTGAGGCTCTGTGGGAAGACTGCCGGAGAATAGTGCACGTTGTACCAGTGCCAGACGAACAGGAACAACGCAGCGAGCAGGGCCTCTTCGCTGTGGGCGATCAAGGCGAAGTTGAGTGCGCTGCCCGGCATGAGGTGCGACGCGGTCTCGATGTCGAACATCAGCAGGCCCGAGAGCCCAATCACCACCATGCCCCATCCGGGCGCCCAGTAATCGAACTTCTCGATCCACCGGAACTTGTCCCCCTTGGGGCGCTCGTTGGTCATGTACAGCAGGTACTTCATGAGGGCGATGAAGTCCCAGGCGTCCTTGAAGTTCGGCACCAGCGGCTGCGTGATCAGGAGCTTGATGAGCTTGAACGGGGTCAGTTCGCGCTTCCTGATGAGGGGAGCGATCTCGCCGCGGTAGATGTTCGTTGCCAGGTAGAACACGTGGTAGACGAACAGCGTGACCAGGACGATGCCCGCCACCCGGTGCACGGTGCGCGTGGTCGCCACACCGCCGAGGAACATCTCGAGGTAGGGCGCCCAGTCGCGATCGTGGAACTTGAGCGGCATGCCCGTGAAGATCAACGCCAACACGGACGAGGCCAGGAAGAAGTGCTGGATCCGCTGCAGGAAGGTGAGGCGGAGGAACTGGCGCTTTCCGTTCACTACTCGGATCAGGGGAGCGCCGCCTTCCGTCGATTCGGTGGGCTGGTTCGGGTCAGTTGTCTCGTTCGATCCGTTGGTTTCGTTCGTCATCACTTCCTCCTGATGGTGAAGACGGCTTCAGGGATGTGCCTGCGCAGCAGGTCGAGGAGGATGACCCCGTAGAGCGGGATCAGGGTCCCGCCCGCCAGCACGTGGAAGAACATCGTGAAGAACAGCAACACGCTGTTGGACTCGGTGTTGATCTCGGCATGCAGCTGATAGGAGAGCGCCCGATCGTTCACGTTCGGGTGGCAGGCCTCTTGAGAGCAGACGGCGCCCATATTGGAGCGGTAAACGGGCGAATCGACATCTCGATGGCTGAGCATCGTGTGTACTGACTCGCCTATGGTGACGTGACAGTCGAGGCAGTCGGGCACGTTGGTGTTATCGAGGCTGGCTGCCTTTCCGTGCAGGGTGGCCTCGTAGGTGACGACGGCCCGGGCTGTCAGATCGTGCCGCTCGATGAGCTCGGGATCATCGTGGCAGTGGGAGCACATGTCGCCGATCTCACTGGGGCTGCGGAGTGGGTGCAGCCGCGACGTGATGTGCTGGTAGTAGGTGTTGATGAACTCGTCGGACTCGTGGCACACCCGACAGCGTCCAATGGCCACCTCCGAGACGCCCGGCTGGACCGTCTTGTAGAAGGACAGCGGCCGATATCCGGGGTTTTCATGGCAGTTTTTACAGGTGGGGTAGTCCTCGGGGTAGGGCTTCTCTGTGCCGTCCTCGTTCAAGGGGCTGTGCACACTGACCCTGAGCTCGTCGGCGGCGTTGGCGTGGGAGAAGAGCTCCTCGCTGCTCGGCTCGGTGATGTGGCACTCTTGCAGGCAGTCCACCTTCACCGCCGGGTCGTGGGGCAGCCGGTCGATGTCGGTGTGACAGCCGTCGCAGCCGACCTTCTTGTGCACGCTGGCTCCCCAGACGGCTTCGTCGACAAAGAAGAGCCGCAAAGACCCGCTGTCGTTTACAGCGCTCAGTCCCGGGTATCGGTGACAGACCAGGCAGTTGCCGATGTCTCGCGCCGAAGCTGGTGCAGGCGCAATGCAGAGGAATGCAGCGATCAGCATGACCCAGAAGGATGCCAGCGGTGGTCCCGTGGGTCGTTTCTCGGATCGCCGGAATCCGGCGGGTGTGTGTCTATTCATATTGGACCCCCATCAGGCCTTGTCGTCCTTCAGCTCTGTGAAAGAATTTGTAGAGATAGAGCGAACCGATCCCGTGGCAGTCACTGCATGGCAGGCTGCCCGAGTCCGTTCGCAAGAAGCTGTTCATCGCGTCACCCTCGGTATTGGTGCCGCGGTCTTCGGTCCTTGGATCCCAGCGGTGGACCTCGTGGCAGGACGCACAAGTCAGGCCGCCGTTCTTGTGGCGCTCGCCCGAGTCGTTGTCGAAGAGCGGGAAGAAGCGCGGCGAGGTGATGTCGCTCCAGTTCGTCTCGGGGAGCACGACATCCGGGTGGGTGGAGATCTCCGGGATTGTCGACGCCGCACCGGACTTCTGGTGGCAGCCCCCGCACATGTCTGCCATCTTGTCGCCGGTGGCTTTGCGGGGTTTCTTCTGAGCCCAGAGGACCGGATCCCGGGTGTTTTCGTGCATTGCGTGGCAGACGCCGCACGTGCCGGATTCAAGGGGTTTCATCCCCATGGAGTTGGTCGCCGTCGACTCGGTTGTGGTGAGGTCGTGTGCGGTATCTGCGACCAGCGCCTTGTCCTCGTGACACTGGGCGCAGAGCACTGGTGGTGACACGGGCAGGCGCAGGAAACGGCCCTTGGGTTTTTCGCCTTCGACCACCGTCGAGACGGTTCCGTCCGCAATCTCCTGGTGCGGGTCGTGGCAGTCGGCGCAGGTGAGGCCCTCCAAGGGGTGTGCCACAATAGGTACGCTCCAACCTGCTATTCCGCCCTCGCGATGGCAACTCGAGCAAGCTCGGAACTGCGGAGGACCTTCTCGGTTTGGGCTCGACTTCCACCAGTCGCTCTGTGAGAGGTGCATCATGTGGCAGGAGGTGCACAGCTGCGGTGGCTCCTCGAGCTTGCGCAGTTCCTTGTCGGGCAGGGTCCGCAGGTCGTGGCGCGAGTCCGCGACGACGAGCCGGTCTTCGTGGCACGAGCCACACAGGAATTTCTGATCCCCCTGCAGGAAGGACTGACCTTCTTTGTGCGGGTTGTGGCAGCTTCGGCAGTTGACATCCTTTCCCGGAAGCAACGGTCCGAGCGGATGCATGTAGCCTTGTAGCGCCTCGCTCGGCGCCAGCTGTCCCTCGCCGTGGCAGCCCTGGCAGGCCGTGGCTCGCATCTTCGACGCGACGCCCCGGCGCGCGGGTTTGTGCGCCAGATGGCAGGCTGAGCAGGAGCCACCGACCTCGGCTGTCTCGCCGTTGACGTTGACTGCCTCGGGAGCGGACTCGGCGAGGTTGTGTTTAGTGCGCACGACCGACGTCTGGTCGGCATGGCACTGCTGGCAGAGCTCCTTTGGGGCCGCCACCAGCAACAGCTCGCGTTTGTTGTTGTGGACCTTGTGACAGGAGATGCAGACCAGCTGGCCTTCGGCGCCGAGGGAGGCGCCGGCAGCGAACAGGGCCTCGGGAATCTGGTCGGGCTCGGGGAGCATGTTGACCGGATGGCCTCGGTCCTGGTTCTCGTGACAGTACAGACAGAGCTGTCCGACTTCATCGACCAGCAGGTTCCCCCAAGGCGATCCATGGGCGGTATGGCAGGTCTCACAAGTGACCAAGTCGCGATCTGGACCGCCTTTCGCCCCGAGCGCGATCAGGGCGTCGGGGACTGCTTGGCCTAGCTTGCCAAGTGGATGGTGCCCCTCTTCCAGGCCGCCGGACATCGCCTCGTGGCAAGCGCTACACATGACCGAGTCCGGGTTTGACATGCGTAGAAAGATGCTTGTTTCTGTCTTTTCGGCGGAGGCCACGGCGTGAGCGGTGTGACAGGTCGCACACTCGATGGTCCCCGATCTGACAGGGAACTGGTCCGGGATGGTCATCTCTTCCGGAGGTGCTTCGCCGGTCTTGTGACCCCGAAGGCCCTGGAGTCTCGCTCTCGAGTCCACCACGCTCCCGTCGTGGCACGACATGCACATCCAGGAGGCCGTCGCGACGCGCTCCTTCTGGTAGGGAACGAGGTTTGTTCCCTGCCCACTGGAGAATGCGCTCACCCAACTGTAGTGGCACAGCGCGCACTCCTTCGCCGAGTCCCGCTCCCGGGTTGCCGCAGGATGGATCGAGTCCTGCGCCCTGGCCACATTCAGTTGTGCCACCAAGAGCAGGCTCAAGAATCCAAAATTGGAGCCCGAGTTCAATCAGCTCCCTCCGCTTATTTCCCCAAGTTGAAATACGCTCACGCGATGGGCGGCACTCTCGACCACAAAGAGCATGTCGCCGTTGACGAACACGCCCATTGGTGCCTTGAAGTGCCGTGGCGCGCCAGAAGCGGGGTCGCCGACCACCGCTGCGAGCTTCCCACCCTTGTCGAAGACCTGCACGACACCGAGCACGCTGTCGCTCACGAACACGCGGTCTTTAGCGTCGACGGCGACGCCTTTTGGACGGTAGAAATACCCCGCTCGCACTCCCCAGCCCCCGATCGTAGCTACATCCTTGCCTTCGGAGGTCACAGCCTTGACCCGAGTGTTGACCACGTCGACGATGTACAGGTATCCCCGGCCGCCCCTGGCCATGAGGAAGGGGTACATGTAGTCCCGCTTCCCTTTTCCGAACTTCCCGAAACTGTCCGAGACTTCGCCGTTGTCCAGCTCGAGCCGAAGGATCTTGTGGTTCGCGTTGTCGGAGACGAAGCAGCGGCCTCGGGCTTCGTCGACCACCACATCCGCCGGATCCGAGGCCTCGCCCGGCACCCTCAGCGCACGGACAAAACTCCCTTCTGGGCTGAAGATCTGGATCCGATGGTTCCCGGAGTCGGCCACGTAGATCCGACCCGAATCGCCCACTGCGATCCCCAGAGGTTGTCTGAGCTCGCCTTTTCGCCCACCGGGTTTGCCGATCGTGCCGGTACGGTTGCCGGCGGCGTCGAAGGCCACGACGCGACCGTGCACTCCGTCCAGCACATAGGCGTTTCCATCCTCGGAGACCGCCACATCACTGGGGCTCTCGAAGCCGCCCGTCAAGTCGTAGAGGTGGGTCGCAGGGATCAGCTTCAGCGAAGCCCCGAAGGCCGGCGTGGCAGCGAGTAGCACGGCAAACGCGAGCGCCAAGGCCCTTTTTGCCACGCCATAGCCAACCATGCGAGAGTGCTCGCGGTTCAAGCTTGGTTTTTGCGGGCGCTCGGCCATGGGAGATACGCCAGTTTCCTTTGTCACCTCGGAACGTCGGCTGCCGCCTCGTTCACAAGTTCTGGTGGGCACATTCCGGTGTTCTTGTAGACATCCCAGAGCTTCTCGCCTTCGTCGTTGGTCTTGTTCTGCGAGATCAGGTAGCTGACGTACTCCCAGGAGGCTGACTGATACAGCAGCCGTGCCTCGACCCTGCGCGTTCCGGCGGGCAGCGTCCAGTTGAGGGTGTCGTAGTTCTGGTAGTCCTCGTAGAACGTTCCAACTGGGGCAGCGAGCCGGGCCGCGAACGCCCGGTTCGTGAAGCCTCTCGGTGGGATGCGGTTGTCTTTCAGCACCACGTCACTGAGGAGGATGTTGAAGGATTTGCCTGGTCTCTTTCCTGTGCGCTTCGCCTGCGCGGCAGAGAGGCCGGTCCAGACCTCGTAGACCGTGGTGGAGGAGGGGTTGAGGAGCGTGGACACCGTCTCGGTCTTGCCCAGCACCCTGACGGTCTTCTCGCCGTAGACGCCCTTTTCGCCGAGCACCTTTCCGTTGGCATCCAGGAACCGAACGTTCACCCACACCCGGGTCCCTTCGGGATAGCCGGTTGGCAGCTTGTGCCCGGTCTTGTTGGTGACGCGCAGTCGCGCGCGCCCGGAGCTGGGGAAGGTCAACTTGAGCTCGGCCGCCGTGCGTAGGTATTCCTGGCTGCGCCGCACTCCCTCTTCTATGGCGTACTTGTCGACCTCTCGTGGATAGAGATAGCGGACCGCCTCTTTGGTCCAGGTGGCCCCGCCCAGAGCGCCCATGCGAACGAAGTGATCGCGATGCGGCGACGTATAGCGGCTGGCTTCGCTGCCCCCAGTGACGCGGGGATAGTGGCACCCCTGGCAGGAGCCAGCGGGGCCTTCCTTGGCGAACGCCGATGCGGCCCACTCACTATAGGTGCGGACGACCGGCCCGTAGCTGTGCGGGGGCTGGGTGAGGACGTCGTCAGCCAGGTAGGGGTTGGAGAAGTCGTGACAGGAGGCGCAAAGCTCGCTGCTGGACTGGAAATTCGACTGGACGTTGTCGTGGGGGTGCAAGCCCTCGTCGCCGTAGGCCTCTGCCTTTTCGGTGTAGGGGCCGCGCACGACGAAGCGGTTGTCGAGCACGAGCATCGCGTTGCCGTAGCCAGGGGGCACCACCTCCGCGTACTTCGCCGCCTCCTCGCTGAGGGGGTCGACCATCCGGTGGCAGACATCACAGGTGATACCTCGGAGATCTTCGGGTTCGAGCATCGAACCATCGACCACTTTTGCCCTGCCCGCGATCCAGCCACGGGGCGTGTGGCATCTCCAGCAGTAGCTGCCGGCGTCCTTGATGTCCTGGTTGGCGATGACGACGGCCGCCCTGAAGACCGGGTCCTGACCTGCGTGCGCCATCATGCCCGTTTCCCAGGCTCCGTGCGGATCGAGATAGCCCTCTGGTTTTCTGGCGGAGTGGCACAGCTCGCACTGGCGCAGGTCGGCGAACTCGACGCCGTTCTCTTTTGGTTGGGTTCCAGGAAGGAAGATCTGCCCATATGCGGGCAAGGACATCATCAACACAAGGGCGGCCATGAGCGCGGGAAGGGCGCGCACCAAGGCTGTCGGCATCCAGGCCGCCACACCTGCCGGGGAGTGTCGTTCAGGCTGTGATGTGCGATATCGCAATAAGTCTCCCGTTGGGGGGTACTGCAATAGCCAGACCAATACCTTGCAGACGCTCTGTGTATGCGGCTCGGCGGGACTCCGCCTTATCACGAATTCGGGCGTTGGTCCATGTCCACCGTGTGTGATTTTCCCATCCTCGGCGTTCTCCCGGCGCGTTCGATCTGGCTTTGCTGGAAGGGATCTTCACTGCAAAAACCCTCGGTAGTGGCGGGTTGTTCCTTTTCGGCTGTTTGTCAATCGGTTGGTTGCACCTAGTAGCGGGTTTGACGGCCTTGCACCTGTCTAGTTGTTGTCTCCAGAGCCGCGGTATCTGTTCTGCCAGTGAAGCTGCGAGCCCAGCCGGGGGCGCCGCGGTGTCCACTGAGACAACCAAGGCGTGGCGGGCTGGCTCGTCGAGTCGGTCGGCTGGGTGGGCGAGGAGCCGAGGAGCAGCGGTCTCCAGGCGTCACACATTCCGGCCACATTGCCAGTGTCCGTGTCCGGGGAGATCGCGTGGATGGCAGTCGGGCAAGGATGGTCCTTGCGATGCGTGGCGTCTTTGGCGTAAGATTCAGCTGTCCGGTCCCGGACCCCTGCCCCCGTTCCCCATTTCTCGCCCCATTTTCCCCAACTGGAGTTCCCCTTGAGCCCCATTCGCTTTGCTGTGACTTCTGTCCTGGCTACCTGTGTGTTCTCGGTTTCTGCCCACGCCACAACACCCCTCGAGAAGATTCCGGTCGTCGTGAAGAGCCACTGCTTCGACCTCGACCGCTGCCTCGACCTGGCTCTCGGTCGCGCCACCGATCCTGCCGAAGTAGAGCGCCGGCTGGAGGCGCTGTCGTCTGTGGAGCTGCCCGAGGCCTTCGAGCGGCAGTGTCACGGCAGCCCAGTGATCTGCATGGACTGGCTCGCACGACGCACGGCGGACGGCGCCCCGCCCATCGACGTGGTCTACGCTGCGGTCGCCGAGCTCGCCGCCGACTCCAGCCACAGCCACTGTGCTCGATTGCCGATAACCTGTGCTCTGGTCCTCGAGGACGAGGATCGCTTCGAGGCCAAGGCCCGAGTGCGCCGGTCGCCGCGATCCGGCCACGGACCGGTGTCCTTCCGCCCGAAAAAGCACTCCTCGAGACGCTGACCAGAACCATCGGAGCCGCTGCTATCCAGATGTGTGCGCGTCTGGGTGGGCGACAACGCTGCTTTATGGAGCTGGAACCGCGAGAACTGGACAGGGAGCCTGGCGGATCACACGCTCGGTGCGGCTGCCCATGAACACATCGGCGAGGCTGTCGTGCCCGCTCGTGCGCATCACGATGAGGTCGCAGTCCTGAGCCGCTTTGGCTATTTCATCGGCGATGATGCCGGTTTTTACTCTGGTTTCCATCTTGCTTTCGCCAGGTGCGGTCACGGTCGGTGGATGAGAGCCGACGTGCACGACGGCGTACTCGACCGGCTCTGTGGTGAGGGCGTCGGCGAAATAGGCTGCGGTGTCCATCGCTAGCTGTGCATCCTCCTCGGCCACCGGCACCAGGACCCGCGACAGGCAGATCTGTCCGTCACCGAGCTGTACGAGAGGTTTCGCGCTGTGGGGAACGAACAGGGTGGGAACCATGGCCGCTCGCATCAAGTCTTCGGAGACGCTGCCGCGCAGCAGACGGTCGAGACCCTGGCGCCCATGGGTTCCCACCACCATCAGATCGGGGTTGAGGGCCTGGGCCGCCTTGGCCAACCCCGCCGCTGGGGCCTCGTCGAAGACCGCGACCGGCTCGATGCGGAGGCCGAGGATCTCGACGTCTCGGGCGGTGGCGTTTGCCGGCAGCATGCCCCAGTGTTTGAGCAGAGCCTCGGCAGTCGGCAGATCCGACCAGGAGACTTGATCGGTGGAGAGCTCGACGTGCAGCACCTGCAGCAGCGCCCCCACTTGGACTGCGATCCTCACGGCATGGGCAAAGACAACGTCGCTCTTGCTACCAAAGTCGCTCGCGACCAGGACGCGCTCGATCTTGAGCATGGACTCGACCTCTCAGGGGTCCGAGCCTAACCGGGACTGGACCGCCAGGCATTCATCGTTTCCAGGTGCTCACCTTGATCGCGGCCATGTCACGGATGACAGCTAGATCGGCCTCGTTCCTTACCTCCACGTTAAAGGGACAGCCGAGCGAGTAACGCTTGGCCTCCTTCATCGCGGTCTTCACTTCGGGCGGGAAGTCGGCGGCCATGGCGACCTCGATACCGCGCTCAGGTATCAGAAAGATCACGATGAACACGTCCCCTTTGGGCATCAGGGTGCAGATCGTCTTCTTCTTGGCCTTGAGGAGCAGGATCCAGCCGGTGGACTTCTTGTAGAAGCTCCACTCCGACGTGGTGCTGTCCTCGACGGCAGCCACCAGTCCTTCCCACAGGGGGCGTCGATCCCCCAGTAGCGCCAGATCGGGCTGCTGGGACTTGTCCGAGAAGATGCTCGCCGCCTCGATATCTGCCACTACGCCTCCCCATGGGTCTGGGTCGCTTGATCTGTAATACTCTGCAACCAAACACCTATATCCGGAGCTTCGTAGAACGGCTGCCTCCCGAGTAGCTGCACCATGTCGGAGTGGATCTCGGTGTTGAGTCGCTCCACCTGAGGGGTGGCCAGCTCGTGCAGATAGGGGCCTTGTTCCCGGTGATAGACGAGGCGGTCGGCGGACATCGCTCCCGATGCCATGAACGTCGGGACCTTTTTCCGGCAGTGACAGGGCGCAGCCGAGTTCACCAGGCTGCACTTGCCGCTCATGTGCTGGTTCAGCTTGGTGCGGGCTCGGGAGAGCGTCTTGCGGAAGCTGGCTTTGGACAGTCCGAGGATCTCGCCCCCCACCGCGTCCGTTGCGCCAAAACCCATGGCCAGGATGAAGGCCAGGCGCTGCTTGCGTTCGAGGCAGAGCAGCGTTCCCATCACGCAGCTGGTGGCCAGGTCCGCGGCGACCAGGGCTTCTTCGGGGGACGAACCAGGCGTCTGGTCAGGGACATCGTTGACGAAGGAATAATAGGCCTCCAACGTCGTGATGTGTGCCTCGTAGCCCCGGGTCTTCATGTTGATCACGTGGTTGGTGACGATCCGGTAGAGCCAAGTTCGGAAGGCGGCTTTGGTGGCGTCATAGGTGGCCAGCTTGGTGATCACCTTGACGAGGATCTCCTGGGTGACGTCCTCGGCGTCCTCGGGGACCATCACCATCCGCAGCGCGAGGTTGTAGATCCAGGGTTGGTGGCGCGAGAGCAGCGACTCGAGAGCGTCCTTGTCACCGGCGAGGGTCGCCTGTTGGAGCTGTCGATCGGATGCTTCGGTCGCCTCGTCGGCGGAGAACGGGTTGCTGTGTTTCATGATTACCTCCTCTAATTGCTACACAGGAGTTGGGCGGGTGTGACATCTACCGCGATTTTTTTTCCGCTCCCGGGTCGGCTCGGGTCCAACGGAACACACGGGAGACCTGGGAGGTCGATGATGCGGGGTGCGCTCTTTGGTTTGTTCCTTGCCTTGAACCTCGGGTGTGGCGGCGAGTCGGACGAACCCGATTCCGGAGCGACGGACTCCGACATCGAAGACACCGACGGATCGCACACCGACACCGAGGACACCGACACTGAGGACACCGACGACACCACCTGGCCTCCTGCCGCGCCCCAGCCCCCAACGGGCGAAACAATCGTCGGCCTGGACTTTCTCGCCGACTGGAGCTCCCCGCGCGCCCTCTCGGACTCCGTGAACACGGTCGGCTGGGAGGACTCTGCTTTCATCTCCGCCGACGGCACCACGCTGTACTACGGATTCACTCCGCTGGATTTCTCGGCGCTGATGGAGGGCAGAGAAGAGCAGACTGGAGTGACGATGCCGGGCCACGTCGGGCTCGGTTTCGACATCTATGAGGCGACCATCTCCGGCCAGGACTGGAGTGTTTCACGGTCGTCGGTCAACAACGTCGCCGACCTGCACGAGGCTGCGATCGGTCTCGACCGGGACCAGTCCACGATGGCCTTTGTGCGCTTCGATCCCGAGGGTGACATCTTCCTCGCAGAGCGGGATGGCCAGGACTGGGGCACTCCGGAGATGCTTCCGGCACCGATCCACAGCCCCTGTTCCGAGGACAATCCGCACCTATCTCCGGACGGCAAGACGCTGTACTTCGACTCCAACCGCGCCGATCCGCTCGCTTCATCCTGCCTCGACGAGGGAGCGGGCGAGCTGTACCGAACCCTCTATGAGAGCCACTTGGACAACGGCGTGTGGAGCACCCCGGTGGCGCTCAGCGGCGGCCCGAACGACACGCTCGTTCGCTGGCAGGTCTTCGTCACCGAGTCCGGCAGCCACGCCTATTGGTCGGCGGGAGAAGCGGATTGTCCGGCCTTGGCGTGCATCTATCGGGCGGAGCTGTTGGGGAACGGCAGCTTCGGGCCGCCAGAGCTGATCGTGCGTCCGTCGGCCCCGAGCGGGGAGATGCATGTGGCGATCGGCATCGGCGAGATCTCCATTACCGCGGATGGACGGTACTTCTACTTCGTCTACATCACCCAGGACACGCCGGGTCATATGCAGCTGTCCCTCGGTGTGGCGGAGTCCGTCGCTCGCTAGGAGCGCGGCTGCCAGTAGTCCGAGAAGCGCGCTCGGATTGCCTCGGGATCGAGCCCGAAGTCCGCCGCCTCGTAGTTGTGGCGTCCGTGCTTGTGCTGGGGTTGCTCGGCCGCCTTGCTGGCCACCCGCTCTCTCCACACCGGGTCGAAGTCCAGACCCAGGCCGTCGCAGACCTGCTGCACTGCCGACACGGGCTCGGTACGGAGGAGCTCGTAGTCCAGATCGACCAGGCTCTTCGCTGGAATCGACGGGCGCTCGAGCAGGTTGCGGTCGGACAACCTGGCCCACAGATCCACCCCGGCTTGGGACGCTCGCGGCACGTCCACCGAGCGGGAGACGAGGCCGTGCACCGTCCGCATCAGGCTGCAGTAGCTCACCAGCGACGGCGCCGGATCCCGGTGGGTCTGAACCAGCTTGGCTTCGGGGATCGCGGCCAACAGAGCGGCGAGGTAGCCGACGTGATCGGGCGCCTTGAGCACCAGGCGCTTGTCGGGGGTCTTCGCCTGCAGGGCCTCGAGGAGCTCTCGGTACACCTGGTAGCCGATCTGCGGGTCCTGCTCGTGATACCAGTCCAGGTATCCATAGACCGGCGCCATGCGATAGAAAGTGCCGCTCCAAAGCGAGCAGTCGAAGAGCAATGTGCACTCCTCGGGCTCGTCGGCGGAGAAGAAGTGCTTGGCGTCGAGCTCGGGTGCCAGGCGCTTCATGGCTCCCAAGGTGGTGGTGGCCTCAGCCCTGCGAGTGTCGGGGCCGGGACGCGCCAGAGGATCCCGGAGCTCCCAGAAGGGTACGGCTCTCGCGTCGGGTGCCAGGGCCAGCAGTCGGTGCAGCCAGGTTGTGCCGGACCTCGGCAGACCGACCACGATGAGCGGCGGTCGCAGGGTCACCGCGGGGGCGCCGTCGTGCCTGATCTGGGCCAGGCGCGCCGTCGTCGCCAGGGAGCGGATCAGGTGAGCGCGGACTGCGAGCCGGCCGGACAGCGACAGGTTGGCGTCCTCCTCCAGCGACGTGCACAGCCGATCGAGGGCTTCGGGATAGGCCACGTCGTCCACCGGGGTAACACCGGCTGCGGCCCAGAGACTGTCGGGCTCGAAGTGCAGGATAGACCTAACCAATGGAGCGGCCATTGCACCGAGGCAATCGGCCGCTCCGACGGTCCAGGGGGTAGCGAGGGACTCGAGCATCGACGGCCTCTATAATGAGCTGGCCGCCGCTCTGGGTGATCCCGACTAAACGTGAGTTAGGGCCTCCCTTACCGTCAGTCGAATTGCCGTTCTGGCCGGAGCCAGGGACGCCATTGCGGCGACGACCAGGACCCCAACGGACCAGCCGGCCATGCCCTGCCAGGACAGGTCGAGGGGAAGGGGAAGCTCGAAGGATAGCTGTCCGACCACGTTCCCGACGGTCCAGGCGAGGGGAATGGTCAACAACAGCGCGAGGGGCAGGCTCAAGAGGGTGACGAACAGGCCTTCGATGAGGACCATGAGGCGCACCTGGTAGGGGCGGGCTCCGATGGCCTGCAGCACACCGATCTCTCGGGTGCGCTCGACGACGCTGGTGCTCATGCTCGAGCTCAGTGCCAACACGCTGACAGCGGCCATCAGGAGTGCCAAACCCAATAATGCCTGGATGAGGACCACTACGTGCTCGGCCATGGCGTTGTAGAGAAGCTCCAGCGGCACCGCTGCTACGATCCTCACTCCCTCGGCGCTCAGGACGCGCTCGATGGACCTCAGGCTGCCGTCGGTCGAGAGCCGCAGCCCGCGGAGTTCCTGACCTGTGCGCGCCACGAAGGCCGGAGCGGTCACGTAGGCGGTGGCGGGTGCGGCGACTTCCTCGACCACTCCGACGATCTCCCAGTCGGCCCTGCGTCCCTCGACTACCAGCTCGATGTGCTGTCCCACCGGATCTGCGCCGATGCGGGACGCTGCCATCTGGTTGAGCACCACGCCGTTGGTCTCTCCGGGCTGCAGCCAGCGACCGGATCGCAGTGCGTAGTCGATGAGGGTTGTCTGCTCGGGAGCCGCGGACAAACCGAAGCTGCCGTGACCGCCGTCCGGATAGGTTCGGCTCAGGGGTAGTCCGGACTCTGTAGCCAGCGTCACCGGTGTAAATCCCCATACTTCTACGGTTTTCATGCCGTCCAGTCCCCTGAGTCGCTCCAGGGCCTGCTCGTCGACCTCTCCAGACAGGCGCAGCTCGAGGTCGTAGTGGCGGGTCTCGTAGACCTGCTCGGTCACCGCATCCCAGGCGTCGGCCACACTCAATGCACTCACGAAGAGGCCGCCGCCAACCGCGAGAAGTCCCACGGTTAGGAGCATGCGACCTGGCACTCGGAGGGCGTTTCGCAGGGCTGCCTGCACCACCCGGTTCCCGGACAGGCCGATCCATCGCTCAAGTCCGGGCTTCGGGATCCGCGCCCCGTGCTCGTTGATGGCCTCCCGGACCGAGACGCGGCTGGCCCGGAAGATGGCTGGCGCCGCAGTGAGGAGGGGAAGGGCGAGTCCTACGGCGATCTGAATCGCAAAAACGTAGGGGGGAGTGGCATAACTGGCGATGTCTAGGTTCAGGAGACCCCCGACCAGACTGGCTCCGGCCCGGGAGAGCCCGAGGGTCGGTAGCACCGATACGACAATGGCGGCGACGGCGACGATCCCAAACATAAGGGCGTAGTTCCTGCGGATCTGGCCGCTCGTCGCCCCGAGGGTCTTCATGACGGCGACCTCTCGTGTCTGGCGGGCCATGGTGATGGAGAGCAGCGACGCGCTCAGGATCGCGGCGAGCACGACCGTGAGACCGGAGAAGATCCCGAACAGGAGCAGCACGACGCTGGAGGGGCCTTCGTGGGGATGCTCGCCGGGGGGCGGGATCTTCACCTCGTGCACCTCGGCACCTTGGGTGGCCAACCAGGTGGCGATGCCCTCTACCTGAGTCTCGACCGAGTGGATGTCGAGGGGATCGTCGGCGACCAAGACCCGGACTTCATCGAGGGCCGGACCTTCGCCCAACAGCTCGAATGTCTTGCCAGTGGCGTAGAAATAGCCAGCTTGCTCCGTGATCGCCGGCGCCAGAGCGGGTTCGTGTACGACGCCGACGATGGTCACGTCGATGGGCGCTCCCCGGGCGGTGGTGAGCTCGATGTGATCTCCGATTGAAGCTCCGAGAACGCCGATGGCGCTGCGCTCGATGAGCACCTCGTTTGGGCCGGGAGCTCGGGAGCCGGTCTCGGGCTCGATGAGGGCGAGCTGCTGGTTCTCGAAGTCCTCGATGATGAAGAGCAGCCCGCGTCCCCAGGCCTGCTCACCTGGATACCGCCAGCGTGCAGCTCGCATTGCCCGCCGCTCGGCAACGGCCACGTCGGGACGCTCCCGCAGTCTCTGCATCAGGGCGTTGTCGATTCCTCTGTCTCCTACGTCGATGGTCGCCGAAGCCGGGATTGTCTCCATATAGTTTCGATCCATCTCCCGCCGGAGCACCCCTCTCATCGAGAGCACGCCTCCCATGCTGATCAGCCCCGCGGCGAGGGAGAGCACCATGAAGGCCACCCGCCCGCGAGTGAGCCAGAGATCCCGAAAGACCTTGATGAACGGCCGCATCAGTTCACCCGCCCGTCGGCGATGTCGATGATCCGAGTGGGCTTCACCGCGACATCGGACTCATGGGTAACGAGCAGGACTGTCTTGCCGGACTTGGCCAGGTCGGCGAAGAGCGCCATCACCTGTTCGGCGGTGCGACTGTCGAGGTTTCCCGTGGGTTCGTCGGCGACGATGATCGGCGGGTCGTTGGCCAGGGCACGGGCGATGGCGACCCGCTGTTGTTGACCTCCGGAGAGCGTCGCCGGCAGCTTGTCCGCTTGGTCGGCCACTCCGACCTTTGCGAGGAGTGCTTCGGCGCGACTCCGCCGTTCCGCGGTGGGGATCCGTCCGACAAAGTCCATGGCCAGCATGACGTTCTCCGCCACTGTCAAGGTAGGTAGAAGCTGGAAGAACTGGAAGACTACGCCGACTTGTTCGCCTCGGAAGCGAGCCAGCTCGTCCTCGCTGAGCGCGTGGATTGGCGTGTCGACCACGTGCACTTCTCCTCGCGTCGGGCGGTCGAGGCCGGCGATCATGTTCAGGAGAGTGGACTTTCCGCTTCCGGATTTCCCGACCACGAACACCAGCTCGCCGGCGTCGACGCTCAGATCGACCTCGCGCAGGGCATAGAAGGGATTGCCTCCAACAGGAAAGGACTTGTCGACGTTTCGGAGAGAGATGAGCATGAGAAGTTCCTGGACAATGTGTTCTGAAACAAACATGCTGTTCCATAGGATGTCCGGCCAGCGACACTGGCCTTCAGATGTCTGGTTCGGGCCATTTCGGCCGATCTGTTCAGCAACGGAGACTCCATGAGCAACAGCGATCGCCGCGTTCGTCGGACCCAGGACGCCCTGACCTCTGCCATGATCGAGCTGATCCTCGAGAAGGGACTCGACGCGACCTCGGTCTCCGAGATCACCGCGCGCGCCAACGTGGGTCGATCCACCTTCTACGCCCACTATGCGGACAAGGAAGACCTTCTCCAGGGCAGCCTCGAGCACCTCCGGCAACACCTGGAGGAGCAGATGAGCACGGCTGTGCAGCGCGCCGAGCCCGACGTGCATCCGGCCCTGGCCTTCTGCTTGCCCATGCTCCAGCATGCCGGCGAGAGTCGACAGCTGTTCATGGCGATGGTGGGCCGGCGCAGCGGCTACGTCATGATGGAGCTGATCCACGACATGTGGGCCGATCTGGTTCGTTCCAACTGGCCAGACGCCGACGAGATCGCAGTTCAGGCGATCTCTGGTGGGTTTGGATCCGCGGTGGGATGGTGGCTGACGACGGCCCCCGAGCTCGAGCCCGACGAGGTGGAGCGGCGGTTTCGCGCCCTGATCGAACCCGCGCTGGTGGCTGACTGAAAAAGGCGTATGCTCCCCCCGGAGGAGATGCGGATGTTCAGGCCACTCGCGATCGCGGTCCTCCTCTCCGGCTGTACTCCTGAGGATGACGAGCGGATCGACTTCGTCATCGAGCCGGTGTGCGGGATCTCCGAAGACCTGCTGCGGGCACCCCAGCCACTGGACACCGAGGTCGGCCGCATTGCCGCCATCGACCTGCTTCAGGTGCAGGCGGACGTCACCGTTGCCGAGGACGGAGGCCTCGAGGTTCAGGCCTGGTCGACGTTCCTGGTGGGAGAGGACGAGGGCCTGCCAGTCCTCGAGCTCACACCCGAGCCGGAGATCTGGCTGCTGGACGGCGTCGAGCTCTCGGCTGATCAAGTGCTACGTACCGGGATTTCGGACCCCGTAAGGCAGGTCGTCGTGCTCGATGTCGATCTCGAGCGCTGCTCCGAGCACGAGCTGGAGGTGCGCTATCCGCTGCCCGTGGGCTGGATGGAAGACCCCAATGGGCAGGCCCGGCTCGAGCACAGCGACGCGGGCACCTGGTGGTCGGCGGGTCTCGAAGATGACCGTTCTGGGCGCTTTCTCGGGATGTGGATGCCGTCGAATCTGCTCTTTGATCGCTTTGATCTCGAGCTCGCGATTCACGTCAGCGGGGAGAATGTGCTTGCGACCACCGGTGAGTCCACGCCCACCGCGGATGGCTGGCAGATCGTCTGGCCTCGCCCGGTGCAGTCCCACTCGCCGTTCTGGGTCCTGTCACCGGCCGCCACGACGCACTCCCTGACGCTGGATGTCGACCTCGACGTGGGGCCGGTCACCGTCGAGGTCTATGGCGACATCCCCGATGACCTGGCGGAGGCGGCAGATCGCACATCCCAGGCGTTGACGACCTATAGCGCGGACTTTGGGCCCTACCTGCACGGCGATCGTTTTGTGATGTGGATCCGGGACGACCGGTCCTCTTCAATGGAGTTCGACGGCGCGACGGTCACCGCCTTGAGCGCCATCGAGCACGAGGTCTTCCACACCTGGTTCGGGCGAGGGGCGGCGCCGGTCGCCGACATTCACGGGTGGGTCGACGAGGCCATCGTCTCGTGGGGCGTGGATCTGATGCCCTATCGCGCAGTGCCGTTGGATCTGGAGAGCGATCCGGTGCTTCTGGCGATTGGCGAGGACGAATGGGCGGGGGCCGACCTCAGCGTCGACACCTATGTGCTGGGTTCCTACGTCTTCGCGAGCATTGCAGACCGGCACGGGTCCGACGAGGTGAAGGAGGCCCTTGGTGCGTTCTATGTCGACTGGGGTGGGGCCTCGTACCGCAGTGAGGATCTCGAGGAACACCTGACGTGCTGGTTCGACGACGATGTGGTGCGTCACGCGTTTCGTTTGCGGGCCTATGGTCTGGACGGTGCTCCTCCGCCTCGGCCCATTGACTGGTGTCGGTAGGCCGTGTTGCATGAATCGGCCTCGGCTAGCGCGACACCACCCGGCGTCGAACCCCGGCCACTGCCGCCACCGCGATGATCCAGCCCAGCCAGGGCATCCCACCCGGTTGGTTGCATCCACAGCCGTCATCCTTGCCGTCTTTGGCACCGGAGGCGATACCGGAGTCGACCGAGTCGCTCGGAACGTCGGTGTCGGTATCGGTGGTGTCGGTATCGGTGGCGATGATGGCGTCGGCGTCGAGGAAGTCGGGGACCTGGTCGCCATCATCGTCGTCGTCGAACCAGTCGCCGTTGTTGTTTCGGTCCTCGTCGACCGTGGGCACACCATCGTCGTCGTCGTCGTCGTCCAAGTAGTCGTGCAGCAGGTCGC
>PJEL010001604.1_pt1 | contig 22372 bp, 17 predicted proteins | sample 1853271 | NCBI WGS metagenome assembly PJEL01 (sample SAMN08108733, study PRJNA415343) | Invertebrate metagenome, whole genome shotgun sequencing project. | host: Globobulimina | place: Sweden: Gullmar Fjord | collected 2015-08
CTTACATAAAAAGAATATTGAATTTAAAAGCAAGCTAGAAAATACTCAGCGGTTTTACAGTTACTGTAAAAACAACATTAAGTAATTATTGCCCGTTGCTCTGTTTCCATAAAGTTGGTTGAATTATATTGGTTTTTGGATTTGTAGTTTTCGAGACACGGAGACCGTTCTCATTCACACACTTTTTTTCCACCCATTATTTTTTCTGCGTCAAAATAATCCCCCCCTTTTAAGATTGACAGTCAGGGTCTCTCCAGCATGAGCTTATGACCCAGACGGTGCCGGGCACGACCAAATACGCCTCAATGAGCGCTTTGAGACGATTTTCACTTCTCCCTCATTTACTGTTATCAGGAAGTCGAGGCTTACGCTCTTACTCGACTCACTTCTCAAATATTGTATAGGAACGTTTTTCACTCATCCTTCGAGCCTTGCCCTTCGAATTAGTCAAACACAACCCTATACTGCTTTTGCTCAGCTACCTGATAATCCGCATGATTGTTCGTGACTGCCTTGAATTTATATATACCCATAATGGAGTGTTGCCGGCATTAAGATTGAATCCCCTAAAACGGGGATTGGTGCGGTTCGCATTTCTCACCGCAGAGCGTGCTTGGGTGACACCACCTTCAATTATAAACTCCAAATTTTATTTAGCGGTACAGCAAGAAACGAAGAACCTCCAATAGGTAAGCTATCTGCTCCTGAATAAAGAACCACACCTCCCTGAAAGTCTCTGCCGCAATGCTCCGCAAGGCGTCCAAGACCCCTTACATCTTTCCTGTTAACTGTCTGCGACGCCTTTACTTCAACGGCCCATATTTTACGCCCTTTTGTAATTACAAGATCCACTTCCACCTTATCCTTATCACGGTAATGAAAGAAGCGAAGATCGGGATCTGTCCAGCCAGCCTGAGCAACATGAAAGTAATTGTTATCATCCAGGCTTATAATAAGCACGGCTAATTGTCGGTTGTCAATGCGTCTAATTGCTGGGGGGGGGAGTATCAGGATAATCAACTGCGTACGCTTCAGAGGGTGATGCAGGGTCTCCATTCTTCAGAAAAATCTACAGCCCCCTTGTATTAATGATGACTATTTCAACAGGAAACAGGCCGATCTGTAAGAGACTTCCTTTAATTCCGTTAGAAAAACCCGCCCAAGACAAAAAAAAGACTCAGAGTCAAACTCTAAGTCCTTGATTTATTATTGGTAGCGGGGGGCGGATTTGAACCACCGACCTTCGGGTTATGAGCCCGACGAGCTACCAGACTGCTCCACCCCGCGATCCTTATATAAGATACTTGAGAGGCCTTCTAAAAGTCAACTTACTGACACTTTCGGAGATATTAAAGTAACGGGAAACGGCAGATGTTATCAAATATTTTTCTGCGGATAAGAATTTCAGATATGCCGGTTTTCTAAAAAAGTACCAGCGTTACACCTGTAGCTATTGCAATCTGATAGAGTATAGTTGATACGTCTTTAAAATCTCTCAACCAGGCTATATGTTCTATTTCTTCAGGCACTACTATTGTATCACCGGGTTCGATCTCCTTAATGATTCCGCCAAAAGTATCCGTTTCCAGGATTGTTCCTGAAGTCTTCCAGCTAAAAGAATTCCTGGACAATTTCCTCGCACTTCCATCTACTTTCATGACATATACATTTTCTTCATCTGCATATCTCGTGAATCCTCCAGCCATACCTATATAGTCTTTATAACCAAACCTGTCAGTAAAAACAAAACTTCCCCTCGACATAACTGCGCCTACAATATCAACCACACTGTTTTTCATTGGGATATCAAGGGTGTCGCCCGCCTCCAGTTCAATATCATACTCGCTGCCTCTTAATGCATCAAGATCAGCAAGTTTCATTGACAATCGTCCTGTAGCATCAAGTTTTTTCAGTGAGGCAATAAACTTCTGCTTCTGATATAGTTCCGAATTCCTTGATTCCACTTCATCATCGGTCCGGGCTTTGGACACCTGCTTCGAACTATCATAAAGTATCTCCCTCTCCAGCCTTAGGACCATTTCATCAAGCCCTTTTTGCTGCATCTCTTTTACCCTTACCCTTACGAATAATGCTCCCCGCAGGTACGCGTTATCAGTATACCCCCCGGCCCTTTCAATCAGAGAAGACAGTTTCGCGCCTTTTTCTATCGGGTATACTCCGGGAAATCTTACTTCTCCCGATAGCCTCACCATCATCTCTTCCTGCCAGTTGGGCATCCGCCTGACAATCACCCGGTCATAAGAACCGAGTTCAAGGTCGTGTTCGGGATCATTCTCCAGGGCAAGCCCGAGATTGATTTTCTGAATATTCAGTTTTTTACCGTTGCTTGATGTATAACATGACAATTCAGCTTCTTCCATGTATGCTGCTTCGAGCAGGTTTCCGGCAGCAAATACAAGGTCGCTGATTCTCATCCCTTTCGCAAGAGGGTATTTGCCCGGATTCTTTATTTCACCGGAAATGGACACGGTGTATTTATATTTGTTCTCCCAGATTGAGTGTATTACAATTTTGTCCCTGTTTTGCAGCAGTATGTTTTCTTTTATGTTCCCCTTCATTGCCCGGCCGACATTGAAGTATATCTGCTCTACGTCACCCTGCTCGTCAAACCTGAATATCTCACCCTTCTGAATGCTCGCGTCCTGGCCGAGCCCGCCTGCATCAAGGATTGCGTCCTTGACCCTGTAATTATCAAGCAGTTTATATTTTCCCCTTCGCCTTACCTCACCCTCAACTTTTATGTTTGGCCTGCCTTTGAAGACCCACTTGGAGAATATATATATCGAATCCTGGGGCTCAAGTTCTATATTGCTGGCATCATCTTCTTCGAGCAGCAGTTTTCCGGGACTGAACGGTATCAACTCTGTTTCGAGCAGCGGAAGCTTTTGTCTTTTTATGAAGGCATACTCAAAATAAGTCTCCTGCAGCAAATCCGTCGTACCCTTTATCAGGTCCCTGATTCTCATCCCGGGCTTATACTCATACTTTCCGGGACGTTTTACATTTCCTTCAAGAAATACGACATTCACATCCTTGTCTACGATTGAAAAGACCTTTACCAGGTCCCCGTCCTGAAGCACAAACTCACCTGCTTCCTTCAGGTCCTTGTCATCAATATCAACGATTATCTGGTTCTCATTCTTCTGTATCCTCTTGATCTGTATCTGCTGCGTATATGCGCCTGGTGTGACCCCGCCTGCCATATTGAAGAGACTCATAAGGTCATATTCATTTTTCATTTCATATATGGCAGGACGTTTAACGTTACCGGCAACTCCGACCAGGGGCCCTACTGTCGGAATAAATACAACATCACCTGATTTAAGATTCCGGTCCTGTGTTTTGTCGCCTTTGAGAAGAAAATCATAGAAGTCCATCGTAACAAGGACCTCGTTATTTCTCTTTAGCTGAATGCCTCTTAAAGAACCTATATCCGTAGGGCCGCCGGCTACAAGGATTGCACTCACGATTGTTGAAAATGCATCAATTGAATAACTGCCCGGCCGCTGCACTTCGCCGAGCACAAATACATGGATACTTTTGAGTTCTCCCATTGAAATATTTATATCAGCCCCGATAATCTGCTGGGTCTGCTTTTTCAGATATTTCTTCATCTCTCGAAAGCTCATTCCAGCAACATCGAGAGGGCCGATCTTCGGGATCGTTATGCTGCCCTCCTTGCTTACTATGAGAGAATGCTCCTCATCTATTCTTCCCCAGAAAAAGACCTTCACTTCATCACCGGGCCCGATAATATAGTCCGGGGAAACAGGAATATCCATACGCGGAGTTAAAGATGCTGCATAGGATTCAGAAAAAAACTTGTAGCCGAATGGTTCCAGTTCAACAGAAATGTCCTGATAAGGTCCTGTTGTATGATACTTATTGAAAGGTGAGTCAATCTTCGCTTCTGCTTCAGGGCCACCAGCCTTTTCAATATCAGCACTTTTTACTTCCGTCTTCTTTTCAGCCCCTGCCCCGCTTTTCCCAGCGGCTTTTTTATTATGCTGTTCAGGGGAAGGCACCGGCAGGGCACGGTCCTTTTGAGCGTCAGCAGGGCCTTTTCCATATGCAGAACTGCCGGCTGCGGCAACACATAAGACGATGTAAACAACAAGTAATATGTTACGCATACTTTTGCTTTCTTTTTGCTTTACTATTTTTTAAACCTTACAGAAACATATTCTGTCAGAAAGGCAATAAGAAGGCCTGCAAACAGAGATATGATAAACGAGAACATCACATCTTTTTTGATACTTGGCTTGATCTTGATATCAGGGACCCTCGGCGGATCAAGTACTTTAAATGCAAAGTTCTCTTTCACTTCTGCCATCATCGATATTTCTATCTGCCGGGCAACAAGTGAATACACTTTCTGTTTTATAAGAGGGTCCGCGTTTTTCGTGATGAGTGATTCGAGATATTTCCTGTTAGTCTCAGCCACTCTTTTGGCTTCACTGCTCATATAGTCGGTAAGCTCCGCCAATATACAGGTGATAACATCAGCGGTTGTTTTTGGATTGGTATACTCGACTGCAAGGTTAATTATCCCCTTCTTATGATCGAGTTTAACTTTATATATATTTTTTAAAAATCTTATACCTTTCCAGATTTTCTCAGCCCCTGGATTTTCAACATATGTTTCATTTAGAAATATGGGATAAAAATCTTTGTTCCTCACTACTTTTTCCATAAGGATATTGCTGTTGAGCAAACTTTCGAGTTCAGAAATATTGGAAAGTGTCGGCATGGAAATACCTATCTGCTTATCTACGGCGCTCAGCCTGTTCTGATTTTGCTGTAACATGACAGGCATGATAACAGCACTTGCTTTATATATGTCAGGTTTGTACTGGGATATACCGGCAGTAGCGGAAACAGATGTTATGATTATTAAAAAAATCACTTTATAGCGTTTTCTGATTACATTTAAATGGTCAACAATATTGTCAATCAGGCCTATTTCATTATAGTTTTCCGCTATCTCCTGCATATCATCGCCCGCTAATCAACTACCCTGCACGCCAGGTCATCTTCATTATTTGTTTCCGGATACCCTTCTCCGGCATCAGAACTTACTGAAATATATGCTGGCTCTGACACATCCGGAACAACCGCACTTCCGGGGATTGAATCTTTTAACATACCTTCATTAAGCAGGCAGTTTTCAAATAAAATGTCTTCCAGTGTCTCGTCTGCATTGAGAGAAGGATTATATGAGGGGACAAAGTCCATCAGAAGATTCCTTATCCAGGCCCACTTCTTCTCCCGTATAATGTCTTCAAAAAATCCGACCTTAGTCAATGTCTGACTGAAATTTTCTGATTTGTTCATCCCTGAAAATATTTTCGGGTGACCTGTCTTCTCAGCATCTTCCATATCCGCAAGAAGTTCTTCAAACATTTTCTCTCCAGGTTTTGGGCCCGTAAAAACAATCGGTATATCCACATCGGGTTCAAACCCGCTCAGGCGGATCATTTCTCTGGCAATGTCCAGGATCTTGATCTGGTCTCCCATATCCAGTAGAAATACTTCTCCACCCTCTCCCATGGCCGCAGCCTGCATTATGAGTATGCATGCCTCGGGAATGCTCATAAAATACCGCTTCATGTCATGATGCGTCACAGTAACCGGGCCGCCCTTTTTGATCTGTTCCTCAAAGATCGGGATTACACTGCCCCGGCTGCCGACAACATTGCCGAATCTCACAGATATGAATTTTGTTTCACAAAAAGAATTGAGGGCGCCTGTAACTTTTTCCGCTACGCGCTTTGTCGCGCCCATAATGTTTGTCGGCTTGACCGCCTTGTCCGTTGAAACAAGAATGAACTTCTCTACTCCATAAGCCAGAGCTGTCTCTGCGACGATCTTCGTCCCGAGAATATTAACATTTACCGCCTCCTCGGGATACCTCTCCATCATGTGAACATGCTTATATGCCGCAGCATGAAAAACAACATTCGGGAGGTACTCATTGAACACCGCATCTATTTTGTAATTGTCCCGTATGTCGGCCAGCACCGTCACCATGTTATAGTGCCCGAACTGGTTGAGCTCCATTTCAATCCGATGCAGTTCGGTTTCATCAATATCAAGGGCAATGACCTTTTCTGGTTCAAATGAAAGCACCTGCTTCACCAGCTCGGACCCTATTGAACCGCCTGCGCCTGTAATTAATACCTTCTTGCCCCGTATAAAACCTGTTACTGCTCTTTCATCAATGGAAACCTGTTCCCTGCCTATGATATCCTCAATCTCGATATCTTTAATGTCAGAGAGAGAGTACTTTCGATTACTGATAATATTCAGCTCAGAAACCGTTTTAACCTCTTTTGCTGATGCCTGCCTGGCCATGATGAGAATTTCCCTGATATTTTTGGAAGAGGTTGACGGTACTGCAAGAAGGACCATCTGCACATCCAGTTTTTCCGATATATCTTTAATTTTTTCACGCCCCCCCAAAACCTCCACACCCTGAACAAAATTTCCATGCTTCATCTCATCATCATCAATAAAGCCGACTGGGTCATACATGCTGTTTTCCTGTCTTCTCATTGCACGCGCGATCTGTTCTCCTGTATTCCCTGCGCCAACAATAAGGACCCGTGAAATGTTTTCTGACTTTCTGCTGATCAGGCTCTGTTCGAAATATCTTTTTGAAGTCCTGAACATTCCAATAAACACCAGCGTGATAACAAAATCAACCGGGAGGATCGAATACGGAAAACCCATAAACAGGGTATCCGTCCAAAAAAAGGCAGTAACTCCATATAGCAGCAGCAGACTGCAGACACCAGCCTTCAGGATGTCCTGTAATTCATAGAATCCCACATAAGACCAGGTCATCCGGTAGAGCCTGAATACAGAAAAGACGCTGTATTTCACTATCAGAAATACCGGAAAATATCCGGAGAATCTCCTCAGGTATTCGGGCGCAATGTTTCCGTCAAATTTTAAATAAAACGCAGCATACAGTGACAATGCAAGCAGGACCCCGTCTATGAGCACAAAAAAGACGGTACGCCTGTGCTTTGTCCTTTTCAGACTAAAGGATTTTTGCAAAGCTTGACTCCCCAACAGAGTATTTGGTCTTTCTTATCGGCACGTTATATATAAACCTTTAGTTTTCGTGATGCGGAAACAAACATCTGTTCAAACTTTCGCCATCTAAAATTCAGTGTGTGATGTTATCACTTTTAATTACAGATAAAACCGTTTTACTGATTATTTTCAAGTCCAGAGCAAATGAGCGGTTCCTCAGATAGTATTCGTCATAGTCCACCTTCGCCGAAATGATAATTTCATCCCTTCCATTTATCTGGGCCCATCCGGTCAATCCCGGTGTAAGATTGTGGACCTGCTTTTTAGTGCGAAGCTCTATCAGGTCATCCTGATTAAACAATGCCGGGCGTGGACCAACGAAACTCATCTCCCCTTTCAGGATATTAAAAAGCTGCGGAAGTTCATCGATGCTAGTTTTCCTTAATAATCTGCCTATAGGAGTCAGGCAACTATCAGGATCCTCCAGGAGGTGTGTTGCTACATTAGGGGTATTAATATTCATTGTCCGGAACTTGTACATCCTGAATATATTATTTTTCACCCCGATCCGGTCCGAGACATTAAACACGGGGCCTCTCGACGTTGCCCTGACCAGCACGCATGTCAGCAAAAGCAGGGGTGACAGTATGATTAATGCTGCAAGGGACGAGAAAAAATCGAATAACCTTTTCATTATTTATTCTTTTTAATAAAGACAAGAACTACCGGTTTTCTCTATACCATTCAACTGTTTTATGAATTGTGTTAAACAGATTGTATTTAGGTGTAAAGCCGATCTCTTCCTGAATTTTACGGGATGAGAATACCAGTGACTCTGTAAGCTTGTTCAGTACATCAGTGTTAAAAGGCAGTGTTCTCCTGATAATGGCGCTGCCAAGATTTCCTGCCAGGGCAAGAGGCCGGGCAAAACTCATGGGGAAAAATATGGATGAAACCTTTTTTGAAAGTCCCCTGGCAATTGTTTCGTACAACTGCTTAACAGGATAATCAACTCCGTCCGTTACAATATAGACCTTACCGTCTGCTTTTTCATTTCCGGCAATCTTCACAGCTGCATCGACAACATTATGAACATGGACCATGCTCCTACAGTTCTTCCCTCTCCCTACCATAATAAAGCGGCCCTTGTCGATTGCCTTGATTATCCTGAACATGTTCCCCTTATTACCGGGGCCGTATACGAGCGGCAGCCTGATCGAGGTGGTTTTGAATCCGTATTTTCTGCCGTATTCAGATACCAGTTTTTCAGCTTCAAGTTTGCTTGTTCCGTATGGTGTCGAAGGTGACGGGTAAAATGTTTCATCTATGATTTCCCTGCTCTCCTCTGTCATCGCTTTTATGCTGCTGAAGAAAACAAAATGCTTTATCCCTGAACGCCTGCATTGTTCCAGAAGGTTTCCTGTGCCATCAACATTAATCTTCAGGTAGTCAGAGTTTCCGTTTTTTGAAAAATCATGGGTCTTGCCGATAAGATGAAAAACAACTTCAACATCATTCATGGGCCTGCTTAATGAATCCTTATCCAGAATATTCCCCTCAAATATCCTGATATTCTTTGACCTGAATAAATTATCATTATTTCTGACAAGGACATTAATGCTCCACCCCTGACGGTCGAGTTCTTCAACAATGTGCCGGCCGATAAAGCCGTTAGCTCCGGTAACGAGTGCTTTCATTGGGATAAAAAGTGTTTTAGAATTTGCTCAGATATCCTATTTGCGGAATTAACTGGAACACTTTCGTAGTATATTTTGAGAGGACCTTGAAAATATTGGTCCTTATGCCGTTTTCTGCGCAGGCACGCACAATCTCTTTATTTAAAATCCAGTTGCTTTTGAAATTTCGTGTACTGAGACCGCCGGTCCTCATTCTGACAAGGACACGGGGAATGTAGCTGTATGATATTTTGTATCTTGCAATAAATCTAACAAGAAGTTCATAATCAGACGCGATCAGGTAATCAGTCTTGAACAGTCCGAATTTTTCATACAACTCTTTTCTCGCAAAGAACGTTGGATGTGCGGGCATCCAGCCATATGAAAACTTTCCGGGATTAAAGTTCGATGAACTGTAGTAGCGGACGACTTTATTATAGTCATTATTTTTGATGTAGACTAAATCAGCAAAAACAGAATCTACCTTTTTTGTTTCAAGTTCATTTACAACGTCGGAGATAACATCATCATCACTGTAAAAATCATCCGCATTGAGAATCCCTATAATATCACCGGTGGCCATTTTGACCCCCTTGTTCATCGCGTCATAAATTCCGTCGTCAGGTTCACTGACGTATGCGCTAATTCTGTCCTGGTAGCTCTCAATAATTTCCGTTGTGCCGTCCTTTGAACCTCCGTCAACAATAATATATTCCATGTTTTCATAGCTTTGATTAAGGACACTGTTAATACAGTCCCTGATTGTATCTCTACCGTTAAAAACTACAGTAATAATTGAGATTTTAGGAGTGCCTTGCATTTCGATTGAGGTAACTTAGAAGAAATCTGCTATTACCCGGTTCTTGTAATGATGAAATCTCCGAGGACCAGGAGGTCCATCTTTGTTCTCAGAAAACAGTTCAGGGCCTCTTCGGGACGGCATACGATCGGTTCATTTTCGTTGAATGATGTGTTGAGTACCACCGGAATCCCGGTAATTTTCCTGAACTCTTCTATCAGCATCCAGTAGCGAGGGTTATCTTCCTGCCTTACCGTCTGGAGCCTGCCGCTCCCGTCTACATGGGTAACAGCGGGAATTGTCTCTCTTTTGTCAGCCTTGATCCCGTATACCTTGAGCATAAAGGGATCAGGATAGTCCGTTTCAAAATAATCACCGACCGCGTCGCAGTGGATTGAGGGCGCAAAGGGCCTGAAAGACTCACGCCTTTTTATTTTCAGGTTCAGTATCTCTTTCATGTCCTGCCTCCGGGGATCGCCTATGATACTCCTGTTGCCCAGTGCACGCGGGCCCCATTCCATTCTTCCCTGAAACCACCCGATGACCTTACCGTCCGCAATTGACCGGGCAGTAATCTGGCACAGCTCTTTAAGGTTCTCCATTTTTCTGATCTCACAATTTTCCTGTTTTATTTCATTCCCGTGATTTTCGATGATCTGTGCAATTTCCGGCCCGTCATATTCAGTACCGAGATAGGGTTTTTCGAGGACAAAAGAACGTGGCTTTCCCATGACCTGGTTCCAGACGTAATACGCTGCCCCGACCGCGCCCCCTGCATCTCCGGCCGCAGGATGAATGTATACTTCTTTAAACGGTGTATTGTCGAAGATCTTGCCGTTGGCAAGGCTGTTCATCGCACATCCGCCGGCCAGGGCCAGGTTAGGACACTCTGTTTCATTGTAAACCCTGTTCAGAATGGAAAACAGAAGTTCTTCATATCTTTTCTGGAGAGAAGCGGCAATGTTCATGTGCTTCTCCCCTAATTCATCATTTTTGTTCCTTGCAGGTCCGAGTAATTCCTCCAGTCTGCTCGAAAAAACCGGTCCCATCTTTGGTTCACCATCATCCCATGTCATATTGATGCCTTCCGAGTGGTGAAGAAAATAGTCAGTGTCGAGTTCAAAAAGCTTTCCATTGCAATTTCGGTTTCTTACTACCTCTCTCATAGCATCCATAAATGCGGGTTGACCGTAAGCTGAAAGGCCCATGACCTTGTATTCATCTCCATAATTGGGAAAGCCCAGATACTGGGTAAGCGCAAGATAAAAGAGACCGAGAGAGTGCGGGAAAAAGGTACGGTGTTTAATTTCAATGTTATTGTTTTTTGCCATACCCCACATGGTCCCGACAAAATCACCGAAACCGTCCACAGATACAACCGCGGCCTCATCAAATGGAGAGACAAAAAACGAACTGGAAAGGTGTGCGGTGTGATGTTCAACATTATGTATCCTGGCCTTTATTTTATGCCCTTTCATCTCTGCGGCCATGCCGAGTTCTTCTTTGATGTCCTGTATCTTTTTCGCGTTTTTGAACCTGTCCCTGATTAACTTCAGAGACGGGCCTTTGGCAAAGGCAAAAAGAGATTTTTTCATAAAATTGGCCTTAGGGTCGCGGTTAACCGCAATATGTGATACGTCTTCCAGTGTTATGCCTGCCTCATTCAGACAGAAAGAAATAGATTGCACCGGAAGACCTGCCCAGTGTTTAATCCTCGTGAACCTCTCCTCCTCAACAGCTGCCAGCAGTTTGCCGTCTGCCACAATGCAGGCTGAAGAATCGCCGTGATAGGCGTTGATACCTAGTATGTATGTCATGTTGTCTCCCGGGATGGACCAAAACTCTCTGCAGAAATAATATCCTCATAGATATCTACCAGCTTCTCTGACAGGCTTTCCCATGTAAATTTTTCTCTGATTAAACGTTTGCCGTTTTCACTCATCGCCCTGCTCAGCTCATCAATATTCAGGATGTTTCTTACGGCATACGCAATTGTTTCCACTTGCGGCTCGCATATTAGACCGGCGCCTGCATCTCTGATATCAGAGGCGAGGTCTACTTCATCACTTATTACAACAGGGCATCCTGCAGCCAGCGCTTCTGCCACTGATATCCCGAAATTTTCCTGCAGGCTGGGCAGGATAAACAGGTCAGCTGCCCTGTAAGCTTCACGTACTGCTTTACGGTCAAGCATACCCGTAAAAGTGACTCTCCCCTCGATACCGAGCTGCCTTACGAGTTGTTTGAGTGTATCTATATAGCCGCTATCTCCGGAACCTGCAATAACAAGATGTATGGAAGGGTCGCCGGCGCATAAACGATGAAAGGATTTTATGGCTATCTCGGGCTGTTTTTTGTGATGAAGCCTGCCTAAAAACAGGATCAGGCGTCTGCCTTTTAATTCCGGATACCGGTTAAAGAACATTTCCTGTTCCGGAAGGTCCTGATAAGCGGACGGTAGCAGACCCAGGGGAAGAGTAAAGCGCCCGCGCGCATTGTCGCACAACATGGAATTTTCAGACTCTGCCTTTGATGTGAAATGTATGGCCGCGGCGTTTTTTATTATGGTATTTGCAAATAGATGAAAATATATCATCTTCTTCCACCTGCTCTGCAAAAGGGACCACTTATCCAGCATACCGCATGGTCTCAAAATGTATGGTTTCCCCATTTTTCTGCAGACCGACGAAGCCGCATATGTGGGATATTCCCAGACAGTATGAATATGTACAATATCAGCATTTCTTATAAGGGCAGGCAGGGCACCGGAAAATTTTTCGGACCAGCGCCAGCCCGGAAACCGGCATGGATATAAATTAATATTGATCCCCTCTGTGTCCTGCAAATTGTTTATTCCGGAATTAGTGGCGACAATGGAAACATCATGACCAAGCTCAATCTGCGATTTTGCCATACCGGTGACCGCGGTCACCGGGCCCCCTGTTTCTGGAGATAAATCACTTATGACATGAAGGATCTTCATAGTGCTAATGAACTGCCCCGGGATATGCTTGATACCGCGTCCCTGACACCCTGCCTGTATCTTTCCCAGGTATACTGCTCTGCCTGCTTTCTGGCATTCTGTCCCATCTCAGCTGCCATGTCCCTGTTTTCATAGAGCATGAGAATTTTTTCTTTCAGTTTACATACATCCATTACCGGTACGGTAAAACCATCCGTTCCTTCCCTTACAACCTCTTTGGCTCCCGTATGCTCAGTAACGATTACCGGGGTCCCGCATGCCATTGCCTCCAATACAACCATTCCAAAACTGTCAAGGAGTGAAGGTAAAACAAAGAGATCAGCGTCCTGGTAATAACGGACAATTTCTTTATGATGCAGAAAAGGGATATAGCGGAAATTTCCCTGATACTGCCTGAACACATCCTCTCCATCTACCATTTTGCCGATACATACAAGTTCGGCATTTTCTAATTTGAGTTCGTCCAGGGCCTGAAGAAGATATTGAATTCCCTTTCTCTTTCCGAAAAGACCCACGAATAAAATTTTGAACTTATCATTTTTCCTTGAGGTTTTTTTCATTCTGAAATGCTCAGTATCACAACCATACGGAATCTTGAATATCTTTTCAGCAGAAATGCCGGCATCCAGAAGTGTTTTTCTCGAAAACTCCGTTGGAGTAAATATATAATCAACAAGCGAAAGCTCTTCCTGTTTCATTTTCTCCTGCAGATCCAGTATCCCCGGATTGCTCCCGAGCAGCTTAAAGCCGTAAATATCAAATATCTTTCTTTGAAATGAATGGTGTACCTGGGCAAGATCGAGAACACATATTCTACCGAGCGCCTTACTCCGCTCAAAGCTCTTTAGTGCTGCCATTTCATAACCAATGAATATATCGTTATCAGTACGTTCAAGCTCTCTGGATACCCATTTATCAAAAAGCCTGTAAATTGTTCTTACCTGATTTTTTCCAAGGATCCTTAATATAGCTTCCCTGGAGAAAAGGTTGTAGTTCATTCTCACATTTCCGTCATCTATCGGATTAAAGTTTCTCTTCATAAGTTCATTCAATAACTTACGGGGCACTATCTTCTCAATTCTCTTAAACATGCTTTTACCAAACCAGAAAACAGTAAAAAACCTGCTCAACAGACCGCCTTCCTGAAGGGCAAGACATGTCTGGTGGGAATGCTGCCTGCCCGGATGGGAAATAACCGCTTTAAGCATCTGCAACAGTCATCTCCTTCATATCAAGTTTCGGCAAGAGGAAGAGAAAGCCTGTTGAAAACCAGTACAGTAAACAGGCCGTCCAGTTAAACACAAGAGAGTTAATATGCAAAAACTGCAGCTGGAAGATAAAAATGCAGAGCGCAAGAAGTTTAAACTCATTACTTTTCAGCTTTCTGAAAAGTTTCCAGAAGTAATAAAGAATGAGGATCCTCAGTCCAAAGACCAGGACATAACCGACAAGTCCGATTTCGAGCACTATTCTTTCCGGCTCCTCCTCAAAATCCCTGGGCATGTCACCCCAGTCAATACCGAATACTTTGGCGCCCTGATAAGTACTGCCGATTCCATAGCCGATCAGTCCGGCCTCTTTCAAAAATTTGAACGGCGTAAAGGTATCGATTATCCTCGGCTTGATATCATCGGTGTAGCTCCCTCTTTCCATGAAACCGGCAAAGGCCTTTCTGCCAATGCTTGTATTCGGGACAATAAGAAGAGCAACTAATGCTGCCATGAGGAACTTCGGCATTATTTTCTTCACAAAAAAAGCACCGGTGCTCCCGGCAAAGAAAAAATATAAGGCAATCGAGACAATTGTGATAAACAGGGGCCCTCTTGACCCGGTCATAAACATATTAATAATCACAAGCGGGATCAACGCAGTAAACAGAACAGTGTATTTTTTTCCCAGGCCTCTGACCCCCAGCATATATATAAGGATGAGGACGAGCAGGCTGAGATAAGTTGAGTACCCGGTAATATAGGAAAACGTTGATGTGACCCTCGGGAAGTCCCCTGTAGTTGCAACATGCATTGACTGGATAACATATTGATTGATCCGGCTGTTAACAGGGCTGAAAAACTGGACGATTCCGAGAAGCAGAAGGGGCAATGAAAAAAGGGAATAGTTTTTCAGGAAAGACATGAGTTTATCTTTTGTATTGAAGACGTGGGGCAGGATGAATATAATCGGGATAAAATAAAAATATATGACATTACCCAGAATCCCGACTTTCACATCCGGCAGATGCGGATTGAATGAACTTAATACTCCCCATAGCAGGAAGGCGGCCAGCAGCGAATTTACCGGGTGCCTGAATGTAGTAGAGTTCTTGCTTAAAAAACCCAGGTACACGCCGAACAGAATAGTATGGATCGAAAAAAAGAGCATTTCAGCTGCAGAAGGCATGAGCCATTTTCTCACTGCCCCGACTAACAGCAGCCAGTATAAAATGAATATGACCGCTTTTTTCCAGTAATGAAAAGAGAGTACAACGACCAGCAGGGCGGCCAGGATAAATTGAATTTTAATTGCAGGCATGTTTCGGGGTAATCATGTTTTCAGAACCGGGCTGGAGTCCGCGCAGTCCTGAATATTTTCAGGGCCGGGGAACACCCGCTGTTTTGTATCAAATATATTTCTGAATTGTTCAGCTATGACCGGCCAGTCCAGCTGCTCTTCATATGTTTTTACGGCATTATAGACGAGTGTCTGAGCAAGAGAATTATCTTCAATAAGCTCCTTTATCGCGGTCAGAATATTATCCGTGTTAACATCATTAATAAGATATATATTTTCCCGATGCCTGAATAAATCATCGGTCATATCTCCCCTGCATGAGATTATCGGTAGGCCCGCAGCATATGCGGCAATTAGAGACCCGCTTTTAGCGGAGGCCCCTCCTTCGGCGTTGTCTCCCCAGATGTCGAATAAAAAAAAGAGATTGGAAATTCTCAGATATTTGTAAACATCTTTAGAATTCAAGTGCCCGGTAAAATCAACAAATTTCTCAATTTGTAATTCTTTTGACAAGTCAGAAAGTTCTTTTCTGGATTCGCCGCTGATGTTGCCGATAAAGAGGACTTTAAGAAATGGTCCGCTGCTCGTACTGTTATATTCATGTACAGCTCTCAGCATGGCATGGTTTTTCCTCTGCGGCGGGTTTGTGCCGAATGTTGATATGATAATTTCATCGTCCGGCGCTGTCCTTCCGGCAAGATATGCCCTCTCTGTATTTTCAAATCTGACAGGCAGAATATTGCTTCCAACAGGAACCTTCCGGATACTGCAATGGAAAGGCCGGAACATCCGGCGGTAAAAATCAATACTGGTTACTGAATGGTGAGACGCAAGATGCATTATGAAGGCAATTAACCTCTGTATAAATATCACTGCCCAGTATTTTGGTTTTTTCAAATTCAGCCTGTATGCAATTTCATGAAAAACAGAAAGCTGCTTATGTCCTTTCAGTCTTAATACAACCGCCAGCATCGCCATCTGAAGCGGCATCGCATAGTGGCTGTACATATTCGGCACATACTGAAGCATAACGAGGTCCGGTTTTATCTTCTCAACTTCTCTGATTATTCCCGGTATCCCCCTGAGTCCCCATGTTTCTACCGAAGGCAGTACTGCAACATTATTCCCCTGACCTTCAGTAATGCTTTTATTTTCTGAAGTCAAAACATGAACTTCATACCCCTTATCCGAGAGGGCGTTAGCCAGGTGATATGTATGATCGCCTACCCCGCCGCTTACCGGAGGATAATCCCTTGATATAAGCACTACTCTCATCTTTTTATTTTCTTTTCCCGCATATCCCGGAGAATGACCACCCGCCGAATATTTTTTCGTGAAGCATCGGGCTCACAGAATATATGGATTCCGATATGGCACCGTATATTTTTCCCCGCCAGGAATCATAGCGCTGGATTTTCCCTCTCTCTACTTTATGGTCAAGCAGGGTAAGGCCGCTTTTGTCCAGCATTTCAAGAATGTCTTTTCTGACCCATCTGTGCAGGTGTCCATAGGCTTCCCGGGTTGTAGGCTTTCCCCTGAATCTGCGATAAGCAAAAACCAGGTCCGATAGCCAGCCGGACTCAAGGGGGATAAACATAACGAATGCCTCTGCCTCCCTGAATTGTGTAAGGAATTTTTCCGGCTCTTCGAGATGCTCCAGTACATCGGCAAAATAGATAGCATCGATTTTTTCAATTTTAACCGGCAGTTCATCCCCCATTCCCTCAATCAATGCAATTCCTCCGGACATTTCCCTGGCCTTCATCAGGATTGAATGGGATATGTCCAGCCCGACTCCATTTGCATTCAGATAGCTGGACGCATTTTCAAGGAGCCTGCCTGAGCCGCAGCCGAGTTCAAGAACAATATCAATATTTTTCTTGTCAATCATATCAAGAAAAGGCCTGATCACCCCAAATTTCCAGTCCACATCACAAACGTCAAGGTCCGGATTCAGGGCAGGATATGTACTCTCATAGAACTCTTTAATATTTTCGATCGTATTCATTTACCTTATCTATACAGACTGTAATCCCCGGCTTCCTGATTTCAGATATGCAATGATCTCGGCTATATTGTTTTTGAGGTTTTTTGACAGGAGCAGGAATAGAGTGCTCAGTACAGCAAAGACTAACGGAGATACATATATGTCCTTTATCGACCAGGAAACCGCTGTTATGCAGTAGGTAACAACGAGTAACGTAGTAATATTCATATAATGCGGTTTGCCGAAGCTCCTCACAAAATATTTATGCATAATGTAGTAGGACGGGGAAACTATTATGACCGCGAGCGGCAGCCCGAGACAGCCGAAAAAGTACACGGTTACAGGTGTAACGAGCCACAGGAGGACCCCGTTCGTGATAGTGAATTTCGCAACATCTGTATTTCTACCTGCTGTTATCAAGCTGCTGGAATAGAGTCCAAATACAGTATTAATACCAAAGGTAAGGCACATCAGCATCAAGGCATCACTGACCTGGTACCATTCGTCTCCGTACAGGAGAGGAATAAACCAGAAGCTGAGAGCGGAAAAAACAAATAACGGAAAACATGCCAGTAAAAACTGATATATCCTGCCCTTTTCAACTGCAGCAAGAATCTTTTCTTTTTCCATTTGATATTTCGCGAATACGGGATAGGACATCCTGTTTGTTATCCCGATAAAAAAGGAAAGCTGGGAGACGATCCCCTCGGCAATTCTTATAATTCCGGCAGCCTCTATTCCCGCTAACCTGGCAACTACAACAGGATTAAGTGCGCCGTTGATGCTCCAGGGAAGCAGGGCTATAACATATGATAATCCAAATCTGAACATCTCCCTGAACAAATCTTTTTTCCACAATAGTTTCAGGCTGAATGGCCTTAAAATAAAACCTAGCAGAGAGCTGAGACCGCGGCATATCTCGCCAATCACAATCGCAAATATTCCCAATCCGAAAAATGCCGCGACCACGGATGACAGATAAAAGGCGGCTATCCCCGCAACCTCAACCATGCCGACCTTCCCGTATTCCATCTCCCGTTCCATCAGGCTCTGGGATATTTTGAATATAGTGGATATAAAAGCACCGATGCAGCTGAAGGAGATAAGCCAGTAGAGTTCATCCTTCCCGTACCAGTATGAAAGCAGGGGGGCTATGACAAAGAACACGGCAATAAGCAGGACCGTCCCGTTGATCAGGACCATCGTCAGGCCGGTCCTGATATAGTCAGAACTCAATTCCCCATCTTTCCTTATCAGAAAAACATTGACACCCCAGTTGACAAGATTTCCGAAGAAGATAACAAAAAAAGAGGAAATAGCATAGAGCCCGAAAATCTCGAGACCTAAGAGCCTTGCAAGCAATACACTGCTGAAAATCGATATTACCGAACCGGCAATCTGCCTGAACGACAGATTCAGAAATCCGCGTATGAGTTTATCCTTCATAGTATGGGCCCGGATAATTTATCATTTATACGTGCTGGTTACTGCCTGTTTTTCTTGCAATGATTAATAGAGAACTCCCTTTTTTGTGCCTGTATCTCAGAAAATACCATGGCAATAAAAGAAATGCGGCTGCGTGCGATATATAGTTCTTGCACCTGGAGAGGCTTTTATATATCAACCTCAATGCTGTTTTTGTTGCACTGCTTCGGGTCATGGAGTGTGCTGTTTCAATATTCCTGTTAAAACTAAAATTCACCCTGCCTGACAGGTAGCCCGGAAGAACTTTCAATAGACTAAGGGGTTCATCCTTTATATTTATGATTTCGAAATTGTTCAGCTTTAACATGGCCTCAAGACTACGCCTGTTCCACGAGGTCAGGTGATGGGGCGGATAGTCCCATGACTCTCTTCCAAAGACAAGGCCGATTCTCCCCGGGTTCGGGACAGACAGGATAATGTGACCGCCTTCTTTTAGCAACCTGTTTAGGCTCGCAGTAAAACCGCAGGGATTTTCAAGGTGTTCAAGGACATGGAAAAAACATACTGCATCAAAGCTCTGGTTCGGGATTTGATCCAATAAATCATCTGCTGTCATACAATAGGCTGTAAGCCCTGACTGCACGGCCTTGTTCACGGCATGCTCATTTATGTCTATTCCAACTGCCTCATAACCGCTCTTTTCTGCAAGCTTCAGGAAATGTCCCTCACCGCATCCAATTTCGAGAAGCTTCCCCTTTTTAACGGGCATGCTCGTGACAGACTCGGAGAATTCCCAGATATTCGTGCGTCCGGAATAAAGCGATGAGCGAAGTTCTATTTCACTATACTCAGACTTATACCACTCTGCAGTAGCTGCCTTCATCGGGATATTAAATTCAAGATCGCATGCAGGGCACTGACAACTCTTATATCCATTTTCGAGAAAATGCAGTGTTTTAGTTTCTATTTCCTCAAAACAGACAGGACACTCTGTCAGGGTTTTATTTTTCAATTTCATTTTCACTTTTCCGCAAATCAACTGACAAAAGCCATGATTTCATCTGTTTCTTCAACAGACCGGTCTTTATTCAATGACATTAATGAATAACCCATTTCTCTCAGCAGAGCACAGCATTGATGGTGTACTGTTATACCGTGGGTTGCCAGAAAAATAACAGGATGGTATTTAAGAATCAATGATCTGGCACCAAAGAAAACATTAAGCTCTTCCCCTTCAACATCAATTTTCATATAGTCGGGTGGAGGGTTTCCATCTGATATAAAATCATCAAGTCTTACAGATGTTACTTCGAGCGTCCCCTTTTCTGACAGGCTGCCGGTATAACTGCTTCCGGATTCTTCAAACAATAAAGTCTCACTTTCCATACTGACCGCTGACTCAACAACCGTGACATTATCACATTGATTTATCTGTATATGCCTCTTCAGGTAACGGACATTATCAGGGAACGGTTCAAAGGAAATCACCCTGCCTTTCGGGCCCACTAATTCAGAGGCCAGCAGGGTATAGTATCCGACATGTGCTCCAATGTCGTATACCACGGACCCTTCCTGCACAGTATCAATGAAGTATGACTGTTTTTCATTCTCATAGCAGCCCAGCCAGCAGCCGTGAATGCTTGATCCGCTTATCCACTTCTTACCTTTTAATCTTCCCTGCAAAATCGACAGTTCGATATCTTTTGGGATAAACCGGAGCGGAAACCTCGAAATTTTTCCAATCAGGCTATTGTTCGGAATCTTGGACAAATTGATAGTGGCTGCTGTCTTTTTCATCTATACCTTGCATCCTTCCTGGGAATTAGTCTGTTTGTCAGACGCTGCGCTTATATTAGTCAGTGAAGTGATTATTCCATCTATATTTTCCTGATAACTCCATCCTGATATTATTTCAGATGAGTTCCTGCCCATCTCTCTTCTTAATTCTGGGGCATTCAAGAGCCTCTGCAAATAACCCGCAAGCTTCTCGATACTGCAGGCAGGATAAATAAATCCGTTTTCTCCATGCCTGACCAGGTCAGGGGCCGCTCCAACCTTGTCAGTTGTTATTACAGGCAGCCCGAAATTCATCGCTTCGTTGATGATCAGGCCCCATGGCTCATCATCCGAAGGTAAAACAAAGACATCGGCAGACGCAAAGTAATCGGGAAGTTCCGTCTGGTTCTTAAACCCGGCAAAATGCACTCCCTTAAGATTGGAGTTCTTTACATAATTCTCCAGAGAGGTTTTTTCAGACCCGTCTCCGACAAGAACCAATTCAGCATTGACCCTGTTATGAATCCTCTGATACGCCTTCAATAAATCAATGGCCCTTTTCCGGGGCATCATTTTTGATGCAAAAAGAATTACCTGCTTTTCTGAATCTATGCGCATTTTTTTTCTGATACATTGCCTCTGGTCTTTCAAAATTCTGTATTTATCAGAGAAGAAATCATTATTCACTGCATATGGGGCCATCGTCATCTTCTTTGGCGGAACTCCATAATGTCCGTAGTACTCTGCGTTAAGGGTCCCTATGGTTAGGAAAGAAGAGATATGTTTAAAGAGCTTTGACAGTACTTTTTCCTTCAGAGTTTTTTTCCATCCGGACCTGTGTTTAAGAAGATGTGATTCGCCCCGCAATATAATCGGGGTCCTGCTGAGCAATGCTCCACCAAAGGCAAACCAGTATGTCAGCGAGGCATATCCGTGCACACATACTGCATCATAACGATTCTTAAAGAGCTCTTTTATTATGGTCGGATTTATGAGTCCGAAAAATCCTGAGGACGGTTTTAGTGACAGGTTAGGGAGGAATTTGTATTTATATCCCTCCATCAGTGGAATGTCCCACTTTATTTCCATGTTAAACCCCGGATCGTACTGTTTTTTGCCCTCACCAAAATCCCGGCAGAAATATACGGTCAGATCAATGTCCGGGTGGGCAGCCATTCTTTTAAAAAGAGGCGTCTGGTACTGGATCGGATGAGAACTTATAATAGCGAGCCTGAATTTCATTTCTTCTCAACCATAAGCTGCATGCTGTAGAGTTTATCTCTAATAAATTCAGCGAACTTTTGAGCGCCTTGTTCGGAGAAGTGACAAAGATCAACAAAGCTTTCACGTTCACCATTGAGATGGGACCTGGCAGCATCTATTAACAGGACATTGTCCCTTGCCGCAATCTCTCTGATTACATCATTAAGAATGTCAACTGTCTCCGCCTGCTCACGAAAATCGGAATAGGCAAAACCGGCCAGAGAACGATTTTCTTCCCGGCTCAGCTCCGGGTCATAGCGAAGGGGCATGGTAATGAGCCCGACTTTTATTCCATGGTGTTTTGCCAGAACATTGAAATTGGTTATGTTCTTTGAGAAAACCTGAATACTTGGATTATGGGGGTTTTCTGCAGCAGGATCATCATCGTTTGGTTCTACACTCTGTTTCTGCCACATATAATAATTTATTTCTTCCTTTGCTTTTCTTATCCTGTTTCGAGTGAAATTGTAAAGCATGGAATTCCAGGTCAAAGACCCGGAAAATTTTTCATAATTAACCTGGGGCAAATTGTACAGCCAATGATAATCAGTCATTTTCACATCATTGATGGCATGATAAATCAGGATCATGTCCGGCTCAAGATATACCCCCCTTGTAATTAACTGGATCAAGCTTTGCGTTGTGTTCCAGGTAGGAACCGCTGCATTGATTATTTCAATTCTTTTATCTTTTGCGGAATAATCTGAATTCAGGAGTTGCTGCAATTTCTCAGGGTAACTCCCGGAATGTGAAGTTGAGCCGCCGAACATTACTATTCTAAAGGTCCCCTCAGGTTTTGACAGGGAAAACTCTTCCCCCCTGAAACCAAAGCTGTTGATCTTCATGCCTGGAATGGCCTGCCATGCTCCTCCTGATTTCGGCTTAAAACTCGG
>PJEL010001605.1_pt1 | contig 22369 bp, 18 predicted proteins | sample 1853271 | NCBI WGS metagenome assembly PJEL01 (sample SAMN08108733, study PRJNA415343) | Invertebrate metagenome, whole genome shotgun sequencing project. | host: Globobulimina | place: Sweden: Gullmar Fjord | collected 2015-08
CTAAGCCATAGTTTGCTGTTTACTATATATATTTGCTGAGAAGACGATTCACTGAAATTGGGGGTGATCCCATCGCGTATCTCACAGATGAACATGCGCGTTGCAAGACCAACCCAGGATACATGTCTCCATTTTTGCAATCATATTTGAATGCGAACAACTCTATTGCTATTTACAACCAGAACCCCCAAAATATAGTGTTAGTTCTTTTACTACTAAAGTTCACGAATGTTCATACAAATATGATATTGTCCAGCCAAATCATTATGTTTTAAGATATTCAACAAGGCTTTGTCACACGTACTCTGCATTGTGTACAAATACACACTGCAAACATAATTCTCTACTCTACAACTACTAAAAGGTCACCTGCCTATATTGCTTTTTATGAATGGTATAATCCTTGGAAAAAATTCACCCAGGATCTATTTCACGGCCAGTGGCTTTCTGGTTTCTTCATAGATAAGATTCTCTAATTTCGTCTCTTGTTGATAGGGCAGAGGTTTTGGATATTTATTGAACAAGTAAATTCCAGAGATGGTGAAAATACAACCAATCCATTTGACGTGACTGAAATTTTCATGTAATACAACCCAGGAGATTGCAAAAATTGCCACTGTCTTCACATGGCCCATCATCTGGAATTCTACAGCTGAAAATTTACCGAGACAGAGAAACTGAGAAAGATTGACCAGAATAGCCAAGAGTGTCGACAACACAATTCCCCAGATTGCGATACTACTCCAGCTATAGTCTATAATCCACTGCTCAGTGACTGTATAATCCATCACGGGGCTGAACAGTATGAGTAAAAAGCCCGACCCAGGCCCAACAGAGGCAATCAAATCAAAGGCTTCTCTTTTCCTGAGATTCTGCATGTTTCTGACAGATATTTGCTGCATACTGCTTGTGACAACTGAAATCAATGCAATTAAGACTCCAGCCGAGCTTATTTCAAAAGTCAAATCGTTAATCGTTCTGCACAAGTATTGTTTCGTTTAAAAATGACGAGTACAACAATGGGATGGGAAAATCAAAACACAAATATGTAACTCACACTAATCCGACTCCGAAGAGAGTTTGAAACACAAAAATCATCTGCCATCGTGATAGAACATTGCCCCCGGAAAAATATTCGACAATTGCAGAGCAAGGAATGATCAAGAGCTTTGTTGCCTGCATCCATTCAAGTTGCTGCCTGTCAGAGCAATCACACACAAACAGGTCTTACAAGGCTTCGTACCTGATAGAAGCTGACAGTGTTCAACATAAGGGATAGATTGAGAGATTCTAAGGAACTCACAGTCCAAAATATAAGCAACATAGTTTCTATATCCAGCCTTGTGTCTGGACTTTTCTTGTGGGATCCCATTTGAAGAACTCGAACAAAAGCTCCACTCGCCAGCAAATGCAACCCCGATAGTAACGACACAAATTTGAATGTTGACATCAAATATCTATTCATGAATACTATCAGTACGCTAGAGAGGATGTTCAGAGCCAAATAAAGCGGCTTCTTGAAAGCCTCGTGGAAATTCATTGGCACAAGAACCAACGAGATGGTCACCTATCCAGTCTATGAAATTGGAAAGATTATGAATTTAAATATAATAAATATTTCCCATCAAGGGTTACAGATTGACCCAGCCCTTTGGCTTCTTATTTGGGTTTGCCTGTGATATCATTTTGTCTAGCACATTCAAGAATGCATTAATGCAGAATATTCTGTTCATGTACCCACACACACATATATATATACCCTCATCTTACGATAATTTCGCGTGTGAAAACCTACCAAATCTGAAAATACTCGCGAAATATCGTAAGAATGGCAAATATTGAAGATCAATATCGGTCCGTTCATCCCAAAAACAGTGCCAAATGAAAGCTTTCATTGAGCACAATCCACCGGTATCCCTCTCGCCAGGAATGGATGTGATTTGCCATCGTGGCACTCGGTGGAAGGACGAGGACGACCATTTCAAATCATGGACATCCTGGATTGACTCAATGGATGGTGTTGTTACTATTCTTGGATAGAAATTATATTATTAATATATAAGAAACATAAATTAACGTGCAATCGACGTTGTCAATCCTATTCTGAGGCAGGGAAACCCGTTGTTAGCCATGAAAGTTGACATTCGAAAAGCCTTTGACCTTGGAGCCAAAAAGTACCAGGAACGGCCCGAGGAGGAGAAAAGGATCCTTAAAGAGGCAAATGAAAAGTGGAAGGTGAAGGAAGAGAAGAGGATGGGGATAGTTGTGAAGAATCATCGAGCAGTGACCCGGAAAAAGGAAGACAATCAAAAGCGTAGAGACAGATACAGGAAGAAAAGAGCTGACGAGCTGTATGGAAAACGTCTCAGGCCTGATGCATCTCCTGATAAGAGTAATATCGATGTAATTCAAGAGGATGAGTCGCCAATGGCTTCATCATTCAGGCATCCACAAACACAAACTACATTGATTTCAAATGAAAGGAGTCTCTCTGTTGGTATTTCCCCTGAGGAGGACGGAGCAACTAAGACGAAAAGCAAAAAGCGATCCAATTATAATAAATATCATCCAGAATATATAATTAAAGCTCTAAAACATTGGGTAGATCTTGCAAATAAAGGTATCAAGAAGAAGAAACGCAATAGAGAAACGGTGGATCACATGAATTACAATCACAACAATTTAACGCTCCAAGAGAGCACCTTCAGGCACTGGAGACAATGTTTTGTCCTTGAAACAATCTCTGGAGATGTAACAAAGTACGTGGTGGATGAGGAAAAAGTTGTTTCGAAGATGAAGAAAGCAAAGAGAAGTAGACAAGGGTTTTTGAATGAGGAGCAAACAGCTCTTCTCAAGAGCATTGCAATAGACTCCAGGAGAATTGGGGCGACTGTGACTTGCTCCGTTTTAAAGACTTTATTTGAAAAAGAATTGACTGAGAAAGGACATGGCGATATACTCGGGGCGGGAAAAGGACAGTTTACAATGTCTATACCCTGGGTGCTGAAGTTTGTCAGAAGGGAACTTGGTTGGGGTTGGAAGTCAAAAACGGCTAGCCAGAAAAGCCTTCCCCATGATTGGAAAGATAGGAGAGAAATATTTGTTCTCAACCTTGCATATTGGATCGAACGCTATGGACTAAATGAAGATGATGTGTATAACATTGATGAGACAGGAATGTTCTACAACCCATTAACTGGATCTCGTGGTAAGACTTTATCAGCCAAAGGGGAGCCATGTGAAGTTTACGCAGGTGATATCAAGGACAATATTACTTTGGTTTGTGCAATCACAGCTTCTGGTGAAAAGCTCCCCTTGCAGTATATATTCAAGGGAAAACAATACCATATGATCAAGGACAAGAAGTCAGGGAAATATGTCCCAAAGAAAGATTCATACGGGAACCCTATTCGTCAGGATCGATCTTGTCCGTGGCACTGTGTCAAGATTAAAAGTAAAGACCCTCTGGAAAGTGAGGTTCATATGGTGCAGAACGAGAATCACTGGGGAAATGCAGAGACAACTGTTGCCTTCTTTGAGAATATTCTCCTTCCTCATGCAAAAAGGGTCAGGCAATTAAGGGGCGAGGAATACGATGACGATGCTTTTAGAAAAAAACCCATAATTGTAATTTGGGATAATGTCGCTTTCCACTGCTCGCCGTTCCTGAAATCGATGCCAGTGGAAACAAAGGGGATGTATGTTTGCCATTACCTTCCCCCAAATTGTACTTCTCAAATGCAACCCCTAGATGTGGGTGTAAATGGACCATTCAAAGCAGCTGCAGCATCCGCCTTCAGGAAGCTTTCTGGTGCCTCTATTTATAATCAAATCAGGGGAGATGATGGCAACAAAGATTATCATGACATGTTCAAAGGAAGAAGTCTTCAAACATCTGCCAAATTGTTTGAGTTGACACAGACTGCTTGGAAAGCGGTAACAAAGGACTCGATAATGTATGGATGGAGAGAATCGGGATTATTAGAGGCATTTTCAAAAGACACACAAGATATTGCTCGCAGGAAATTTGATGCAGGTATATTGGAGGACCCTCGTGGCCAGACTAGCATGGTGCCTAGGGGCACAGGCCACAATGGGGGTATGGACGATTGCGCTGATGAATTGAATCACCGAAGCAACTTGCATATACATTCTGTCGATTTTGAGATGGGACCACAAGAAGATGACTCCATTCTGATGAGCGAGACTGGGCAGGAGGCAATGGCAATTGCTGAAGCATTAGGCCAACTTTCATCAGTGCATTTTGGAGACGCAGACGAGCAAGCATGAGGGGTTCTCGTCATTTGAAGTAGATATATTAACTAAATTGCAATAAAATACCGAATCGAAATTTATCCACCACTGCTGGTGACACATTTCTGATAGACTTTACCACTTGGAGTGGTCCAAGCCAGGCTGACCAGACCTCCCACATCCGAGAACCATTAAATGACCTTAAACAGCAATATTTCGACTTACTTTCAATTACAATACTATTAATATTCATTTACGAATATATTCTTGCCTTTTAGACGTCTTAAAACCGATTATCGACTCGCGAATCAACCGTAAGATTGGTCAATAACCAAATCCAAAAACGCTCGCGAACTTATCGTAAGATGAGGGTATATATATGCAGCAGTGTACATACCTACATAATTCATTCATTTGAGACATTGGCTAAAGATATCATGCCAGAGTATTTGTGCTTCAATCTGGGGGATGCATCTCCATGTGCATCTCCATATACGCTGCATATACAAGAGATGGCCCAACCTACAACGAGGATGGATGCTTCAACAACAAATGTTGCAGAGGGCCAGATCTGATACACACTGCCTGCACATGCTCCACCCAGACCATACCCAACACCAAACAAGAGTCCCTGGAAAATACTCTGTGTCGTCGCTTCTAGTCCTTTGGGAGATAAAAATTTGCTTTTTTGTGTTCCAACAGACCACGTAAGACCAAATGTCACTCCATGCAAAACCTCCACAAACAACACCAGCCATACAGAGGACCAATATTGCATTGTCGAATACGCAGCAAGACGTATTAAGAATGCCAGGAAGCAAACATGCATTGACTTGGATAAACCTAGAATCTGAATGATTCGTTGTGCATAATAAAAGACAATAGTCTCAGATATACAGGTTACTGTCAGGGTGAGGCCCATCAATACCTTTGTTCCTCCATGATCTTCAATGACGAAGAATAAAAAGCCTTCTATGGTGCCAACAGCAGTGCCCATGATGAACATCATGAAGAAAAACAATCGAGCTTCTCGGTACGACCAGAGCACCTGTACTTTTTCTATAAATGAAATCTCCTGGTCTCCTTCATACTGTTTCGTCTCTGTGACAAGTGGTTCAAAGTTTATGCGCCATGACGGGATCAACACCAGAACAGAAAGCAGACCATGCAGGACATATGCAATACGAAACCCTCCAAAGGCATCAATCAGCCATCCAGAGAGTAGGCTGCAGCTTCCCCACCCAACAGCTCCCCACAACCTTTGATGTGCATAGGATTCTTGCACATCTCGCTCCTGACTAACCACAGCACAGCAGGCTGCATCAGTGATCGTCGTTGTTGGGGCAGCAAAAAAACCTTGCACCAAGACCAGCCATAGTAACCAAGGGTATCCACCCTGGATGATGTGATTCATTTGCAGCAACTGCAAACCAAGAGCAGAAATGCATACACACACAATTAGCATAGTACCATGCATCCGATACGAGTCGCTGAGTGCACTGCATAGAAGTCCTCCTAATATACCAATCAAAGGGCGAAGAAGTGCAAGAAACCCAACCACAGAAGCTTCCAAACCATATACATTTCTGAAAATGATGTTCAAAAAGGGATTCAAACAGCTTGCAGCGGAAAAGTAGAGGAAATACCACAATTTGAAGTTCTTCAGAGGGTCCATAATGATTTCAAATTGCTCTCATATGGACTTGGTATAAGTCAGATTGCCTACTACTCACAAGTAAGCACCAAGAAGATATATATTAAGCACCAAGCTTGGTAGTGGGGAAAGAAAGAACCACTGTCGTGAGCCTCTCTCACGCATGATTCATTTCACATTTTCTTAGCATATATTTCAATGTGTAGTCTTGCGTTAAGATGGCACGAATATGAGAGGAATTGACACAACTCAATTGAGTTGCAATATTGCATTAATGCAACTTGAGTCGGGGAAAAATGTTATATATTCTTCTGTGGAAATAAAAAAGTAATCTAGTGCTTCGGGAAAAAAAATCCAAGATTGGACGATTTTGATTTTGTTCAGGTTATCCCCCTGGTGACCTACATCTTCAAAATTTAATGCTTTTAATTCAAAAAAATCAATAAACGAAAGAAACAACAATGGGTTCTGCGTCAAGCAAGTCAGCCTCAACATCTGCCGTGGCAGAAAACATTTCCGATCTCATCGGTACGTTATCTCTTCTTCACAGCCAACACATGACTCTCTATACATCCCCTCTCTTTATAATATCTGTGTAAAATCATACATGTGATCAAGCTGTCAGTGTATTGACAGACAGACTGCGGCAGATCGTGTGCCTACCCAATCCCCTAGATATTTGCTTCTTGATGCCCCATGATTGTTTGTGATTGAAATGAGATGTATATGTGCAGGAAACACACCATTGCTCAAGCTCAAAATTGATGATGGTGATCGGGCGACGATCATTGCCAAGCTCGAGTCCATGGAGCCTTGCTCGAGTGTCAAGGATAGAATTGGTCTTGCCATGATTGAAGCTGCAGAGAAGGAAGGAAAGATCAGTCCTGGGAAGACTACTCTGGTGGAACCAACATCCGGAAATACAGGTATTGCCCTTGCATTCATTGCTGCTGCAAAGGGATACAAGATGATCTTGACAATGCCAGCCAGTATGTCCATGGAACGCCGGATTCTTCTCCGTGCATTTGGAGCAGATTTGGTTGTGACTGATCCTGCAAAGGGAATGAAGGCTGCAATCGACAAGGCTGAGGAAATTGCTGCAAAGATTCCCGACTCGTATGTGTTGCAACAGTTTGAAAATCCAGCCAACCCACAGGTTCATTATGACACAACTGGGCCAGAAATCTGGAAGGGTATGGATGGCGATGTTGATATTCTTATTGGGGGAGTAGGAACAGGAGGAACAGTTTCAGGAACTGGTAAATTTTTAAAGGAAAAGAACCCCGACTGCCAGGTGATTGCTGTGGAACCAGAAGAATCTCCAGTTATTAGCGGAGGAAAGCCTGGTCCTCACAAGATTCAAGGTATTGGAGCTGGATTCATCCCCAAAAATTTGAATACAAAGATTGTAGATGAGGCTGTTGCGGTGGCCAGTGATGACGCCATTAAAATGGCTCGTCGACTTGCCACTGAAGAGGGTGTCTTTGTTGGTATCTCTTCTGGAGCTGCCGTTGCTGCAGCTCTCAAGGTTGCCAGGAGACCAGAGAACAAGGGAAAGAAGATTGTGGTGATTATCCCATCCTTTGGAGAACGATACCTTTCCTCTGTCTTGTTTGATGACATTAGGGAAGAAGTTCATAACATGTCTTTTTGACCTAGTTACAGATTTGTTGACAGATATAATTGCGATTTCAAATAATCATACAATGTAAACCCAATAGCAGTTGATGGGACAACCTTCATGTAATTAATTGACAGGCCAGAAAACAGAGACCTCCAACCTTCTGTCTGTGCAATTCGCAACAGAGATCTCGGCGTCGAGCGAGGCAAGAAATCCGTACTTTCTACACTCTGTAAACCTTCCACCTGCATCCTCCGCCTCACAACATCTATCGGGTATGTCGCAGTTTGAGCTATGAGACCAGCAATCCCGCCAAAGCACAGCATCACAGGAACTGGTAATCTATGTTGCGACTGAGTAGCATCCCGTTGAGTTCTAGTATGATACATTTGTTTAAGATCCTGATATACAAAGAACTTAAGACCTGCGTAGGGTAGTATCCCGTACATTGATGGTCCTATCCCTCGATACAGTCCTCGGACTCCTTCCCGCTTGAGCGTGTCATGCAACACCGTCCGTATAGTTCCGTGATGATGACGGATGGAGCCTCTGGAAGAAGCATGTGCCACAGTCCCTTGTTCAACAGGTATACTTCCCCCCTCAGATATATATGCAAGTCGAGTTCTCACAATATCCAGCGGATAGGTCAACACCACGGCCGTGGCTCCAGAACATGATCCTGCAAAGAGATCAATCAACGTGGAAATAGCATCAGGAGCATCATTCCCATACGCTAGACCAACGAAAGATCTTCGAAAGTGTTCATACAGACCAAAGTGAATAGAAGAGTATGGAATGATCCTCAACACAGATGCCCCATTCCCTTTGAACAACCCTTTCACTCCTTCTACTCGAACAATAGACCGCATCGTAGGGATCATTCCTGTCGTATGCAATCGACCAGTTTGATAGAGAATCTTGCATCGTTCAAGAGGCGCGACACTCGTCTTGGCCACCGCTCCAGCCAGACCTCCGGTGACAATCTCTCTGAGAACTACAGGAGTCTTTTCCAACCACGTCTGCGGTGGTGTCGTCGTCGTCATCGTCGTCGTAGACATGGAATGTTGTTACATCATCAACGGCATGGATGACTCCATGTGTGTACCACATTCATTCATTCATTCATTCACGTGTCTTGATTGATTAATTAGTTATAATTCTTCCAATCGTCACCGCGAATGAGAATACATCTCTAATCGTCTAACCTGACCCAAATCTTGTAAAAAAGAATGACTATTCTGCACGCCAGTAGATCCAAGGATAACTTGAACCCCACCAGAGAGTTCTCCAGAGTTCATCTCAGCAACAGCCTTGGCCTCTTCATAGGTAGAACCTCCAATAATACATACAATGATTAATGTAGAGCTTTTCTGCTGTTGTTGAGCATCATCCTTGTGTTGTAGAGCAAATGGATACTCTGATACCGGGAGACGTCCTTTGGATGCCTTTTCAATCAGAGGAACAAGAGCTGGCTTGTGTTGTGTGTAGACATTCTCAACACCCTTGAGGTGTTGCTTGGCAAGATTGGCAAACCTAGACGTCAGCGTCTTGTCAGAAAACAAATCCAATTCTTTTGATTGTACTGACCACAATTTTCTCACGTATCGAATAGTATCTAACAATAACGGATCAATCCCTGACTGTTCAATGGCACCAAACAGAGAGGATGCCTGTTGAGGAGCCTCGTCGTCATATCTGAATGCATAGAGAAGCACAAGCCTGGCCTTGTCATGGGCATTCATACGAGGATCTTGGACAATATGTAAGATGGATTCATAATGACTCGAGGGATTCGATGACTGACAGCAGACATCCTGTTCCACTCCAGAGACGGTCATCAATGACCTCTCCTCAACCTCCTTTGACAGAGCACTCATAATGCCCACATGCTTTGCTGTAATACCTTGCTGTTGCGTTGCATCCGGAAGTCGTTCAACAAACTCTGCTATATCATCTATAGAATTGAATGCTCGCACATTCGTATGATCAGCGCTGACAGTATCCACGAGATTCTTGACAGCCATGCCCACGTCACCAAAGTTGAGGTACATGTTGTCTTTGAAAAAAGCATCATGCAGTGATGACACCACATACCGACCATCTTCTTCGGAAGAACCCGGACAGCGCACTATATTATCCTTCATTCCTAGTATCTCATGTATCATGGCTTGATATGTCCACTGACTTAACAACGGTGTCACGGGGTCCAGCGTACGATCCAGCAGCAGCAGCACTGGTCCGTCCCTGTGTGACCCAAAATCGTACAATTCTCTCTGATCTTGATACGTCAGCTGATGCAACGATCCAGCCACCCGATTCGCAAGGTCACTCGATCTCTGATACCGTATCTGAAATCTATGTCTCATGGAAAGCATCACCGACGCAATCCCTTGCGTGATTCTATCCACCATGTCTGACGATGCCCCAAAGTCCAGGTGCAATGGTGCAAAGCTCATCCATGGATTTGCCAGGGGAATATAAAAGTGATGTCCATCCAACGCAACAAAGTCCATACACACTTCTTTCACTTCTCGAATACGTTCATACACATCAGCTTCCGCAAGATCTTGCAGCCTCATATCAGATACCACATTACTAAAATACACAGCATATCTCCCAAACCTCGGAGCCTTGAGTTCCAACCGTATCCGACGAATCGCATCCTTTGTCGGTCGAACAAAGTACACAGCAGACATCTGTTGACTCATTGCTCCAGTTCCTTGACTGAGCACCTGTGCTGTAGAAGGAGCATCCAAACGTTCCGTCAGGTACACCCCCAACCGCAACACGTCCCGTTGACTCGCCACAGTAGACACCATACGTACAGTCTCTTCATCCATGATTAAAACTTTCATCATTCCATCATGTGTGGTATTATTTCCATCTCCCTGAAGCATACGAGTCAGGTATGACCATACGATGGATTGCATTGACATTGCAGCAATGGCCATGATTGTCTGATTGATTGATTGATTAATGTATGTATGTATCTACGACAGTTCTTTACAACCACACATCATAGGTAGGTCTCATGTATGAGAGATTCTATTTTTATTATGCAGTGTTTCTGCTACTACTGGTTGTACAAGTGGCAATCCACTTGAGTGGATAGAAACACCTACCTTGACATCTACAGTAGTAGACAGGTACCATGACAGGTTTAATGATGATGATGATGATGATGATGATTCATAATGGTATCTTCTCTTCTCTTCTCTTCTCTTCTCTTCTCTTGTAGATCTATCTACAGCTATCTAGATTTACATTTGATCAGATTTCATGAAATGGCCTCATGGTTTGCAACCAATTGCTTTCTTAGTATTTCTATTATACATACCTAGTAGGGATAGTGGTGATCACACACAACAATCTGTTGTGAGATCACATGGCAAACACATTACGACTCTCATGTCCTCCCTGGACAGAGTCTACGACGACGACGCATAGGAGAAACAATACATGCATAGGATATATTCATCATCATACGTATCATCAACAACAAGGAAGAGTATCAGGAGATGAGTATCATCCCATCACCGTGATCATGAGAAGACGACATGACACCACGACAACCCTCGCCTGCAAAGCGAATCACCAGGCAATGTATCACCAGACGCACGATGAACCAACGAGATCGTTTGGATATCTCTGTAATTTTGATGACACGTATAGTCTGGGAGATCTGATTGGCTCTGGGACCTTTGGCAAGGTGTACAAGGCAGTTGAGCGTTCCACTGGACAAGAGTTTGCTGTGAAACGGATGCCGAAACGGTTTGGTCCCGGTGGGATGTTGGATGCGTACTATGTACGTAGGATTCGTAATGAAGTGGATATTGGGAATCATCTGGGGAGGAGCTTGAATATTGCCTATGTGTACCAGGTGTTTGAGGATGATGACAAGGTGGATATTGTCATGGAGTTGTGTCGTGGAGGGACTCTGTGGGATGCTATTATCTGTCCTGATCCAGAGAATACATATGAATATACTCAGGATGATGTATGCCGGTTGGTGAGGGATATCCTGAGGGTTGTAGCCCTGTGTCACTCACAAGGTGTGATGATCCGGGATATCAAGCCGGATAACTTTTTATTTGCAACCAGGGACCATGCGCATGCACCACTCAAAGCCATTGATTTTGGAGTCTCTGTATTTTGTGAAGAAGATGAACGTGTTGATATGCGGGCTGGAACGCCAATGTATATTTCTCCTGAAGTCCTTCGGTGTGACTATGGATTGAAATCGGATGTGTGGAGTGCTGGAATGGTGGCATACCTTGTACTCACAGGCAAGTTGCCTTTTTGTGGAGATGAAGGAGAGGAGATTGCGAATGATTTCATGCATGGGGTGGCGTGTGCGAACAAGGATATATTTAGAGCTGTGCTGTACTCTGAGTTGGATTTTAGTCAAGAGACGTGGAAGGATTTGCCTTCTGGGGCAAAGGACCTGGTGCAGAAGATGCTCCAGCGGGATGCAGATGATAGACCAAGCGCTGCGGAGTGTCTTCAACATGAATGGATAGTTTCCTTGGATGAACAACAATGTAGGAAACAAGATACTGTTGTTCAAAGGCTTCAGCGGTTTGGAACATATGGATTACTCAAGCAGACTGCTCTTCGGAAAATGGCACACGTTGCTACACATTTAAACCTATCACATGCATTAGAACAGGGCATGGAAGATCTCGGTATTTCAGCATTACCTGATGGGAGAATTACAAAGGCAGACTTGGAACATGTACTCGTACAAGGTGGGCAGTTTGATCTCTCTCCCCTCGAGGCAGAGCAGCTCATGGCACAGGTCACGTGTGACCAGGATGATGCCATTGATCCATTGGACTGGTGTGCTGCCATGACTGAATGGAAAGCCATCCGTGACACTGGAGAATGGGAGCAGTTGCTCTCAGAGGTCTTTGCATCTGCAGATGTTGACAATGATGATGCCCTTGGAGCTGGTGATGTGGAGCGATTATTGTGTGGGGAGGAAGGCTGTGAAGTCTCTGATATGATTGACGCTGCTATTCGGGAAGCTGACAGTGATGGAGATGGGGCACTGAGCTTTGGAGATTTTAAAGCATTCTTATCCAACCATGAGAGTGAATTAGATTTTTTCGATGACAGACTACTACGGGATGAATGAATATGAATGAGACATATATATATATACTAGTATATCAGACTACATACGACGTAGTATGTAATAATGAATATGTATCACACCTTGTGTTGTTGTTGTTCTTGTTCTTGTTATTTTTCCTCTTGTTGCTGCTGTTCAGTAGTAGTAGAAGAAGAAGAAGAGTCACGTGACAGTGTATATGTAGCTCCACCTGCAGATACAAGAAGCAAGGAAGCAGCCTTGGCTGCAGACCCACCAGTCTTGAGAAACATTGCTGCTTTTGAACCAACAACGACACACCCAGCGATAATAGCCCTGTAGATAAGTAGATACAGTTAGTATGTAACTACGTACGATGATGATGATGATGATGTAGTATACCCCACCTGAAGACTGTTCCGCGACTATACACCATTGTGTTGAATTAATACTACTAGTATATAAACACTAAAGTCTGTCTGTTTGTCTACCCTAGACAGACAGACTACTGATGATGATGATGATGAACCATGAGTAGTAGAAGTAGTGTAGATTTCTTTTCAAGTCGTATAGATTGTATGATGTTGTATATTCAACTACGTAGTTGAATTATTACATGTCTTTTTGAAGATATTTGGTACGTCATGTGATTCACTAGTACAATGAGTTGTACTAGTTGAAACCATGAATGGATCCATGTACATGGTTTCAACATGTGTAGTAGGCATTCGAGTCAGAGACACAGCAACTGCTGCTGCTGAGACTTGAACATAAAATCAAATGGGTGACCTACTCAGTGGCGTTGATCCTATGTATGTACATAATAATAAGAAATGAAAATAAAAATGAATGACCATCTCCACACGTTGGTGGACGTGGTGGACATAACGCGTCGTTAGGATTAGGACAGCGCAAAAATGGAATACGTTCACGTGTAGAGTATATATTGCATTGATCATAGTCTAGACTGCTTTAGAAATATTTTACAAGACGCATACGTGAAGAGGAAGGAATGGAGGAGAATTCAGTTCCGTTGCAAGGCATACTGCCCACGTGCTACGAAACACTTTGGGAGGCTGTCTCTTCTGTTGACGGGGCAACATTGTGGACACGATATCTCAAAACAAATGGATTGAACACCATCATGGAGGATGAGGAATATCAAGGTGATATTTTTGTGGTACAGGATGCAGGACTGACAGAGTGTAACGTCACCGACGTCTTTGAATGGCCCCAGGCTGCTTGTGGACTGGAAATTCTGGACCTTGCAGATGTACTCTCGTCTGATGATGGAGCTCCACTCCTTATGTATAGCTGGCTCCCAAGACAAACGGTGTCATCGGTGCAAGTGGATGCTGAAGGATACCCAACCTTGCTGTCTGATGCCACTACCATGACCAATGTCACAAGGATGAGGTTTGTTGATAAAAATACCGTGAGCCTACTGCAAGGTATTCCAGCAGAGAAAGGAAGGCTGGGTGGATTTACGAATGCGACTATTGTTGATGAAGTGTATGTATGTGATGAAAATAAAGGGCATGTGTATGTGCTGGACAGACCACTCTACCCAAAAGGGTTACCTCGAGTGAACTCCACGTCTCTGCCGCCTTTGCAAGAGTACTGCGATGACACAATATATAATGTCGTAGACAACGTTGCTGGCATACAATTGGCCGCAAAGCTTGCTCTGGGTGCATATGCATTGCCTATAATGTTTCCTCTTACTAATCCAATGACAAATATGACCCTCTTTAGCCCAAAGTTTGATATTCAGAACTTGAATCTTGAAGAACAAGGGATTGGCCAGGAAGACGATACTGATTACAAAGACGCTATTGTATTGTACATGTTCTCTTCAATAGTACAGGGTGGATATTGTCCTTCTGACTTTGGGCAGGATGGTTTGGTCTTGAATACACTGGCTGGTACACTGACCAACAACACGTATGAGATTATTGTAAAACAAGACGTACGTGATAAAAACATCGTTACCGTGGAGCTTTTGTTTGGTGATAACACGGCTGCAAAGTATAGAGCAGAGTATGTGGGTAGCGCGTGTTATTCAGAGGTGTACAGACTTGACAAGCTGATTGTACCATGGGTCAACTCAACATCACCAGGCTATGTTGACGGGATACCTTTCGAGCTTCTGGACAATCTACCACAAGTAGCATCTCAAAAAGACTTGTTTTCTATCAACGACAGTTGTGGAGAACCAGCCTTGTCAACGTCATCATCATCATCGACATTGAGTGCTGGTGCTATTGTGGGCATTGTTCTAGGATCTTGTGTCTTTGTTGGCGTGTGTGTGATGGTCTGGATACTATGTCGTAGAAAATCTCAGAGGTACAAAGCAGAGCATCCTCGTACTGTCAAACCAATCTCGTCCAGCAAAGGGACTGGTTGGGGAAAGGAGGAGCAGGAAGACTTTTCCGAGGAGAAGGACAAGGATACAGATATGGATACGGATCCATATAGTTCTGATGGGCTTATCTTGAACCAATCTGAAGTCGTGATTGATAGAAATCTAATAAATGGGGAAAAGATATTCCTGGGAAGGGGTAAATTTGGCACGGTATATCGTGGGACCTTGCTCGGATCAGAGCATGTGGCAGTAAAATGTGTGAGGGAAGGAGAAGCAGGTGATAAATCTACCAAGAAGAGATCAGTGGATGGTGTCTCATCATTTGAAAAGATGGCACACGGAGAGGTCATGAAGGAGGTTCGTCTGCTAAAGTCATGCCGCTCAAAATATATTGTGTCCTTCATGGGTGTCGTATTTTTGGACGACGAAGTTCAGTTGGTAACAGAACTCATGCCATCTGGTGACTTGTGGAATGCTCTGCGGGAGAAGGATTCTACATGCTTGCAAAAGATCACGTGGTATGATGGAGGCATTTTCATTGCCATGGATGTGGCTGCTGGACTCATCTACCTCCATACGAAGAAGAGAGTAATTCATCTGGACTTGAAGAGTTCCAATATTTTGCTGGAAAAGAGACAGCGCATGTCTCCTACAGGTTCGGAGTACTCTGGATCATATCATGCCAAGATCTCAGATGTTGGTCTGTCTAGATTTCTCCCAGTATCTCGAGAGTACTTGAGTGATGGAAGCCAAGGAGGCACGTGGAACTGGTGCGCTCCTGAAGTTATTTTGAATCTAAAATGTGGCTCGTCTGCCGATATGTACTCATATGGTGTGGTACTCTGGGAGATCTGCACTGGAGAGACCCCTGTTCGTGGGTGTATGAGGGAGGTTAAAGTCCCCCAAGAGTGTCCCCAAGAAATTGCAGATTTGATCTCGGCGTGTCTTACGCCTCCAATGTCTGAAAATAAGCGGCCTAGGGCAGAAGAAGCCCTCGCCATTCTACAATCGGTTTTGGGGAAGAGCATACCCTCAGGGAGTACCTCGTTGGAAAGTTCTCAGGAAAGTATTTATTAATTGATTGTATTGCGATTCAGTAATTTCACACATTTTTTTGTTTAAACTCTTGGTTTTACTACTTGTATATACCCAAAAATGATCAATCTATTCATCACATATGTGCAAGGCCACATTGAGCCGGCTGGATACGCCAACGTGGCTCTTGAGAGTGTCCAAGATCTCTGCGCATGTGCTGGTACTGCAGCATTTTGTTTCTTCTGTGACATCTCTTCATCCAATGTTTTGGCTGACCTTTGGCGATGAGAGGTTGTTGGCCTTCACATACATACATACAAAAGTTTCATCAACTCACACAGCGTACGGTGACATGCAATATACATGACCAGCATGAGAAAGGCAGCAGGTGGTGGTCTTGCAAGACCTCACTTGAGTGTCTTGACATGCTCATATGAGTACATCCATGATTGATGATACTAGCATGTGTAACAATATAATACTATACTATATGATGATATGGGTAAACATAGTAAGAATTCAGCTGGATTTAATGATGCTTTGACATACCACGAGCGAAAAGCATTGGGTCATGGGACTGCACAAGAGAGACTGGGCAAGGTATGTGATACTGTTGGTATTGTAGTCGTAGCACTCATAAAACAAAAATGAAACACATATACTAACCAAACAAGTTCGTGTGTCCTTATAGGATTCCGTAGGTAACTTTTATGACTGTCGGTTGACCCTGAGACCCGCTGTGGACCCAGTGGCAACACCCTTTGGGTATGTATACAGTAGAGAGGCGATTCTAGAGAATCTACTGGCACAGAAGAAAGCAAATAAGAGAAAGATGGTAGAGTGGGAACGATATGTGGAGAAACAGAAGCGTGAACGGGAGGAAGAAGCTGCAACAGAACAGATTGCTTCTGTCCTGGCATTTGAGAGGAAAATGATGGGTTCTAGTGATGACGTCGTCAGGACGATTGCGGCTGCAGTAGGAGAAAAGGACAAGAATACAGTGTCGAGTGTGATGAATATCAAAGAGAACGAATCTCGTATGAAGGGTATGAAGGCATTCTGGGTGCCAGGCAAGGGGGATGGAGTAGAAGAGCAGGTCACAAAGCCTGATATGAAAACGTCATGTCCAGCGAGTGGAAAACCTCTCAAGTTGAAGGATTTAATATCTTTACGGTTGACGCCAGCACGGGGAGGTAAATCACACGAGTATATCGATCCAGTGTCTGGTGACTCCTTGACGAATGCGTCAAGGCTTGTGGTGCTCAAGCCAACAGGGGATGTGATGCTTCTTGAGACGTATACCAAGGTGATCAAGAGTGATGGGGAGTATAATGGAAAGAGAATAGATGATGATGATGTTGTAGAACTGGTTTGTGGAGGAACAGGGTTTGCTGCTCATGATAAAGATGGTCTTCAAGCTAGAAAATACTTTGCCTTGGGCACTGGTCAATATAGGGGTCAGACAGCTGCTGGAGGTAATACGACAAATTCACTGAGATTTACACACTAATGATTGAAAAGTTCACCACCCCGCGTCCTCGATTGCCTAGATACCCCGATCATCCCGCCCTGGCCGGTCGATTTGATCCCCGCGGCGTAGGTTCCGAACGCGTTTGCAACGCGTAGATCAGCGCAACCATCCCAAGGTTGGAGGCGGTCTCATGTACACGAGTAATGTATCAGGCAGAATTCTGTCAAAGGAAGTACCTTTCGAATACAAATTTTGTAACTATTGTTCTACAGAGTCAATTCTTGGTACGTTTCTTGAGGAACCTCGTATGCACATGCGTCGTCGTCTGCGGACCAAGCGTCCAGTCTGACAACTGCAGTAGAGGCGTACATGTATGGATGTGGGTGCATATGTTCTATTTATATAATATTTTGTCAAGGGATCATCCCTCACAATGCCCATGAAAGCCTCGTACATCTCACATGCCTGTTGTGTTGTTGGTGCAGCGTCTGACTTTTTGAGAGAGCGAGGATTCTTTACGCAAGGCTCTGCTGTTGATTTCGTTCTGATTGAATATTTTGAGTCTAAAGAAACGATCTTTAGTCATCTAAAAAGAGTGAACAAATTGCATTCGTGTTCAAAGGGCCCGACATGTCTTTCAAGAGCGTTGTGCTTCTGCTGTTTTGCTGCATTGTGGGCGTGGCTGTAAGTGTGCCAGACTGGTATAAATGTGATGACACAAATTGCAAGGCTCCGGCGTGCAGATGTGCATCTATTGCGCCACCAAATGGCTTGACGCCAGAGGAGACCCCACAGTTTATTCTCGTGACCCACGATGATGCCGTCAATCCATTCTCAAACAAGGTTGTGCGTAGTGTGATTGATACGCATACCAATCCAAATGGATGCAATGTACCTGCAACCTGGTATACTCTCCAGCAAGGATCGGATTGTGCCACGATCAAAAAGCTGTATGAAGAAAATTCAGAGATTGCCTTGCACACTGTCAACCATGACAGACTTTACCCGAATTACAATGGAGGCAAGTCGGCTCTTTTGGAAGAAATGTTTGGAGTAAGGAAATGGCTGAACAAAGAATGTGGTATTCCTTTGGAAGATTTGGTTGGATATCGTACTCCATACCTGGTGAATAACCCACAGACACGTCAGGCAATGTTTGATGAGAAACTCCTCTATGACTCCTCTATGATTCAAGCATTCAGTAAGGGAGCGCCAATGTCAACTCAGCCGGGCCAGAGAGTGTTCCCATTTACCATGGATAAGGGTATTCCTATGAATTGCAATTGGAACTATCCAGATGGACAATGCAATGGAACATCAGAGTCATTCCCAGGACTTTGGGAGGCTCCACTCTGGGAACTCCAGAATGCAGCAGGTGAACACTTGTTCTCCATGGATCCAGAGGGTGATGTCTTCAACATCTACAAGGAAAACTTTGACATGAACTATTACAACAACAGGGCTCCATTTGGTGTCTTTTTGCATGCTCCATGGTTCACTGACAAGAATACTCGTGCATTGAATCAGTTCATGGATTATGCCATGTCTCTTCCAAATGTCTGGGCAATCACCACGAGACAGCTGATTGAATGGATGAAAGATCCCGTGCCAGCATCAAAGATGGGCGAATGGCTCAAATGCAAGCCTGTGAGTCTCACGACACCTCTAGGTGACATACGATGCCAGTCATACACGGTGCAATCTGGAGATACTGCATATGATATTGCAACAAAATTCGCAGTATTGCTTGATGACTTCCTCCTGGCCAACCCGTCCATTGGTAGTGGCACAACGATGCGTGTTGGCAGTCAGGTCAGGATCCCACCATGGGGAGATGATTGCATTGGCGATGCTGTCAAGCAAGTCACTGGACCAGGAGAAGTACAACAGATTGCTGTCACTGGAGAAGATGGTAAGAAGGATTGCCTGTTGCACAACGTGGTTCCAAAAGATACCTGGGAGACTCTGGCTACCACGTATGGTGTCAGTGTACAAGATTTGAGGAATGCCAATACAGATGTTCCAGGAGACATCATCAGTCCTGGTGTCACATTGAGAATACCACCATATAAAGATATCTGCCCAGTGGTGATTAATGAAATCAGACCCACACTGGTTGGTCCATCCAGCAATCCTCCAGTCTATGATGAGGACCCTCCATCCACCGGGCTGCGTATTAACATGAAAGTCTATGGCAAGACAAAGACGGAGCTTCAATTGAATTTCGACGATGCATTCAAGGCAACTGTCTCCAGGGCACTTGGTATCAACCCAACTGATGTTGAAATCGTCAACATGACCTCATTAAATCTTGCAGCAGGACTGAGACGATTACTGCAGGTTGACAGGGCGCTGGTTGAGATTGAAATGACCATTGCAAATACAAGTCCATTGAGAGCATATGCCAACTTTACAAGAGATCTCTCTTTGAATTCCAAATTCGAGCAGGATCTTCAGGCATTTGATATGGAGCAGGAATCTGCTCCTCTGATCAGAATCATTCAGAATGGTGTGACCATGGATGTTGATTCCTCAAGCGTGCCTGATTTGGGGCAATCTGCACCAGTTCCTACTCGTGTCATTCCAAACGAAGCAGTAGCAGCAGATAATACCAAGGCAAGTGGTGATACCACGACTGGTGGATCAGATTCAGGGCTCTCTACAGGAGCCATCATTGGTATTGCAGTGGGAGCAGGCGTAGCTATAATCCTTCTGCTTATTGTTCTCATCGTTGTCATCCGCAGGAAAAAGAATTCAAAGGCCAGGGACTCTACAGACTACTCTGTAGCCTCAGAAGATTCGAATTCTTCTCCAAAGGGTGACCCAATCGACGAGAAGATTTAAATGGACAACTAACGCATTGAATATAATTTAAAATGTATTTTGTTACTCTTGAAAATGCCATCAAATTTTTTTCATACATATATATATATAATTACACGTTGTATTTTTTAAAAAGAAAATTCAAACAACAACTTGTAAACCTGCATATTATGGTGTCTGTTTTTGCTGACTACTGTCAGCAAAAAGCCTTCTCAGAACACCATGAGGCGACGCCGACGATACTTTTCTCCTTTGACAGGCTGTCTTTTTCTGTGGAGATTCACTATGCACCCTCTTTTCCCTCTGTCCTGCGGAAAGACTGGCACAGTGCACAGCTGCATCATAACTTGTCCAACCATCAAGTGTAACCTCATGAGGACTATCTGGAAGCCGACATCCAAATGTCAATTGAATAGCATCATCTTCTTGTAAACCAAAAATTCGTCGAATATCCTGCTGGAATTTCCGCTGCCCGAATTCACCAGGCTCTACCACTACCTGGTGGACTACATTTTCATGCACCACAGTCATGACTGGCCTCCCTTTGGGGAGGTGTTCGTGTGCCTCTCTCCAATCGGGAAGTATTTCCCCGCAAAACCGACATTCTTTCTCTTCTACTTTACCAGCTTGCTGAAGTTGCCAGCGTGCCAAGCATTGCCTATGAACGCGGAGCCAGGGGCACGAACATATCTTTTCCAGGGGACAGTGTCCATCTTCATCATCATCATGGCATATCCAGCACACATCATGCTCCTGGCGGTCTACATCACTCTCTATCTTTGATTCTTCCTGCTGCTCAACGTATAGATCCAGGTATTCCTGCCTATCTCTAGTAGATCTCACCCTGTTGTTCTCTCTACCAGCGTGGTGAGTCCGAAACCTTTCCGACCAGCTCTCGTCTCTTGTGTTCGGACACGGCTCTTTGTCATTCTCTTCCAGGGATGATTGGCACATTATGTTTCTTTTGTAATAATTCTATATTATCTATATTATCTATGCGTATTGAGACTCCTGCAATGCGATTTTCTGCCCACAGAACGACACCACCCACGTGGGTATGTATGTACTCTAGATATGCTGGATGACGCACCACCACCACCACCAGTGGACTAGAGTAGGAATAAATGAATGAATCTTCAATTAAATTAAATAAAAATAAATGCGTATAATACTACAGTAGTACTGCTATCCAATTGTCATTTCATCTTTCGATCATTCGATAGATATCATCGGTAGTCGGGCTGTTTGATCCAACAATGATGGTGACCGGGCAGCTGGCCACCATGTGGTGTGGTCAACTCCCGTGGACGGACCCAGCCGTGTTTGTTTAGACAACAGACCCAAACCCATGTTCAAATCTCTTCCTACTACTGGATACTGTGCCTGTAGTATTTTACATTCATGTACTCGAATATGTATTGTATCTACGATTGTATATGAATGAATATGCATGTGCTGCTGCTGCTGCATCATCATCACGAATTCTAGAAACCAAGGCAGCTGACTACAGGCAGTAGATCTACTGGTATAGAATGCACCATCATGCGTATACCAACTGGGTAACACAGAAATTGATGTAAGAACATACTACCCTAATCGCATAGGGTACTATGGTAAAGACAAAATCGCTCCATGATAAAAAGACAAGAGTGGAAACCACTCATTCAGATATGCCACGTGGCCCATCATGGGATGGACCAAGTAGTAGTGTTGTTACATGTACCGTAAACAAACGTGGCAAATTCATCCGTATTGCTCTATATGTTCGTTACTCCAAGTAACTTGACACAACGATCTTATCATTAATAAACATAAATTTTAGATTGGAACGATAGATGGCACAAAATAGTGTACTATTTGACAGAACGTGTCCTATTCGAGTGTTGTTCATGTACTGATTCACGCAAGGTAACAAACGAGGTCTCAGGTATCCGTTGGAGTTGAGATTCAACAGATTAATAGTAATTTATTGATATTATAAATGGGATTGTTACACACAGTCGAGAAGCATGACTTGTTTCCTCCTTGAAATGGGAAAAGAGGTGGAAACCACA
>PJEL010001606.1_pt1 | contig 22367 bp, 23 predicted proteins | sample 1853271 | NCBI WGS metagenome assembly PJEL01 (sample SAMN08108733, study PRJNA415343) | Invertebrate metagenome, whole genome shotgun sequencing project. | host: Globobulimina | place: Sweden: Gullmar Fjord | collected 2015-08
CTTCATTGACTGCTTGGACTGTAATATTCACCTTGGAACTTGTTGAAGGCTCTCGACAGTTTGTATTAGAAGGCCACTTCAAAGGACTTGCTATTGCCCTTCGAAGGTGTTTACGTGATCTTTCCAAGGCCCCTTAATCACCTTTCAACAGGCTTCAATGTAAGGATGTGGCCTGATTCCAGATATGGTGGTAGAAAACCAATGAACAAGATTTTTACCTCCTTTATCGGATTGCCAGGAAAGCCAGGAGGACCAGGGACCGATTAAAACACAAAGGGGGGGCAACTAGCGGTTTGAAAATGGTTTGGTCCTCCTGGCCTTCCTCCTGGCTCTAGGTTTCCTGGTAAGTGATTTTGTCCTCAAACCCACCCAAAGAAAACTACGGCATGGTTTGGTCCGCCTGGCTTTCCTTCTGGCTCCAGGCTCTCTTGCCATAGTTTTGTGTGCAAATACATTTGAAATTCCCAACATATCATGGCTGCATGGGATGAGGGAGGTTCTCCCCTCTTCAACCTGGGTATGTGACTCAATGTCTCCCTCCCCCCTTCTTAAGCCTGGGCTCCCTGGAACTCAATGAGACTACCTCGCACATCAGGTCATCATATCATTGAAGCCTGCTTTCAAGCCCAAGAGGTTTCCAAGGCCTTAACATGCAGCAAAGTGACCTTATCTACCACAACATAACAAGTGCTCGGCATCATTGTTATGAAAAATCGGGACAACATTGAGTTGGTACGGTATGGCGATATCTCAGGAGTCCACTGCCAGAACATTGTAGACTCAGATAATATAGTTGCTTCATCTCCATAGAGCGCTATCGGCTGTGTAGCCCGAGCTCTATCCGCATGCTTACAGAAGTGCATTTCACGGATATCTTCTGGAAAGTCCTCCAGCAGCGATCTCCAGTAAATCTCCCTTGCTTCCGTAGAGCCTCCTAGGAACTCTTCAAAACCACTTGCACCAAGAGCTTTCGCCTTAATTTGTGCAATCAAGAATTTTGGGATCCAAAACGCCATGTGGCAGGTTCTCATTTGTTGCGTCAAAAACCTACTTGGTCTGGGCCAGGATCGACCCCACGGTTTAGCTCTTGGCAGCTCTCAAGAAAGCTTGTTAGGCCCAGGGACTGCGAAATCTTGGGGGAGTCCTAGGGGGACCTATGACCGAATTCAGGGGGCCACGCCCCTAATATTCCCTCATATCTCCCCTATAGAATCCTCCCCCAGTCCCCAAGCCCAGAAGGCCTCCTAGAGGGCCTCCAAAAGCTTAACAGTGGCGCCCATCCTGTGCAATTCAACAAAAGAGACATTGCCATATGTTTTTTGTCTATCCAAAGGCCCAGAATGGATCGACTAAGGATTTATAAGGCACCATAATGCTTTATAAGACCTGATAAAGGGCCTTTTTAAGGCCCTCATGAGGCCTCAAGACAAGCTGGTCTCACAAGGGGGGACTATAATGGTGCCATAGAGCCATTAAAGGGCCTTATCAGAGGGCCAAGGGCTTTATAAGGCCATTTTTTGCAAGCGCGTTATTTCCTGCAGAATCGTTATCGTAATCAGTTAAAGGCTCAGGAAAACTCACCAATTCTGACATTCCATTATGCTTACATTGTTGCTGAATGTGCGCCTGTCTGTGCTGGGTGTTCTGGTGGCCGAGCGCAACTTCCCGATAACATTCGATGAATTTTCGGAAGGCAATATTACACTTGCGGCTGACGTGTGGCTGGGTATCTATATGGTGTACGATGAATACTACATCTTGCGATCCTTCAAGTTTCGCACCTCTCTCCTTCGTTCTAATCTGGTCTCGCACACACCCAATCTTGTTCTCGAAGATGCTGCTCACAGCTTGGATGCACAAGACGGATCTTACACTGAGGTCTACGTTTATGACAGGTTGAACATCCAAAATGCTGCTTCGGCGCCAAGATAATGATAGTTGGTGATGATCGAGGCGATAGTCAGCCTCTCGCTATAGTCAGCATCATGAGCCTCGAGAAAACAGGATGTCTTTGAAGCGACTGGTTGCAAACGCTGAGGCCTCTGCAATGAAAGCTGCTAGGCACGCCGACGCTGCCACCGCGGCTGCCAACACATGCCAGGCATCAGATGGTGCGCGTTCAGAGGAGGCTGAGCCGTGAGCGCTCCTGGTACAAGTCCACGTTGATGTCTTGGCGATGAGCATTGATCCCAGAGCGAAAACATGTCACATGCATAATGCACGGGCGAGCCATAGCTCGGGGCAGCATTCTAACATAGCTCGGTCCAAATATAAGGCCCTTAAAAGGCCTTATAAGGCAAGACATATTCTGCACTTGCGTTCGCCTTTGGAATGTGCGTAATCGCTGATTGGCCTTCATGCCCTCAATGTACGGCAATAGATCCCAAACACGAGCCAAGTTGCTAGTGAGCTGGGGAGTAGCATAGGCCACTCACATATTTCAACTATATCATCACCATCTTTGTCTTGCTTGAGGATTGGTATTGGTGCATATGTGATGTCAGCAGCCAGAGACAAGCCATGTTTCGCCAGTCGCGGGTGGAGTTCTTGTTCTCTCACAGCCCGGCCACTCGAACTTGGTTTTGCACAGCAACCAAACAAAACTGTAACAGCTCCCACTGCCCCAACAGCAACAAACGCAAGCTTGGTTTTTGAATTATTAGGAATCAGGGGGATCATACAAACAAGAAATTATGTATGTGCATTGCCATAGCAGGAAACAAAAACGAACACCAACATTTTTGATTTGTATCAGGCCATCGGAAACCCAGCTATAAAACAAACCTAAATACAAGGAGGATTGTAAGCAGGCCTCAAGACAAGGTAGTTCTTGATAGGCCTTATCAAGACCACCTAGGTGGGCCTGATAAGGCCTATAGAAGGCCTTTCAAAATCGATTTTTAAAGATGTTTTAAATGTTTTCCAAAGGCCTTTAAATGGCCTGCAAAACACCTATTTGGTGCTCTTGTAAGCCTTCGCAAGGCCACCAAGACCATCTTATCTAGAGGCCTGCTGTAAGGATGGAGGGGGCAGTGCCTTACCACCTTCACACAGGCCTTCTTGGCGCTCTCGCCTAGTGTAAACAAGCAAGAAATACTTGTATCGAACACACAGACTTAATGTAAAGGTGAGCTCAAGCAAGATTCGCAAATACCTGAGACCCACTCGCCACGCCAATCTCACCAGCATGACTTACATGCAAACCTTTCCCCAGGAGGCGGCTCAGCCTTGGATCATGCTTACAAACATTATAAAGCTGTACAAGTCTTTATATGGCCTCACTAAGCCATACAAGCCCTGAGAAGGACACCTTGCAAGGCCTCATAAGGCTTTCAAGATTCACAGCCTTCATTAGGCAATACTTAGGACACCATAAAACCCTTTGGACTCATTAATTCGCAATTTTAGACAGCAGGGCATCATCAACTCTTGATTTATGCCTTCACACACGGAGAAAGCCATTTGAGGTCTCTTATACAATACGTTCTGGCCTGCAGCCAAGCCTGAGAAGGCCAATTCTTAAGATACACCACAAATGTTTGTAATGGCCCCCTACAATATTGTGGTTATGAAGCCTTATAAGGCTTCGCAGGGCGTTACACCCTCGCTCCACAACCAAGGTGAGCAGCACTTCATCTGTGGTGTCAGGACCAGCTGCAAGACCTGCGCGCGGCATGCAGGAGCCAGCGTGAAGGGCCTTATAAGGCCTTTAAAGAGCCTTATAAGGCTCTTAAAGGGCCTTATAAGACTGCCATCGAATGCCTGCAAAAGCCCATTACAGAGTCTTAAAATAGACCTTATGCAGGCAAACGATGGCAGACGATAGCCAAGGAGCCAAGGAGGGCGCAAAGGGGCTTATAAGGCCCTTAAAGGGCCTTATAAGGCCCTTTCAGGGCCTTATAAGGCCCTTAAAGAGCCTTATAAGGCCTTTTAAGGGCCTTATAAGGCCCTTTAAGGGCCTTATAAGGCCCTTAGAGAGCCATGAATGGTCAAGCCAACGCAGTTCAAATATATGGTCCAGTACCTATAAGCATTCCCACACCAAGGAATGGTACCCCCCCCTCCTTGCAAGACAAAATCCTCACCCTCCCCTGCATGATGGTATGGCCAGACATGATTGAGAGGTTGGGTTTGAGTCTTGAAATCGAAAATATCTTCACATCGATATATGGCCGGAATCTTGCTACACACAAATATACACGGCCCAGGCATTTTCAAATGCTGCTATAATAACTCCTATAAGGCCCTTTAAGGGCCTTATAAGGCCCTTTTTCACATTGCCCTCCCGCAGTCCTAGCACACTGGGTCTTGCCTACCAGCATTTCTCGCTTGGCGCCCTTGCTCAGGTTGCTCAGGTATTATAGTAATACAATTCCCATCTTCAGATTTTAACGTAACATGTTTAGGCTCAATGTCAAGGCTACGGTTACCAGTTTTCTTTTCTCGCCTCTCGCTAGTCAGCATCATGAGCCTCGAGAACAGGATGTCTTTGAAGCGACTGGTTGCAAACGCTGAGGCCTCTGCATTGAAAGCTGCTAGGCACGCCGACTGTGCCACCGCGGCTGCCAACACATGCCAGGCAGCAGCAAACTTGGCAGTGGCAGAGCGCATCAGCAGCGAAACAGCCCTTGCCCATCTCCGTGTACAGGCAGACAGGATCGTGGACTGGTGGGACTATTCCGAGTCTGATGAGGAGTCTGAAAGCGACAGGATCGTGGACGGCAAAAACAAGCGCAAGGGCTTTGGCGATCGCAAGAGCAGGGGCAAAGGCAAGAGCAGCAGTAGCAAAGGCAAGAACGACGTCGCAGAGGATGGTTTTGCCGAGACAGTCATCGATCAGCTGAAGTCCCTTCCATCTTATGATCGAAAAATTCTGGAATCGGAAATCTTGGCAATGGTGGGCCAGGTGAAGATGAATCATCCCTTGCTGGGCCTTGCTGAATCATCCCTTGCAGGCAAATAGAGAGTATGAGCAGACCGCCCTTAATCGCCTTCTAATGATGATGATGATGATGAGCGGGCGTTCACAGCCGGTTCACACAAGTAGCATTCGAGAAGGCTGTACACCTGAAAAAGCGTACGGATTTCCGTCGCGATGTGACATGAACAGTGTCGATATGTTAGATTCCCAGTTTCACGGCGCTTCCAGTGTTTCTAATCGCCTTATAAGGGCCTTACAATCCCTTCAAGTCCCTTCAAGGGCCCCTGAAGGGCCTTATAAGGCCCAAAGTGCCTTCAAGTGCCTTCACGTGCCCAAAGGGCCTTATATGGCACCTTCTCATTTGTTCAATTGCCCAAAACGGGCCATCAGGAGACTCCCCAGCTCAGAGGGCCTTGAGGAATAGATTTTCATAGGTTTCCTATAGGTTTTAGAAGGTTTTCAAGGTCCTCTGGCCTCCCTCTGGCCCCTGGATCCCCCTGGCCCTCCCCTGGAGCCTCCCTGGCCTGGAAGCAAATGAGAAACTGCCTTATGAGGCCATATAGCAGTGCAAGAGAGCAGATCAGAGCCCCTGTTCAGTGTGCCGTAGTCGCAGAGCAAGTGAGCACAGCATCGTGATAAAAAGCATGGTGATATAATAGACGTCACCCACATGTTCACTGCATTTTGGTTGCCGATTATGCAATGCCATGCCAGTATGTGTTCGAATTTGTTGCTATAACCTGAAGAAACCTTACGGTTTGGGCCCACCCCCCCCAAAGGCCCTCTTAATTTTAGTAAGGGGGGCAATGAGGAATCTCGCAATTCAGGCCTCAAGACAAGGTGGTTTTGGTGGTCTTGAGAAGGCTTTCAAAACCATTCAAAATGCCTTTCAAAGCCCTTTATTTCAAGACCTTTTAAAAGCCCTCTAAAGTCAACGTAAAAAACTTGTTTCCAGGTCTTGTATAGGCCTTATCAAGACCACCTAAGCGGTTTTGGTAAGGCCTATCAAGACCACCTTGTCTTGAGGCCTGCTCAATCATCAAGGCTTGTTTAGGTTTTGCAAGCTCTCTGCTCTGAGAGCCCCAGAATGAGATCCAGGGCCACGGCCAAACAAAACACAGCAAGGGTGGGGAAGAGGACAGTGATCGCCCTCCCGCCATCCTTTTATTGTTTAGCTGGCTCCGGCCCGGGGTGTCCATTACTTTTCATGAATATAGCCGTACCAGCAGCAGGCTTCTGAAAGCACATTTAATTGACTTTAAAAGGATTGTTTAAGGCTCCAAAAAGGCTTTATCGGCACACGCACAATATTTGCGCCAGGAGGATCCCAGTTGCAGCAGCATGCACACCGCAGGGCGCCGCAGCAGCCATCGCAGCACGTTCCTTAGAATCAGGGCGTTGCTGATTTTATGGGGGTTTGCCTTAACCTTTGAAGAATCTAAATGGCAGCTTAGAAGCATTTTCAACGATCCTTAAAGGTTTGTTCAAAGGCCTTTCGGAGGTCTCCTCATCAAAAGTTCCACACTGTTGAGTCCCCTTTGGTCATGAAGGCGTGCTGAAGATATGTTGCAAGATGTTTGTGAGCAAGTCCAACAGTTTTTGGGGCCACTTTGAATTGTTTTCACAAACAGATTCTTTGGATTTGCCAGGGCCTTTTAGAGGCCTTTGCGAGGACTTTGCAAGTCTATGTTCGATGCCTAACAGAATAAATGTTAAGGCCTTCAAAGAGCCTTGTAGGACGGGGTTTGGGGGGTTGTCATAGATCCTTACATAGGGCCTCTCTGAAGGGCCTTATATTTGAAGCACTTAATGGCTACAAGGGCCGTAATGGCCTTATAAGGCCCTTAAGACCCTCATAAGGTCCTTAACTTTTTTGGTCATCCAGTAAGGCCCTTAAGGGCCTCTAGCTTATAAGGCCCTCATGCAAGAGCTTTTTTATCCGATTTTGGTTCTAGATCAGCTATAGCGCGTTCCATTGCATGCAAGCTAGTGTACAGTTTTTTCGATCATAGATCGAGCCAACATGAGCGGGTGGGATGAAGAGATAGCCTTTTGTTTGGCGCAGCCAGGAGTCATTGCGAAAGACCATCATGGTGAACTTGAGCCATACTGCGAGTGGTGCTATACATGGGCAACGAGAGGACACCTAGAGTCCGACAAACACTTGAGGAGACTACAGTGGTTCGGGCCGCAGGTTAAGGCGCCGCCTGCAGCTCCTCCTGCAGCGTTTAAGGCGCCGCCTCCTACGATCCTGCACTTTGCTGCACCACCGCAGGTTGTGGTGCCGCCTGTGGTGCCGCTTGCTGCACCACCGCAGGTTACAGTGCCGCTTGCTGCAGCTACTGGAGAGCAAAATCTGGCTATGCTGCCTCCAGGGCCCTATAAAGATGCTGCATATCACTGGTATTGGCAAGGTGTACAAGATGGAGCCATGGGCATGGGCAAGGGCAAGTCGTTGGAGGAGCCTAAGGGCAAGGGCCAGGATGAGCTTAAGGGCAAGGGCAAGTCTTTTGAGGAGCCTAAGGGCAAGGGCAAGTCGTTGGAGGAGCCTAAGGGCAAGGGCAAGTCTTTTGAGGAGCCTAAGGGCAAGGGCAAGCTGTCGGATGAGCACCTTAAGGGCAAGGGCAAGTCGTTTGATGAGCATGGCAAGGGCAAGTCTGTTGAGGAGCCTAAGGGCAAGGGCAAGTCGCTTGATGAGCCCAGGCCAGCGGGCAAGGGAAAGTCGTTTGATGAGCATCACAAGGGCAAGTCTTTGGCGGAGCCTAATAAGGGCATCAAGGGCAAGTCTTTTGAGGAGCCTAAGGGCAAGGGCAAGTTGCCGGATGAGCACAAGGGCAAGGGCAAGTCGTTTGATGAGCATGGCAAGGGCAAGTCTGTTGAGGAGCCCAAGGGCAAGGGCAAGTCTTGTGATGGGCTGGAGCCTAAGGGCGGCAAGTCGTCGGATGAGCCTAACGGCGAGACCAATGGCAAGTCGTCCAATGAGCATGAGGGCAAGGGCAAGAGGTCCGATGTAAGTTTGAGTTCTTCATCATGTGGATCTTCGTGGGAGCCAGTGTTCACTGGAACCGTTACCAATTTCCAATGAATTGAATTTGAATTTCGCTGCAACAGTTGACCAGCAGTTGTTTTTTCTGGAATTGACCTGGATACATTCATGGATCGATGTAGAAGGCTTTCTAAGGCATTGAAGACCTTCCAAGGCCTTAAGTAGGCTCTTTAAGGGCCCCATACGGCCCTTTAAAAGCTCTATAAGGCCCTTAAAGGGCCTTATAAGGCTCTTATAGGGCCTTATAAGACCCTTCAAGGGCCTTAATTGTGGGTTGGTGCCAAGGCCTCCGAAGGCCTCAATTAATGAGAAGGTCCTTGAGGGACTTGTTGCAAGACATCCATCAAAATCCAGATCCAGATCCATAATAGTTAATTTGAACTTATTTCTTGCAGCATTTGGCTGCACGGCCCAGCCTGTGGCGGGATACATCGCTCTGGCAGAACGCGTGTAAAGAGAAGAGAGAGACGACGAATTCAAAAAGCGGCATGTTCAACAACATGCATGCACTCCCACCAGCCTTGTAAGGCCCTTAAGAACCTTATAAGGCCCTTGAGAGCCTTTTAAGGTTCCTTACTCCTGGGCCCTAGCTGGCTCCTCCCTGGGTCTGATGGATCCCCCTTCAGGGCATTAACTGACCCTTTAAAGGGTCAGTTAATGCCCTGAAGGGGTATCCTTCAGACCCAGGGAGGAGCCAGCTAAATTAGCGGTTTCGTTGTCATGGAAGCAAGCTCCTGTTGTTTTTGCATCGGCATGCACATTGCATGCATGTATAAGCAGGCTCAATCATGCAAGCTGTGATAAGCCGGTCTGATGGAGTGACAGGGAGCCCAGGGAAGAGAAAGAAGGAATGCCAGGAGGACCCTTGTTCACGCGCCTGAGAGCGAGGTCTGCAGGTTTGCAAGGCCTTCAGAGAGGCCCTATGTAAGGATCTATGACAACCCCCCAAACCTTAGGTTTTTGGTCCGTCTCCCTTTTTTTCAAGACATCGCCGCCGCTGGTCAGCGTGTGTCAAATGTAGCAAGCATTCCTAACTTGCAGTTCGAAACCCAACAGGGCGATATAATTCCCCCTTATCGCCTAGAATCAAAATGTGACAACGCACACGCCTGCTGGCTGTTATCATGCCAGCTCATTCAGAATACAAACATATTGTGGTTTCTCATTTGTTCATGCCACAGGGTATAAACATCCCTTCATTGCCAAGGGGGGTCTTGAGACATGTTTACCACATGTCCAAAGGTTTCCCCACATTTTTTGAAGGAGATGGCCTGGTGGGGGTAAGTGCATGGACCTGGCCCTCCATATCAAGTCCTGCACGACCTGGAAACCAATAAGAAACAGTTACTTATATGTATGACATTTGTGGAGCCCCAAGCTTGGCAAAACTAAGTTGCAATTGGCAAGTGCGACGATAGTCAAGAACCTAGCAGTGCTTCTATGTGCGCTCTAACGCAGCAAATCAGCTGGCATGGTCTAAACAGCCACTAGGCAGACACGATTGTTGTAGCGAGCTTCAACTAGCCTGCGGCTCTACCTAGCAACATTCATATGGGTGAGAGCACACATACCTCAGGAAACATCCTCACCCTCCTTATCCTTAGCGATGGCAGTAATCACCACACGATTCTGGGCCCTCAAGAGTTTCCAATCCTTAACCTCGTGCCAGGTGGTGACAGCCATACAGCATTTTCTGATTTGTCGAATTCCACCAAGCAGATTATCAGGAACCTTTCCTGGGAAATGCAACAAATTATTTTCTAATGGATTCCCGAAGGTATTGGGTGCTAGGATGGTGGGGTGTGTTCAAAATGCACCAGATAGTAAATTTACAATGTTTGCTTTGAAGGGGCGTGGCTGTCCCCCATATGGACCATCTCCATTCTGGAAACAGACAAGAAATTGCTGAAGAGGCTCTGAGAACGAAGTTTAGTCACTTGAATTATCCCAAAATTGAACTTGGAGGCCCAACCTAGGGATCAAGAGGAAATCAAAACATAAACAAAAGACCTTGAAAATTCCCCTTGACCACTTTTGGGAGCCTGCTTGCAAAGCTGCACCATGAACCCCCCACACTCTCAGCGAAACCCTGGACCCTTAGACTTGGCAGCCTATGCCAAGGTTATACAAGAGGAGGAAGAAAGCTTGGATGCAAAACATAACATGTCTTGTTGATACATTGGGGCGGACTTCTGGCGAAGGCCTAGGAAGCAAATTGGAAGCCTTTTTGATGGTCTTTATTAAATGCTTGCTAGAAGGCCTTTACAATCTTTTAAAAGCCTTCAGAGGCCTTTTTGAAGGCCTGTAAAACCTTTTTGACAGCCTTTAAAGGCAATTTCCAACGCCTTTATAAGGTATTTCTGAAGGCCTTTAACGGCCTTTTTTAAGGTCTTTAAACGCAGTTTCGAAGGCCTTTACAAGCCTTTTCCAAGGCCTTTAGACGCCTTTTTGAAGGTTTCACGCCTTTGAAGGCATTTTTGAAGACATGTATAATGGACTTTTTGGAAGCCTTTGCAGGCCTTTCCAAAGGCCTTTTTTGAAGGCATTCACACGCATAGGCCTTTACATACAGGCCTTTCAAGGCCTGCCTGCTTGGCAGCATCTGTCTGCAGTTCCTTGAAGTGATCGTCTGGGAGATCCGGATTCCTTGTCATGTCTTTGAGGATGACGAGGGCCAAAAAATGGCCCGTAATGGCATCGGCTCACACTGAGAGCTTGGACATTTTAGAGACCCTCAAATCCCACGAAGCCTTTTGAGCTGGGTATAGAAGGAACCCCAATTGCAAAGGCCTTGGAATGGCTTTTGAAGGCCTTCGAAAGGCCTTCAAAGGCTTTAAAAGGTCTGTAAAGTGTTTGGATGGTTTTCACAACATGGAGCTTGCCTTCAAAAGGGTTACAAAAACAGGCGTTTGCCCAGCCATCAAAAATATAGTGAGACTCGGCCAAGCATCGCAATGGCAGCTGTAATTTTTGCCTTGAGAGAATTGAAGCGTCTCTCGGCAGACTGCGTTTGCTCATAGAGTGAATGATCAGTGGGGAGGTGAAGTCTCTGCAGCTGACAATTACCAGCTTCTTTGATGGCCTCAACACCTTGATACAACTTTTCCAAGGTGCAAGCATAAGAGATGTACTTTTCAAGGAATCTGATGCATTTCCCAGCCCCATGGGGCGGCCAATATACAGCAAAAACAATGAAAGACATCATCCTTTGTAGGCCAACACTTAACATATACTAAGGACACGAAACCCGCCCAGACCCACCGACGTCCAAAACTACTGATCCCAACGCAAACACAAACAGACCCCCATTTAACGCAGACACAACGCCAGCCAGACCCAGCACGGATAGATCAATTAACCAAAAAGCACGCGAAACGCGACAGATGCCAAGCAGACCCCGATGCAGCAAAACCCCAAACGCAAACGACACATACACTACACACCAACCTGACCCCAACGAGGACAAAACGCCATCCAAACACCCCACCTTAAAAAACAGGGGCGGCCGAGAGAGGAAAACACTTGAGGCAAATCTAGGACTATGAAGCCATACAAAACCTTCAGGGTCCCTTCAAAGTCCTAAACAAGGATTCATAATAATACCACAAAAATAAAACTTGTTAAACTAGACAAGGCCTCAGCTCATAACAAGATACGCATAGCCTCCAACTCATCCTTCGATGTCTTAGGCTTGATCGGCTTCGGTCCTCCTTTGCCTGCACCTTTGCCGGGTCGAGCGCCAGCTTTAGTAGGTGCGCGCGAAGAAACACTGGATGCATCATAGCCTCAGATGTGCAGATTTCAGGGCCTTTTGGGCCTGTAGTAAAGGGGCCTCAGCAGAAATTGAAAGGCGTCAGGCGTGGTAGTTTCTCATTAGTTTTGGCCTTGAGTGGGTCCTCAGTTACTCCTTATAAATCCCTTATGGGCCTGATAAGGCATCCCTTATTAGCCTGAAAAGGCCCTTAAAGGCGTTATAAGGCCTCATAAGGCCCCTGAAAGGCCTGAAAATGGGTGATCTGGGAATATATAGTTTGGAAGGGATTTTTTTGCAGCTATAGCAAATATTGAAAACCTCAGGAAACATATGAAAAATCAAATCCAAGCCTTCCAGCTATGATATAGCTGGAAACAGCCTGGTCCAGCCCCATCTCATCTGTTTCAATCCAAGCTCGAGCACAGCTCGTCCTGTGGAAAAGCCAGTTTGACTCGGGGAAAATTATCCATGCTCTCCGTGGAGAGCACAGCTCGTCCTGTGGAAAAGCTTTCATCAAGTTCCTTGGGCAGGAAGCCTTGCCCAGGCATGACGCAAACTTTGCATTACATTTCGTCATAGCTGCACTCCACGCAGAGCATGGATAATTTTCCCCAGGTGAAAAAAGGCCTTTTAAAGGCCTTTAAAAGGCCTTTCAAAGGCCTTTGCGCTGGCATTTCCCATGGGCCTTTGCGTCATGCCTGGGTAAGGCTTCCTGCCCAAGGAACTTGATGAAAGGCCTTTTAAAGGCCTTTAAAAGGCCTTTCAAAGGCCTTTTTGCGCTGGCATTTCCCATGGGCCTTTGCGTCATGCCTGGGTAAGGCTTCCTGCCCAAGGAACTTGATGAAAGGCCTTTTAAAGGCCTTGAAAAGGCCTATCAAAAGGCCTTTTTGCGCTGGCATTTCCCATGGGCCTTTGCGTCATGCCTGGGCAAGGCTTCCTGCAGTTTAAATTAAATTGTTACGGCCCTGGGAGTCGTATAGACGATGATAAGGCCCTTAAGGGCTTCGAAAGGCCCTCATGGGCTTTATAATGACTCATTAAGGTCCCTGTAGCGACTTTAAGGTCCTTATAAGGACCTCATGGGCCCCATAAGGCCCCTTATGGATGACACTTTGCATTAATCATATAAAAGATGCCAGGCTCTTGGCCCAGATTCGCAAATGCATTAGAGTTGGCCTCAAGCAGAGAAGTAGTTGAGAGCATGTTGGGTGCGCCGTCAGGCTGCACTGATTCAGCTCCTCGGAAGGCCTTCGCAACTTCGTTAGCATCGACCTCACCTTTCAATTTGATTGTGGTCTCTGTGCCATCTTCGTAGTTCCTTGTGAAGGCCTTTCAAAGCCAAATGAACACATGTGCAAAGGCCTTGTAAAGGCTCTGACTTATGATTTGCAAGGCCTTCCAACAGGCTCCAAGACAAAATAGCTGCATTGTAGGGGCTTGAATGCAACAGCCGGAAAAATCTGGAAAACAACCAAGGATTGGAAACGATAAATTATGTCCCAAAGGCCTCCAACTACACAATGTAGCCAAAAACTACCCCTGCTAGCTTCCGCTATATTTAGCTTGAATTTGCTCCGAACAAATTTTCAGAGGCCTGTAAAAATCTTTGTCCAAGGCACAATAATACAATAAGGCCCTTATCTGGCCCTTAAGATCCTTTTAAAACCCTTGAAGGCCCCTCAAGGTCTTATAATACCCTTCAGGGGCCCTTGAGGGCTTTGAACTGTTTCTCAATGACCTTCTCAAACGCCAGCCAATGCAAGGCCAATCAAAAACAACCCAAAACCATTGAAAAAGAAAATCCCGACAGATAGTGTCTACACTCATTTCAAAACATGCCAAGCTTCCAGCTGTCTTCCAAGTCCAAGTAGTAGGCCACTAGGTCCGGGTTGTTAGGTGCGTGAGGGTCTGAATAACCTTTCTCGACTCGAATGACACCAGCTATTTTGTCCTTGCATGCAAGATTGCCTAATACAATTGAACAGGGGACAATACATGTGTCAAAGCCCTCGACACATCAAATATGTGCAATGACTTTCCTTCTACATCCCTTCGTTTTGAGACCCTTATGGAAGCCCTTCAGGGTCCCAGAATGCCCCCAAGATCTTTTTAGTAGAGCCATGGAAGATCATGGAAGCTTTCATCAGACCACAAGGTCCTTAAGGGGTCCTTTACACCAGAGCAACAAATCTGATTCCTCACACACAACTTAAACAAGTGACAGAAACACCTTTGTTACGTCGAGATTCTTCCGGCCAATTCCACTCCCGCATCTGTTTAATTGTAACTTTTTGCTTTTTCACACGATGTTTTCTCTGGCTTGTCTGTTTAATCTCCAAAAACCTCTCCGCTTCAGCAAGATCTTTGTTATGCTCAACGAAGGCCACGAGCAGCTTTTTCCGATCCTTGCTTGCAGCATATGCGAGAGAGAAGAAAGAGAGAGAGAGAGAGAGAGAAATAGAGAGAGAGTAAAGCCAAAAGACACCTAATAAGTTTCCAAGGGAGGAGGAGGGAGGCTTACAGCCTTACAGGCTTAAATAAAGACCTTAAGGTATAGTATAATTGTGCAGTTTTTTACAAGGCCCTTCAAGGCCATTGTAAAGCCAATAAAAGAGCCCTAATAAGGCCATCGAGGGTCTGACGCAAAGAAACTGTAGTAGTGAGGGGGGTGAGTAGGAGTGAGCGGAAGTAGATTTTGGGTAGATTTGTATGGATCAAAACACAACCAGGTCTCCGCAATAGAGCCCGTGAAAAGTGCCTCTGCCATTGGTCCAGCTTCCCCAGCTTTGATCTTGCGCTTCATTTGTTGAAATTCTTTCTTATTATTGTGCTGATTAATCGTTTCCTTTTTATGTTTTTTTTTGGGAGGGGATCCATCTGGTTGCTTCTTTTTAGCCGCCATTCGCGGGGATCCATCTGGTTGCTTCTTTCTAGCCGCCATTTGCAACGCCAAGGCCTTCACTTCATCATACCGTTTTTTTTCATCCAGATTCTCATCATCTTCATTGCTATCGTCATCAGAATCCTCTCCATGTTCCTCATCCTCTCCATGTTCCTCATCCTCTCCATGTTCCTCATCCTCTCCATGTTCCTCATCTGATCCAGAAACAGAGCCGTCAAATAAATTTGCAGAGCCACTCCTAGGATTTTGCGTTCCGACCTTGTTTACAAGGCTGCTCAAGGAACTTTAGGAGCCATTGAAAGAAGTCTAAAGACCACTAAGAGCCTTAAAGGACCTCCTCAGGATGAACGATCTGGTCATGTGCCTTTGGGTCTTCTTCCTCCGCCTCTTCAGTATTTCCTTCAGCATCATCATCATCATCATCATCATCATCATCATCATCATTAACTGGTGTTTGTGGTGCAGCGGCTGATGCCTTCTCATTCTCCTGAACGCTCAGAAGTCCTTTCACATATTGTTTAGCTGATTCTTTGATTACACCATCATTTTCCAATTCAACCATTGCATCCTGGAAGACTGTATTAGCTGATGTAACTGCATCTCCATCAGCTCCTATGTTTCCAAGAAGAGTCCACGTCTGCAACTTCAACTCGGCCATGGCCAATTTACCCAGAGTATCGGTATCAGCACCCTTTTTGCTCTTGTTAATCAAGATGGTATACAACACCTTCTCACGCTCCTCCAAGTCATCTGGTAGTTTCATTGCCGGACCACATTCACCAGCAATGCTTGGAGTCTTTGGCAGAGCCTCTGACAGGGCTCAAGAAGACCTCAAAGGACCACATACAAGCACGAAGGACAAGAGACGCCCACGAACAACCACAACGGATCACAAACGACAGCACACGTCCGCAGACGACCGTACGCGACCACGAGTGGCCGGACAGGATTGCACTGGACCAGAACCGACCGCAGAGGACCACTTAGACGAGACACACAACCACAAAGAACATCCCCCATCGATAGTACAATTGGACCTATAACCTACCACTTGACTATGTTCCACCCAGCAAAGACAAAGAAACTACCAATGATTTTTTCCCTAGTGCCACTGAATAAAACATACTAAGCATGGTGGGGCAGCCAAAGGCTGCCCCACCATCATTACGTGTTTTACCTATTGGCTGAAAGTAGTTAGGAACTAATTTGTTGGTAATCCATGTGTCTTCGCTAGGCAGAAAATAATGATTTCGTACGTTATAGGTCTCCCAACCCATTTATCATGTACTACCGATGGGGATCAAGGACCACACACAAACTCACACGAACATACACAGGTACAAACAACCAAATACGTAAACACGCGACCATGGACAAAAAGAACACCCACAAGGGACCACAAGCCACAGCAAAGGATGGCTCTGAACCGCAAACGACAACACACGCAACAATATACGACCAGATCTTATCGGCGTGTTTTACTTCACTTTACCAGACCCTCGAAGGTCTTTCCAAGGCCTTTTGACTTTCATAAGACATTAAAGACCTTTGTGATGTTGATCAAGGACTTCTATTATTTCTGACAACCTTCACAAAACTGAACATGTTTAGAGGCCTTCACAAGGCTTTGAAAAAACCTGCGCAGCCGACTCTTGGCTTGCTGCAGAAGAGCTTGCAGTAGTTCCAGCTTGTAGCCCAGACTTTGCCTTTCCATTAGCCACCACAGCCTCAAGAGGTGCCAAATAGCACAGATTATCTTGAGTTAGCCTGAAGCAATTCCAGCGGCGCCAGGGGAGAATGAGGGTGGGGGAACAGAGGCTGCCAAGGGCCATGGAAGAGTTCAGGGGGACCTATCCTTGGATGTTTGCAAGCCCTTCTGGGTAATTATGTTATCTTCCCCTGGTGATTTTTTGGAGCCCCTGGAAAAGACAGCCTTCACAGGCTCTGCACGCTTGTCAGCAGATTCAGCATCAGGAGCAAAAACTGAAATTTTAGGACGTGTCGCCACGCGACTTTGCTTAGTAGCGGCGCCAGCAGGACCAGCAGTAGCATTACCTCCAGCTGCTGTATGAGCACGACCTACTGCAGCCTTCGAAGGCTTTGCAGGCTTGTCAGCAGACTTGGCAGCACCGGCAACTGGAGCCTGAGGAGGTGTCGCAGACTTTGCTACCTCGCCAGCATGCGCAGTCGCAGCACCAGCAAGAGCAGCAGTTGCATCAGCTCCAGCTGCTGTAAGACCCTGAGCTGCCTTTGCTCCAGAAATCTTTGATTTGTTCTTCCCCTCATTACAGAGCCAATGACTAGCCATTCAAAGGCATTTCAAGGCCATGAACTATTCAGGGAGGGAAGCCCCCCCCCCTGTATTACTGTAAGTCTTTCAGGTGAAGTTCACAGCGAGTTCTACATTCACGTCATTGGACGTGATTTCTGCTGTGAACTTGGCCTCAACTCATTCTAGTTGTTTTGCTGGGAATGGAGGATATAGGGAGCGTTCAAAAAGCCTTTGAAATTTCAGAGTGTTATAAAGGACCTTCTAACGCCTTGAATAGGCCTTTTTGTCAATAGCCACCACAGGGTTTGTCTCAGCTGGCGCTTCAACTTCAGGCACTTCTTCAACTTCAGCTGCTGCAACAATCTCAGGTTGTTTAGATTGCACCTTAACCCTTTTCCTGCGACCTGGTTTTGGCATGACTTCAGAAGGGCTGGGTCCATCAGGCTGACGATCGTCAAGGACTTCTTTCCCTGCAATTTTAGCCGGCTGAGCAGAATCCGATGCAGCAGCATCCGATGCTGCAACTGTTTCCGCATCTGATGAGAAGGAGAGCGTTCTTGCCAGGCTAGCTCGTTTTTGTTGCCCCTTGCTATGACCATCAAGCAGACGCGCCACCTTTTCTATTTTTTTCTTTGTCGGTGTACCAGTCTGACTGTCAAACGTAGGAAGCCTTACTGCAAAGCAAAAAAAGGCATAAGGCCTTAAAGTGCTAAGGATTTATAAGTTAGTAGGCCTTATAAAGTCTAATGTTCTACATTTGGGGGACGTATATGACTTTGGGAATTAGAGAAGTCATTGTTTTAACCCGACATTTTCCAGCCCCCAATCACCAATTGACGTCGTTCCAATCCCGAGGCAATCGCCGACCATTTGTTCCATCCACAGTCACATGCTCTTTCACAACCACCCCCAATCACAGGCCAACCACCTTCCCGCGCCTCGTCATGTGCTCGCCACCATTGTCTAGCCTCCAATCACCAGCCGACCACGCTCCAGTCCCCAGTCACTCGCTGACCGCCCTTCCGTCTCCAATCACATGCTAAATGTTTCGCAGCCCCCAGTCACAGGCCAACTAACCACCTTTCTCGCCCATGTGCTTCATGTCATCTTCCACCCCCCAGCCACCAACCAACATCGTTCTTGTCCCCTGCCACACACCCACTGTTTGTCTGTCCCCACTCAGGTTTCATTTTTTCGCAGTCCCCAATCAGATGTCGACGTCTACACCGCCCCTCAATCACACACACATTGCAACACAGTTCCCATTCAGTCACTGATTCTGAGTTCCATGGTCCTCCTGGCCTTCCTTCACCAAAGAGCGTTGCTCGTCCAAGACTTAAGCAGGGGGGGCATTGTTTGACCAGGGCATGCTTCAATGTTATGACCAATGATGCCTCTCGTGTGGTTTGAGGGTTCCAGGGCTGCACCAAAGGTCATCCCCAAAAGCAACATTGGCTAATCACAGGACATTACCGGTCACAGAGTTGAAGCATGCCTCAGTCAATCTAACCCCACATGCTTAAGTCTGAGCTGCCACCATTGTGGTGTTGATCAAGGGGTGCAAAATTGCAAAAAACAATACTCAACAAGGTGTTCGAAGCAGTAAGGCTAAGTGTAATCACATAACGAATCGTCGAGACAGAGGGTAGCGGGCACACAAGCGTCCCCTCCACATAATGTACTGTTGGCATGAAACAGAGTTTGACAAGACCTTAAGTTCAGGGCGAATGTTCGTAAGTGTTCTAAACTTGTTTGAAGGCTGTTTTGGAAGTGTTTCAAGATCCACTGAAACGGATTGTTAAGTGCCTTTGAAAATCGTTGTAAAGGTCAGCTATTTAGTATTGCAACAAATTATCAGGTAAGGTTTGAAGCGTTGCTTGAGGGGGCGTATCCCAATATAAGGGTTCAAGGCTTAAAAATTGTATATCTATTTCTCTCTCTTTCTGCATACCAAAGACATTCTGAGATTAACAATTAGCATGCACAGAGGAGAAGAACACTGTTTAAGACCCTGACCTCTTAACAGGATAGCCCCCGCAAGCAATATCTCAAAGTTAAGCCTGGTACACAGGCATATCAATCAGGCCACTTCAATGGCCACACGAAGGCCGTTTGGGAAACTTTCAAACATGTGATAAAAACAGTTTGAAGGCACTTTGAAGACAGCTGAAATCAACGCCCAAACAAAGTCTGTGCAGCACAAACCCCTCTAGCATCAAAGACTAACAAGTACGATAATATACATTCAAGTAGACTGTTGCGAGTCGGATTGTGGTGCCTTTTCAGCCGAGATAGCACTCAGTTTCTGCTGCTTGCGAGGTGGTGTGGGCGCGACAGATGTCGAGGCCTGGATCTCAAGCAGCGCAGCTGTTGCTACTTCCAATGTAAGGTTGTGTTCCTGCATCAATCGCTGTATCATCACTGATTGAGTATCTGGACCATCTAGCTGAAGTGGTTTTTTGGCTGCTACCGGAGCTGCTGCTTCTACTGTTGCATCTTTTTTTGCGACCTGACGTTTTTTCTGGGTGCCACCGATAACTCCTGCAGAAGGTTTGACAGGTTTGTTGACAGGTTTGCTGTCCTTCGATGCTACTTTCTTGGGCGACATAATGTTACACTGCACACAGGATGTAAAATGATAGTTGTCGGCTCGAGCCAAAACAGGCTACAGGAAAGCGTTAGTGAGAAGGAAAAGATGCACCAAATATCGATCCATGTTCAGTGAAGCCTGTGGAACTACCTCAAACTAGCTTAAGATGTGTTCTGACATTTCATCAAATGGCGTGGGTGGACCTCAATTCATCGGACAGTTATCAGAAACCGAAATTGGGCAGTTTATCAAAGGGACCCTGTTGGTGGTACGCGCTGGAGCAGGTTTGTCACGGATTTTGCCAAAAGTATGATGTGCGTTCACGAGTTGTTCTATGTGTTGCGCGTTAGTTTGTGTTTTGATTTTCAAAATCGCAAGTTGAACACCAGCAAAGCACGGAAAAATTACGGAAAACACGGAAAAAACACGGAAACCATGAAAAACAACGGAAAACACGGAAAACACGGAAAGTCCACAGATAAAAGAGGCCTTTGTCCGTTTTTTCAACGTTGTTCCATGTGTTTTTTTCGTTTTTCCCATATTTTCAGAATTATGTCAGATTTTCAAATTTTCAAGATTTTCAAAAGTTTTTGAAGTTTTTGCCGTGTTTCGTTCGAAATTCTTTAGCAAAAATGGCTAAAAAAATGTCAACATTTTTCAACGGATAAGAGGTCCTTTTCAACGGATAAGAGGTCCTTTGGAACGCTTTTTCAACGATTTGCCACGTTTGTCGATTTTTTGCCGTATTTTTTTTTTTTTTGTCTGAAAAAAAAAAATCAAGATTTTCACAAGTTTTTGGAGTTTTTGCCGTGTTTCGTTCGAAATCCTTTAGAAAACAGTAAGAGGGTCATTTCAATGGATAAGAGGTCCTTTTCAACGTTTTTTCAACGTTTTTGCAACATTTCGCCACGCTTTTGCCATATTTTCAAAATTACGTCAGATTTTCAGATTTTCAAGGTTCAATGTTTTTGCCATGTTGTGTCCAGATCCTTCAGCAAAAAGTGACCCAAAAAAGTTCCACGTTTTCCACGGATAAGAGGGTCATTTCCACAGATAAGAAGTCATTTAGTACGTTTTTTCAATGTTTTGCCAGCATGTTTGCCAGCATGTTTCTTCCACGGGATGATGGATTGCCAAGGAGCCCAGGGCCAGAATGCTAGGAGGACCAAGGAGAAATAAAAGAGCTATAGGGGGACCCCCCCTGTATATAACTGTGTTAAGGTCCTGTGGTCTTCATGGCCTTCCTTATGGCTGTGGGCTTCCTGGCAATCCATGATTCTCACACAATGTGTTCTGAAGGTTGTTTTGGGTTTGTATGCTGCTGTTTGTAAGGCATTTAAAAGGCGTTTAAAAGGCATGTGAAAGGCATTTAAAGGCATGTAAACGACCTTTAAAAGGCATTTGAAAGGCTTGTAAAAGGCTGTTTAAAGGTCTGTTAAAGGTTCTTCAAAGGCCTTTATAAAGGATCGTGAAAAGGCAAGTAAAAGGCCTTTAGAATGCCTTAAAAAATCTTTACAAGGCTTTCTGTCAATGTGTTCGCCAAGTTGTCCGATGTGCATTTCATTGTTCACTGCCCTCTCTCTCTCTATATATATATATATATATATCAAACAAACCGGAAACTGCCACATGTATGCATACTACTGACCAAGTCTCATACAATATTTGCTACCAAGGCACGCCAGGGCACAGGCTGTGTCCAGAAATCATGCAGGCGGCTCAATCCTTGGCTGGGAATAAGGAGGTGCTAGTACAAGGCGGTGGGCAAGTTGCAAGTCAGGGACCATGTCATGCCATATGTAGAAGCCAATGTCCCCACAAGGCCCATACAATCAGTTCGGATGAGATTAGTGCCCCAAAACATTTTGTTGAGAGCATTCTGAAGGTTTGTAGATGCTTGTGAAAGGTAACTAGAATATGTTAGACAGGTATTTGGATAAGCTGTCAAAGAATGTTCAAAAACAGTTTCAGATGCTTAGCAAATATCATCCAAACCTACAGTAGGGGTCATAGAGGGCTTGTTGCTTATCAAGGCTTTGGATCGTTGAGAGCATGTTAGAGTTCAGAATGCATCAATATGAATGGCACTAAGTAATTTCCCGAAACACACAACAGGGCCTCTAAAGTAAGTAGCAAGTGTTTGGGTCGATTTGCACAGCCCCTGGGGAGACTTGCACAGCGTTTGGGAGATACACTTAGACATTTGGCGCTATGCGCGCTAATAGGGGGTGTTCTGATAGGCCTCAGGCTCTTTGAAATGCAGGCTTCGTCCCTCCCATCCCCCTCAAATAGGACGCACACCCTTCTGCCCCTCTCAGACAGGATGCATTGTTTTTGGGGGACCTCTGAAACCGCAGGGACAATTAATATAATCCTCCATCGATTCTAAGAGATCTCTAGGAGCCCCAGGGGGTGTGGAAGCATTGGAATCAAAACTTGTTTGGGGATTTGGAAGCCTGAACTTTCTTTTTGATTACTATGTCTTTGAAACATACCAATACTACTATTACTACTACAACATCTACTATACTACTCATACTCCTACTACCACTACTACTACTATTGTTACCAGTACTACTACTATTACTATTACTATTACTACTGCACAAGCCTTGTTTTGCTAAATCGCTTTAGAAGAACAACAATCAGCAGTTTATTCCTGCAACCAGCTCGTGGCAAACTACTACTAATACCACTACGCCGAGCCTGCGCTCCTACATACCAATCTCGGTAAGTAGGTCTCTAGGGTGGGTCTCTAGGGTGGGTCTCTAGGGTGGGTCCTGCATCCAATCTTAGATTTGTACGGTGGGTCTCTAGGGTGGGTCTCTAGGGTGTAGGGTGGGTCTCTAGGGTGGGTCTCTAGGGTGGGTCTCCTGTATTCT
>PJEL010001607.1_pt1 | contig 22366 bp, 20 predicted proteins | sample 1853271 | NCBI WGS metagenome assembly PJEL01 (sample SAMN08108733, study PRJNA415343) | Invertebrate metagenome, whole genome shotgun sequencing project. | host: Globobulimina | place: Sweden: Gullmar Fjord | collected 2015-08
TATCTTGCATATCATCATTGATATTTTTTTATGCTACTCTGGGCACGCTGGCTGTCTTTGGAACCGGTGGTGTGGAAGAGGCTGACAACAACAACCAATACGCACTATACGCAATAGAGGTTCTTGCCGACGGTAGCCGTTTGCGCTGGGTATACCCGCTGGCGCTGGGTGAAAAAGTCTGGGAGACACCCGTTTTCGATGACTCGGGCAATTTGCTATTCGGCACGGCGGTCGATTATCTTTCACTGGCTCGAAGGAGTGAACAGCCAACCTCTGGACGCGTCGTGACCCTGAAGCCTTCTGGTGAAGAAGCAGCGAGTCGGGTGACAGACGCTGCCAATGTCGGGCAGGTAGTGACTGCCCCCGGGGTTTCTGTCTCGGTGTCTCTGACTGGTGAAGTGACCCAGTTTGAGTACGTCATCTGACCACTTGATATTGGCTTCATGACTGGCCATGAATGCACCCCCGATATGACGTAATTCCGTTTTTTGAAATTCGGCAGCGGTGGTGACATCGATTCGACATGGGTTCCCTCCGCCAGAGGCATAGGCAAATTGAGCCTCGAAGGATCCCATGTATTTGAGCAACCAGTAGGCGGCTTGTGGGTTGACACTGTCGTAGGCTACGGCGAACGCGTAAGCGCCATTGTAGGGCTTGCCTCCCGGGACCTGCGCGACGGCTAACTTTGCACCGGGCTGATTCGATTCGACTTGAAAAGAGGCGTGCCAAAGGTTGTTATAGGCAAATGGCCACATGGCGACATCGCCGTTAGCCATAGCGCCAGCCGCCTCTTCGAATGCGAATTGCTTATCTGCGGGGTAGGCGTATTGCATTAACTTGCGGTAAATATGTGTCGTCTGTTTCAGCTTCTCGTTATCAGACGGGAGTTCAAATAGTTTAAGCTTCGAGTCGTTACCGTAGTCGGGTTTCATCCAGTAGCCATCCAGGCTCCAGAGGATAGATGAAAACTCATCATTGATATGAGGACGGTTTCCTGACATCAGAGCAAGGCCATAGAAGGGTTTTTCGAGTACCTTACCCGCCAATCTCTCTCCGGTTTTCCTGGTAAAGAATTCACTCACATCCAGAAGTTGTTGCAGGTTTTCCGGTGGTGCCAGCGGATACCCATATTGGGCACTAAATTTTATCTTCTCTTTCGGGTGTTGAAACAGATCGGCGCGATAATGATTCCCCATTACATAGTTATTGTAGGGGATGGCATGGATCTCTGAGTGATAAGAGAGAATGTTGAGTAGGGAAGGGTAGTATGGTTCCAGATAATTTTTCATCGCTCGTTCACCATTGGGATCATAGAGCTTTGCCAATTCGTCCAAAGGGACGGTAAACCCATTTGCGGCCCACTCTTTAGCCCAGCCAGCTTCCATGGTTAACAGGTCAAACTTTCCGCTCCCTTTGACTAAAGAGTTTGTTTGCAGGGTAAACATCTCATCGAGTGATGTGGTGATGACATTAACTGTGATACCTGTGTGAGCGGTGTATTTAGGGAGTAGCTTCTCTTTGAGGTGCTCTGTCCAGAAACCGGATTCGGCGACGAGTGTTATGGCTTGTTTATTCTCTATCTCAGGGATCTGGTCGAGTGAAAACTGAGCCTGGCACAGTGAGAACTGAAAGCTAAATGTGCAGATGATTATTTTGGCAACAGCTCTTAACACGTGATATTACTCCATTATCCACACGGGATTCTTAATAGTAATACTATTGTGTTACTTATTTGTACATGATTTATTGCACTTTAGATGTAAATGGTACTTTGTGCTGAGGCTTCACTGATCTCTGCATAAAAAAATACTGGCAGCCAGGAAAGTACTCTTTGGGAAAAGTCTGCTGCCAGCGAAGGTTGGGAAAAACGGCTAAAGGGTTAATTGAACTAATCAGGCTTTCATTGAATAATTTGTCTTCTGAATCGATGTCGCCATTGCGAAGTTCGGTGCAATAGCGCTAGTCCACAATAATGGATCTCTCCTTCTCTCTTCGTTCATCATCACCGAGTGAAAAATGGTGTTCGATAAGGAATCGAATGAGTTTTGACTTTGCGACATCACAACCGCTAGCCAGTTCGGCTAAATGCGATATTGCCGACTCACTCAATGTAAATGTCGCTTTTCTAAAAGGCTCACTACCTCTGAGTACCTTTTTCACCTGTTTAAGTTCGCTACGGCTAATGGCGTTGCTCAACGGCTGTGATTCCGGGACGCTAAAGTGTGACGCCAGCTCTATGACGTCGGCCATGGCTTTATCAGATATAGATTTATCACTCGACGAGAAACCAGCGGCGTAGATTGTCGCATCGTCAATAAACTCATCGAGCGACATCTGCAGCTTTCTTATTCTCGCGCTAGAGTCAGAATCAGACTGCGTAGAGCTTTTCTTGAGATCGGCCAGACCCATAGTCACCTCTCATTTTGTTTATCTTTGTCGTCGCTAAGCGGTTTCTTATCTCTGTTGCGTTTTGCGCCTCTAACATTTCACAGGCTATTCCACGCATCTCTGCCGCCGCTTTCCCTGTCGGCTCAATCTCGATGACTGACAGGCCAGACTCTTCACTATCATCATAGATATTACGGCTATAGGTGATGGCATCTAATACATTGATGTCGTAGGTTCGACAGACATCCTTCGCTTCAAAAATTCGATTTGCTTGGTTAGGCAGGCTCGGGCATTGGGTGATAACAAAAGATGCGCGCATCTTGGGGTTGATCATCATGCAAGTCGCGACAATATCGTCCATATGGCTGACGGTCTTAAGATCCCGGCGCTTAGGGCGTAAAGGCATCAGTACATGTGAGGCTACAGACATGGTTGCCCGAAGAGCTAGATTATCCTGACCACCGCAATCTACGATGACAAAATCGTAGTGCTGCTCGAGACTCAATAGGTCGTTACGTATCTTACCGTAAAGCTGAACACAGTTGATGCTGGCAAGTTCAGGATTGTTATTCCTTGCTTGAATCCAATCCGATGTTGTTCGTTGAGGATCGCAGTCAACCATGATGATTGAAGCACCACATTCGGCAGTTAAGAATACTGCGATGTTTTGAGCTAAACAGCTTTTACCACTGCCGCCTTTTTCGCCCCCGACTAATATGATCATTTCCTATCCCCTTTCACGCTAATTACTGTCCAACTTTTATCAAGTGCTTGCTTGTCTGTACTATAGGTATGCTATCTACTTTTATATTAAATCAGGCCGTATGCCAGTCATCTATCTTAAGGTGTACACCAAGCGTTAAAGTAAATTTAGTGATTTATTAAATTCGTGTCAATTACCTGATTTTTGACGGTTTTTTGTTTTTTGTCTGACGACAGATATTTGACTAAATGACATTTTTGGCAAAATTTTGACATTTCAACTCACATCAAATTTTTTTGATATTTATACATTTGTTATCATGTGGTTACGGGTGAATTGCTCGTGCTGATGGGGATGCCGATGCTTTTGTATTAAATTTTTCTATGTCGGTTCAGAAATCATAGACTCAATATATATTCAAAACATTCAGAAATTATTGTTTTTAGATGAAAATAATATATGCGATTCTAACTTGTCAATGCTTAAAGTTGGGCGAATTTGGTGTTTACACCGATTGGTATTAAATGAACGCCTCTATTGCGATTTGCTGTTTCTTCGCTATGCTGCACAGTGAAAAGTTGGATGCCTAAAAATGAGTATAGAGAAAGATGAATCAAGAGTTGTTGTTGGAAGCCATTAACCAAAAGATGCCCTTTGGTAAATATGCCGGGCGAAAATTACTCGAGTTACCAGAGCCGTATCTGGTATGGTTTCACTCTAAAGGCTTTCCCGAAGGCAAGTTGGGTGAGCAACTCGCTCTGATGTATGAGATTAAACTCAATGGACTGGAGGGGATGTTACAACCCCTACTCAATAAAGTTCAAAAAAGCTGAGTGTGCATCTCAGGTTCTGAGACCTTGATCAAAAGATGCATATTGGTTTGTTATTTAGTGACTTTTATTAGAGATTTATTAAGTGCTCCGTGTTTAAATGATTTGAATTGTAAAGCCGAGCTAAAAAATAAGAGGAAGTGGCAATGATAGCTAAATTGGTTAAATTGGTAGCTGTAGCAACACTGGCATTAGGGATCTCTAGCGCATGGGCCCAAGGTGCTATGCATGAAGGTACAGTTGTCGACACAATGAATGGCGGTGGATACACCTACGTACAGATTAAAGAGTCAGACAAAACTTTTTGGGCTGCGGGTCCGCAAATTGAAGTGAGCAAGGGCGATACTGTTGTTGTTCAAGAGCAGATGTGGATGAATGACTTCACAAGTAAGACTTTGGACCGTACCTTCGACGAATTGTTATTCGTTGGCCGTATCGATAAGAAGTAGCTCTACTTTTTATCGATCAATAGGTCGTATTAAAAGTGGTGAAATGGTGGCTTGATTATCTCGATAATCGCCACCATTTTCTTTTGTGCGGAACTGCTGCGATAATAGCGATACCCAAGCGACCTCAAGTTGTTCGTTAACTATGTCATCAAGTCAGATGCTCTCACACCAGCCTCAATTCTCCCTGATCCCATACCGGGCGTGTTATGCCCAATCGGTAAGTCAGATTTTTCATGATGCGATCCGTTATATCGATGATGATGTGTACTCGATAGAGCAAAAACAAGCCTGGTCACCCAAACCTAGATCGACCTATCATTGGAACAAACGGTTAACGAGAAGCAAAGCCTGGTTGGTTGTGGATGAGGCTAAGATTGAAGGCGGGCACCCTAAGTGTTGTGGTTTTATCAATGTTGAGACGCACTTTAACAATAGAGGCTACATAGACAGCCTATATGTTCATCCTGCTTATCAGCATTGTGGTGTTGGCCATAAACTCTATGAAGCCATGGAAGAGTGGGCTTTAGAGCAGGAGTACCCTAACTTAACCGTCGATGCATCCCTGCTCTCTAAGTGGCTATTTCTCTCCCATGGCTTCAAAGTGCAACATAAGAGCTATCAGGAAAAGTTAGGCCAGATATTTATGGGCTTTCTTATGAGTAAGACGCTTAAATTAACCACCGTTCCCGGCTAAAGCCGGTCTTACAGTAGGAGCGGCTTTAGCCGCGAATCACACAGAATCTAAACCTATGGGTAGTCCTTGCGGCGACGGGCCAAAGGCCGTCATCTTGGCCTTCAAACCTTCAAACACTCCACCCTTTCACATTCAGGCACTAGATGTGACTGATATATTCGATTTGGGGCAAGATATCTTGCTTGAGTGACTGCTCATGGCTCATGAAGCGAATAAATGCAGAGGGGAGGGTGAGTCCCTCAATCGCTTGCTGCCAACAGGCTTGGAGCAGTGGATAATATCCCTCCTTACCCGAAGCGGTGTAGGCCGATGAAACACCAAAGTAGTGCTCCTGTCTGTCGACGCTCTCCCATGTTTCAGGCTCGTCTGCTATACCATCACTGCGTAATACTTCGAGCGTCAAAATGCGTTGCCCCTGGGGTTTACGGCCGTCATAAAAATACTTTAAACCGTAAGTGTAGGGAAAGCTGCCAGCCCCCGTGCCGGTTACGCTGTTATTGGTTGCAGAGTTAATTGCCGATTCAATTGCCTCATATAGGTGTTGTCCTCTTATCTGATATTTAACCAGAGAGAGCTCGAATGGCAGCAGACGCCCGACAACATCGGCAACTGTGATTTCCCCTTTATTGAGAGACTGTCGAACGCCCCCCGCATTGTGAAGGGCAAAATCGACTCTGGGGTACATGAGTTTCGCTTCATGATAGATACTCTTACACACCAAAGGGGCTATTTCACTGCCATGTGGAAGGGATTTACTGGGTAACCGGGTATGAACCAGGTTTCTGGGAATAAAGCCCAGCACCTGTTTTTCAAGTGCTTCAATGGCTGGGCGGTATTGAGAGTTGATCACTTGCGTGACCAAAGCATCCTCTTTGTCCCAACGGATCCCTGGATGACTGCACAGGTAGGCTCTGATCGCATCGTAATCTGAAGTGGTAATGCCATGTTTAGATTCGAGAATAAACTGATCGTCGAGCATGAAGTAGTTATGACCATCGAGTGAGATAACCTGTCCGCCTTCATTAAATTCGACGTCTGCAATACCGATGGTTTCGGCGTGCTTTCCGGCATGTAGAATGGCCGTATTATTGACTCTGACTCCATAGGAAGTCGAGCTTAGACCTAAGGCCTTAAACTCACCTTGCAATGTATGTGTGTGGCCGCCAACGATAAGGCTGATACCGTCAACCTGCTCGGCTAAAATCTTATCCTGATTGAATCCGAGGTGACTGAGGACCAGAATATGGTCTATGCCTTGTGTCTTGAGATGCGCTACAGTATTTCGAGTCGTTTCGATGGCATTGATAAAAATCATGTCGGGATCGGGGCGTGCTATCTCCGCCATCTGATCCAAGGTGATCCCAATAATGGCAACTTGCTTATCTTTTAGCGGTTTAATCAGAACTTTTGCTCTGCCGTTGGCATCATCATAATCGAATAACTGCTTATGTCCTTTGATAGGGGAGCACTTATCTGACGCTTCCTGGCTCATATCCATATTTCCGGCCAGCAGTGGAAATGATATATCGTTAAGAAACGCTAAGATAGGTGCACTGCCATCATCTACTTCATGGTTGCCCAGCACCATAGCATCGGGCTGTAGCAGGTTTAGCAGGTGTGCGTTGGCCACTCCCTTAAAATGGTTAAAATAGAGAGTGCCTTGAAAGCTATCACCGGCATGAAGAAAGAGAAACTCTTGCCCGACCGATGCCGCTTCCTCTCTCGCCTTTGTAAGCTGATACTTAATTCTCGCGTAGCCGCCACTGTGGCTATAGATGTCGTAAGACTTTCCCTGGGTATCGACAGAAAAATGCACCCGACTCGAATCGAAATGGGAGTGAGTGTCGTTGATATGGGCGAGCTTAAGTGTGTATCTGTGGGGCATCTAATGGCAATCCGTAAAAAGTCTGAGCAGGAAACGAGAGTCAATATCCCGATTGATCATGTTATACGGCGGCTCTGCCGCAATAAAACAGCTGGAGCGTTAGGCTGGGTCAACTAAACAGATGAGCGCTTCAATCGGGCGAAGATTATATCGACAGAAAAGTAAAAGGGAAACCTGAGTTTCCCTTTTTTATTGCAACTCTGACATAAGCCGGTATTTACCTATGACATTAGTGTCGCAGTTACAGACTCAGGTTACCTTGACTATATCAGTATTAAGGTTTTGGAGTCTGGATGTAAGATTCAAACTCGCCATCATCCGAGAGACGGATCCCTTTGTCTTTTATGCGCTTTTCCCATAATTTATGGGCCAACTGTTGCATGTCGGTGACGGGGTCGTTGGTGTCGACGATCTCGAGACCCAAAAGCGATTCGACGATATCTTCTAATGTAACAATCCCTTCGCCGGTACCGTATTCGTTAACCACAATGGCAATCTTGGTATTTCGCTTAATGAGCAGTTGAAATAGCGGCAGAATTTTCGCCGTTTCGGGAACCACGACTAAGTTGCGCTTCAACTCACTGATAGGGGCTTGAGGGGTTTTTCGCTCGGCAAGCATGATATCGTTACGGTTGATGTAACCGATAACGTCATCGGGCTCTTTATCGTAAATGGGTATACGAGAAAATGGCGTGCCCTTGTGCTTGATGGCAAACTCTTCCTGTGAAAGTGCCCCTGACAGACTGAACATCACTGTTCTTGGCGTCATAATGGCGGTCACCGGCATCTCTTTGACCGATAGCATTTGAGTCAAAATCAGTGACTCTTGTTCGTCGAGCTCTCCGGATTCATGTCCTATTTTCGCCATTGCACTCATCTCTTGACGAATATACTGACCCTCATCTCCTTTTCCTAAGAGCTGAGTCACCTGTTGTGACATCCAGATTAGTGGCTTAGTGAGACGCTCCATCCACAAGAGGGCGATTGAAACCGATGGAGCGAGTGAACGCCAATAGTTTGCGCCTAATGTCTTAGGAATGATCTCAGAGAAAAACAGGATCAGGAATGTCAGGACACCGGAGAACACACCGAGCATTTCATCTCCAAATACCTTAGCGGCTTGAGCGCCCGCCACTGCCGCACCGACTGTGTGGGCAATAGTGTTCAGGGTGAGAATTGATACCAGTGGAGATTCGACATTATCTTTCTGCTTTCTGAGTCGCTTGGCGGCTTCAGGGTTTGAATGCCCCAATGTTGCGACATAGCTGGGAGTGACAGAGAGAAGAACGGCTTCGAAAACGCTGCAAAAGAAGGATATCCCGATAGCAACGGCTACAATAACGATGAGGGTGATCATTTATGGTATTACATTTACGGACCAATATTAGTCCAAGTCAATTCTAACATTAAGTATGCAGAAATGCTTGCGGCTAGTAAAAATTGCTTGGTGTCTGTATAATTTGCCGCCCCGTTGTGGGTATTAGGTCTGTATTAAGTGTTGAGGTTAGTCGAAATGAGTGAAAAGAAGATCAATTTATTGGATCTTGACCGTAAAGGGTTAAGAGCATTATTCACCGATATGGGTGAAAAGCCTTTCCGTGCCGATCAATTGATGAAGTGGATGTATCATTTTGGCGAGACTGATTTTGACGCGATGAACAATATCAATAAGGTGCTGCGAGCTAAGTTAAGTGAGCGATGTGAAGTGGTAGCGCCTGAGATTACCAGTTACCAAAAGTCGGCTGATGGTACGATTAAGTTCGCCATCAACGTCGGTCAGGGCCAGGAAGTTGAAACTGTCTATATTCCAGAGGAAGACAGGGCAACCTTGTGTGTATCTTCTCAGGTGGGTTGTGCACTGGAGTGTACTTTCTGTTCTACGGCTCAACAGGGTTTCAACCGTAACTTAACCGTTTCCGAAATTATTGGTCAGGTTTGGCGTGTTGCCGATTTTATCGGTTTCCAAAAAGATACAGGCGAAAGACCTATCACTAACGTAGTGATGATGGGCATGGGTGAGCCGTTGCTTAATCTGGCTAATGTTATACCTGCAATGGATATCATGCTCGATGATTTCGGCTTTAGTCTGTCTAAACGCCGTGTCACAGTATCTACATCTGGTGTCGTTCCAGCTCTCGACAAACTCGGTGATGCACTTGATGTCGCGTTAGCCGTGAGTATTCACGCACCTAACGATGAACTGCGTGACGTGTTGGTTCCCGTCAATAAGAAATACCCGCTTGAAGAGTTTTTGGCCGGGATACGTCGCTATATTGCAAAGTCTAATGCTAACCGTGGCCGCGTTACGGTCGAGTATGTGATGCTGGATCATATCAATGACAGCACAGATCAGGCCCACGAACTGGCTAAATTGATGAAAGATACCCCCTGTAAGATTAATTTGATTCCATTTAATCCTTATCCGGGCTCTCCATACGGTCGCTCTTCTAACTCACGCATCGATCGTTTCTCTAAAGTTCTGATGGAATATGGGCTTACCGTTATCGTAAGAAAAACCCGTGGAGACGATATTGATGCGGCTTGTGGTCAGCTGGCAGGGGATATTCGCGATAGAACCAAGCGTTTAGCGAAAAAACGCATGCAAGATAGTCAGATTTCGGTCACAATAAACTAACTCTTTGTAATATGTAGATAGATAGGCTTGCCAATGAAGCAAGGATTAACCCAAATTACAGCCCTTATCGTCATGGGCTTGTTGAGTGGATGTGTATCAGAGCGTACCTATAGCGGCACGGATATCCCGGTGGCCGAGAAGGAGTTTGATGGCGAGTCAGCTGCCAGGCAGAGGGCACAACTTGGATTAACCTATCTACAAAAAGGCAACAGTCAGCAGGCTAAATACAACTTAGATAAGGCGGTCGAGTACGCTCCTGACCTTGAGGCTGTGCATGTCTCGATGGCCTATTACTATCAGACTGTTGGCGAACTTGAAAATGCCGAGGCATCCTATCGCAAGGCGATAAGAACCAGTGATGCTTCAGGCGATGCTATGAATAACTTTGGTGTTTTCTTGTGTCAGCAAGAGAAATATAAGCAGTCAGAGGAGATGTTCCTTAAAGCTGTGCGCATGCCTAAATATACTCGTTCAGCCTCGAGTTATGAGAACTTAGGCATCTGCAGCCGTAAAGCGGGTCTGTTAGATAAAGCGAAGAAATACTTTGCCACGGCCTTGAAGTACGATCCGCGAAGGCAGGTGACTTTAATTGAATTAACAGAGATCGACGTTGAAACCGGCGATTATCTCAATGCAAGGGCTCAATTAGTACGTTATCATCGAGTCGTTGCTGAGTCCGCGGAGAGTTTGACGTTGGGAATAAAAATTGAGCAAGGCTTAAATGATTTAGATGCAGCCAGAAAATTTGGCATTTTGCTTCTAGCAAAATTTCCGGCATCCATAGAGGCTAAGCAGTATCGAGCTAGTATGCACTGATGACTAAAAAAGAAATCGATATGCTCAAGGATGAAGCTGAGACTCATGTAGAAACGGATACTTCTGAACAAGAGGATTCGCTCGGATCCATATTAAAAGCAGCCCGTGAAAAACAGGGCGCGAGTGTTGCCGATATCGCAGGACAACTGCACCTACGCCCTTGTATCGTTGAAGATATTGAGGCGGATAATTTCGGTGAAATAGCCTCAGCAACCTATGTTAAAGGCTATGTGAAAAATTACGCTCGTATCGTTCAGGCCGATAAGAAAGCCATTCAAGCTTGTCTGGACAGGCAGTTACCTAAGTCTTCAGCGCCTGAGATGCAGAGCTTTTCCCGTAAAACGACACGTCAGGCCCGCGATGGCCGTTTGATGTTTGTGACCTATTTGATTGCCTTTATCTTATTGGCTCTGCTGGTGCTTTGGTGGGTGCAAAAGTCTGACACCCTGTCCGATATCGATCTTTCCAAACCAACCGTTGAAGAGATGGCCGATTCTCAACTGACACAAGTCGAGGTTGCATCGACGCTTGTCGAAGAGGGAGACCCCCTAACCAGTTTGCAAGCAGACACTCCTACAGCCACCTCTACAAAGACCCTGAGCAGTAGAGAGATCGAGCAAGCCGATGCCGTTGAGATGGAAAGTATACAGCCCAGCGTAGAAAAGGTGGTAGCAAGACTGTCATCATTGAGTTTCGACCTAAATGGCGACTGTTGGATAAACGTCAAAGACGCGAAGGGCGATACCTTAATTAATGATCTTAAGACCGCCGGCAGCCAGCTCAATGTTTCCGGAGTCGAACCATTTAAAATTACTCTGGGGGCCCCTCAGGCTGTAAGTATCAAATTAAATGGTGAGAAGGTAAGCCTGAGTGACTTTCCTAACGGGCGGGTGGCAAGGTTAACCTTGCCGATGGCGCAATAAGCACTCAGTTAAGCTTTGCGAAGAACAAGATTCTGTTGATGCTGTTTGTAGCCCTGTGGTTACCTGACAACTCAATGAAATAGACATATATAGAGTAAATAAGATGTACAGCGAAAATCCAATCAAAAGACGAGCTTCAACCCGTATCTATGTCGGCGACGTGCCTATCGGAGACGGTGCCCCTATTGCGGTTCAGTCGATGACCAATACTCTCACGACAGATGTCGAAGCAACTGTTGCACAAATCCGAGCCTTAGAGAATGTGGGCGCGGATATTGTTCGGGTTTCAGTACCGACCATGGATGCGGCAGAAGCGTTTAAGTTGATTAAGCAGCAGTCGAATATCCCTTTGATTGCAGACATTCACTTCGATTACCGCATCGCGCTTAAAGTTGCCGAATATGGCGTTGACTGTCTGCGTATCAACCCCGGTAATATCGGTAATGAAGAGCGGATCAGAAGCGTTGTCGAATGTGCCCGTGATAAAAATATTCCCATTCGGATCGGTATCAATGGTGGTTCATTAGAAAAAGACCTGATGGACAAGTACAAAGAACCCACTCCCGAAGCCCTGCTTGAGTCGGCCATGCGTCATGTCGACATTCTGGATAGGTTGAACTTCGATCAGTTTAAGGTCAGTGTGAAGGCATCGGATGTGTTCCTTGCAGTTGAAGCCTATCGTCTGCTTGCTAAACAGATTGTGCAGCCTCTGCATCTTGGGATCACCGAGGCGGGTGGCTTACGTTCCGGCTCTGTTAAGTCAGCCGTGGGTCTGGGTATGTTATTAGCCGAAGGTATCGGCGATACATTGCGTGTCTCTCTGGCGGCCGATCCAGTTGAAGAGATCAAGGTTGGCTTCGACATATTGAAGTCACTGAGAATCCGTTCTCGCGGCATCAATTTTATCGCCTGTCCATCGTGTTCTCGCCAAGAGTTTGATGTGATAAGTACGGTCAATGAGCTCGAACGCCGTTTAGAAGATATCGTTACGCCAATGGATGTTTCTATTATCGGTTGCGTCGTGAACGGTCCCGGTGAGGCATTAGTCTCTGATATCGGGCTTACTGGTGGCGCTCGTAAGAGTGGCTATTTCGATGACGGCGTCAGACAGAAAGAGCGTTTCGATAATGATAATATTGTCGACTCTCTTGAGGCTAAGATCAGAGCCAAGGCATCAATAATCAATGGGCGTATTCCTGCTCAAGATATAAATAAGTAATTAACACTCACATTTGAGACGGTCGGCTAAATGCCGGCACGGTACTCTATTGTGCCTGTTAACTGAATATCAGTTTTACGTTTAGTAATGAAGCGCCAGGGTATATACTGCGGGGCGCTTTTAATTTTACAGCTAATTTCGGACGAGTCTTTATCGTGGCAAAACAGATCCAAGCGATTCGCGGAATGAATGACATTCTGCCTACCCAAAGTCCTCTATGGCAAAAACTAGAAACCGTACTGAGAGAAACAGTCAGTGCTTACGGCTATAGTGAAATCCGTACTCCAATCGTAGAGAGTACAGACCTTTTTAAACGTTCAATTGGTGAAGTTACTGATATCGTTGAGAAAGAGATGTATACCTTCGATGACAGAAACGGTGACAGCTTAACACTCCGCCCCGAAGGTACTGCTTCGACGGTACGTGCCGGTAACGAGCATGGTTTGTTATATAACCAAGAGCAGCGCCTTTGGTACATGGGTCCCATGTTTAGACATGAACGTCCACAGAAGGGTCGTTACCGTCAATTTAACCAGTTCGGTGTTGAAGTCTATGGCATAGGTAGTGCAGACGTCGATGCTGAAGTCTTGATGCTGTCGCACCGTCTTTGGGAAAAGTTAGGCATAACCGAGCATGTGACCTTAGAGTTGAACACACTAGGCGACCCGGCTGAGCGAGCGGCCTATCGTGATGCGCTTATCGCTTATCTTGAGCAGTTTAAAGAGCAGCTCGATGAAGAAAGTCAGCGCCGTATGTATACCAATCCACTGCGCGTTCTCGATACGAAAAACCCTGAAGTACAGGCCTTGTTAACCGATGCGCCTGAGCTGATGGAGTATCTTGGTGAAGAGACCCGTGCACATTTTTCACATTTATGTGAACTCTTAGACGCCGTTGGTATCAAATACGTGATTAATCCACGTTTGGTTCGTGGTTTAGATTACTATAATCGCACCGTTTTCGAGTGGGTAACATCGAGTCTGGGCGCTCAAGGTACTGTACTCGCTGGCGGACGTTACGATGGCTTGGTGGAGCAATTAGGCGGTAAGAATACCCCTGCCGTTGGTTTCGCCATGGGACTCGAGCGTATCGTGTTGATGCTTGAAACACTCGAATTAACCCAAGATATCCCTGCTACTGTCGATGTTTATGTCACAGCGATGGGTGATGCGAGCAAGATTGAAGCGATTAAGATTGCCCAGTCACTGAGAAGTGAACTGCCTCATCTGAGGGTGATGAGTCATTGTGGTGGCGGCAACTTCAAGAAGCAGATGAAACGTGCAGATAAGAGTGGTGCTCAAGTGGCCTTAGTGATTGGTGAAGATGAACTTGCCAATAACCAAGTTGCTGTTAAATATCTGCGTGAGAAAAAAGAACAAGAATTAGTTGCCCGCGATGCTTTGGCAACTTATATTGCAGAACTGATTTAGAGAGGAAGAATACGTGGAAATTTATAGCACAGAAGAACAACAAGTAGATGCTATCAAACAGTTCTGGAAAGATTATGGCACATCCATAGTCGTTGGTGCTGTGGTCGGTCTTGGCGGTTTATTTGGTTGGAACTATTACTCAGAATACAAGGTGGCAAAAGCCGAGTCGGCTTCTGAAGCATTTCAGGCCATGAGTGGCAGTGCAACTTCTGATGCCGCTATGCTGAATGCGGCTGAAAACTTCGCTAAAGATCATAGCCAGAAAGGTTATCAATCACTGTTATCACTTATCGTTGCGAAAGCGGCGGTTGAGTCTGGCGATCTGGGCAAGGCTGAAGCGGCGCTGAAAAGCGTGATCGGCTCGGCACCCGATGCCAGCTTAGTTATGGTAGCGACGATGCGTTTAGCTCGTGTTCAAGCTGAACAGGGGCAGGTCGCTACAGCGATCACGACTCTTGAGCAAGTTTCAGATCCTGCATTTATCGCTCAAAAAGAAGAACTTAAAGGTGATTTTCTGGTTCGCAAAGGTGAAGCCGAGCAAGCCAAAGCCGCTTATCAAGCTGCAGTAGATAATGGTGGGGCGACATCAAGCCCTGCTTTACAGATGAAGCTAGATAATTTAAATAAGGCATAAGGAAACGGCCCATGAAGTCTTGGTGCAAAACATTGCTCGCATGTGGATTGAGCTTGGGGCTGTTATCGGCCTGTTCGTCCAGTGATGTAGAAGAAGAGCCGATTAGTCCTTTGCCTGAGATTGAGGCAAGTGTCTTTCCTGAGGTAAGTTGGAGTGCTTCTGTAGGTAATGGCGTGGGAGATTATTACTCGCGTCTTCGACCTGCAGTGCGTTACGACAAGTTATATGTCGCCGATAGATATGGCGAAGTCACCGCATTCGATGAGAAAACCGGTGAAAAAGTTTGGAGCCAGGATTTCAGTTCGGCATTTAAGGACAACATTCTTGCTAAGAACAAGGGGGCTAAATTAGCCGCCGGTGTTACTGCAGCCCGTAATAAGGTGTTTATCGGTGGAGAGAGTGGCATATTAGGTGCGCTCGATGCTGAAACCGGTGAGACTCTCTGGTCGGTTATCGCAGGTGGTGAGCTTTTGTCAGCCCCTTCAGTCGGTGAAGACCTTGTGGTCGTCAACACCAGCTCGGGAACACTCGAAGCCTTTAATGTCGATGATGGTGAGAAACAGTGGAGCTACGAGTCTAAGCTGCCAAACCTAACCTTGCGTGGTACAGGTTCTGCAAGTTTTGAGTCTGGTGGTTTCTTTGTTGGTACGGCAGACGGTAAGATCGCGGTTGTCATCAAAAATAATGGTCAGGCGGCTTGGGAACAAGCGATTTACACGCCTAAGGGAGGTAACGAGTTTACCCGTATGGCCGATATCGACATGAAGCCATTGATCATAGGTGAAAACCTCTATGCCGTTAGTTTCAACGGTAACTTGGTTTCTATGGAAGTGAGAACCGGACGCGTTGTATGGACTCGTAAATACTCGAGTTTCCATGAACTTGCAGACTCGGGTGTGAGCTTATTCCTCGTCGATGACCATAGCCGTATATACTCAGTCGATAGACGTAGTGGTTTAGAAAGCTGGAGCAATACAGAGTTAACTAACCGTAACTTAACATCGGCTGCGGTATTTAAAGATTATATTGTTGTCGGAGACTTTGAAGGTTACCTACACTTTATCAATAAGAGTACTGGCGCCTTGGTGGGCCGCATTCAGGTCGATGGTTCAGGTTTATTTAGCCAGCCACTGGTCGAAGGTGATAACATCTATGTTCAGACTCGAGATGGTAAAGTTGCTAGAATAACGCTTCCGTAAGCTTTAGCTGAATAGATTTTTAGCCCCTGGAAGTTTGTTCCGGGGGCTTTTTAGTTATATAAAATTAATATTTTTGAAAAAAATTGTAGATTAGAGGCAAAAAAATGATTCCAGTTGTGGCCCTTGTTGGCCGACCTAATGTGGGTAAGTCGACCCTTTTTAATCGTCTGACTCGCACTAGAGATGCGTTGGTGGCCGACTTTCCTGGGCTGACTCGGGATCGTAAATATGGTCGCGCTTTCCTCTCTGGTTATGAGTTCATCGTTGTTGATACCGGTGGTATCGATGGCACCGAAGAGGGGATTGAAACCCATATGGCTGAGCAATCGCTTGCAGCGATTGAAGAAGCCGATGTGGTATTATTCCTGACCGATGCCAGAGCCGGTTTAACGGCAGCAGATCAGGCTATATGTGAACACCTGCGCCGCCGGGAAAAAACCACCTTTGTGGTTGCTAATAAGGTCGACGGTATTGACGCCGACTCGGCTTGTGCCGAATTTTGGGCCTTAGGTCTGGGCGAAGTGTATCAGATGGCTGCAGCGCAAGGGCGCGGTGTGACCAACATGATAGAGTACGCGCTAGCTCCTTACGCCGAAGCGCTAGGTCTTAATCGCGAGGGCGAAGGCGATGAAGATGAAGAGGAGAGAGAGTACAGCGAAGAGGAAGCGGAAGCCGAACAGAAACGTCTTCAGGACCTGCCTATCAAGATGGCCATTATTGGTAAGCCGAATGTGGGTAAGTCTACGCTAACTAACCGTATTCTTGGTGAAGAGCGTGTGGTTGTTTATGACTCTCCGGGTACCACTCGTGACAGTATCTATATCCCCATGGAGCGAGATGGCCGTGAGTATGTGATGATCGATACCGCAGGTGTTCGTCGTCGCAGTAAGGTGCATGAGACCGTTGAGAAGTTTTCGGTGATTAAAACACTGAAAGCCGTTGAAGATTGTAACGTCGTACTATTGATTATCGATGCCCGAGAAGGGATCGCGGAGCAAGACCTGGGCCTATTAGGCTTTGCGCTTAATGCCGGTCGTGCACTGGTGATTGCCGTCAACAAGTGGGATGGTATCGATCAGGATATCAAAGACAGAGTGAAGAGCGAACTCGATCGTCGTCTGGGCTTCATCGACTTTGCCCGCATTCACTTTATCTCGGCGCTTCATGGCACCGGTGTAGGACACCTTTTTGAATCTGTGCAGGAAGCTTATGACAGTGCTACACGTCGTGTGAGTACCTCTATGCTGACCCGTATCATGCAGATGGCACAAGATGATCATCAGCCTCCATTGGTTAACGGACGTCGTGTTAAGCTTAAGTACGCTCACGCCGGTGGTTACAACCCACCTATTGTGGTTGTACACGGTAATCAGGTTAAGAAGTTACCGGATTCTTATAAGCGCTTCATGATGAACTACTATCGTCGTTCATTGAAAGTCATGGGTACGCCTATTCAGATCCGATTTCAGGATAGCGCTAACCCATTCGAAGGCATGAACACCAAGAAACTGACGGTAAGTCAGGAGCGTCGCCGTAAGCGTATGATGACGCATATTAAAGATAAGAAGTAGGTTTCAACTCTTAGGCTCCAAAGCCTGGCACTAGCATCTAGTGCAAGAGTAGACCTTATGTAAACGGCCGGCTAAGTAAAATTAGCTGGCCGTTTTTTTATCCATTTTATTGAATATGCTATTAATTCAGAGTCTTTCAGACTTTTTAATTCCCGTTGAATGAGCTGTTATTTAGCTCAATTTGTGTTACTTCATCCAGTGGTTTACCTTCACGGGAAACCTGATAATCCAGCGCTGCGATTATCTCGTTTGAGAAACGTAATGAGTCTAATTTTTCAATCTGTTTCTCGGTGAAAAGTGAAGCTCGATCTTGGCGAAGTAGTAATACCGCACGGTCAACTATGCCTAATAAGCCTTTTGGTTCCGCAATTTCACGGATATTGTATTTATGGTGTAAAAATTGTGGTTTCCATAATGGTACAACTACCCACTCTTTATTTGCGACGGCTTGTTCAAATGCGGCAAAACAGTCCTCTTCGCTACCAGTGTGGAAGGTATAACCGGCATCATTTAAACCGTATTCTTCCATCATCTTGATGGAGAACCGGGTGATACCGGCTCCGGGGTTAATGCCCTGAATCTGGCGATTCATACGAGTAATGACTTCAGGTTTGAGTAAGTCACTGACTTCAGCAATAGCTTCTTTTGGAACATAGTCAGGAACCCCCCATAGAGCATACGGTTCATAGTGCAAACCTAACTCAATTAATGGCTCAACCGCCTCGGTTTCGGATTTATATATTCCGTGGCTAGATGGAAGCCAAGCTGAACACAAGATATCGACCTCGCCTGACTTTAACTTTGAAAAGTTCTCTTGATGTGCTGAGTAAACTCGCTTTACCGTAAATCCCATGTCAGATAATACATGGGTTAGGAGCGATGCTGTCACTCGGTGAAAAGAAAGGTCAGTAACGCCAATCGTTATGTTATTTGTCATAATTAGGTTCTCAAAATCTCTTTATCTGGTGCTGTAGAAGCTAATATCGATCGGTATTAGCACGTTCTGCACTATAGGAAGTCCAATTGTTAAATTAGATTAGTTGGTGTTTTTCTGCAGCTTGAATGGAAGCGGTCAACTCATTGAGTTGACCGTGAAGAGAGCTATACCGCAACCTTTTGGGCGGCGCGTGTTTCTTGGCTCATGATAAATATGATGCCGATAACCGGGATTAGCATCGCAGCATATGGGATCATAGACGCTCCCATTGTGCTATCCACAACATAAGCACCGATGGCACCACCGAGAGCATTGGCGATATTAAATGCTGATATGTTTGCCGTCGCTGTTAGTTCAGGCGCTTCTGCGCCATATTTCATTACACGCATTTGTAATGATGGAACGTTAGCGAAAGAAGCGATACCAAAGATAAATGAAGCGATAACGAAAGGTATTTTATAAGGTGCTGCCATACCAATAAATGCTAACGATATCACCATGGCAATAGGCCACATAATAAGAGATAGACTCAGGTTATTATCTGCAGTTTTTCCACCAATGACGTTACCTATGACTAAGCCTAATCCCACAATAATGAGTATCCACGTCACGTCAGCTCGGCTGAAGCCTGCAACGCTCTCAGCTATTGGTGCTATGTAGCCATAGAATCCCATGAAGCCAACCCAGGAAAGTGTTGTTATAAGTAGGCTGGCAACCAGGTTCCAGTTCTTAAATGCTTTCAATTGTGAACTGATGCCAACGGCTGCTCCTTTTCCTTGGCTCGGAATAGTTATGGCGATAGCAAGGGCTGCAATAACACCAAGTGCCGCTACGACAATGAACGTTGAGTTCCATCCGAAGACCTGACCGATAAATGAACCACCCGGCACTCCGAGCACATTGGCTAATGTCAGTCCGGCAAACATCTGACCTACGGCACGCCCGGCCATTTTGTTAGGTACCATGGATGTCGCGACTACTGCGCCTATTCCGTAAAAGGGCCCTTGCGTCAGACCGGCTATCACCCGGCTGAGAAGTAGCACATGATAATTGGTGGTGAATGCGGCGATGATGTTGCCTATAACAAATAGGCCCATTAAGCCTATGAGGACCTTACGCTTATCAAACCGGGCCAGACCTAATGTGAGAATAGGTCCGCCAATGACAATTGACAGGGCATAAGCCGTAATAAGGTTGCCTGCTTGACCTTCTGTGATGTGAAGGCTTTCTGATACCGTTGTGAGTAGCCCGGCGATAACGAACTCTGCGGTTCCGATAGCAAATGCTGATAGCGTTAAGATCCACACTTGAAGTGGCATTTTTGATGTTGTCATAATATTTTCCTATTCTTTATTGGCATTAATTAGTTAATTAATGCGCCGCCTTCTAAGTCGATAACTGCACCAGTCATAAACAGATTGTCGATAGCAAATAGGTATCCATCAGCTATATCATTTGGCTGTCCAATACGCCCGGTCGGTAATATGCTGGCATTACGCTCAAACATCTCTTTTTTGTTTCGCGATGCCATCCCTATGTAAGCCTCGGTATCGGTGATACCCGGGCTGACGACATTGACTCTGATCGGGGCCAGTTCCTTAGCCAATATTTTAGTGGTTGCTTCGAGAGCCGCGTTCATTGCCGACTTAACAAAAGCCCCTTTTGTGGTTTTTCGAGACAGGAAGCCTGAGGTGAGGGTAATGCTTCCACCTTCTCTGATGTGCTTTGCAGCCTCCTTTACTACAATAACGGTTCCCCAAAATTTAGTGTCAAAGCCCTGCTGAGCATCACGGATATCTATATTTGCAACTTCTCCCGCAGGAGCGCTTGAACCCGCTGTGATGACGAGGTGATCGAGTTCACCCAAGGAATCAAAGTATTTCCTTACCCGTTCCTCATTCGTCATATCTAAGCCTGTTCTACGACTGGCAACGACCACAGTTCCATTACGTTCTCTCAATTTCTCAGCGACTGAATAGCCGATACCTGATGTCCCGCCGATAACCACCGAGATGGTGTGTTCTGTTAATTTCATATCTGACTCCTAAATCATAAATTTATTTACTGCTTGCCAGTAATCTGAGACAGATAGTAATTGCTTACCCTTGAATGTATAATTGGGTGAAAGTCGATAACACTATAAGGCCGGGCCGTATAATGGATAGGTTAGAGCACTTAGCATTGTTCATTAGAATCAATGAAAAAGGTGGTATAGCGAGCGCTGGCAGGGATTTTGGGCTTACTGCGGCCACAGCTTCAGATAGGCTTGCAGCGCTTGAGAAGCATTATGGTGCAAAGTTATTAAACAGAACCACTCGTGCGATTAGTCTTACCGAAGAGGGGAAAGTGCTACTGGATAAGGCTAAGTTTATCGTCTCAGAAGCCGATGATTTAGAGGCGCAGATAAAATATGGCGTAGAGCGGTTATCCGGAACCATTCGTATAAGCGCCCCTAATGATCTTGGTTGTAAGCGTATCGCCCCTTTGTTAGATATTTTTATGGATACGCATCCAGACGTAAATCTAGAGCTGAGCTTAGGTGATGGCTATGATGATCTTGTTGGTCGTGGTGTGGACTTGGCAATCAGACTTGGTGCATTAAGAGACAGCTCTCTTAGAGTGAGAAAGCTGGGTGATAACAGACGAGTTATTTGTGCTTCACCCTCTTATCTTGAAAGGTATGGTATCCCAACTCACCCGGACTCGCTTGAACACCATAACTGTTTAACCATGAAGTTGGGAGAGGTCCTGGACCGTGAGTGGGTATTTAAGGTGAACGGGCGTAACAAAGCCTATATGGTGTCCGGTAACAGGACGGCAAACAGTGGCGCTCTCGTAAGAGATTGGTGCATCGATGGTCGGGGTCTTGCTTTGAAATCAATATGGGATGTTACAGATGATCTGCACAGTGGAAAATTAGTGGAGGTTCTCTCAGAATATGCTCAAGACAGCCAAACCGGGTTACAAATTGTCTATCCTGGCGGGATGAACACGCCACGTAGAATTCGCGCCTGTATCGATTTTCTGGTCAGTGCTTTTGAAAGTAAGTAAGAAATGTAAAGAGAGTAATAAAAGTATCTGGTACTAAAAGGAAGAAGATGTATCCCTACACTTTTTCCCTCCGGCCGCCAATAGCCCGTAACGCGGGATAAGTGGGATATCTTTGGTGGCGATATAGTCCATGACCGATTTCCCCTTAAGTAAAAGCCGGTGGCTATCGGTACTCTTTCTCTAACCTTCCTTCAAAAAATTTTGCTGCGATTGGGTGCAAAAGTTCAACTCATCTACAGCATCTTGCTGTAATTCACCTAAGGAAGCTTTCGACAGCTGTTCAAATTGCTCATTAATAGCGATAAAGCTCTCGACCAATTTGGGGTCAAAGTGGGCGCCTTTACCCGCTGATATCATAGACACTGCCTCTGGATGACTGAAAGGGCGTTTATAGCATCGAGGGGAGGTAAGTGCATCGTAGACATCAACTAAAGCGACGATGCGGGCTGATAAGGGTATCGCTTCGCCCCTTAACCCTTTTGGGTAGCCTGAGCCATCCCACTTTTCATGATGTCCACCTGCAATATCTCTTCCCATCTGTATAAAATTGCATTGTGGTGCGTATGTGCGCAAGCTTTCTAACACTGTCGCACCTATGCTTGGGTGAGCCTTGATTTGTTCAAATTCTTCTGGGGTTAACCGTCCGGGTTTAAGCAAGATTGCATCGCTGATCCCCACCTTACCGATATCATGCAGGATGGAGGAGAGGGTAATATCTTGTATGAAGTTGTCAGTAAGCTCTTCAGGTGTATTCGCATCAAGCTGGCGTTGACTGGCAAGCATATTTGAATAGTGCTGCATTCTGATGAGGTGCGCGCCAGTCTCGTTATCTCGATACTCTGCCAGTTTTGCAAGGCCCATGACGGTTGCGTGTCTGGAGGCTAACGTTGCCTCTAAAGAACGCGTTAGTTTACCCAGTAAAAATGAGGTTGATAGGGTAACCATTGCATTAGTTACGATAAAATTGATGCTGACCACAAACCAAATAAAGGTGCTGTACCC
>PJEL010001608.1_pt1 | contig 22365 bp, 17 predicted proteins | sample 1853271 | NCBI WGS metagenome assembly PJEL01 (sample SAMN08108733, study PRJNA415343) | Invertebrate metagenome, whole genome shotgun sequencing project. | host: Globobulimina | place: Sweden: Gullmar Fjord | collected 2015-08
CTCTGCTGCATTTTTACGTCAAGGGCCTTCAGCAGGTTGGTTACATCCTAGCCGATACCGAGCATCTCTATGTGATGGCGGATCGTACAGTGATCCAGTTCGATTTGGACGACATCACACAACATATTAGCGTGCATAAAGACATTACAGCTAGCACGGGCGCGACTCCTACTCCGACATTGGAAGGCAACGTCCTATTTCAATCGCTTGAAAATGACCGACTGCTCGGGCGAGTAGGCGTATCAAATGGATATCTCATCATCCCTACTAAGAGCAGCTTGTATCGCGTTGCTTCAGATACTGGCGAGATTGCCCAACGGCAGTTACACGCTTCACCCGGCAACCCTCTTATTGTCGGCGATGAAGTCATCATGGCAACTTCAGAAGGCGTTGATTCCTACATGCCTTATACAGTCGCTGCGCCACGACTCCTCGCCCGTATTGAATCCAACCCGGCGAATGCACAATCGGCCATCAGCCTTGCTCGTTTGGCCGGCCGATACCACAAATACAATGATGTACTCCCGGCAGTGGATGCGGCCATGGACGCCATCAATCTTGATCCATTCGGTGATGCAACCCGTCAGGCCCAAGCGAGCCTTTTTGCTACATTGCTTGAGCTCACCGATGATCCTGCGCTAGCGAAACAAGAAGGCATCGGTCGACGCAGACCAACTGCGGGCGAATCGCTGCGGTCCCGCAAAAATTCGTTGGCTGAAGATATTTTCATTCGATTGGATCTGATAGCCCGATCGGTGGAGCAACGGCTTGAGTATTTGTTTGCATTCGGATCATTCTTAGCCAGAGAGGATCGCCCGATTGCGGCAGTCGAAGCATACCAGCAGATATTGGCGACCCCAGCCTTGGCGAGCGGACACTTCACCGCCGAGGACCATCGACTGCGAGCACGCCATGAAACGCTTCGCAGACTTCGAGAATTGCGAGACAAAAACGGGCGTTCAATCTTTGCTCTGCAGTCGGCTGCCGCAGATATGGCGCTGACGCAATTGCAATCCAATCCCTCATCCACCGCCAGCGATTTATTGCGATTAGCCGATCAGTTCCCTATGGTTTCAGCTGGTGTCCGAGCATCACATCTCGCGGGTCAGCGGGAAGCGAGCGCCGGCAACACATCCAACGCTTTGGCCGCATGGCGATTGGGACTGGCACTCCAACCCGAACCGCTGTTGCACGGCCAGCTGCTTGGCTCCATTCTTGAAACTTTGGAAAAGCAAAGCCGACGAGATGACATCTTACGTGAACTCCGAAAGGCTGAACGGGATGCTCCAAATCTCCGCATTGTGAGTTCGTCGCATGAACCGACTAGCCTCGACGGTTGGCGGAATTTGTTCCTGGACCGATCGAATCCACATCAACGATTTGCTCGCATTGGGAATTTTGAACATGCACCGCAGCGTGCACCCAACGGCGATGAATTGCTCTTGCCTTTGGTGGGCCGCGCCGCCAGCGATGTTGCCCTCATTCGCCTTGGAACATTACTCCGAGCGTATGGCGGTAAGAACCTTGAAATTCTGTGGGAAGAGAATCTCGAGCGTGCCCAAACTGATCTCCTTGCCATTGATGAAAATGATGCCATCCTTTGGGGTCAAGAACGCCAATTCCCTTTGTATGTACAGCGTTTGTCCTTGGATACAGGGAAGACAAGTTGGAAGACTTACATTTGGAACCAAGGTGGAGATGCCAACGCAGCTGAGATCAACGCCAATGTTCGTAATTCTCGACGGCTGGGGCAAATCGCGCCTGCGATGGGGACGGATGAAATCGTGTTTGGGATTTCATCTGGTGACATTGTGTGCGTTGATCGGACAACCGGCGAGATCCGGTGGACACGTAAACAGGCGCTCTTGGATATTCAAGACCTGATTGTTGATCCGTTTGCGGTGGTGATTTCTGGATATCAAGAAATGAATCAAGCTGAACGTGGGCCAACTGTAGTGACCCTTGATCTGCAAACTGGTGAAACCATTGGTACATTTGATCTCCCGAGCGCAACCAATCTGCGATGGTTAGTGGGCAATGGTGCGGGGAGCGCCATCGTCGCTGCTCTTGATACGGTACTCTGTATCGATGTCCAACGTGGAGAGCAACGCTGGGAACTGCAAGGCGTGAGTGCCAAACTGGGGCTCGATCCGCAGATTGATGGCAATCTCGTGTATGTAACAGACGCGGATGATGTTCTCCAGACCATCCACACTCTTACTGGAGATGTCACTACGATTCCCGCAGTCAGTCTTGAGCACGCCGGCTCAACGCCACCCCGAGCGTATTCATGGATGGGGAGAACCGCTGTCAAAACGGGTAACGGATTCTACGTCTTTGAACCTGATGGCACACAGAGTGGAGCGCTAGCGAGATCAGGATCCAGCCAAACCAACATCACCTCCATTGCTTTGGGACAGCGCGTAGCCGTGATCATAGAATCCGTTGAAAGTAAGAGCAGAAGCTCTCAGCGAGAGATGATTTTGTATCAAGTGGATATGACCGGCCGGCGCATCACGGAAGAGATTCAACCGGGCACCACGGTGCCGAAAATCGATGCTGCTCAAGTGGTGAACGACTGGGTATTGGTTGATGCGGGCAGCCGCGTCCTGATGTTACATGCCCCAGCCAATGGCGGTAGCGTGAATGATTCCGGGATGTAAGAGCCCTTCGTTCGCTACATAGCTGCTGCTATCCTCTTCGCTTTCAAACCGAGGCGGCCTACACTTCTAACCTTATGACCAACTACGAAACCGTCAACCTCCACACGATCCGATCTTGGTGCAATTCCATGGGATATTGGCCTGGCCACGCGCCCGGGGACATTACCAAAATCCGCATTGGTGGTGGCACCTTTGCCCCCGCAGAGAATCTGGATCTGATGGATTGGGATGATTGGTTTAAACAATTTCGACGTAAGCAACTCAAATTTGTCTATGATCCAATGCAAGGCTGGTTTGATTTGCAGGCTCGAAATACCGTTCCGGATTGATTCGTGAGCCCTCTGTCAGTTGCATTCAATTTGCACCCCGTCTGCACATCGTCCCACGCGCGAATCAGCAAATAACGAACGAAGGGGTCCCCGTCCGAGGAAGGTGAGGGCAAACTGCCCCCCTACTATTCACCATCCTGGTCGACTGGTCTGCTTCAGATATTATTCTGTTCAGTGTATTGCCGATCCTCATTTTGATCAGCGGGCTGTTTAGTGGATCTGAGACGGCACTGTTTTGCTTGCGATCACACCATCTCGCCCAACTCCGCCGAAGTCAATCCACGGGCGCCAAAGCAGCCTTGGCGCTTTTGCGCCAATCCAATATGCTGTTGATCACGCTGCTCTTGGGCAACATGATCATCAACGTCCTCTACTTTGTGATCAGTTCTGTACTCTTGCTGCGCATGCATGATGCGGGCGCGAGCGCCATCAGCACAACCGCGTTTGCGATAGGATCATTGCTAGCCATGATTTTGGCGGCAGAAGTTGCACCGAAACTCGTCGCCACCCAAAATGCAGTCCGGTGGGCCACTGTGGTAAGCGGCCCGCTATTGCTATTGCATGACATCATACTTCCAATTCGATATGTGATTAGCATGTTCTTCATTCAACCCATGATGCGCGTGGTCGGTCCTGAGCAATCGAGCGCACCGGTTCAACGAAATGAACTTGCGGATTATATGAAGCGAGCGCGAGCAAATGATGACATTACGGTCGAAGAAGAACGGGTGCTGTCCGAGATTGTGGACTTGCATCATTTGCGCGCACGAGACATCATGATCCCACGGGTGCGCTTGCTCGGATTTGAAGATGGCGAATTCGATGTTGATGATGTGATTGAGCGTGCTCGCTCAACTCAATTTCGTTTCTTGCCCGTGTATGGCGAATCGATGGACCAAGTCCTCAGCATCCTTGATGTGCAGCGGTACTTGCTCGCTACAACCGACGCAGAACGCAACGAGGCTCGGCGAGACCCCGTCTTTATCCCCGAACAGGCAACGCTTGACCACTTACTTGATCTCTTTCGCCGCACCGCAGTAAAGGCGATTGTGATCGTCGATGAGTATGGCCAAACCGCAGGACTGGTTCCGTTTGATAACATTATCCGCGAGATTGTCGGATCGGCTGACGTCGAAGAGTCTGCAGATGGTTCACATCAGATTCAGATGACTGAAGTTGGCCGTTGGTTAGTCGCAGGCGACTTACCCATCCATGAATTTTGCGAAGCGTTTGACGTGGCCATCGAATCCCCCAATGTTTCTACCATTGCAGGATATGTTACTGAATATCTTGAGCAGCAAATGATGCACGGCCGATCCGAATTCGACCTCGGCAAATGGAGGCTTTCCATTGCTGACGATGATGGGCGAACCCCTGTCACAATCACAGTGGAGGCGATCAATTCATGATCATTTCCACATCGATGCTGACAATATCCTCACCCGCTCTAATCTCCCTTGCGAATAACGCATTAGTAGCTGAGCCAACGAATACTCCAGTGTTCACGGCCATGCTCTATCTGCTCCTCGTGATAATGGGGCTCTTTTTCTCATCAATCTTCAGCGGAATCGAGACGGCCTGCTACACCGCGAGTCGACTCAAATTGTTAATCGCCTCAACCCAAGGCCAACGGCGGGCGATCCTCATTCGTGATGAATTGAACGAACTGCCTCGCCTGATTTCGTCGCTCCTCATTGGCAACAACATTGCAAACTATCTCGCCTCCTTTGGTATCACTGCGATTCTTGCCAACGTGCTTCACCTGAATGCCTGGACTGTGATTGTCCTTCAAGCTGCTCTCTTAGCCCCCGCGCTCTTCCTGTTTGGTGAAGCATTTCCCAAAGAATTTTGCCGTGCCCATGCGGATAACATCATGCATCGCACAGTCCACTTTGTGCGGATCACCAGATGGGGCGTGACTTGGGTTGGCCTCCTGCCCATCGTCAACGGAGCAAGCACGATCTTGAGCCGACTTGCAGGCACGCCGAATTCGCCCCAACGCGTGTCGGCCCGAGCACGAATGAGTGCGGTACTCACCGAGGGGGTTAATGAAGGGCTACTCACGGAACGCCAAATCAAACTGGTTGAACGCCTGTTTGAGAATCGCTTGATTCGGGTGCATGAGCTTATGACCCCTTGGTCCAATGTGGATACATTTTCCGCCACGATGACCCGTGGAGCATTGGCCCGATGGCACTCGGGTGTGGAGCATTCGCGATTTCCTGTTCTCGATGACTCCAACGGCTCAGTGCTAGGGACGATGCCAATTATGAGAGCATTGACCGCCTCAGCCGATCAACCGTTTAGTGATCTTGTACGGACTGCGGTTGTCATGAGCCAAGACACAGAATTGTGTGAAGCATTGGAAACTATGCGTATCAACGGAGCCGCGATCGCCATCATCGGAACGGCAAACGCTCCCGTGGGCGTCGTCACCTGCAAAGATCTCCTCGACCCACTCTTGGGTTCGCTGAAGATCTGATCGTCCGTTGAGTAATGTGCGTCTTCCCCTTCCGCAATGTGTGCGGCAGATTGAACTGCAGTATGGTCGCCATCCATACGTGTTGAACGAATCAACTGTCAACGTCCCTCCCACCCGCCGTTCAATTGTGCCGCCCGCCGTCGTTCCTGCGGAGGCAGGACTCCATGCGGAGTCTTGTGACTCACTGTACAAGAAACACCTTGCTTCCATTGCCATCTCTCTTGTTTGATCACAATGTAGTTTGCAAGCGGAAACACATGCCGTATCCAATCCCTGATGGATCTCGGCCGAGGCGCCGGGATGACGGTGGGTGGACTGGATGGCGCGCCAAGTAGGATCAAGGATCAGCAACAAGGAACGTCTTGAATCCTAGCTTTCGTGCTGGCCCAGCTCGTGAACAACACCCATTGAGAACGGAACAAGTTCACGCAACTGGATTCAAAAACAAATGCAAGCTGTCGGAACACAGCCACGCAGCATTGAGAATCAAATCTACAATATGAATTGATAAGGCACACGGTGGCGCATCGTACGAACGAATCTGATGACTCCGCGATCCGATCCTGCGATCAGCCTCCCAAGAGGTCTAAGCCGAGATCGAGCAAGAGTTGGCCGGGCATATCGCATTGTGGAAGTGTATCGTCCAATTCCAAAGCAACTTCGACATCATCCATAGGCGGAAGCTCGGGAAGGATTTCAGGAAAGAGCGGCAGCTGCCAACCCCATCGACGGAGAAAATTTCCTGTAGGTGACCATGCTCCGCCCAACAGACGATCGAGCGGATCGGCGAATTGAGTGATTTCAAGTGATGCGTCACCCAACGCATTCGCACTCTCTTCACGAGGATTGTCAATCAATTGGCCATTCGGGCCACGCCACACCGCTACCGCTATAGAAACAGGGTTTTCTCTCTTTTGATTCGCTGTATTCATTGAATGGTCGGCCGCAGAAATGGAGCCACGCTTGGCTTCTGCAGAAGTTGAACTGGACTGCACTCGAGCATTTTGTGGGTTCTGAGCATTCATCATAGGGCTACAAGCGAGATCGCATGTCTGCGGTGTAGTACGCCACTCATTAGGTCGGGGCATGCTCCATATCCACGGGATACGGGGCGGGTTCACTGCGTCTCTCTGAGATTCTCTATCGGTTGAATACATGATTTCACCTGCGAAAATTGTTAGCTTTTTGTGAGTTGAATTTTGTTTGCTGAGACTGCTTCTTTTTCAACAAATTGACTGAGCGCCCAAGGGCCACCGAGCCGAAACCAAACCGGTTCCGGATCATGTCGGCAGCTTCCAGAACGCGGCCGATTCGTTCTCGCTCCTCGACGGCTTCTCCAAATTGACATTGATGTTCAACCTGCCTTTTCAAATGGCTGAGTTTGACACCGATTAATCGTATCGGCTCAGGGAGAACGCCCGGCGATTCCTGATTGCCGACAGACGCGCCCTTTGCATCAGCCGCCGCCAACGGGTTCTCATGATTTGCCAAATGGGGGCGGGGCGATCCCAATGAAGGAGCAAGGCTCGACTGTACTTGAGGTAACGGGTTCGCTTTATTGTTAACCATGCCTCCAATCACAAGATGTGTGACTCCACCACCGCTCGCGCGGCCTTGTTTTGTGCTGGCCGAGCCGAGACGACGAGCAAAGAGCGTCTCCAATAACTGCAGCGCCACTCGAAGAACGTCATCATCACGATCCGTATATTTTCGTCCATCAGTATGTGGGAGCAATGTGTGATCACAAGTCAGCGTCGTAAAATCGGCAAAGCGGATCTTGACTGAAATGCAAGCTGCATGCAGCTTTTCACGACGAAGGGACCAGCACAGACGCTCAGTTAAATACCCAAGAGTGGATACGAGGTGGGATGGATCGGATACGTCAAGATTGAAGGTCGATTCCCTACTCATAGATCGACGGGAGGTATCACGAATGATCCGACGACCATCCGCCCGATCGGTTGTCCTATCCGGGTCATGCGCATCACGCTGACGGCCACCCTGGGCTTGCGAACGAGCCCAGAGCATTGCTCCGAATCCGTCGAGTTGTGTGGCCAATTCCGAAGGTGAGGCTGCAGCTACATCCTGCAAGGTGCAATACCCGAACCGATTGGCCAACCGCATACCCGCAGGCCCTACGCCGGGCACCTCTTCCACCCGCAGGGACTGGGCAAATCTCACGGCTGATGATGTCGGAATGTGCAGCAGGCCGTTCGGCTTACTCTTCTTCGATGCGACCTTCGCAATAAATGAATTGGGCCCAATGCCAACTGATGCGACAACCTCAGTTTGATTGAGAATCGCTTGTCGCAACTCACGCGCAAGCAAGACCGGCCAGGGCGTTTGTTGTGCCTCTTCGTTCCACCTGTTGTCCTGCTTGAGGCGACCAATGATCCAGCGCTGCAATCCGCTGATATCGACATACGCTTCGTCCAGCGATGCCATTCGCATCAACGGACTGAACCGCTGCACGACAGCAAATACTGCCCGACTGACTTCGGTGTACCGCTTGTAATTACCGGGTATACATATCGCGTTTGGACAAAGGCGCAGGGCTTGAGCGAGCGGCATGGCGGTTCGCACGCCCATAGCCCGCGCCTCATACGAACTGGTACACACTACACCCCGCCCGACCACACGATCGCGTGAACCAGCAGGTTGGCGAGACGAGCGAAGATGCAAAGATGCAGATGTGGAAGAAGAAGAAGAAGAAGAAGAATGCGGGCGGCGAATCGCATCGGCCGGCTGGGCTGCCTGATCATGATTCTCCGCAGTTTGAGGTGAGGCTTTGATGAGTGCGCGACTCCCCCCCACGATCACCGGCAAGCCACGCAAACTTGGATCATCGATCTGTTCGACTTGGGCAAAAAACGCATCAATATCCAAATGCAACATAACCCGATCAGCGACAATTGGGCCTTGATTCGGCTCAAGCGGCGAACGCTCCCATGATGATTGTGAAGCGGGCGATGATTCCGCACCCGTTTGCGAGTCGCTTTGCGATCGATATTGCGAGCGATATTGCGAGCGGTCGGCAGACTGACTTTGACTTGTCCAATGAACGCCTTCGCCTACCAGTGGAGCGTCAGAAGCAGTCGAGTCGACTCCGAACCCTGCCACGGCGTCTGGATTGAATTCTCGCTCCGCCAAGGCATCTGGATTGACCAAATGCGACTGATCGAGTCGATCCTCCGCATAATCTTGCGTACATGATGCTGATTCAAATAGGCCGACCAGATTGGGTGCAAAGGGATCAGACGTGGGTTGCTCCACACCAGCGATCATGGGCGTACTCCGAACGCTGGCATACAAGTTGGATCGATCTTCATGCCGATCACGTCGTCGACTTGACACTGCGGATGACGTTGAGGTTGAGGATGATCTTGCTGTTGCTGCAAATGACTGAGTTGCCACGAGACACCACCTTGGAAACATTGAATCGTAAATCGCACAGGGCGATCCATCAGCTCAATTGAAACACCCTTTAGCCAGAACCACATCATTACGAAGTGCAAATTGGGCCGTTTGATGAACTACCAAGAGATCAGGCGGCCAATTCGATAAGCGGAGCAGTGTCACGCGATACGGGCATTGCTTCGGTGGCTTCGACAAAGTCATGCCAACGAATTGCCACCCGAAATGCGTCACAACGCCCGAGTTGCCACCGGCAAATTGATGCGTCAATCGCATCGCCAATCACTCCGGAGGCACGTTGACGCTGGGCTAACCACATCAACACCGGCCCAATCGCACGATCAATGTCATGCTGCAACATGGAAGCAACGCCACATTGTGATCGAGCATCAAAGAGAGCATGCAACGCGATTGCAGACCCTGCAATGGAACCGAATCCACCATCCGAATGCTGCGCATGCAACAGCAGGCGAATCAGATCGCTCGTGGTTTGATTTGCAGCAAATGTGATTTCGGTCATGCGCTGAATCGCTAACCCAATGGAGGCGATTGTGAGATTTTCCGGATCGCTAAGCCGGAGTTGCACGCTCAGGCCGATCGGGCGGCCGTTGTGGGCCAACTCATCAAGCAATTGCGAGAAATGTTGCGATGAAACGAGTTTACGGATTCTGAATTCGCTCAACATGTTGGTTGCTCCCACTGATTAGCATCCACCTGTTCGGAAAATGATGTCGTTGGCAAATCCCCCTGATCTGCCTGACCATCTGCCTCCCTCTCACACCCCACTGGATCGCCACGCTCCACGTCTTCGGGTTTTGTTCGGATACCCGACCCTAGAGTGTACCCGAACAAAATGCGTACGGCAAGTGGTTTAGTCAATTTTGTTTGGTTTTTGTAAAGGTTCCCCAAATTGGGGGCGTTGCAGGATCACAGGCACGCTTTTTTTGAATCAAAATCTCTCGAAATTGGATCCGCTAGAGAATCCATGAAGCCTGATGGCTGGTGACGATGACCTGGTTACGAGGGCGACAGAAGATCTCGGTCTTGGAAGGTGATCCTTGGGTGGTCTGCGGTACGAATGTCGTATTTGGCGTTCCTGGCGCGATCACATTGCGTTAGGAGAAGAGGCCAATTCGACATCGATTGCATCCAAATCAGGAAGATCCTTGACACCAGCCTGTCGCAGCATGTTGAGCACTTGAGCACGATGATGTACACCATGCGTAAGCACATGGATCACGGCCGTCCCACGAGTGAATTGATACGTCTGGCCAGTCTCCGCAATATGAAATTGCATCATCTCTTCAAATCTGTTTTCGCATTCGAGAGTAGCGACGACTTGGCGCAGATTCTTGTCCGCCCGGTTCAGTTGGTCAATCAATTCAACGGGGGTATGTCGCTCTTTGTGTTGGTGTTGCTTGTCCGACACTTTGTGCTCGCCAATACGCTCGTTCCACCGCTCCATACAGTGCACGATATGCGCCATGGTTGCATGAATGGTCGACAGTCCTATCTCGAATTGTTGATCGTAATACATTTCATCTGCTAGCGATTCGCAACATTCAAGAAGGAGGCGGGTCGCATAGACATTGTGATCCATAAGGCGTGTTAGCATCTTGTCCTTGAGCATGATAGATATCCTCGAAAAGTCTCAAATTCGCCGCCACTCGTAGACGGTGTACCGTATGGCATTATGGATTCGAATAACGTGCAGCAAGAAGCTGTATGCGCAATCGGTGTTCTGGTTTAGCCGGATGCCTCGCCTCGATAGCCACCATCCCCGCGGTCAATTTGGCTGGAGAGTCAGGCTTGATTGTGATCACTTCACACCGGACCGCTTCCTGATCGTTAGCGTACATTGTTATTGGGAATATATACGCATTGACAGGTGCGGGCTCACCCGGCCAAGCATACAGAGCTGGCTTTGCGAGTTGAAATTCTGGCTCCATAGTGAGTTTCACGCCCATCTTCTTGATCACACTCCAAATCGAAGGATGACGAGCGATCTCATTCCACGCAGAAGAGCGCAGTTGCATAAGTGATTCGCAATCCTGGATGGTTGAAAGGAATGACATCAAGCAGAGCAGCCCTGCACCGACCGATCGTGCAAATCTCTTTTGCTCACGAATGGACAATGTCATTGAATGCTCTCGAACATCAAGAATAGGATCTCCATTCTGTTGCGCCAATTCATGAAAATACTGACACACGCGGTACGGTCCGGTGGAGAAAATTGCTTCTGGAACTTTTGCGGGCGAAGCCCCAAGCAAGATTCCATTGGCATCGTACACGGAAATCTGAGTGGCCTGCAGCCGCGAAGGGATGGTGAACATTTGGCCGTTGTCGAGTGTAACTGTACCCATTTGGAAAGTCGACATGGGCTGGGTTGATGGTGAGGCTACCGCTTCAATGAGAACAAACCACAAATCGTGTTTGCCGTTTTGATCCAGCTCAATGGAAAGTAGAAGCTGCTCATGTGAAGCGACATGACGGCGGGATTGCAGTTGATCGAATCCGTCGAGTATTGTCGTCGATGCAGCCAATCGCGAATCGAACACTGCCGTTGGTGGAGCCCACGTATGAGGTTGAACGGCGCTCAGGCCGAGTGACTGCAATTCGGGTTGAGCAGATGATGTGGTAGGATGGGTGCACCCGGCGCCGGCAAGACCAATGACCAAGCAGGCGATTATGAAGACGACGAGTGCATGGGAGATTTCTTTCAGCATGACAACATGATGCTAGCGTCGTGCTTCAATGGTAGACTGAAATAGTTAGAGATTTGGCTAAACCAATGCTCCCGGCGCTTGGACAATCTCCGTGCCGCGAGGCGTACGAACGGGGCGCACTTTAATTTCCACTTGGTGATACCGTGTCCCCCGCCGAAGTTTAAGCGTAACGGTTTGTCCAGCTCGACATTTGAGGACAAGTTGAATCAACTCTTCAACTGCAAACACAGGTTGGCCATCCATTTCGGTGATGACTTCACGCGGGGCGATACCAGATCGGCGAGAGGCACCACCGGGATGAAACCCGACAATCTCAACCCCATCATTCGCATTTTGATCAACCACCCACAGCCCAAGGGCAGGCTTGTCTTCAGGAACACCCTCGGGGACTTTGGTTTTCGTGCTCAGCCAGAGTCGAAAATTCTTCTCGATCGTCTTGATATCTTGGCCGAATGTCTTTTCAAACGCAAGTCGCCCGGTTGCATCTTCCTTATAATCGCGAACGTAGTTGCGATACCACTCAACACATTTCCCTTGTTCACTCACATACTGCAAGATACATCGAGCTTCCGCATACATCGCCCGAGGTCGAGTGTTGACAAATCGGTGATTTGACAGCGAGAAAAATTTCTTCCATTTGGTGAGGCCACGGATCTTGTACAGGTTGACGGCGATGTTTATACGGGTGTTATCTTTGACACGAATCCCTCCGGCAACACCCTCCTCCAATGTGTACATCTCAAAGATCGATGCCAATCCCTCCTGCATCCACACCGGATGTTGCTGCCCATGTCGATCCATGTGCCCATGATGCAGCGCATGCGTCAGTTCATGCTGTAAGGAGGGGCCGAGATCACGAGTAACAAGTCGTTTGGAATCATGTGAATAGAAGCCAGCCACCCGATATGATCCGATGATTGCATCTGCCTGTTCAGCGGTCGGCACCATCAGCAACACGTAGTCGTTTGGCGGCCCATCAAACAGGTGTTTCATCTGCCACCGTAGTTGCGGCTCGACCCGATTTTTCATTTGCGCAAACGTCTCCGTTGAAAGACGAACAGCATAAATGATTCTCAGTTCATCATTGCGCTCGATGATGACATCCTTGCCGAGCACTTGGCGAGCATACGTTTCGAGTCGGTCTGCTGCGGCAAGGCGCAAATCTTCCCGCATTTCGAGAATGGCCTCGTACTCTGCCTGGTCGCGCACGGAATCGAGATCCGCATCATTCATCATCCGCTCTATATCGACAAACCCCGCGCCGACGGCGACGATGAGTAATTTCGCAGCCTTGCTCGGATGCCCGAGCTTGGCTTGAACACAGGCGCTGTTATACAGAGCTATCACGTCATTGGGTACAAACAATAACACTTCGGCATAGGTCGCCAGCGCGTCAGAATATTCGCCTTTTGAATAGTGACCCAAGGCCTTGTCTTTCAAAGACTGCAGTCCGCGTTGGGTAATGGTCCGAGGCTCTGATGCGCTCTCAGATTGTTCAGCTTGCTCGGTCGTAGTGTCTTGAAATGCGATGACGGGTGCAGTAAGCATTGTTACGCATGCGACCACCAGGCCCAGCAGTAGGTGAATATGCAAACGACGAGTTGTGATCGGAGTGGTCAGCATTTTTTCGTTAGGGACGGCAGCATGTTCTTGCGGTGTATGGATGCAACTCATGACGACGGCGTCGTCAAGCCTTGCAAGCAACGAATAGCCTCGGGGTAGGCTTTGCATTCAGCCTCAAAGACTCGGGCGGCCAACGTGTCCGGCGAATCATCTTTCAACACCGGGACATGTTTTTGTAAGATGGTTGCCCCATGATCGTACTCATTATCTGCATAGTGGGCGGTGCAGCCGGATTCGGTTTTGGCTGCCTCAAGTACCGCTTCGTGCACATGACGACCAAACATGCCTTTCCCGCCAAACTCGGGCAGGAGTGCGGGATGAATGTTCATCACACGACCAACAAAATCATCGGGGACCAAAAGCAAACGAAGATACCCCGCCAAGCACACCAAATTGGCATTGGCTTTTCGAATCTGCTTAAAATGAGCATCTGCGAATGCTGCATCGTCTGGGAAGTCAGAGCGTCGAATGATCTCGCAGGGCAAGCCTAAGCGACGTGCCCTTTCGATGCCGCCGATCTGTCCACGTGAACAGATGATGATGGCGATCTCTGCTTCGAGCGTCTTTGCTTGGATCGCCTCTGCAATATTCTCCAAGGTGCGACCACCGCCACTGATCAAAACGGCCAATCGGGCTGGCCGTTCGATTGTGATAATGGGCTTAAAAATGGATGCTGCTGGTGCGGTCATGGGTCAAGATAGCATAGTCAACCCACTGCCTACCCACAACCGTGATTCATGTGCAAAAATCAACGGGTTCGGGCGGGGGCGTCATTCGGCGTGGACTCAGGAGCAACGAGGAAGAAGCGAGCCACGTCGACTACAAACATAGCAGAATCAGATTCTCGCTCGAATCGATATGTCCCTTCCATGGTTCCCCAGCGGGTCCCCAATGGGCAATAGCTTTCGTATTCGAATGATTCGCCTGGCTTGAGGGTTGGCTGCATGCCAATCACACCTTCGCCTTTGACATCCTCACGCTCACCATCTTCATCGATGATAATCCAATGCCGATCGCGCAATGTAACCGTTTCGGTACTGTCATTGACGATGCGAATCTGATACTGGAAAATGAACTGGCCCTCATATGGATTGGAGTGGCCTTCCAAATACGAAGGATCAACGTGCACCGAGATGCCCTGTGTGGCGGTAGTCGTTCCACGCGACTGATCTTCTCCGCCGGGAATGGAGTGGTTGGAAGAGGCTGAAGTTGAAGAGGAAGGTGTTTTCATAACTACTGTCCCATCATATCGTGTGTGCACTGCACGCATCGAGGCGGCAGGAAGTCAGGCCGATTGCACGAAATTCATACAACGACGCTCATGGACTCACCAGGACGACATCTGGTGGAGATGATAGGTACGCTGAAAGCAAGTTGGCTGATCTCACTGTGAGACCAAGAACGAAACCACTTGAATCGAACCGCGCCCTTACATCCCATCGACATTCAATTGTCAAACCAGACTCGAAACACTCACTCCCCTTATAGGCGTTACCACTGAGTAGGACTGCGGCCCTCACTTGTTTTCTCTCTCGTGTTAAGTTAGGCAATTTACCCTCAGTTATGGGTGCTTATCGCTCGGCGCTCCATACGCGTTGAACAGCCCCTAGGTTCCGCAACCAACTCGTTTTGTCCTAACGCTGCGTACCCTGCAAGGCAGTAACCACGGGGGTTACTCAGCACTGTACGCGGATTCCTTCGGCCTGAACCGCAGTCAGAATCAGCTTCGTCAGTGGATTCACAAAAAAAACGGATGGACTACCCTACGCTATTGGTACATCTATTCGTTGCCACAAACCTCAGATTTCGGATTTGAGCTATCGGCCCCTTTATCCCCTAGTTCCGCTACTCGCATCAAAGAGGACATCAACATGCCCTGCCGACATACCTTGGCCCTTGCAGTCGAATCGACAGACCCTTTGTTCGTCCGGTTCTTCAACGGATTTGATGCCCCTGCAGGAAATGCTACCGCTCAGGCTCCACATTTGCCCAACCATGCAACTTGGACACTTGGTCATTGTGCGCTGACGATGAACCGGGTTTCAGAGCGACTGTTAAAGGATGGCCACACCCTCCCCGCTGACTATTTTATTGAAGGGGATGGCACCCAAGGTAATCAGCAACAATACGACACCGAATCGGTTTGCATAGGCTCGATTCCAACTGACAACTCACATCTATATCCACCAATCGAACGCGGCCTTGAAGTGTATCAATCTGGGTGCGTGCGATTTGCTGATGCAATTCGTGGCGTTGAAGACGATGCAGTATTGGATAAGTTGATCCCGTGGCATGATGGCGACATGCCACTTTGGAAATTAATTTTGCGAGTGTGTTTTCATAACGCCAGCCATGCGGGACAAATCATGGACCTGCGGCGGGCCTTGGGCATGGAAAGAGTCATCAAAGCCAGTTAGAAAGTGGATGTTCATGAACGGCTGCGCACCAAGCTCAATTTCGTTGAGAGCGGCCGAATCACCAATCCAATGGGGCTCGCCACGCGGTGTGCATGTCATCCAGTAAGACATCAATCGGATCCGCAATGTTGTTCACGGTGAGTGCGTCTGTTGTATTAAATTCGCCGACTTGAGCCCACGAGACATCGGCCAACATTCTTGCCACGGTTTCCAAATGTTTCGGTTCAATCTCCAAGAGATATCGGCTCGCACATTCGCCAAACAATTTCGTCAGGTCGTCACAATCTTTCGAAGCAAGCGGTAGATTTGAGATGTCCAATTGCAAGCCGATCTTCCCACCCATCGCCATTTCTGCAGCAGCGATGAGCAGTCCGCCGTCTGAACAATCGTGCGCGGAACGTACCAAACCGTTGTCGATCAATGATGACACAGCATGAGCATTTTTGACTGCCTGACTCAGATCCACTTCTGGTATTCTCACATTCCGCTGATCTGGGGTCAACATGGAAAATACATGTGATCCTCGGAGAGCGTTTGAAGTGTCGCCCACTACTAAGAGCACGTTGCCCGCCCGTTTTGCATCGGTCGTTACACATTCGCGTACATCATGCACAATACCAAATCCGGAAATCAGAAGGGTGGGCGGAATTTCAATCGTCTCACCTGATTCGGTGGTGAACTGATTATTCAATGAATCCTTCCCCGAGATGAACGGCATTCGAAATGCCTTGGCTGCGTCGTAGCATGCTTCGGCCGCAAGTACGAGCGATCCGAGGTTTTCTGCTTTGCCACAGGAAGGCCAACAGAAATTATCAAGGATTGCAATACGGGTAGGATCAACGCCGGTACACACTAGATTCCGCACACATTCGTCCGCAGCATGCAGCACCATTTGGTAAGGATCATCACGAAAACCCGTGGCCAGGCCGTTCGCAATCGCAAGCCCACGGTTGGAATCTCGCTTGGGAAGCACTACCGCTGCATCCGAAGGCCCATGGCGATCTTCGCCTGTAAACGGCCGAACGACCGTGCGCCCTTGCACTTCGTGATCGTATTGACGGACGATCCAGTGTTTCGATGCGATATTGGGATGTTGAAGCAAAGCAATCAACAATTCGTGATTGGTTGATGCTGTTTGCAGTTCGTCCACTACGGAATCGCATGTTTGGTCGGCTGCCGTCCAAACGGCCTCACGAGTGGGCATGGGTACGCCGTCGTGCAAGAATTCCATGGACAGGCGGCCAACTTCGGCGCCGTCGTAATGCAGAATGAGTTCTCGATTGTCTGTTCCGAATGTACCGAGATCACATAGCTCAACATCCTCGGTATCACAAATGGCCTGAACACTCGCGATTTTTCCAGCGGGGACTGCGAGCACCATGCGTTCTTGCGCTTCAGAGATCCAGATTTCGGTGTACGAAAGACCATCGTATTTTAATGGTGCGCGTTCGAGATGTACATCTGCGCCTAATTGCTCGCCCATCTCGCCGACAGCAGATGAGAATCCTCCGGCTCCGCAATCGGTGATTGAGGTAAACAAGCACCCGTCCGCGTGATCACGCATCTGCAGAATCGCATCCAGCGTTTTCTTTTCGGTTATCGCATTGCCGATTTGAACAGCATGGCTGAACTCATCAGCGTGTGTGTCAGTTAATTCAGCGGATGAGAACGTCGCACCATGAATACCGTCGCGACCGGTACGGCCACCGAGTACGATAATATGATCGCCCGGCTGCGCATCGCCTGCGATCTTGTCGATCGGCATTACACCGACACAACCAACATACACTAACGGATTACCGACGTAAGCATTATCAAATGAAACCGCGCCGTTGACGGTCGGAATCCCCATGCGATTGCCGTAGTCTCGCACACCCGCAACCACTTGCGATAAGATGCGCCTTGGATGCAAACACCCGGCGGGTACAGTATCAATCACCGGATCGGCCACACAAAACACGTCGGTTGATGCGATCGGCCGGGCCGCTAAACCTGTCCCCATGATGTCTCGAATACATCCGCCGATCCCCGTCGCCGCTCCGCCATATGGTTCGAGCGCGCTCGGGTGATTATGCGTTTCGACCTTGAAGCACACCGCAGTATCATCGTCAAACTGCACAATCCCCGCGTTGTCGACAAAGACTGACAAGCACCAATCAATACCATCGTTCATTAATTCATGGGTGGCGGCCGCGACGGTGGATTTCAGAAGATTGTGAATCGTCACCGAGCCGTCGGCGTTGACGATGTGGCCGGGCCGGCTGTCCGCATTTGGAATGTAGCCCTCAAATCGGATGGTGGACTTCAGTGTTTTGTGGACACAGTGCTCGCTCCACGTTTGGGCGATCGTTTCGAGTTCGACATCTCGAGGCTCGCGCCCCATTTCTTGGTAGTATTTTTGTACCGCCTGCATTTCTTCAAGCGACAAGAACAAGTGTGCCTCGCGGCTCATTGCTTCGAGCGAAGCCTCATCAAGATCGCATATCGGAATCGACCGAACCTCCATCTCATATTGATGGCCTTTGGGTATCGAATTGGGCAAATACGCTTCACGATGAATCTCGTGCACAATCGGATTCGAGAGCAAGCGATTGGCAATCTCGTCTATATCTCCTGACGCTGTGGATTCATCAAATTCGTATTGCACGCCGGTGCGGACTGCGGCATCCTTGCCAAACAATGTTCGAATCGATGATTCGACTGAAATCGCAACCGGATCCATAACACCCGGCAATGGATGCACCTCAATCATTTTGGCAGGTAGCGAGTTGGTAGATGTTCGGCCGTTCGCATCTTTGAGGATTTCATACTCTTGGATAACCGGGTCAGCGAGCAAAGATTCGGCCAACGCCGTCAATTCTCTCGATTCGAATCCGCCTTCGACCAAGTAAATATCCGCAGAACGAATGGTCACATCGCTGATCTTGAGAAACGACTCCGCGTTTCGAGCCACGTTCGTTGCACGTGGGTCGATTTGATTTGGCCGACATCGAACTTCAATGCGATACACTGGCATGGCGACTGCATCCATTCATCAATTGAGTTGAGCCTGTCGTAGTAACGGATACGGCATGAAAGCGAGAAACACAAGTGACCTGTCAGGCCGATTTCTCAGCATATTGAGCACTTCTCGGCTGGTGTGCCCGCACCCGCCACTGGTTTGGATGATACGATAGGCAGATAGCTCACAATATGGATGCCCCCGAACAGAATCCGCTTCGGATTCAGGAAGATCGGGCGGAATAATCGAGTCACGAACGCGTCGGGAGATTTAGTACCATGGCACGAGCGACACAATCCAATCTGGCCGGAATCTTGACGATTTCCTTGTCGTTGTTTCTAGTTGCCGCCGGCTGCCAAAACGGTAGCACTCACTCCACTCGATCTGGGGACCAGCTTCGACCCACATCATCACTTGCCCTGGTCTCGGAGAATTACAACGCTGGCCGCTACCACATTGCCATGACGGATGCAGAATACATTTTCCGCACGAGCAAAAGCCAAGTCGAGGTTCGAGACCAAGCTGCATACTTTGTGGGCTTAAGCGCCTTTCAAACTGAGGCATTTGCCAAAGCAGAACAATACCTCAAACCACTCGAAGCCAACCGAAATGACACCATTTCGGGCAATTCATCGGCAACACTTGGGCTCATTGATCTGCGCGCGGATCGGGCACCAATGGCGGTCGTTCATTTCAAACGTGCCTCCCGCAAACTGGAAGGCGAGGATAGAGCGCAGGCAGCTTTTCAATGCGGCCTCGCGTATCGGCAGCTGGGCCAAACATCGTCGGCTCGTCAACAATTCATGATCGCGCGGGCCACTACCAATAACGCTGATTTCCGCAATCGCATTAATACCTATGTCGCCAACACCGGCTGGACAATTCAGCTCGGTGCGTTCACTCGGCGATCGAATGCAGAATTGCGAGCAGCCCAGTTTGATTCCATGACGACGGCTCGGGCGAGCTTGGGACCAGCGTTGATCCTCGATGAATCGGATGCAACCGGACACACGCTGTATGTCGTTCAGGTCGGGAATTTCATGGATTACACGCTGGCAACCCGCGCACGGGATCAAATCACGGGCCCGGCCATGATCCTCACGATTGATCCCGATGCTCAATCTCGATTGACTGGAGCCCAGATCGGCGGATAAGCACAGTCGTCGATGTGCCGCTGGCTTGATTCAATTGGCGATCCTTGAAGCCCCACCCTCTTGGCCTACCATCCTCGATTGATTACGCCGAGGCGGCTTTCGGGCGGCCAATCTGCCCTGTCATTCCACTAGTTGAAGTATGTATTGCTAACCGTTTGAGGAAATCGAGATGAATCTGAAACGCACGCACAAATGTGGCGAATTGCGCACCACTGATATCGGAAATGAATCGACTGTCGCGGGTTGGGTTCATTCCAATCGCCGACACGGCAATGTCGTCTTCCTTGATGTCCGCGACTTCACCGGGCTGACCCAACTCGTTTTCCACCCGGATGACAACCCAGCAATGTACGAGCTTGCATCCAAGATGCGGCATGAGGATGTCATCGCAGCCTCAGGGAAAGTCGTCGAGCGCGAAGGCGGCAAGAATCCTGACCTCCCCACGGGCGAAGTCGAGGTCATTGTTACGAAGCTCGAACTCCTCAATAAATGTGCTCGTCCGCCGATTCTCCCCGAGGACAAAGAAGCTGAAGCGCGTGAAGAGATGAGGCTCAAATACCGTTATATTGATTTGCGCTCCACCAAAATGCAGAATATCCTGCGTCTTCGCCACCGGGCGGCCCAGATCGCACGCCAGTATTTGTCTGAATTCGGGTTTATTGAAATCGAAACACCCATGCTGTGCAAATCGACTCCAGAAGGGGCGCGTGACTTCCTCGTACCTTCCCGATTGCAGGCTGGCTCGTTTTATGCGTTGCCCCAAAGCCCGCAGATATTCAAGCAGATCCTCATGGCGTCGGGCTGCGATCGGTATATGCAACTCGTTCGCTGTTTTAGGGATGAAGACCCCCGTGCAGACCGTCAAGCCGAATTTACCCAATTGGACCTTGAGCTTTCATTCGTTGATGAAAATGAAATCATCGAACTTGTCAACGGCTTGTACCGCACTTGGTGGAAGGAACTGCTCGGCATCGACATTCCCGAAATCAAGACCATGCTGTACTCTGAAGCCATGGAGCGATTCGGTATTGACCGCCCTGACCTGCGATTCGGAATCGAATTGAAGAACTTGTCGGACATCGTTGCTGACAGCGATTTCAAGGTGTTTTCCAACGCCCTAGCGAAAGAAAATGGTGTGGTCAAGGCGATTTGTGTTCCCGGCGGAACATCCATGAGCCGCAAACAAACCGATGCGTTATCCGAATGGGTGAAGCAGTTTGGTGCAGGCGGCCTGCCCGTGACCAAGGTCAAAGATGGTGGGTTTGAGGCTGGGGTTGCGAAATTCACCCAACCCTACGCCGCTGCGATCATCGAACGATTGGAAGCCAAGGATGGGGACCTTATCTGTTTTGCAGCAGACACGAATAAGGTGGCGACACGAGTACTCGGCGAATTGCGAATTCGGGTAGCGAATGACCTCGATCTGATCGACCGATCCAAATGGGAATTCGTCTGGGTTATCGATTTCCCGTTGTTAGACTGGAACGAAGATGAGAACCGCTTCGATTCACCCCATCATCCGTTTACCTCTCCCAAGATTGAAGATCTGGACTTGATGGAAAGCGATCCGGGCAAGGTGATGAGCCGGGCGTACGACTTTGTGGTCAACGGTTCAGAGGTCGCGGGCGGCTCGATTCGAATTCATCAGCCGGATGTCCAAGCAAAGGTGTTTAGCCACTTGGGAATCTCGGATGAAGACGCGGAGGCAAAATTCGGCTTCCTGCTCGAAGCACTCAAATTCGGATGCCCTCCACATGGCGGGATTGCGATCGGATTTGACCGCACGATTATGCATCTTGTGGGCACTGATAACATCCGCGATGTCATGGCTTTCCCGAAAACCCAGACCGGTGCAGACCTGATGACGGATGCCCCGAGCCAAGTTGATCTCGCACAACTTGAAGAACTTTCCCTTGCTTTGTCGATCAAAGAGGAGGTGGCGGCCCCATAAGTCGTCGCCACCTTGAAAAGTACGGAATGGAATTCGTACCTAACTCCAATCACCCCAACAGGTTAGCGAGGAGCGTGAACCATGTTGAATTGCAGTATCCACTTGCTGGAACCCCGTCTGATCTCTACCAATGCGACGTACGCCAAAGCGAACATTGCCCCTCGCGGGTTGATCTTGGTCAGTTTGTTCGTACTTGGGCTATGCTTTTTCATGCTCGGCGGGTGTGCGGGCGGGGCGAAATCAGTCCGCGTGTCCAATCACTCGGATGTTGATGTGACTATTCGTTTGTACGTCGGCGATCGAGCTGATGCATTGGATAGCACGGAAACAGGCAATGAGAATGAGGGTGGATTGGTTCCGCTGTACCACACGGAGAAGCATCTGGCTCACTTGCGGGCAGGTCGCTCACGGACGTTTCCACTGAAGAAAAACGTCTTTTACAAACGAGAAGCCCGTGAACCCGTTATTCGATTGTGGGTTGAGTCGCGGGCACCAAGCTTCGCCAACGATCCTGAACGTGTTCGTGAACACTGGATAGAGCTTGTGTCATTCCCACCTGTCTCGATAACCATTGAAGGCGAACGGAACGAACTTGCTCTGGACCT
>PJEL010001609.1_pt1 | contig 22362 bp, 14 predicted proteins | sample 1853271 | NCBI WGS metagenome assembly PJEL01 (sample SAMN08108733, study PRJNA415343) | Invertebrate metagenome, whole genome shotgun sequencing project. | host: Globobulimina | place: Sweden: Gullmar Fjord | collected 2015-08
TTAGTTCTTTCTTTAGTTCTTTCTTTAGTTCTTTATTAGTTCTTTCTTTAGTTCTTTCTTTAGTTCTTTATTAGTTATTAGTTATATCTTCACTGTTAAGAAGTGAACTTCTTATTTATGCCTAAAACTGAAATCTGGCTCTAAGCCAAGCATTGCTATTATCTTCATGCTGACCAAAAAAGGTATGTGCGTATTTGCCAAAAAACACATTGGCGCCAGCAGAAAAAGACAAACTGTCGTTATAGCGGTAATTCACTGAAGGTTTAATATAGCTGTCTTTATCTGTTGGTGAATAAAAGGTAAAAAGGTTAAAAATCAAGTTTTGTTGCATGGTTGAATAACGTAATCTAAGTGTTAGCAGTTGACGATGTTCATCAACGATTTCATTAGGAAATGGATGACTCGCCTGAAAATTGTCGTAGTCCATGGTTTTTTCTAAGTAGTATTGCACGCTGGCGGTTAGGTCTTTAATCACTTCACGCTCATAACCGATAAGGGCTTTGAATTGGCTGTTAGCAATTAACGGGTTATCACCCTTTTTATCTTCTGTGCTGTCATAATAAGAAAACTCAACATTAAAAATACCTTCAGCCAATGGTGTTAAGGCACTGGCTCCCCAAGCGTTAAGCTTGGGAAAGTAGGGCAGAGAATTTTCATGCATGCCTACGGGTGTAGTCCAAAACCCTTTATAGCCATACAGAGCATATTCAACACCATTGATGCTGGTTGCAATGCGTGCAGAATATTGGTCATCAGTTGTTTTATCGACGATAAAGTTATCAGCGGGTGCAATATTTTGGCCAAAAGCGGGCGAGTAAAATGAAAAGCGCTCGCCAGTTAGGTATTGGTCAGCGGTAAACTCAGGTGTCCAGACAAAATCAAAGGTAATATCGTTAAAGTATGACGTTAGCCTTACGCTATCTGACGGTGCTTTAAGGTATTCGTCATCTCGGCCTGAAAAGAATGACCGCCAATCTTTAGCAAATAAATCATTGAGAAATAAATAATCGCCAGTGCCCCAAGTAAGTACTTGGCGACCAATTTTTACATCTAATGCTGAGAAAGGGCTGGCGGCAATATTTAACTCGCGAGTTTGCCAAATTGTTTTTGATAAAACATCATCAAAGCGCAAGTCGCCACTGGCGGTTAGTTCGAATAGGTCATGAGAATAATTAACATCAACTCTTGCTCTAAGCTCTGCTAAAGACGACGTTGATTCGACGATATTATTTTGTAAAAAATGTCCGTAGGCTATTTCAGTGAAACCTGAAATACTCCAAGGAGAAGACTCCTCTTCCGCCCAATCGTCGTCAGTCCATTCATCTTCAATATTGTCATTATCTTCTGCTATTTCAGTTGAATGTGCTAGTGAGACGCTAGGCATTGAGCTCAATAACGAGGTGAAAAGCAAGGTAGAAAATAGCTTGGCAATGGTCAATGTTTTCATCATTTTCTCTTTATTATTTCAACCAATTTTTCGGTGGATTACGTAAGCTTCGCTCTGAAAAAATACTCTGTGGTAAACCTAAGTTATATTTGATTTTTCTAAACTGCATTTCGGTATAACTGTTGTCGCTTAAGTCGGTTATTTTGGAATGCACTACAGTGGTAAAACCGTCAACTTCTTTCGTTTTAAGTACCTGCATTTTGCGCATTTCAATGCCTTGTTTATTGAAATAACTGACTTGCATCGGTAAAAATGTTTTTTTATCAATTTGTGCCAGATAATGGGCAAACTCAACTGAACGGGGATCTTTTGGCGTAGCTTTTAATACATAGGCTGACTCTGTTGTTTCGATAAGCTCAAAATTATCTTCTTGTGGGTTTCTGCCTGAGACATCTTCATAGAAAAAATGTGCACCAACAAATGAGGTGCGTTTGTCACCCGCTGATATGCGTTTTACTAAGTCTAATGCTGGTAAGTACAACCAACGGTCGTCATCAGCATTTACTTTTTTAGTCACTCTAAAAACAGTGCCTTTAACGTCGGTTGGGCGTGCAAAAAATACCAACATGTCTTGATTGCCTAAATCTTCAACATCTTTACGCAAGATGGTGAATTGGCGCATTTGCTTATTACCTTTGCTATCAACAATAACCATGCGCGCTTCTGCTTTACCATCATCAGCGACATAATATGAAGCCAAATTTGATTGCTTTACGATGTCAGCTGGCTCTGTTAAATCAGCAGCGCTAGCTGAAAAAATAAAGGCATTAAGCAATAACAAAGTACCAACAAACAGGCTTGAGCTTGAGAGAGCCTTTTGCCACTTTTTAACTTGTGCTTTTATTTGTATTTTCATCTTTATTCTCCTAAATATTGAGTGAGTTAATCATAGCTTTTTCATTTAGCTATTTTTGTTCACTTAATTGGGGATTTGTTTTGTTTTTTGATGCGGTTAATGTCATCAATGCGGGCAATAATATTAGGGTAACAAGTGCTGACAATGCCATGATGCTTGCTAAGAAAAAGCCAACCGTGATGTAAGGCATTAAAGGTGAAAGTAGCAATGGCGTAAAACCAATAGCAATAACAATGGCATTACGTGATATTGCGCGACTTGGCTCTTGGAACATTTCAACTAACGCTAAAGCTAAGCTACCTTTTTCTTTTTCTAATTCACGTGCGCGTTCTAAAAAGTGAATGGCAAAATCTATTGAAAGCCCTAGTGTTAATGCCGACAATACTGCAATTGGCATATCGTAAGCTTTACCAAACCAGCCGATAAGGCCGTATATCATGGTAATGGTGAAAGTCAGTGGCAGCATCGCCAATATGCCGTACTTAATTGATCTAAACAGTAATACCATCATCAGAAATACTATGACAAAAGAGCTCATTAAACTGTCGGCCATGCCGCTGACCATAGCGTCTTGCCAAACAATATTTAAATAAGATTTACCGGCCCAGTTCACATTAATAGCAACAGGTGCTGGGTTTTGTTCAATATAGCTATTTACCCAGGCAACTACGGCACTAGTATGTTGATTATCGCCGCTGGTCATTTGTAGCCATAACAAACTCTTTTGATAATCTTTGCTAACAAAGTGCCATAAATCATCTGGTCGATGTGATGATTGATATTGCAGTAACGTTTGGGCTACGGCGTTGGCAGAATGAGGAATTAAAAAATCTTTATTACTACCAGAATGCAGCTCTCGGTTTACCGTTCTAACAATATCAACCAGGCCATTTGTTTTTCCAACTAAACCTGTGCCAATTAGCTTGTCTTGTAATTTCAACATCCAGGCGAGTAACTCAGGGTTTTGGAATATTTGATTTTCAGTATAGGCGGCATCGCTTATTTCAATTAACTTTTCAATCCAAACTAATTGCTTGTCAGCAACCTCAAAGCTTAAGTCATCTAACAGTAATAATAATTCTTGGCTAAAAAATGCAGCATCCTTGCTGGCCTCAGATTGAGCAATGAAATCGTTAATTTTTTGTGTATCTACACCATTTTCTTGAGCTTGGCTTAAAGTCTCTGAAAAAGTTTTTAATGCTACTAGGTTTTGTTTATTACTATTTTCAAAGACTAACCACGCGTCGTAGGTGCCAGCAAAGTGGCTATTTAGTACTTTGTCGGCAATGCGAATTTCATGATCTGCTTTAAACCAATTGATCGGGTTATCGTTGATTTCAATACGGCTGATACCGACGGCACTAACAGCAAAAAGGGCAATAAAGGTGATTAAAATAGCTTTACTGCGTTTGCTGGCAAAACCACCTAGCTTCTCTAAAGTATTTGCTAACCGTCCTTTTTGCTCCATACGTCTGATAGCTTGTTGTAAGTTTTCTAGTGTTTTTGGGCTAAGTCTTGAAATATAAGCCGGTAGGAAAGTGATGGTGATAACAAAAGCTAATAAAATACCCGTACCAATAAAAGCGCCAAATATTTTTACTGGTGGAATCGGCGTAAGCAATAATGAATAGAAACCAATGGCTGAAGTAATTGAGGTATAAAGCATTGGAGTGAACAAGTGGCTCATAACCTTTTTGATCACCGACTCAGCATCATCTCCTGATTTATAACGATCAGCAAATTCGGATAAAACGTGAACCGAGTCAACCACGGCAATAGGCATTAAGAAAATGGCGATCATCGACGACATAATATGCACGGTAAAGCCCAAACCGATTAACGAGCCCATGATGGTAATAACCGTTGCCATAGCTACGATCATTGGCGCAATAATAAGCGGAAGATTTCTGAAAAAATACCAAAGTAAAACGAAAATGGCTAAGCCTGCCATTGGCGCTGCAACGCCCATTTGTACAAACATTTCATAACCGAATTGGTCTTCGGCAATTGGCAAGCCTGTAATATGAAACTCTAAAGATGTTTGGCTATTTTTAGTAATCTCACGGATCTGCTGAGCAATTACATAACTTTGATCTTTTGCTTCAATTGGCACATATATCGCAATGGCTTGGCCGTCGCTTGATACCAAAGTATTATCGAGCATGGGGAGGCGTTTTACCGCATCTTGAATATCGAGACTTTTCTCGAGCGTTGTTGGTGCTTCTTTCATCAAATATTCAAAGCGAATGCCACCGTTAGCCTCTTGGCTAATATTGTCGACCACGCTTAGTGATAATAAGTCTTTTTCGATAACGCCTTCTATTTGCGATATTTTATCTGATACTTGATGTAAAACTTGCAGGGTGTCTGGTTTGAAAATACTTGTTTTGCTAACGGCTCCAAGTACGATCATGTCACGCATTGAAAAGTCAGCTTTAGTTTGATTATGAAATACCCGGGCTGGTGCATCACTGCTCAGCATATTTTCAGGATCAGTATCTATTATTAGATTGGGGATCATGGCTAAACTGGTGAGTACCATTACCAGAAGAATGGCATAAACTGTTTTTGGCTTATTCACGACAAATTGGATAATGTTGGCGTATAACAAAATAAATCCTTAACCTTAATTGGTATTTGGTTGCTCTAATGTTACATTAGATAAACTTAATATAGCGTTTATATTAGCACTTGCTAATGTAAAAGCAATCATTATTTCTTCATCAAAATCGATAGAGAGTCATTATGGTAGATAAACTGACAATAAATATGGCTGAAATGCGTAGTAATGCCACGCAAGCTGCAGAATTATTAAAAGCGATGAGCAATGAAAATCGCTTGATTATTTTGTGCTATTTGGGCGAACAAGAATTGTCGGTGAGTGAGCTAAATGAATATATTGATTTAAGCCAGTCAAGCTTGTCGCAACACCTAGCACGCCTTCGTAATGATGGTTTAGTGCAAACACGTAGAGACAAGCAGACCATCTATTATCGCGTAAGTAACCCAGCAGTGGTTAAACTTATTTCTTTTCTACAGAGCGAGTTTTGTTAATGAATCAACTAATGATTATTTCACCTGAACAATTTAAAAAAGTTAAATGGAAAAATGGTAAAGGTGAAACGATTGAGTTGGCGATAAATGACGGTGGTTCAATGAGCAATTTCGACTGGCGTTTGAGCATAGCGTCGGTGGTTGAAGATGGCGAATTTTCAGACTTTTCAGGTTATCAGCGCAATTTGATTTTAATTGAAGGTGATAATATCTTGCTTGAGCATGATGGATGCCAATCGAATCATTTAACTGAAAGCTTATCTTTTGCTACTTTTGACGGTGGCAGTAAAACAATGGGCACCATTTCAAATGGCGCGATCAAAGATTTTAATTTGATGCATGATGCACAGGTTTACGATGCGCAAGTTGAAACTTATCAAAATAAGAAATGTATAACTTTACGGGCAGCTGATTATTGTTTTGTTTATTGCTTGCAAGATGAAGCACAGATTGCAATGTTAGATGATAAACAAGAGCTCTTATTAAAAGCAGGGCACTTGCTTAAATTATCTGCGCTTGCAGCGAATCAACTACAGGTCTGTGGTATAAAAATGATAGTAATTTATTTACATAAAAAGTAATACCAAGTCATTAAGTTAACTCTCGCTGAGTGAGAAGAAGGTTATTGGAATTGGTATCACTGTTATTTAACGAAAAGCAGAGTGGCTTATACCTAGCAATTGCCAATCTAATTATTGGCAGTCACGATAAAGAAAAACCACAATGGCGATACACTCGCTATTGTGGTTTTTTATTGTGCTCAATATTTATTATGGCTAGCTTTTACTGTTGCTTACTCTAACGAAGTTTGCTTTTCAAAGTATGAGCTAAATATGCTCAATGATAAAACAACCAGCAGAATAACCTGCGCCAAATGAACAAATAATCGCTTTATCTCCTGATACCATGTCGTCATGATATTTATGAAAAGCGATGATGGAACCCGCAGAAGCGGTATTGGCAAACTCATCTAAAATAATGGGTGCTTCTAAGCCTTCTGGTTCACGGCCTAAAATTTTCTTAGCAACAAAGGTATTCATATTAATATTTGCTTGATGCAAAAAAAGCCTTTTAAGATCTTTTGCTTCAAGGCCTGCTGCTGTAATTTGGCTATCAATAAGCTGATAAACCATAGGTAAAACTTCTTTAAAAACTTTCCTACCTTGCTGAACAAACATTTTATCAGCAGCCAATGCGGTTTCAGGATTACATTTATCGGTATGGCCGAAATTACTGCGAATATTATTGGAGAAAGTTGTCATCGGCTTTTGGGTTAATAATCTAAAACTATGTTCGCTGGTAGCGGTTTCTTCTTTTTCTACAACCACTGCCGTTGCCACATCACCAAAGATAAAGTGGCTATCGCGATCGCGATAATTAAGCTGTGGCGAGACATATTCTGGGTTGATAACCAAAACGCCTTTTGCTGTGCCACCTTTTAAGGCGTTTGACGCATTCATAATGCCAAAAGTAGCAGATGAACAAGCAACCAGTTGGTCGTATGCCCAGCCTTCACAGCCGAGTTGCTGCTGAACTTCAATGGCAATGGCTGGATAAGCGCGTTGAGTATATGAACAAGCAACAATAATTAGATCGATATCTTGCGGTGTTTTATTTGCAGCTTTAAGTGCTTTTTTTGCTGCGGCAACAGCCATCTCTGCTTGGATAGATACTTCGTCGTTTGAACGCTCTTGAAACCTAGGTAGCATGCACTCTGGATCTAAAATGCCATCTTTGTACATAACATAACGACTTTTAATACCAGAAGCTTTTTCGATAAATTCACTAGATGAAGGCTTTAATGCTTCGATTTCGCCGTCATTAATTGCGGCTTGGTTCTCTTTATTAAAATTTTCTACATATTGGTTAAATGCAGTGACCAACTCATCGTTTGAAATTTGATGAGGAGGGATATACAAACCCGAACCACTTATTACTATTGACATCTGATTACTCCGTCATTCTTATTTGCTCTATTACTACCGCGTTAACTATACCGAATCTATTATCAGTTTTCTGTATTTTTGTCTAAGTTTTATCGTTATATCTACCATTAAAGCTGATTTGATTTTAATTTAATCATTCGAGTCTGCTGTTCTTTAGTTTAAAACACTGCTGCGTGATAAAAAATGGTAATTGAGGCGCTTATTTTAGTATTGGTTTTCCAAATGCTGCTTTACCGGGGTGGCCAACAGCAGAGACTGAAATAAAAATTAATGACTCCTACTCTTGGCTAAAGAGTTTTTTTCTGACCATACGGCGATAATCTTTAGGCGTATGCCCGGTATGCTTTTTGAATAGTTGCGCGAGGTGGCTTTGATCTTGATAACCAACCAAACAAGCAATATCAAGAATTGAAATATTACTCGATGTTAACAGCTCTTTTGTTGCATCAAGCCTGAGCTCTCGCCAATATTGTGCCGCACTTGTACCTGTCGCGGCTTTAAATCGACGAGTTAGTGAACGCATGCTCATACCAAACTGTGCCGCTACTTCGGACAGCGACATGGTTGATGGTAAGTTTTTGCTCATCCAAAACTGAATTTGGGAAATCAACTCATCGGGGTGCCTGTCGACACTACCTTCTAAATAGCGCTGTTCTTCATAGGGCTTTCTTATTTCATGTGAAAAATTAAGCTCAACTTGTTGGGCTGTTGCTCTGCCATAAATTTGTTCTATTAGATGAACAACAATATCGGCCAGCGCATTTAAACTCGCTGCACAATAGATACGCTCTGACTGGGTAATAAAAAAGTCAGGTTTTAAATCAACCAAAGGGTAGTTACGTTGAAATTGTTGTACGTAGTGCCAATGTGTTGTTGCGGGGTGATGATTTAATAAGCCTGACTCTGCAAGAAAACAAACGCCGGTGCCGCCGCCAATTAATGTTGCCCCTAGGTGCCACATATTATTTAACCACTGCACTAACTGCGGGTGTTTGTTGATGATAGGTCTGGGATTTCGCCATAAGCTTGGAATAAAAATAAAATCAGGTTTATTGGCTTTGTTAATATCGGTATTTGGCTCAAGTTTAATTAAGGCACGAGTTGATACCGGTGTTGTATTTTCACCAACGAGCTGGATTCTTAGCGGCGGATTGTTTCTGTTTTCCCGCAATGCAATTGCTTCACCTGCGCGCAACATTTCAACAGGCAAGCTGACGCTGGTTGCTAACATATGATCGTATAATACGAGTGCTACGTTAATAGGGGCTGACTTTGTGATTATTCTCACCTTTTAGGAAGATAATATAAATCTTTGTCCTTTATATCATATAAAGTGGCTGTTTTATTACAATGTTTTACAAAGAATAAACATAGAATGTCTTCATAGCAGTATTAATTCATATTTTATAGGGTTTCTAAAATGACAACTTTACCTCTGATTGTTGGCATGGGTGGTATAAACGCCGCAGGTCGTACATCATTTCATCAAGGTTTTCGTCGCATTGTAATTGACAAGCTAGCCGCTGAAGCGAGGCTAGAAACCTTAATTGGCTTAGCAACCTTAATGAACTTGGTGAAATTTGAAGATGATAACTTTGTTGATCAAGCGGGTAACATTGTTGCGCGTCAAGATATTGAAAAGCTATTTGGCGAGCAAATTCTTGCTGGTACTTTGATCCGAAAAATTGAAAAAAATCACTTTGATGTTGATGCTACTCCTTGGCATCAAAAAATGTCATTAAAAACTGACAAACCAGTTAGCTTTGAACTGAAATCTAAAGAATTACCAAAGCCAGTGCCGAGTAACTGGCAAGTTACCGAGTTGACTGACGGTTCAGTTCGAGTGGAAATAAATGATGTTTTAGATGTTAAACATTTAACACATCGCGATAATCCGATTAAAGCAGCAGGGCAATTTCCTACTGGTTTTGATCCTGCAATATTGTATAACAGCCGTTACCAACCTCGCGGCCTACAAGCAACTATTTTTGGTGCAGCTGATGCGATTCATTCAACTGGTTTCAGTTGGGATGAGATCATGGCGCATGTTAGCCCTGATCACGTTGGTACATACTCAGCTTCGGCATTTGGTCAAATGCAAAGTGAAGGTCTAGGCGGTATGGCGCAAAATCGCCTTAAAGGTGAACGGGTAACGACAAAGAATTTAGCGCTTGGCTTAAACACCATGTCGACAGACTTTATCAATGCTTATGTAACAGGCAGTGTTGGTTCAACTTTCACTTCAACGGGGGCTTGTGCAACGTTTTTGTATAACCTCAAGGCCGCAGTTCAAGATATTCAAGCAGGCCGAGTCAAGTTAGCTATTGTTGGTAGTAATGATTGTGCAATAACCCCTGAAATTATTGAAGGCTTTGGCAACATGAGTGCGCTAGCCAATGAAGAAGGTCTGAAAAAACTTGATGGTGGCAATAGCGTTGATTATCGACGTACCAGTCGCCCATTTGGTGATAACTGTGGCTTTACGATTGGTGAAGGTGCGCAATTCCTAGTATTGATGGCAGATGATCTTGCGCTCTCACTTGGTGCTAACGTATTAGGCTCTGTTGCTGATGTTTATACCAACGCCGATGGTATTAAAAAATCAATTACCGCGCCTGGCCCTGGTAATTATATCACCATGGCAAAATCAGTAGCACTGGCCACTAATGTTTTGGGCGCTAAGTCGGTACAAGAAAAAAGTTTTATTCTTGCTCACGGTTCAAGTACACCGCAAAACCGAGTAACTGAATCGCAAATATATGACAAACTAGCACAAACGTTTGATATTAATAATTGGCCAATTGCAGCACCTAAAGCCTTTGTCGGCCATACTATTGCCCCAGCAAGTGGCGACCAAATAGCAATGGCGTTGGGCATTTTTGCTCATAATATTATGCCAGGAATTACCACTATTGACCGAGTTGCTGACGACGTATTTGATCAACGTTTGAATATTGCTACTGAGCATTGGTCATGTCCAGATATGGATGTTGCTTTTATTAACTCAAAAGGCTTTGGCGGCAACAATGCAACAGCTACGCTTATCTCTCCTAATAAAACGTTAGAGATGATGACAAAGCGTTATGGTGAACAAGCAATGGAGAGTTATCGAGAGAAACTTGAACAAGTTAAGTTAGCGCAAAATGTTTATGAGAAAAAAGCTGATTTAGGCCAGTTTGATATTATTTATAAGTTTGGTGTCGGTATTATTGACGACAGTCAAATTGAAATTACTACAGATAAAATTGTCATGCCGACATTTGAACAAGTCATTGAGCTACCAAAACAAAATCCATTTGAAGATATGATGGTTTAATTTTCTATAAGCTATTTATATCTTGAGGTAAAAAGCAGCTATTTTGGCTGCTTTTTTGTTTTTTGTTTATCTTAAATTAATTTTCTAATTAGGTTTTCATTTAGCAACTAGCAACTTTATTTAATTAATCCGTTTGGTATAACTTGTTAAGCCATTTTTAATAGTAGAATTTAGCTAGTACTAGGGCTTAAGTGTTTTTGCCAACGTGCTTTTATTTTATCCAAAGCACCTGAACTTTCTAACTGTTGAAAAGCTTTTCTAAAGCGAGTCACTATTTCGGGCTTAGTAGATTTACTAAAGGCAATGCCTAATTGGCTGTTAAGGTCTTTGGCTTCAAGCAGTTTGATCATCGGTTTATTTGGAAATGTACTTTTTTCTTTTAGTAACTCAAGCATTAAGTCATTGAGTAAAATTAAGTCGACCCGTTCTAAATACAACATTGCCAATGCTTGAGAGTTTTTCATGACATGGCGTGATTTTTCAAAAGAGAATTTTTTCAAGTATTGCTCGGAATTATAGCCCTTTGTCAGTGCTATGGGGTACTGCTCAAGGCTTTTAATTGAGGTCGCTTTTGATGTGAATTTATCTTTAAGCCCCCAAAAATAGAAGCGTTGAAAATGAATCTCACCAATCCATTGAAATAAATCTGCTCGCTCTTTTGTATGGGCAATAGAAAATATTAGTACGTCCTCTTCAACTAAAGCGGTGTTATATGCTCTAGCCCAAGGTAAAACATGAATATCAGCTTGGTCTTGAGTAAGTGTAAATAGTGCATTAACGACCTCAGTGGCATATCCGCCTAGCTGATTGTTTTCTTGTGCTATTTGAAAAGGAGGGATGTGTTCAGTTACAACTTTGATTTTTTCAGCATTCGCAGCTACAGAGACCAAGCAAAATATTACCAAGCTTTGGAATGTTATTAGGCTCTTTAAAACCTTAAAAAAATTTAGAGATGAAAGTGTCAAAATAGACCGTTTAACTAATAGATATAACTGAACTATACCCAAGTATTTTACAATTGCCTACTTATACCAAACGGATTAATTTTCGCCAAATGTTTAATAAGTTGGTCTATTAGGTATTAATCAAGTTGATTTTTGATCAGGTAAAAGTAAAAAAGCAACCGAAGTTGCTTTTATTAGTTGAAATATAATGGAATTGTAATTCCTATTGGTATTTTGTTTGGTACTAAAAATTAAACAGGCGTTAAGACAAAATCTAAAATACCCATTGCTGCTTTTCGGCCTTGATCAATGGCTGTTACAACAAGATCTGAGCCTAGTACCATATCGCCGCCAGCAAAAATATTTTCTTTGCTGGTTTGTAGTGAAAATTGACTTTTATCTGTTGCAATAACCCGACCACGGCTATCAAGCTCAACACCTGCATCTTTCATCCATTGTGGTGGGCTTGGTAAGAAGCCAAATGCGATGACAACGGCGTCAGCTTCCATAATGAATTCAGAGCCTTCAATAGGCTCAGGTGAGCGGCGACCATTGGCATCTGCTGCACCAAGTTGAGTTTTTACAAACTTAACTCCACAAGCTTTGCCATTGGTATCAACGGCGATATCAAGTGGCTGGATATTGAAAGCAAAGTTAACACCTTCTTCTACAGCATTTTGTACTTCACGAGGTGAGCCAGGCATGTTTTCTTTATCGCGACGATAAGCACAAGTAACATCTGTAGCACCTTGACGAATTGATGTTCTTACACAATCCATAGCGGTATCACCACCGCCAAGTACAACAACTTTTTTGTTAGCAAAATTAACATAAGGCTTAGCATTTTCAGTAATGCCCATGACATTTTGAGTATTGCCAATAAGGAAGTCTAAAGCACTGTAAACACCTGCGGCAGATTCATTTTCGAAACCACCAGCCATATCCTGATACGTACCCAATGCTAAGAATACTGCGTCATATTCGTTGCTTAAATCTTCAAACTTTACATCAATACCTACATTTGTATTGAGTACAAACTCTATGCCCATTTCTTCAAATACTTGACGACGACGTGCAATAACGCTCTTTTCAAGTTTAAAAGAAGGGATACCAAAAGTAAGCAAACCGCCAATTTCAGCGTGACGGTCATAAACGACAGCTTTAACACCATTACGAGTTAGCACATCAGCACAAGCTAAGCCAGCAGGGCCAGCGCCAATAATAGCAACACGTTTTCCGGTACTTTCAACTGATGAAAGATCGGGTTTCCAACCTTGTTCCAGTGCGGTATCGGTGATGTATTTTTCAATATTACCAATAGTAACGGCACCAAATTCGTCATTTAGCGTACATGCCGATTCACATAATCTGTCTTGTGGGCAAACACGGCCACACATTTCAGGTAAGCTGTTGGTTTCATGACAAAGGTCTGCTGCTTCAAAAATGCGGCCTTCAGTCACTAACTCTAACCATTGCGGAATGTAGTTATGAACTGGACATTTCCACTCGCAATATGGGTTACCACATTCTAAACAACGGTCTGCTTGACCAGCACTTTGATCGTTACTTAATGGATTGTATATTTCAACAAAATCAATTTTACGGTCAGCAATTGGCTTTTTAGGCGGATCGATACGTTTAACATCCATAAACTGATATACATTTTTACTCATACTGTTTCTTCCTCAAATCGCGTTCTGTCGATTACTGTGCTTGAACGCGAAGTTCAGCAGATGAACGGCTTCTATGGCCTAATAAAGTTTTTACGTCGGTTGCTGTAGGCTTGATCAATTTAAACTTAGGCGCAAATTGGTCAAAATTAGCAAGAATTTCTTGTGCTCGACAGCTTTCTGTTTCTTCAAAATGCTGAGCAATAATACCGCGTAAATGTTCTTGGTGAATGACTAGGTCTTCGATGGGGAGAATTTCAATTGACTCGCCATTTAAACGTACGTCTAAATCACCTTCTTCGTCTAATACATAGGCAAAACCACCAGTCATACCTGCACCGAAGTTAACGCCAACTTTCCCTAGAATGGTAACAATACCGCCAGTCATATATTCACAAGCGTGATCACCAGCCCCTTCAATAACAGCCTGACAGCCAGAATTTCGAACAGCAAAACGTTCACCAGCACGGCCTGAGCCGTATAGCTTGCCGCCAGTTGCACCATATAAACAGGTATTACCCATTATCATGGTTTCATGGCTTAAATACTCAACGCCTTTAGGTGGTTTAATGGTTAACTTACCACCAGTCATACCTTTACCTACATAATCGTTGGCATCACCAGTGAGTGTCATTTCTAAACCGCCGGCGTTCCAAACACCAAAACTTTGACCTGCTGTTCCGAAAAGGCTTATTTTTATTGGCGAGCTTGCCATGCCCTGATCACCATGGTGACGGGCAATTTCACCCGATAGTGTTGCCCCAACTGAGCGGTCAGTATTTCTAATGTTGAAACGGAAGTTGCCACCAGAAGAGTGTGCAACCGCATCACTAGTCGCAGCAAGCATTTGTTGATTGAGTTTCCCTTCGTCAAATGGGTTGTTAGTATCAGTTTGATAAAGTGCTGTATCATCAGCTGCAATGACTGGTGCAATAATTGGCGATAAATCAAGTTTTTGCTGCTTAGCACTAATACCTTCAAGTTGAACTAATAAATCAGTGCGGCCTATTAATGCTTGTAAGCTTTCAACACCTAATTTCGCTAGAATTTCACGTACATCATGAGCGACAAATTTGAAGTAGTTCATTACTTGATCAGGTAAGCCTTTAAAGTACTGCTCTCTTAAAACATCATCTTGCGTTGCAACACCTGTTGCACAGTTGTTTAAGTGACAAATTCTTAAAAATTTACAACCTAAAGCAACCATAGGAACCGTGCCAAAACCAAAGCTTTCAGCGCCTAATATTGCGGCTTTAACAATATCTAACCCTGTTTTTAATCCGCCATCAACCTGTAGGCGTACTTTATGACGTAGGCCATTAGTTACCAAAGATTGATGTGCTTCAGCTAAGCCAAGCTCCCAAGGACAACCAGCATACTTCACCGAAGAAAGTGGACTTGCCGCTGTGCCGCCATCGTAACCTGAAATGGTAATGAAATCGGCATAAGCTTTAGCAACACCAGAAGCGATAGTGCCAACGCCTGGGCCTGAAACTAGTTTCACAGAGATTACTGCCGTAGGATTTACTTGTTTTAAATCGAAAATAAGCTGAGCTAAATCTTCAATTGAATAAATATCATGATGCGGTGGTGGAGAAATTAATGTTACACCTGGCACCGAAAAACGAAGTTTTGCGATTAGCGGAGATACTTTATCGCCAGGCAATTGACCACCTTCACCAGGTTTTGCCCCTTGTGCTACTTTAATTTGTAGTACATCAGCGTTAACCAAGTAGTGTGGTGTTACACCAAATCGACCTGAGGCAATTTGTTTGATACGAGAATTTTTAACGGTACCAAAGCGACGTTCATCTTCACCACCTTCTCCAGAGTTTGAGTACCCACCTAAACGGTTCATGGCGATAGCGAGTGCTTCATGTGCTTCTGGACTTAACGCTCCAATCGACATTGCTGCACTGTCAAAGCGTTTATAAAGTGCGGTTTCTGGCTCTACTTTATCAATAGAGATTGGCGTGGTGTCTTCTTTTAGCGCTAATAAATCACGCAACATTGCCGGTGGTCGATTATTTACTTCGCTGGCGAATTTTTTGTAGCTGTCGTAACAACCTTTTTGCACCGCTTCTTGTATGTAGTTAACAACGTCAGGATTAAACGCATGATATTCGCCACCATGTACGTATTTTAAAATACCACCATGGCTCATCTTTTTATGAGGCAAGAAGGCTGTACGCGCTAAGTTAATATTGTCTTGTTCAATATCGTTAAAATCAGCACCTTGAATACGACTTGGTAAACCAGGGAAACATAATTTCATGATATTGTCGTTCAAACCTATAACTTCAAATAGGCCTGCACAGCGATAACTAGCAATAGTTGAAATACCCATTTTAGAGAGTATTTTTAATAAACCTTTGTTAATACCGTTACGATAATTTTGTGTCGCTTCACGTGGCGATAAGTCTATTTCACCTTTTTCGACAAGTTGCTCAACAGTTTCGTAGGCTAAAAACGGATAAACAGCTGTTGCGCCTAAACCAAGTAATACAGCAAAGTGATGCGAGTCTCTCGCAGATGCTGTTTCGATGACAATGTTTGAATCACAACGTAGGTTTTCATCAACTAAACGTTTTTGCACTGCACCTACAGCCATTGCTGCTGGAATAGGTAATAAGCCTGGATGAATTTGACGGTCTGAAAGTACTAAAATTACCGTGTCTTTATAACGAACTAGGTCTTCTGCTTCATCACATAAACGCATAATCGCCGCTTCAAGCCCTTCATCAGGGTCGTAGTTAAGCGTTAAGGTATCGCTGCGATAATGCTCAGGATCAAGTTCACGTAACTGCTTCAAACCCGTATACATCAGTATTGGCGTTGCAAATAATATGCGATCAGCATGGCCCGATGTTTCGTTAAATACGTTGTGCTCGCGGCCAACACAGGTACCAAGTGACATAACATAACGTTCACGTAATGGATCAATTGGTGGATTGGTAACTTGAGCAAATTGCTGACGGAAATAATCATACAAAGAGCGAGACTTGCTTGACAGTACCGCCATTGGCGTATCGTCACCCATAGAGCCAGTGGCTTCTTGGCCATTTTCAGCAAGTGTTTTAACTATTTGCTGAATTTCTTCATAGCTGTAGTTAAACATTTTATGGAATTGTGAAATTTCTTTATCGTTGAAAAGTCGTTCACCAATAAGTGTTTCTTCAAACTCATGGAAAGGTTTTAAACGACGAATGTTTTTATTTAACCAGTCGCGATATGGGTGTCTGATTTTAAGTTCGTTATCAATAGCTGCAGAGTTAAAAATAGTACCAGTATAAGTATCTATTGCTAACATCTCCCCTGGGCCAACACGGCCTTTTTCAACTACTTCATCTTCGCCGTAATCCCATATGCCTACTTCAGAGGCGAGGGTAATGAAACCATCTCGGGTGATAACGTAGCGGGCAGGGCGTAAACCGTTTCTATCTAAGTTACAGGCAACGTGGCGACCATTAGTCATTACTACGCCGGCTGGTCCGTCCCATGGCTCCATATGCATGGAGTTAAATTCATAAAATGCTTTTAAGTCATCGTCCATTAATGGACTGTTTTGCCACGCTGGCGGCATAAGCAAGCGCATTGCGCGGTATAAATCCATGCCGCCTGCTAAAAAGAGCTCTAGCATGTTATCTAACGAAGATGAATCTGAACCACTTTCGTTAACAAATGGTGCGGCATCTTGTAAATCAGGTAATAACGGTGACTTGAATCGGTGCGTTCTGGCTCGGCTCCATTGACGGTTACCTTTAATGGTATTGATCTCACCGTTGTGAGCAAGGTAACGAAATGGCTGTGCAAGATGCCACTGAGGCGAAGTATTAGTTGAAAACCTTTGATGAAAGACACAAATAGCACTTTGCATACGAATATCAGCAAGGTCTAAATAAAAGTTAGGTAAATCTACCGGCATCATTAAGCCTTTGTAGATTGTTACTAAACAAGACAAACTGGCGATATAGAATTTTTCGTCAGTAATGCGTTTTTCTGCGCGACGACGTGCCATGTAAAGACGACGTTCAAGGTCTCGGTTACGCCAACCCGGAGGTGCGTCAACAAAAATCTGCTCAATAACGGGCAGATTGCTCGCGGCAACTTCACCTAAAACAGAAATGTCTGTTGGTACGGTGCGCCAGCCAATAATTGTTAATGTTTCTTGTGAAAGCTCTTCTTCAAGAATTTTTTTAGTATTTGCTGCTTCAATGGGATCTTGGTTAAGAAAAATCATGCCAACAGCATATTTTCGACCTAGCTTCCAATTATTTTCTTCTGCGACAGCACGAAAAAAACTATCGGGTTTTTGCAATAATAAACCACAACCATCACCGGTTTTGCCATCGGCAGCAATACCACCTCGATGTTGCATACGATCAAGTGCCGCAATTGCGGTTTTAATCAGCTTATGACTTGTTTCACCTTGCTGATGGGCTATTAAACCAAAGCCACAATTATCTTTTTGTACATTATGATCGTAAAGCTGCATCTCTTATCTCCTAATAAATAACCGTTCTGGAAACAGGAAAATGTTGAAAAAGAATAAAGTTATACAATAAATGCATAAATATCCTGTTTATCACCCAGCGGAACCCATTACATTAAACGCAAAGTTCATAAAGGTCAATAAAAATAGAGCTTTTGCTCGTAATATATTTACATAAAATTAAATGTGCATAACCTACTGTTTTTAATGGTTTATATATTATTGTTGACCACTTGGGTAGTAAATTGACTCTCAATGGCTAGATAAGAATTATTAACATTTAGCTAAGTATCTGGACGAGTGAATTATATTTGTAATTTTATTACATTTTTATGTTTATCTATGCTCTATGCAGATTTTATTCATTATTTATTCGTTTACTATGCAATTTGTATAGACAAGTGTGGCTGTGATAGGAAAGCACTATGCTGAAAATCATGGTCAAAAATGCCGAAATAAAAAATAATTATCGCAAAGGAAATTGGTAAAGAAATAGAGAAAGGGAGACGAAATAGATAATTAAAGTGCGGATTTAGGCTAATTATTTTATCGTAGACTGAAAAAGAGAAAGCTCCGAACACTTACGTCTTCAGAGCTTTAGATATTTATGCTTTCTAACTTTAAATACTATGCTTTCATCTTTTAAGCACTTATTGAGTTAAGGCTGGTATCCGTTTGGAAGGCCTTTTGTCGTAATGCTTACGGCATCGTGTGCATGTAAAGACTCAAGGTGGTTTATGCGCAACCAGAAGTCATCATAAGCTACTGCTAAGTTCATGGTATGTTGTAGTCTACGTGCTGCATCTTCACAGAACATTAAATTTTGACCATTTAAACGGGCAAACTCTTGCTCGTCTTCACGTTTAACCGCTGCTTGAACAGGTGTTTTTAACGCATCTTCAATAGTATTAACGATGTCAGTAATTGGAAATTGATCAGCACTAGCATTCAACTTAACCTTTACTTCGGCAACAGAGCGTTGGCTATGAGGCGTTGCTACAACGCCTTCTGTTGTGCCTAACCATTCATGAATTGCTTCAAGGTTACCAGCTTGTTCTTCGATAAACTTTTCTCTGAATGATTTTTGAATAAGCTGACGAGCAAGTGCTGCAGAGCATGGGCAAGTTGACGAATAACGAACATCGACAGAAAGCTCAACAGTTAATGCGCCTTTGTTAATTCGACCTGTTAGCGTAACTGGGTAGGCTTTCCAACCTTCCTTGCCGCTAATTAATGACTTGCGTCTTAGGTGATAATCAAACCGAAATTGCACTTTTGCATTGTCACTTAAGTCTTCATGACTGGTGATAAAGTTATCAAGTAGCGTAACGAGTGAAGGGTAATCTAATACTCCGCTGCCAGAAAGCTCATCAAGCAATAAATACAAGCGAGACATGTGGATGCCTTTCGCTGTAGGGTCGTTTAAATTAACAAAAGCGTCAACGTGCGCTGAAACTAATCGTTCAGCTTCATCTTTTGAAGCAACCATTACAGGTATTTCGATATTACTCATACCCACCCAATCAAGCGTACCCTCAGTTTGTGCTGTGGTATGGTTGGCAATATCAGGCATTGTTGTTGGCATTACTACTCCAAAAATTTGTTCATTTAACGACAGTGACACTTTATATGGCCACAGTTTACTACTTTTCAAGGTCGCATATTCTATCTCAATTTTAATAAGAACTATTACTCTTATTTTAAATTTATTAACAACCAGCCGCTATTTATTGTCTTTTAGCGATAAAATTACGCGTGAAATACGATTTTACCAAGTAAGTTGAAATGAACTTGTTTAACTTTTAGTCCAAAATAACTGTCTTTTTTTTTAGTTGGCTTGTTACAATTGCTACAAAGTGAATATTTGCAGCTAAAGGTAATTAGAATGGAAGCAGCACGAACATTAGATTTAACCCTACTTGATGGCTATTTGGATAACTTAGGTTTAGATGTTTTAGGTAAAATGCTGGCACTGTATGAGCAACAATCGGCGCTATATATACAAGCTATTGAGGAGGCGGCTACTGAAGGTTCTCAATCTCAGTGGCAAGAGTGTTGCCATAAAATGAAAGGCGCTGCTGCTAGTTCTGGCTTAAAGCTAATTTACCAGCGTTTAGCTGGCATTGAAAAATCTACTGAGAATGTAGAATGGAAAAAAGCTCAAATAATTGAGCTTAAGGCTATGAATGTTTTAGGTATTGCTTGCTTTAGAAGTTGGCTCAATTTACCAAAAAAATAACCTGCTTATTCAATTGATTGACGTTCTTAGTATAAGAACGTCAATCAAAAATTGAGCCAATACTGTTGATAAGAACAACCTTAGGCCTATCAACAAGTTGGTTATTACTTAATATTATTCGACAGAGCCAACAAAACGATAACCTTCACCGTGAATGGTGTTAATCAACTCGGGGGAGTTTTCATCGGTTTCAAAATGTTTACGTAGGCGACGTATAGTAACATCGACAGTGCGGTCATTTGAGCGTAAATCTCGACCTGTCATTTCTTTAATAAGCTGTTGGCGTGTGACTATTTTACCGGTATTTTCAATCAGTAAACGTAATGCTCTATATTCACCACGTGGAATAGCTGTTTCTTCACCTAATGGTGAGGTTAACTTTCTAGAATTACCATCAACTGCCCATTGATTAAATTTGATAACCGCACTATCAGGCTCAGCTTTAATTTGGCTAATGCGATTTAATATATTTCGTGCTCTGATGGTAAGTTCACGAGGGTTGAAAGGTTTGGTTAGATAATCATCGGCACCAATTTCAAGACCAAGTACTTTATCAATATCGCTGTCGCGACCGGTTAAAAAAATCAATCCAAGATCACTGTTCTTCTTAAGTTCTCTTGCCAGAATTAAACCATTTTTTCCTGGAAGGTTTATATCCATAACAACCAAGTTAATGTGATGAAGTTTCAGTGCCTGATCCATAGACTCGCCATCAATAGCTTCGGATACTTGATAACCTTCGGCTTCAAATAAGCTGCGTAAGCTAAATCTTGTAACGTCTTCATCTTCTACTATAAGAATATGAGAATTTTGCATGGTAACTTCATCCAGTTTCTTTGGCTGCCTCATTTAGAGGGGGGGATTTTGCCAACATGTTATATAACCTATTCGCAAAACTCAATAATCAAAATGTGTCAAGGTTGTAATTTATATTAACAATGTATATTTATTGATTAACATCATATTTCGTCTTTTACAGGAAAACTAATTTCAAAGTGAACACCTTGCGTTATTTTGTTTTCTAGCATAATACTACCGCCCAGTGCTTGAGTGACTAAATTGTAGACAAGGTGCAAACCCAAACCACTGCCACCTTCGCCGCGTTTAGTTGTGATAAAAGGGTCAAATATTTTATTTCTAATTGATTCATCTATCCCTTTGCCGTTGTCGCGGTAACTAATATTGAGCTGATTACTTATTTTTATCACCACGATTTGTATTTCGCCTTCTTCAGAGCCGTCAAAGCCATGAATGATAGAGTTCATGATCAAATTGATCAGTATCTGACTTATTGGTCCAGCTTTAGTGTAAACAACTAGGTCATCTGGACAGGTGATTTCAATCTGATATGGAAGTGATTTTAGTTTTGGAGCAAGTGTTAGTAAAACACCCTTAAATAACTCACTAACAATAACTTTTCGTTCTTCTTCACTTGATTGGTCAACGGCTACTTTTTTAAAGCTCGAAATTAAACTTGCTGCACGCTCAAGGTTTCGATAAATAATTGAAACATTTTCTTCGCCGTCATCTAAAAACTTTTTCAGTTGACTCGACTTAAGCGTTTTATTGGTAAATGCCGCTTTGATTTCCAATAACCTATCTTCAAGTAGCGTTGATGCTGTAACGCCTAAACCTATTGGTGTATTTACCTCATGGGCTACACCCGCAACCATGTCGCCAAGCGAGGCCATTTTCTCACTCTCAACGAGTTGTCCTTGGAATTGATGTAGTTTTTCTAATGTGGAAAGCAGCTCTTGGTTTGACTCTTTTAATGCATCCGTTCGATTATTTACCTTTTGCTCAAGTGCATCATTCTTGTCAGTTATTTTGTTTGTCTCTTCCTGCAATCGAGCTATATGCTTTTGTGTTCGATTGAGGAGAATATTGATATTTTGAGCCAAAGCATCAATTTCGGTAATTGATGATGGCTCGCAGGTTTGGGTAAAGTCTTTTTTCTGAGCAATATACTGTATGGTTTCAATGATTGGATAAATTGCTGTCGCTAGCTTACGATTTAGTCTCACAGCAATAAAAGTTGCAAAGAAGGTAACGAATAGTGAAATGAAAAGAATAATAGTAATATATTTTCTTATATGAGTATTTAATGCTTCTAAGCCCGCTTGCAAATATATGTAGCCGATAATATCGCCTTGGTCTTTGATGGGCATAATTAACTCAATATGATTAAGTGTAATTTGCGGGGTACTCAGTGTTTCTATTTCAGCAATTTTATCGGGAATTGGCGGGTGGTTAGTACTGCGATTGAAGCTGGTGAAAAAAACAATATTGTCATTTTCAGGGACTTTTCGATAAATGTGAATATAGTTCACTCCCGACAACGCGATGGTACGCGACAGCTTTATTTGCAGAGTGTCGTAATCAATGTTTTTAATATCTT
>PJEL010001611.1_pt1 | contig 22351 bp, 16 predicted proteins | sample 1853271 | NCBI WGS metagenome assembly PJEL01 (sample SAMN08108733, study PRJNA415343) | Invertebrate metagenome, whole genome shotgun sequencing project. | host: Globobulimina | place: Sweden: Gullmar Fjord | collected 2015-08
AGCTGAGTCTGCAGATGTGTGATGACACATTTGACCCTGTCATGACAGTGACCATGGTCAACCAAAAATCTTTCATACTGTTACTACAGAAATGCACAGTGATGATTAGCAGAAACCATTACACATGATCTAGGATGGGTCAAACCTAATCCTGTATATTAGATCTCGAATCTATCCGAGTCGAGGAGTTCAATTACTACATAAGTCTTTGGAGTCTATCCTTAGAGTCTATTACATCTAGCCTACTACTAGTGCCATTACATCTGAGTGTAACACCTTAACTGGAACTACACGAGAACCTGAGATACTCTACTACACAGTATCTTCACAGCAATTATATAAAGTAACACATACATCAACCAATAACTCACAAAACAAACAAATAAACTACCAATATGGAAGAAATTACGTTCGGTTCCGATACAACGAATCCTCTGTCTGGATTCGTCTGTGGAAAAGTTGAACCGGGTTCAACAGGGATCATTGTCATCCAAGAGTGGTGGGGAGTCACGCCAATTATCAAATCTCATGCAGAAAGACTTGCCGAGAATGGATATAGATGTCTCATACCAGATTTATATCATGGGAAATCGACGGTGGATAAGGAAGAAGCGAGTCACCTTATGAATGAGTTAGAGTGGGAGGGAGCAGTGAAAGAGTGTTGTCAGGCAGTTGAATACCTGAGGGGTCAGGGCTGCGCCAAGGTTTTTGCTATAGGATTTTGTATGGGTGGTGCCCTTGCCTTGGCTGCAGGTCAACACTGTAGCCTTGATGGGACAGTGTCCTTTTACGGGATACCGCCAAAAGAGCTCGCACAGCCTGAAAATGTAAAGATTCCAGTCCAGGCTCATGTTGGGGAGTTGGATAATCATGTGGGGTTCTCTGATGTGCCCACAGTTGATGCTTGGATATCCGATTTCAAAAGAGCTGGCGGTTCTGGGGTAATGTATACATACGAAGGGTGCGGACATGGGTTTTTGAATACAGGAGAATTGGCAGTTAAATTGCGGACGCAGATGGGCCATCCTGAACCAACAAAAGCTGCACAGGAACTCGCATGGGAGAGGGTATTGGAGTTTATCAGTTCAAGGTAGTCAACTTATATAATATCATCATTAGTTCAGTACAATTGGTGCCTGCCAAGGCCCTCCAATACACCGTCTGCTAATGTTGCATCTGCAACAACAATGCGGCCATCCTGTGGCTGACGCACGACCCATTCCACCAACGCTTGCTGTGCATTTCCTACAACAATAGCTGGATTTGATCCTTCAAGCATTAAAATATCATTTCCGCTATCTCCTGCTGCGACACAACGATCTATAGAGACGCCATATAAAGTTCTCATGTGCTCTAACGCTGCATGCTTGCCTGCATTGCCACTGACACAGTCGAGATATCTCCAGTCCATGGTGCCGCTACAAATGAGCTTGTAATGGATCCCTCGACTGTCAAGTTTTTCTCTCATCAAATGCTGTACGAGATCGACCGAATCAACATGAACATTCAGTGCAATCCTGTGAGGATGTTCACTGCCATCATCAAGCCACTTGACATGTTCCTCAGACAGCTCACTGATGACTTCAGATGCAGACTGATACACAGCTTCAAGATCCCATCCATCATCCAGGGAACGAGACCAGTCCAAATCTTCATGCCAGCCTTCTCCAGATGCTGTTCCACGGTGCCCTCGTTCACGGTCAAGAAGAAAGATCTTGGTGCCTACAGCTGTAATGATAGCATCTGGAACAGGTAAAACACCTTGCAAGTGTTGCAACAAACCGATAACTTGTCCCAATGATCTTCCAGTATTGTACACCAGGAATGATCCGGTTAGAGCTGCTCTGTCTTCCCAATATCTCCCAAACCTCTCTGTAGATACAACTGTATCAGGCTCGTGCCCAACTAGAGTTCCATCAATATCACTCACGAGCATCATTGGTGGCTCACAACTCTGATTAAATGGCCGTATGACTCCTGATTGTAGTTTATATCCCCCTGGGAAACTACATGTGTATGCACCGCCATGTCCAGGATGATCCTCCTTTTTAGTCTCTTGATCAAAGGGGACAAATTCAAGCTCCACAGGCATGTTGCCTATAGGAGGAGTCAATAAATCACAACAATCAACGATGCAAAATTTCCAAGATGTTTTCTTTGCGTGTACATCAGTGACCCCAACAGACTTTCCTGTACAGCGTGCCGCTGTCTGGAAAAGGTCATATTCTGCCCAAGCACTCATGGGATTGCCATCATCTCCAATCCACCGCGCTTTTATCTTTGGAGATTCCCACCCGGTTGCATAAAATAATCGTATCGCGGGTGGCTGTGGGACATGGAGTGTATTTACTGATGGTGTACTATTGACAGGGCGAGATACAATCCGTGTGTCCATACCAGGGTGGACCTTGGTTTGTCCATCGACTATGTAGTGATACGAATACTTTCCAGGTGGCAGGCAGCAGTGTAGTTCATGCTTTCCTCCTCGTGTCGTGAATTTTTTCTCCACTCGCTTGAGATCGAGAGGAGTCTCCCATGAATTCCATTCTCCCACAACAGAGACAGAATCCCCACCAAGCAGAGGAGTGGGCCATGTAAAATGCGCGGATGCGTGAACTAGTCGAAGGTTGTTGTAGGAACCACTGGATTCATTCACAACTGGCTCAGAGGGAGACGTCATATACCTTCCATCTACTACATACTTGAAATGAATCCTGCCTGGTGGCAAATGTAAGACACACGACCAATCACTTTTTGCCGATGCCCTCGTCAGTGGATACTCCTTCTCCCACCCATCAAAACTTCCTTTTAAACTAACAGTTGTGCATGGAATATGCCGTGGCCACCGAAACATTGTCAAAATGGTATTGTTCCTTGCTGGCAGGGACTGTTCCCCTTGTTGGACAGAAATTGCATCATAATCGTCTCCACCAACACGCAAGGTGTCCTGACCAGTACCGTTTTGCATCTTTTCAGACGATTCCGGTTCGTTGAATTCATAGAGAATGCCACTATGTGCAGGTATCAATCGCCGTTGCTGCCTTTCGAAAACCCGTGGCCTTCCACCCTTGTCTCCTCTGCAAATAAACGCATTTTTCTGCACGAGAACGCTCATCGCTACCCTATACATGTCTTTATATGTTAAATATTCTCTCTATTAGATGCATACGCAACGGTTGATACGCATACACCCAAGCGCAACTCAAGGGTTTCCTGATTGACCAGTTGGCTGACTGCGTGTGTATCCACTGGTGACAGTCTTCCGGACACCTTGTGACAATGTAGTGTAAACTATAGCAGTTTGAAATAGTATTTAATGATCGTAACACGATAGATATGTCCATCATGGAGTGTAGAAGCGAAAGAGATCTCTATTCTAGAATCTGGCAGTGAAACAAAATGAAATTTTAATGTTCTCTCATATTAAAAAAAGCTATCTAGATCGAGACCCTTCAAAGCATTTGAATATTACGAGGATTCGACCCCTCTCTGCCAGTTCAAATGATGTATATCTATATAATAACCCATGAATGTGATGAGAAAATGACTGTTTGTGGGATAAGGAATGATTGATTGACCTTGTGTCAATAATCTTGAAATAGCGATTGAGTAAGAGCAAAGGCATGAACACGTGCCTGCAGGGGCTCCCAAAGGGAGCAGAAACATAAATGAAGCTCTTGAATGTACTCCAGAAGCTATGTCCCTTCATGGAGAGGCTGCAGATGCGGCGGATCAATTCATGACCTGGTGCAAGGAGATGCACAACATAGATGACAGCACATTGTCTGAGGATAGCACCTTGAAAATCGCAGTCATCGAAAGTATCGACGAGGTTTTGGTAGGGCTCGGCTTTTTCACATTTAGACAGATAACGACTGAGATGAACTCTGCATTTGTGAAAGCCTTGTTACAATTGGATGATGACGTTGAGATGGGGGAAAGCCTGCTAGCTGATCTTCGCTATGAACTGCAAGATGATGAAGCTTCAGATGATGTTCTGGGATCAGACGATGACGTTTCTCCCTCTGTATATGAAGTTGTTGAATGTGTTGATCAAGACGATGGAATTGAACCGTCTCCACCACTCGGCACTGACAACGGTCAGGAAGATGATCATGCCAAAGGTATTGAGGAATCAATCCTGGCGCCAACAGAGAAATGGATGCGGACAGAAGAATCTGGTAATCAAGTAAATGCTGCAAATTTTACCAATTTCACGACTTGGAGGCGCTTATTAGGGTCGGAAAATCCCCTCAAAGAGAGGAAGAGTGGAGATGAAAACATTGCAACAGATGCCCATGGCGACGGTATTGTGCCTGATTCTCAAGAAGAGCAGCCTCAGGAAGATGATTTCGAAATTCCCTGCACTCAAATGGTTGACGATGTAGAAGAACGTGGCCAAGGATGGGCGAGCATTCCTGTTGAGGATGGGAGGAAGGTGGATGATAGGGTGCATGCCTTTGAGGAGACGGGTATTCTTAGTGGTCTTCATGCGACTGCAGATTGTGATGGATTCACACATTCGAGTAAATATCCTGATAAAGAGGTCAAAACTACGCGTGATAAAGATGGAAATGAACGCCGACGGTCAAAGCGATTACTTGCAACACAAGAATGTAAACAAGAAGGCAGTGCCATGGCTACCAGGAAAAAGACAAGAGGCACCGAAGAACATGGCAAGACACCAAGGAGGCAATCTTCTAGGAGAGCTTCAGAAATGGGCCGATCACAATCGTCAACCCCCAAAAAGTCTCGTCCTCCCACTAGATCTGCAAATGATGCTGTCCTAGAGAAACATGTGCCATCCACAAGGAAGAAGAAGAAACAGTGTATTGATTCACAGAAGAGTCAAGATAATACAGATTTGAGTCTCCCTGAAAAGTTCAAAATTCCTCCAGATCAAGCTGGTTGCTCCAAGTGTCGATTTACAGGTTGCCGGCGATGCCGGGGGTATACTCTTGATGAGTACAGAGAATACATGAAGCAATGTGGGGCAAAGACATCATCACCGAAGAAATCCCAGTCAAGTCTAGCAAAAAAGCCTGCTAAAATAAAGACTGAACCTTTCAAAAAGCCTGAACCTAAAAAGAAGGTTTTAAATATTTTGGGTGGAATACATTTCTTGGTAAGTGTTCGTCACTCTGAATCCAAGGACACTCTGACCCAAATGATAAAGGACATGGGTGGTGATATTATTGAGAGGCTACCAACATTAAAACAAATGCAAACACATATCAAGAAGCAATCAGAGCCGGGTCAAAATCATCAAGAAATAGAGAAAGTGTTAGTTGCGACAAATCCCACATCTAGAACGCTAAAGTGCATATTTGCCAGAGTCATGGGGATACCTATAGTCTCAGAAGAATCGGTGTATGATTGTCAGGAGAAGGGTAGATTGGGGGGATTCCGGAAAAGAAATCCACATGTGTATGTTGAAAAAAATGCCCAACCTGTTGGTAGGATATTTGAAGACCTTGATATTCTCCTCCTGACAGAACCAGACAGTATCTTCACCAAGGATTTGTCCGTCCTCATCCAATCATTGGGAGGAAATTTGTTGAAATCTTTAGATTCCGAGTTTGGGAAATGTGATCTTGTACTGTATAGCGATACAGACACCTCTAGTGAAATGAAGGCAGAAATTGGCAACGTGGAAAGAATGGCAAGGAGGTTTCGAATTCCATCACATCCCTTGTCTTGGCTCACGCAAGGTATCGTAGATGGTATATTCAAGCCAGAAATTCCAAATAAAAGATCTACTAGTACTCCAGTGGAAATTCAAGCCACCTTGGGGACAACATTTGAAGAGACCATTCCAGCTCAACGCCCACCCTTGCATTCGTCAGGAACCAGAGATGAGTTTGATGCAAGTGAAGCACAGGATTCCGATCGCAACAGGCAAAACAAATCAAAAGAACATAACCATGACAATCGGGTTCGCAACTTGTACTCAACGTTGTCTTCTTTCAACGACATTATCTGTCCATGGAAACTTGAGGGTCAACTGCATGATCCACCACATGGACTCAGGAAGAGTCCAATCCGGATGTATTTTGAAAAGGCTGTATCTATAGACGAAACCATTAGTATAGGAGATTTCGTCCAGTTACTGCCCGATCCAGGTGAGCAATACCCAAAAGTTGCCAAAGTATTAGGCCTCTGGAGACAACTTGGTAGGTCTGGGCAGAACAGGCTTTTTGGCAAGTTCCAGAGGTATTATCGTTTCAATGAAACCTCTATACGGCAAATGCAAATAACAAAGGATGAAAACACCAACACGGTGTTTAAGACTGACCATATTGACGATAATGTTCCATTATCAACAGTGATATCTTCATGTCGTGTTGAGATGCTTCAGTATCAAGTAGAGGATACCCAGTCCCAGCACCACACGCAAAGGGATTCTCAGGATCACGAAACACTCTACTGTACTGCTAGGTATGACTATGAGACTGGAGCACTACTTGCACTGCATGATGGTTAATACTTGGATGCAGAGAGAAGCATGCATCTGCAGATCAGAGCAAAAGATAAGGCTTTGTCGATGCCACCGACATTTGGCCTTCAACCATCCGATGCAGGTCCGATATCATATTTTAATAGTATTAATTGAATTTACACTCTCGAGAACTGCTAGGATCGACGTATAAATATGACGTGTGCAATTAGATCAAGTGTTTCGCTCAGACCTTTTAGGTACGCCATACCCGATACATTTCGATTTTACGAAAACTCAGGAATTTATAACCACATTTATTGTTACGACGCAGATCCACTGTGACTAAAAGAGTTCAGTGCAGAAGATCTGTTGCAGTTGCCGCTATCGACAGGGTACGCCCAGTTCATGCTTGACCCCAATTTCATACTTGCATATTCCTTGGCGACAATTATTCTCATGATCTCTCTATATATGACTATACAGCCTGATTCCGATACCAAGTTCGATGGATATACTCCCAAAGTTGCATTCTTCTTCCCAGGTCAAGGTGCCCAGACTGTTGGTATGGCCAAGGATGTTGCCAATGAAGTTCCAAAAGCCAAGGAGCTTTTCGATCAGGCTTCCGAAATTCTTGGATATGACTTGCTTCAGGTGTGTGCTGAAGGCCCAAAAGAAAAGCTGGATTCTACTGCAGTCAGTCAACCGGCTATTTATGTGTCTAGTCTTGCAGCCATTGAAAAACTCAGGGCAGAGCAGGGGGATGAGGCAGTGAACAAGGCAAATGTCGCCGCTGGACTTTCTCTCGGTGAGTACACCGCATTGACATATGCTGGTGCTATGTCATTTGAAGATGGTCTCAAGTTGGTTGAGATCCGTGGACAGAGCATGCAGGCTGCTGCTGATGCAACACCATCCGGAATGGTCTCTGTGATCGGCCTTTCGTCCGACAAAGTCGCTGAGCTTTGCGAGGCTGCCACCGCTGAAGTTGGTGCTGACAAAGGTGTTCGAATTGCAAACTTCTTGTGCAATGGAAACTATGCAGTCAGTGGAGGCATTGAAGGGTGTGAGGCTGTCCAAAGGCTTGCAAAAGATTTCAAGGCCAGGATGACTGTTCCTCTGGCTGTGGCCGGAGCTTTCCATACAAGTTACATGGAACCTGCTGCAGAAAAGCTTCAAGCGGCCCTAGATGCCACAACAATTGTGGAGCCAAGAATTCCAGTTGTCTCCAATGTTGATGCCCTGCCTCACACTGACCCAGAGACAATTAAAAAGATCCTAGCTCTCCAGCTCACATCCCCAGTACAGTGGGAGACATCACTGAAAACTCTTCTTGACAAGGGTCTCGAGGAGTCGTTTGAAATTGGACCAAACAAGGTCATTGCTGGCATTATGAAGAGAATTGACAAAAAACATGGTGTGACCAACATCATGGTATGATTAAAAATTTGCCTGTATTATGAGAAAAAAATTACGCTGTAAAAAATAAACGTATATACCATCAAGAGATAGGTGATGTAGGACCCGTGACATCAGGCACATTTACCAAGTTGGCATCCTGTGAATACCCTACATTCATCAACAACTGTGCCAACCAGCGCCTGGTTGTTTGATCATCTTTCAAGCAAGCTGTGACCTGTAAGTTCCTCAGAGGCTCGGGTAAGCACTGTCGCAGTGCCTCTCTTGCTCTAGAATTATCTGAGAGTCTAAGATAGCACCTCACAATATGCTTTAAGAGCCTTACACTTGATTGCTCTGCCAAGCCAGAGACCATGGATGACAATACCGCACTAACAGCAAAAAATCGCTCTGCCGTCGCACAAATATACGACAACCCAGCGTTATCTAATAATATCTTTTGAACAATAAACGTTGCAACAGTTTTCGACAGCTCACTACCAGTCTCCATTGTCCTCAAACACAGAGGAATGATTTCTGTCGACAACAGAAAGCTAATCACTTCAGGATCATCCACCTTGACCAAGGCGCCAATCACTCCCAGGCTTGTGAGTCTCAGATATTCAAATGGCCTTGTCTTACTAACAGTGTTTAAAAATGGGTACAAGAAGAGCGGAATATGCGCCTTAAGAAAGAGAGTGCGTGTCTCAGGATGAGATGCCACACATTGCAACAACGCCAAGGCATTGCAAACTCTATTCGATGCATGTGCTGTCAGTGAAGGAGGCTGCAACATTGGATATATAGACACAATTTCTTGCAGCAAGGCTGACATTGTGCCAAAGCTATGCCATAAACAAGGAGCTAGTTCAGGAAAAGATTCCCTTTCTTTGCTAAGCTTTAGCAGAGCTGCCTCCTTCATGGAGGGATTGGTTAGATCTAGCACTAACTGCTCCTACAATAATTATAATATATTTTCCATGAGAAAATACAGCGTGGGTTGGCATCAATAGACCGGTGAGAACAAGAGATGGGGTCCGAGAATCTCTCGTTCGCCTCCTCAAAGTAAGGGAAACAAACACATACCATCATATCTAAGGAATATGATTTATTTTTAAATTATTATAAAAGTCTTCGTTCTTGTGATATGCAAAAAACACATCAGACTCTAGAGTCTTGACAATTTCAAAAAAAAATGTTACTTGGCAAGTCAGCAATTTGACAAATATGGGCATCCAGAGGAAGCAGGATCAGGCCAACTGTGGTTTCTCTTGGTTTTGTTTTCTTTCAAGGAGAGTTATAGATTGTTCAACTTGGGGTTGTCTCCCGGTGCAGCCCCTACTGCACATGCAATGGCATTCTGAATCTTTCTGTCAAGAAGTAGCTCGGATGTGACTGTCAACCTATCCTCAACAACATCCTGATGATACGCAGATCCTCCATGATATGAGAAATCCAACCCTACAGATTCGACATCTGGAGGAATACGGAATAGACCAATACTTCTCAAGAGAAAGAAGAATGGGACCATGATACCCATCACCCAGGCCCAGATGGCCAAAATGATGACCAGTTGACATCCAAGAAGATTTCCATTCCCTCCCATGATGAATCCATAGTTATCTCCAGCTTGTACGAGAGGTTTAGTGGCAAATGCACCTGTTGCAATCAATCCCCACATACCAGCACCAGCATGAACAGCAATGGCATCCAAAGGATCATCAACCTTCAACACATTCAAGACGAAATTTGAGCAACCAACATAGACGAATGCTCCTATGATACCAATAGGTATTGATGCCCATATTTCGATGTACCCGCATGGCCCAGTCACAGACACGAGTCCAGCAAGGGCGCCATTTCCGACCATGATGAGGTCAACAACAGTCCTACCAGTAGCCAGCTTGGTGATTCCCATGGTGATGACAAGGGTTGCCAAAGCTCCAGTGGCGGCACCAAGTGTTGTGTTGATGGCAACACGAGAAGCAAGTATGGAATATCCGGCAAGGGCACGTGTCGAGCCCGTATTAAAACCAAACCATCCAAACCAAAGGAAGAAAATACCAAGGAGAGTAAGGGATGCATTGTGCCCTGGCATATCAACTGGTATTCCATATTCATTGAACCGTCCAATACGTGGCCCAAGAATCCATGCGGCAGCGAGTGAGGCAACTCCACCAACCATATGCACGGGGCCATCACCAGAAAAGTCACAGACTCCAACACCAAAAAGACGTGTGTCATTATTAAAGTGTGAAGCCCATCCAGACAGAGACCACACCCAGTGTGCTACGACTGGATATACAAAGCATACAAGAATGAATTCATACGAAAGATATGCCCATATCCTGCACCGCTCTGCAACGGCACCAGATACAATGGTGGCACATGTGGCAGCAAATGTGAACTGAAAGAACCAGGATGCATAATCACTCGTTGCATCTGCATTGATCAGGAAAAAGTACCTATTTCCAATGAACTGCTGAGTTGTCGTGTATCCTCCCTCTGGTGGACCATCAGGTGGATCCCCATATGCAAAGGCATACCCTGTTGCATACCAGCATAAGGATCCAAGACAGGCATCCAGAATGTTCAACAAGATGATGTTTTTGGCATTCTTTGCCCGAACAGATCCAGCACAAAGCATGGCAAAGCCAGCTTGCATCAGGAACACCATGTACCCGGATTTTAAAAGCCACTGATTGTTCGAATCAATGGTGTCCATGATGGCTGCTGTAGTGTATGCTTCTCCATACGTCTCGTTGAAGTAGTCGGAGACGATGTCTCCCAATGCCCCCATCTCGGTCAAATATATCTAAATACAATATCGATATTACTATACACCTTAATAATCCTCACCCAGAGTTTCCCGGAAAGGAACTGCAACTTGCCCTTGCCCTATACGGCACGCACGACAGAAACCAACCTTAGTGCTGAAGTTTGGGCCTGGTAGGAACTATGATGGGCAGGTGAGGAGTCAAATACAGTATGCTATCTATTTATTATACAATTGATTGTCATAATTGAGGAGATTCATTGTATTTAATGCCCAAATGACAGCTCACGGCGTTGACAATCTCAGATCTCATCTCACACGTCCTGCTCATATCATGGAAAGTTCCATCATTTGGTTGTGGATGAAATAAATTCCCTTGTTCTCTCTGACGAATCGCCATGAATGCCAATATTCTATATATTCTATAGGTATGATTGATATTCGGCATATTGTTTCCAGACGTATTTGAGAAAAAGTTGTCATTCCGGGTATTTTTCTTTCTGGAGCAATTACCTCCTACCATGACCACGAGGAGTCATCCTACCTTGACACGAAACAACATGTGGTGTTCAAGTTCCTTGTCATCTCTGACAGGAAACAAGACATAAATATACACTAGTGCATGGTACTTTTCATTCCCTCGAAAGATTCTCACGTGGACATCCCCATGTAGCAATAATGATAGGAAATCACCCAGGTCTGAGTCTTAACAAGCATTTCATCCTGAGAATTGCAGGACCATCCACACTGGTAGGCTGTAGATAGATACAATATGTATGTACTGAAAGAAGGATGTATGAAGACATTCATATGATATGAATGAATGGATTTCATCCAATGTTGGATCATTAATTAATGATGATATCATGATGATATCATCTGTTGGCACCATGCAAGACCAACCAAGTGGCTCGAACAAAGCAAACGACATGATACCTACGTTACAGAAAGAAATGTTAATTAGATAGTTGTATCCAAACGATATCATTTTGGATACTCTTTGTTGGGTGTGGATGAGAGAATAGCAACCAGGTCGTTCGTGATCACCTCGAATGAATCTCTTCAAGGAACACTAGCGTACTTTTGACACATGAGATATCCTCAAATTTAGCATATACCAGATACTATATAGCATTTATACAATCATGAGGGATAGAACAAAGGAATTCCAGCAATTGGTAACGGTAAAACAGCGGCAACAAGTGCCTTCCAGCAACGGCCAAAGTCAGCACGAGAGGCCTTCGCACGAGGATCCCACAAGCACTGCATATAGTAGATCAAATGGTTCTTCTACGATAAGTGGGAGTACGACGCCCCATCAGCAGAGTGAATTCGCAAAGAGGGCCTCTAGTATTGGTCTTGGGATACATAGCACTTCCCAAAAGTTGCAAAAACTTACACAGCTTGCAAAACGGACATCCATGTTTGATGATCCTGCGCAAGAGATTAATGAACTTGCCACCATGGTGAAACAAGATATACATGCGTTGAATCAGGGGATTACGGATCTGCAGACATTCCTTGGTGGTTCAGGAAATAAACAGAGTGCAGATCATTCCAACAATGTGGTAGAGACACTGCGCAATAGATTAAAAGACACGACGAAAGAATTCAAGGATGTCTTAACTCTTAGAACGGATAACCTAAAGGTTCATGAGGAAAGGAAATCGCTCTTTGTGTCTTCCAAGAGTCAAACACAGATGTTTCCACAACCAGGTGCAAGCTTCCTTCCTCAGAGCACTCGGCATTCGCATGGTGATCAACAGCAGCAACAGCAACAATCTCAGATGTTGCATACTCAACAGGATACGTATTTGACAAGTCGGCAAGATGCACTACAAGATGTTGAATCAACTATTGTTGAGCTGGGGAATATCTTCCAGCAGCTCTCGCACATGGTGCATGAGCAAGGGGAAATGGCTGTTAGGATTGATGAGAATATAGATGAGACATTTACACAGGTGGAAGCTGGCCAGGCTCAATTATTGAAGTATTTGAATACCATATCTGGCAATAGATGGTTAATGCTCAAAGTGTTTGGTTTGATCGTGGCGTGTTTAATGTTCTTCCTGCTATTCATAGCGTAAATGTAAAACTTTATAGATAGAAGATAATGAATTTGAAAGCGCAATAGACTCATAAAGGGAGGGTTGGTATACAACATGCAGACAAGAGGTTTAATGTCGACATGTCGACAGCGAACGACACCTTTTGGGCTATATTCCCCCGTTAGAAGCACGCAATGTAATAAAAAATTGTTAGTATCTCGAAATCATGCCAATGATATAGGATTTAATGCCCGAATTGACAGATATACACATAGAATAGCTTCAGGACGAGATAACAGTGAAGGGGAGTCTCAGGATGACAAGGATCCGAATTCCATGGAGCCAGAGCTCAAGCTGTTGATAGATTTGATTGTAGAGTATCCAGCGACGAGGGGTACAATCGCTGCCGTGCTAGGCTACGTGGTACATATCAATCCTTTCTCTACCTTGCACTGGGATCAACATGATGTTACACTAGGACTCCTATTTGCATTGCCCATATTCTTCTGGGATGCATTGATAATGATCCCAAATTGGGATGCCCCTAAAAAAGAAAAGAAGATGAAACTGACAGTTCCTAGAGCAGTGGCAGAAAAGCTTGGTGAGGAGATTGTGTCTGAGAGTGTTGAAGATGCTGATATGGGGGTCCCTCGGGCAACCTTCCTTAATATACCCGTATCAGAAGCATCTGAGAATGATAGTAAGAAAGAGAAGGAAGATATGGTAGTTGTTGAGAGGACTCTAAAAGTACGGGCCGAGCAGAGTCCTTGGAGAGATGCTCTACGAAGAACGCAGGTGGATCGTGCCATGAACAATGCCGGACAATTGTTGCATCCTGCATCAGAAGCTCTATTGCTCTTTCTTGTACATTTAAGTGAGGAAATGTTGTACAGAGGATTTGGGCTATCGTTTGCCGTTAAATGGACGACAGATAGGCTTTATGAGGCCACTGGAGAAGATGCCCTTCAGATCTTTAATGGGGCCTATGAAGTACCAATCCCCACAGCTGGGGCATGGATTGCATCAGTATCATTGGTATCAGTAGCAATATATCTCCTTCTTTCACGAGACTTTAAGAGCTTGAAAGTGATTGAAAATTTGGAGTCTGACGGCGATGCTGATGGTCCAACCAAGACTCTTCTAGGCATGAAGGATGCAATCATTAGTCAGCAAAAATGGAATATTGCAATCACTGCAGTATCGGAGATTGTTCAATGGAGCTCGGCGACAGTAGCATTTTTATACACTGGGAATCTACTTGCTCCAATGGCTGGAGCCCTTGCATCTGATGCGCTCTGTAGTTATTGGCAGAGAGACAAACTGAATGTTATTCAGGAGACACTCCTGGCAGACTCAAGAGAGAGGCTTGCTCTTGCCAAACAATCTGGAGCCCTCGTTGAAGCAATGAAAGAAGATGCTTTGCACAAAGACGAGAGTCAAAAGACAAACCAAGAGCAAGACTAAGCAGTTATAATCAAAGGGTCTTACCACGCATCTTGCTGGAATTTTGAGATTTTATTGTACCTTCATCACTTGTAGTACTATTCACAAGAGGTGTGAATGACCTCTTGCTCATATCATGATACTATTATCATGTTTTTGGATCACAGGAGTACAATGATAAGTCATTCTTACACAAGTAAATCACATTGTGCACCACAATTACATCATGCTGTCAATAAGACTTGCTCGCATGTCATCCACGATACGTGTCGCAGTGTTCGAACGCAATTTAAAGACGCTTTCAATCACTGACATTTCTGTCGAAGTGGTATCCATACCACAAAAGGCAGACCAATCATTTGCCACTAAACCTGCACCGACAACATCACTTCCTCTATTGACTGTTCCTGCAACGAGCGGAACCTGAAGAAGAGATGAAAGTTCATCTAAGTCTTCAACTGTTGTACCTGGAGCAACAAGGCCACCCTGATTCGTAAACCTCGCATATGAACCTACCAAAACATTATCTGCTATACTCTGTCTGAAAACCTCAACACCAAGGACATCAGCAACAATTTCCTCCGTCTCCCGATCTATGTCTGGATGTATCAATGCAACGTAATCATTGCAAGCTATGCAATTACCAAGAGCTGACAGTCTCTCATCGATCCTCTGCACGACCACTTCATCAGGCAATGAGTTGCGAATGTGCTGCAGTTCTTGGTCTGTTGTGGTATTAGGAAGCAAAATGCCATTTCTATTCCCCACCGTCATTCTCCCGACCAAACGAGTTCCAGCAATTGAGCATTGTACAACTGGAATATGATCAGAAAGCTCTGCTTCGAACACGCTAAAGAAATTCTCAGCAGCCCCTTGAGCTACTAGGCAGTATGCATTTGTCAGGTTTGCAAACACACCCACTTCATTACTGCGATACAAATGTCAAACGACATATGAATTATGGTCAAATCAAGTATATGAGATGCATTCGACCTACCTGTTTTCGTATTGGCAACGAGTTGCCATGCTGTAGAAAACTGAAAAACAACGACAGATGCGCCAGGTATGGAATCTTGCTATTCTACTACGTCTATAAGAGTATTATGAATACTTTTACATGTATTTAATGGTGATGTAAGCCCAGCGAAGCCTTGATTAAAATTTCAACATGCATGCACAGCAGAAGCAGTCCTCTTGTTGCTGAGATGGGGACACGATTGACACGGCGGCATAGTAGATAGAGCCTTGCTACGCGGATGGTTGGCCATTAAACAATGAATTTATACCTTTTAGGCGTAGTATGATGCAGTGAATTGACTTGTAGAAATCTCAGACTCGTCAACATGTCTAGTGCCATCAAAGTAGGTTGTTCTGTTGTTCTGACAGTCAAGGAATCATATATCTTGACCATGCTGATCTCATGATGTGCAGGGAATCAAAAATATAGATGGATTAAGTTTTCGATTGTGCGATGCTGATGGACAGGTCGTAGGACGGTTTGCTTCTCAAATTGCGCAGGTTCTCATGGGAAAAAACAAGCCAACGTATAGTCCAAATAAAGACGACGGCGATGTTGTGGTTGTAATAAATGCTAAAGAACTAGAATTTACAGGAAGAAAGTGGGAGGACAAAGTGTATAGATGGCACACAGGGTATCCTGGAGGTCTGAAAGAGAGGACAGCAAAGGAACAGAGAGAAAGGGACCCAACAGAAGTGCTGAGGAAGGCTGTCATGGGTATGCTGCCGAAAAATAACCTTAGAAGAGCGATGGCTAGGAAACTTAGAATTTATGCAGGCCCTGATCACGAGTTTGTGGATCATCCAGCATTAGTAGTTCATAAAATGCCACCTCGGAAGATTCGAGACAAGGGAGATGTGTTTGTAGCTCCAGAAGGATTTGAGCCATTCAACCCTGATGTGTATTTGAAGAAAATCCAACGAATGCGAGGAAAAGGACCTTCGTCGGCCTCTTCAACCTGATTGTTTTAAATAAATGTTCCAGTGAAATCACTCTCATGCATCTACTTCACCCTCACCTGGATTGCTATCAAAATCTTTGTGTCCTCCGAGTGATAGCTCATACAGAGTATTTTCTAGCTTCTTCAGGGTGTACTTTAATGCATCATACTTTTTCCGTATCTGACCATTCCTCAAGTCAAGCCGAAGAAAACATCCCATGATACTATCCACACAATCTCGAGCATGTTGAACAGCTGCTACATCTCTCTGTGTTGCTCGGGCTATCGCCCACCTGTTGATTTCACCCGTGAAGTCTAAGAGCCCGCCCAGATATTCTTCCGTATTGACCATGGGAAGATCTTCTGGTACCATGATTGTCGAATCCTTCACATACTGGCGAAAAATGACTGCTTCACAATACTCTTCAAGGCTATTACTAAATGAGCCTGACCGCAGCGATGGTTGCTCCTGTATCAAAGGTGACAATTGCTCATACACAGACCTTGCCCTATTCAAACGATCGTCAGCTTCAGAAATGTTGGACCTGTGGATTGAAAATATTGCTTGCTTTGAGAGCTTCTGTATCTCTCGTGATCGCTGAATCACAGTTTCTCTTTTTTCATCATATGCCTTCATATCTTCACATATTGTGTCAAAAGCTTGTTCAAGTCCACTGAACAAGTCTTGGCCCTGGCCAGCCCTTGCAGATGGAGATAACTCTCTTTTACACACTTTCTTTCGATCCATTAATGGTATAAGAGTGTCCTGATGTATTAAAGAAGCCCCGAGTGCTGGATAACCAAAGCTGTGCACAATGCGTTGGGATGCAAATCTGAGCATAGCCGTATCCAGAGTGATCGACAATACTCTTGGAGTATATGGCGACGTTTAAAATTAGATTAGAAAGATTATATATGTGTAAATGGTCTCAGATACGCCTTTGAAGCCACGAAATATCAGACTGCAAATCATCTAGTGTCCTTTTCAGGCCTGTCCTAGGCATTTCTTGATTCTGAGAGTTTTCTATGATGGACATGAGATCTCTCAGAGATTTTCTGGCACATTGAAGTGCATTGGTGATTTCAGTTTCATTTGAATCCTTTGGTATATCCTTTGCTGATGCCACTGGTGCCTTTGGACCTGCTGTCCACAATGTGTGGCATTGTTGTGACAGAGATTCCCAAATATCACCCATGAGCATGGAGAATTGCACGTCTTGCATCTCTGAACTCTCTTGTTGCACAGAGGGAAGATTCTTGATGACGCAAACATACGTTTCCACTTCCTTTTTAAAAACATCAGTGAGAGCACCAGTATGAGGATGAACTTTGCTCTTTGGCAACACTGCTGTAATGTTATCTTCAGATGCATAATGAATGTATTCAATATAGGCATTCATACCAAGGTGATACATTGGAGCAGATGCAGTATCATCTAGAGCGACTCTGAAGAGCTTTTTCATGGCACTGAGTGGTCTCTGTTGCTGCCGAGATGCAATCTGCACAAGCCACCCAGCTGACCCTGCTGATGGATCGAAACGATCCAATAGACAGATATTTTGTTTCTTGGCTTGCCCAAGCTTGCCCTTTTCATTATTCTTTTGGGCCATTTGCAGTGCCGCTCTCTCGAGCAAAACCATCGCACTTAATACCTGATGACTGTTTGCATTCCCAGGCAGTGATTGAACAAGAGAGACAAGGTCTTTGAAGCACCCTTCCAACATCATGCTGAGTGACACATTACCGTTTCGAGCTCCTAAAGGGCTATAATCTATCGTATATATCCAGTAGAAACACTCTATTACCCATACTAACAGGATCATTTCATCTTCAGAAGGCTGCTGTCTGAATGCTTTTGTAATTGTTGAAATAGTCTTCACTGCTTTTAGAGCGAGCGCTTCAGTATGTTTCCCCACCGAATTCTCTTTTCCATAAGGTTGAGATAAAGATGACAGATGCAGTACCCGGAGGAAAAGTGAAAAGCGGGCAACTTGGTATACATCTACAGTGCCCTGGACCTGAGGAACGGTGCCTGTTCTTCTAATGAATACCTCAAGTGTCGACTGAGAAGCGCAAGACAACGCTGCTGATGCCACAGCAACACATTGATCAAGAGAAGGAGAGAGGAAGATATCCGGCCGCTCAAGGGACACGGCGTGATTCAAAACATCCATCACAAGGGTAATATACGTCAATTGGAATCCATCGCCGGCAGATGACACGATTCTCATAGAAACCCTAACGATAACTTCTTCCAATAATGGATGTGGACACAGCATGAATCCAAACATACAATATACAGCCTGCATTCCAGCATCTATATCGGCTTGTAGGTGACACGACATATATTCTACAATGGCATCTTCAACAAGAGTTATGATTCCAGGATCTTTGCAGGCAGAATCCTGAATTTTGGGATGCGCCATACACTTGAACACACTCTCCAATACTACAGGCATTATGTTGAGAATATCTTTGTTCATTTTCGCGGATGCCCTCCAGAGATTGCATACTGTTGCAAACACTCTGTGCTTGTCTTTGGCAGTACCAAGAGCAACACAGAGAGAATTGCAAAATGTATTTGCCAGATTTCCAGACACACCCATTCTATTCAAGCATACAACCACTGCCCTATATGCAAGACCAACACTATCGTATTCATCTTTACCCTCCAAGATGGAACTTCTTGTCAGAAGAATATCCCACAGTCGTGTGACTGTGTTGGCTGCTGTTTCAGGGGATGCACACATCATGAGCTTTCCAAAATTTGACACGAGGAATTTGAATACTTTGCTCCCATACTTTTCGTCAATCCTCCCACCCTGAACGCTCTCGAAGCACAATTCCATGCATGCAACAAGACCCTGGCATGTTTCCATAGCAGACCCAATGCCTCCTTTCACCTCTAATAGTTCCGATGTTTCTGTAGACATATCACCCCAGATAGTACAAATACCAGACCATATTGTATTTGCTACTTTACAAATGCTAGAAGATGATTCAATACCCCCATTCCCTGATATCTCCCTTGCAATGTCTAACCCCAAAGTAGCTAGTCCAGCAGCATGCTCTAGTGTTCCATCTATTACATCTAGTGAGCTACAGAGTCTTTGTACAAGTGGAATATACCCTTCTTGGAGAATCGTCCTGGCATATCCATGCCGTACATTGAGTGGAATTGCACAGTTCCTGGAAACATATACAGGTATAGGTCAGCATGCATGGATATGACGTGCTCATATTCCCTCCAGTGACACAATTATAGTACTCGTACCTCTCGAAACACAAAAGACTCATGCATTGATAGAAATCATTCGACCATCCTAGAACCTTGGAGGGAGAGTCACCACCACAGCCTGTTCGAAGCAAGTCCGAGGCCCCTTTCAGCGTATCCAAGATGATGGAATCTTTTATTAGGCTATTGAAATCATTTTCATCAGAGTTTGAGTCACAAATTCCTCTAGAAAGACGTTCAAACGCCTCTTTCAGTTGAACTACCCGCCCAGGGTTGGTTGAGTCGTTCATGATACATCCGATGTATTTATACGCCTATCCTGCCTCTAAAAGTATAAATATTTTTTATAAACGATATTTAATGCTTACATGAAGCTTTCGTGGTAAAAATATCCTTCTTCAGATTTCAAAATGAAAACAGCAAGGCTTGATCTCCTGATGAAATTCTGTCTCTTGAAATGACGTCGATATTCTCAATTAATATCATATTTATATCCATATAATTAATATATAATGCCAGTAGGAGGACATTCAAACCCTGGGACGGCATCGTCGGTCGTTCCAGATCCCTCTCGAGTCTTGCAATTCATGCACCTGGTAGAGAAACTCAAGGTACGGGGGGTCGCTTCTACATCATGTGGCCCAACAATCGCCATGTATATTCAATTTGAATGTTGAATGGGCCACAAGGAAGAGTCCTCTGATGTAATGTCCTCTGCTTATGCAGAAAACACCAAGAACTGGATGGGTCAAGAGACAGGTATCACATCCTGAAAGTATAGCTGATCATATGTATAGAATGTCTCTCATGTCGATGCTCATGGATGGACATGACGACTATAACTACATGCACTGTGTGAAACTTGCCATTGTGCATGACTTGGCAGAGTGTATTGCTGGTGATATCACACCAACATGTGGTGTATCTGATACGGATAAACATGCTATGGAGGCCAGAGCAATACATGAGATTGGATGCCTTCTTGGCGAATGCAATGCAAAGCATACGATGAGGGCACTGTGGGAAGAATATGAAGCTGGCGAGTCTCCAGAGGCAAAGTTGGTCAAAGACTTTGACAAGATTGAGATGATTGTCCAAGCATTTGAATACGAGCGAGATCAGGGGGTCTATTTACAGGAATTTTTTGATTCCACCCATGGCAAATGGAGGACGTCTCTTGGCCGAGACTGGGCAGAGGCTCTCTACAAAGAAAGGGAGTTGTCTCAAAAATAGCTGCTTGTCCTGGTACATGATAATACATACAAATACAGTGGGGTTTAAATAAACAATATGTCACGATGCAACACTACCGGACTTTTCCATGAGCTTGAGAGGAGCCAGGATGCTGGATTTATTAGAATCTATAACCCATCCATTGCCAACCATTTCATCGATAATTGCATATGCCTGCAAAAGGTTCAATCAAATCAGTCGTTTCACATTCAGCGTCGATCCATCAATATGTACGTACCACGTCCAAACTAAACATGATATCAAGCTCGCATACGTTTCCAAACCACCTATCCATAGCTTCCACCAGTGTGTGGATGAATTCCAACGCAGCAAGTTCATTATCATCTGTATCTACTCCCACCATGAAGAACAAACTGGCATATCTTCTATACACAACTCGAGTACCGTAATGTTCAATATAGTTGCAGTCCTTTTCCGTACGTTTCAAACATTTCCGAACAATCTCTGATTCTCTAAGCAGCCTCTGTTCCTTCTCTGCATTCCCAGAGACAGGGTCCATATATTTAGCCAGACGAGTCTGACCTTGCTTATTGACTAGCAGAACAAACTTGATCATATTGTAGGTCTTTCTTTTTCCTTACTGGGCTCCAGATATCACCAAAGACTACTCGGTTTCCTATTCTCTATGTACTTGAAGACTCAACTCTACAAGAAACTACTAAGGTGGTTGACACCCTCTTTTCTTCCACTCTACCCTGGCTTCTCGACCTCTATGGAGTATGCTGAGAATAGTAGCAGCAGTGCTATTGAATTAAATATTAATACTACTAACAAACGGAGAAACGTCGTATTTAAAGAAAAACAAACGATTATCGACGAGAGTCAATTACCAAAAAAAAGATACTTTTCTCAACAGTGAAAAAAAAAGCTAATGAGATGTTCAGGAGAAATCGATCGAATGAATTTCAACGTTATCAATCATCAGGAGCATTACATATCAAATGAAAATAAAAATCAATCAATATGGAAACATATGTAAACTTTTTCGCAGCTCACATCCCTTCTGGTACGGATTTTTCGTTGAACCATGCATTTGAGTTGATCACCGTCGAAGCATACCGGCTTGTTTTGCGACGTAATAATTGATCACGTACTGAATCTGTTGTGCAGGATCTGAGGGTATTGAATTATGCCAGAGGAACCAGGATGAAGAGCCCTTGGATGGAGAGTTTGTTTCGAAAACGCTGCACGTGACGCAGGTTGCACTTGGCCATGATGCCAAAGAAGGAGATCATACGCTGTATATTCAGCGGGATGGATCGTCATATGCACTGGGTACTCTCAACAAGAAGATGTGTCCTCACATGAAGCTGGACTTGGTGTTGGTGGACGAAGAGGTAGTGATGAAGCATACAGGGAAATCTGTTGTTCATGTAACTGGATATGAGGGCCTTTCATATGGAGCCCAGGACTCCTCCGATGATGAAGACCCGTATGCAGACTTACTATTAGAAGGTGATGATAGTGAAGAAGAAGAAGAAGAAGAAGAAGAAGAAGAAGAAGAAGAAGACGATGATGATGAGGAAGCAAGTGAGGAGGATAGTGAAGACAGTGAAGAAGAGGCACCAGAGCTGGTCGGTTTACAGAATATTCCTTCTGCAGATGACGACGACAGTATAGATGTTGCTGATGTCAGCGATTCCGATATTGATATGGGGATTGAATCTGATGATGAATCTGATGATGAATCTGATGATGAATCTGGTGATGATTCTGAAAATCAGGATGACAGTAGCTCTGAGGAACTCAACTCTGATGCTGAAATCGATATGAGTGACAGTGATAGCGAAGAAGAGCGAGAGG
>PJEL010001612.1_pt1 | contig 22338 bp, 21 predicted proteins | sample 1853271 | NCBI WGS metagenome assembly PJEL01 (sample SAMN08108733, study PRJNA415343) | Invertebrate metagenome, whole genome shotgun sequencing project. | host: Globobulimina | place: Sweden: Gullmar Fjord | collected 2015-08
GCCGCCCCGGGTGCCGATCCAAATGGAACCATCGCTGCCCTCGAGCAGGGCGAGGATATGGAGATGACTGAGACCATCTTCCAGACCGAAGCGGGTGAGCTTGCCTGCCGAAAGCTGAAAAAGACCATCCTCCGAACCAATCCAGAGATGGCCGGCACGATCCTCGAGCAATGCAGTCGTAGGCGTTGAGTTGAGTCGGGACCCATCAAAAGCTCTCTGCCATCGAAGTCCGTTCCAGGTATCCAGTCGTTCATGGGTTCCCGCATAAAGTTGTCCGGCAGCGGTTTCCAGAAAGGCCCATACCGTGGCCGAGCTGAGGCCCTGTTCCGGGCCGTAAATGTCGACGGTATTGCCAATGACTCGGTGCAGTCCGCCATTCCAGGTGCCGATCCACATCACACCGCGCCGGTCCTCGTAGATCGACCAGACCTCGTCGGTCGAAAAGCCTTCGGTGGTACCGAAGAATACGAAAGGCGGATCCCGAAACTGCCAGAGACCCCGAGAACCGGTTCCGACCCAGAGATTGCCTTCACGATCCTCGAAGAGAGAGTGCACTGTGGTGCCTGCAAGCCCGGGAAACTCCTCGAAACGACCGTCACGATACCGGGTCAAGCCGCGATCGCGTGAGCCGATCCAGAGGTTGTCATCCCCGTCTACGAGAAGCGAGATGATCTCTTCGCTCGGGAGCCCCTGGGCCATCGTGAAATGAACCCAGAGGCCATCATTTGACAGCCCCCACAGTCCGTCATCTCCTGCGGTCCAGAGGTAGCCTTCATCAGACCTGGCCATTTCGTAGACCTTCGACGGCCCCGATGGGAATCTGTCGAGCTGCGCCAGATTGCCATTTTCGATTGTATAAAGACCTGCTTCGGTTCCTATCCAGACCGTGCTTGATGAATCGATAGCAAGCCCGGTGATGTTTTCCGTCTCGAGCCCAGGTACGGGAGTCGCGCCAGACGCCGGTGGTTTCCACACGGCCAGGCCACGGTCGGTGCCGATCCAGATGCGGCCGTCGGTCCCGGCCGTGAGGTACGTTGGGTAGGGGGAGGGCAGTTTATCCTTCCCCAACAGAGTGACGGTCGAATTCGGGTCGATGACGGCAATACCGGCACCGACAGCCGAGGCGATCATTCTTTCACCTGCTCGAATCACCGACGACACGTGGGTTGTCGCCAGAGGCGCCAGGGATCCACTGTCGACCGTGTCGAAGTCATGGCCGTCGAATAGAACCAGCCCGATTTCGGTTCCGACCCATAAAAACCCCTGCGCGTCCTGAGCCAGCGAATACACGGTGGATGTTGGCAGCCCATCGACATCGGTCCAGTCTCGAGAGGCGTACTGCGAGGGCAGGCGGTCAGGATCAAGACTCAGCCCCGTCATGGAACCCAGCAAGATGAGCCAGAACACTGCAATCCTCAAGCGGATATTCGTTTTTGCCACGTGTTGAATGATATCCGGGAAGGGTGTACTCGGGCAACGCCCCAGATCACACACACCAAGTTCATTGAAGACCAGGCGGTGAGATACGCGGGATTGTCCCGGCGCTGAGGTTAACGAAGGAACTGCACTCGGCGATGTCCGCGAGTCACGGGTCCAAACGGTTCCCCGCTGTGGTGCTAGTCGTATTTCGGTCTCGCTGCACATCGCCCCGGTTTTCAGCATTGGAACCTGTGGAACATCCCATGTCTGCGGCCAATAAGGCTTGAGCAGCTACGCGACAGTCGACAGTTCAACCGAGGCAGTCGCAGTGACTCATGGTAAATGCAGCCTGGAGGGTCTCCATGATGTGGATCGGTTGTGGCGACGATGTCTCGCGTTGCCAAGCATCCCTCCACGAAACACAAGGGAAAAATGACGGTAGTTTCCATGAATATTTTCAACGCCCCCGTTTGCTGGTCATTGGCGAACAGAAGGCCGAAATGCGCTGCAACTCTTCTTGTTACCCCTAAATGTCCGGCAGTAAAACCCATCTCGACTGCAAATTGCGAATCATAAACGGCCGCGCCTAATCAAGCACACTCCAGCGACAGCGAATAATGAGATCAGTGCGATGATTCCGCTGCCACTCAGGGCGGGTATCGGAAAAACACTCGCAGATCGAATTGCGAGGGCATCGGTGAACTGAATTGAAGCAGAAGGAACAAAAACCTCGCGAAGCTTTGCCCCTGATTCAAGGTCGAATGCTGCAATCGCACTGTCGCATGGGCTAGGACCAGGACAGTAAGGTGCTGCGCTGCGGCCCCAGAGGAAGCCACTGTGGCCGAAGGAGAGGTGGGCTACGATGCCGTTGGTTCCGAGGTTTGGAATGGCTGTGATCTCGGTGGCGGAACCACTGTCCGGGTCCAATTCCCAGAAGGACCACCCGCCAGCTATCAGGCGGCCTCGTGCCGATGCCAATCCCAGCATAAACACTTGCTCAAACGACGCCCGAGCTGTAGCACGACCGGTTGTCGTATCGACCGAATAGAGCACCGCAGGATAAGAAGGTTCGAGCAACCACAAAACGCCGTCGTGGTCGAACTCCAAATCCGCCGCAGTAGGATCGACGGGTTCAACAAGCGGGCCTACCAGCGTCGCTTCCGCTGTTGCAGGATCTACGGTCACGATGTCGCCAGCGTCCGTCAGCCCGTACAACTCACCATTTGGAGAAAACGCAAGGCAATAGATGAGGTATCCCGTTTCTCCGACAACTCCATATTCACCCGTCTCTAGTTGGAATTGCCACAACCGAGAATCTGATGTCGTAAATGCCGAATGCGACGCCCACAGCAAAGGAGCTAACGTGAAAAGTACAACAACAAAGAAGAGTATTTTGCGGGTCATCGTTCTGCTCCAAATTTCGAGCTGTTTTCTCATTGGCCACGACGATATGGTTGCGGAGGAAAAAGGGTCTACGTCGTGAGATCAGTGTCCTTCTTAGTCCTTCCAAACCAAAAACCAAAGTCGTGACGTTGATCACTCATGTTGTGCGCCCTTCAAAAACCGTGGTAGCAAGCAATGGTGGAGCCAACTGCCGGGGCAACAGCCGCACCCACTATCGAAGTCGTGCTGCTCCGATGACCGCGAGAGCAAGGACAAAAATGCCAGTCCCAAACCATCCCAGAGTTGGTATCGCGGGTAGTTGCCGCCGGCCCGGCGACAAGACAATCGATTCGAAAAGGAATCCGTCTATGTCAGGACAGGCCGAACTCATCCAGCCATTGAGCAAAAGTTGGTCGCCCCCGGAGGTGGTGAATACAAGCTCCACGTTACCAGCGCCGACAAACGTCAGGGTGTTCAGGTTAACGATGGTGCCGTCAAGCTCGGTCAGCGTCGGAGCGCAGGGCAAGGAAAAAGATGTAAAGGGTTCGTTGTACCATTTGAGTTCAAGGGAGTCAGAGAGAATTTGAGCAATACCGTTGGATACGTCCAGGTAGAGTTCAAGATCTCCACGAATGGGGAAATGAGCTGGTTCCCACGTGTCGTAGGTCACGACGGAACCTTCGATCGGATGATAAAACCCGGTGGTGATTTGCGCCGTGGCGTTCAAAGCCACAAACATGATGACGACTAGTGATGAGACTATGAACTTCGATTTTTCCACGAGATAATCCAACATTGAATATTTGTTGTCAGAGTTCCGGAACGAGGCCCCTTCGTCGCGACCTTCACAATCGACTGGAGTTCCGAACGGGTCTATCATCAAGCAGGATAGCAGCCATGAGGAGCGCTGCGGTTGCATTCACTATAAATCGTTTCACGCTGAGTCTCCTATTAAACAATCGCATCATTCGTGGTGTCATTACAGCAGTTTCGAAATCCCAGCGAAACTGAGGATAGATAGCGCTTTTGACTAACTTTCGATAGCTGAACCGAGCTCAATAGATGAGATCGAACGCATCATGTCATCCAGGGGTTGGTGACGGGCTAATGATCGCTTGCCTTGTTGATGATACTCGTGAGTTGATTGATGTCGATTGGTTTTTGCAAGTAAGCAATTGCGCCCAAATTCAAACACGTCTCGCGGGTCTTTTCATCACCATGGCCAGTTAAAATGATGACTTTCATCTTAGAATTTGATGCATGAATACGCTTCAAAACATCAATTCCAGTGACTCCTGGCATATTTAGATCCAGAATCATGACCTCGGGTTCATGCTCTTGAATCAAATGCAAAGCCGATTCGCCATCGCATGCGACCGCGGCGTCCACACTACGTTCACGCAAGCGCTCGCAGAGGATATTCACAAACTCCTGCTCATCGTCAACCAACATGACGTCTGATGGCGAATTACCCATATCGCGAATCGCCTCTTCAAGATCGATCTGGAATGTATTGGCATCACGCTGAGAAACGAGAGCATCAACCAGCTCATCTTGTTCGAGAATGACACTCTTTCCTTCAGAAGTTTGAAAATAGCACGCCCAAGGCACAAACTTTGTTAAAGGAAAAAGCTGTCCTTCTTGGGGTGAGATGTCGACGTTAATTCCTGCAATGAAGGCCAAATTCTTGCCTTCGTATTCATGCTGCTTGATGATGGAGCGGTAGGTGCGATCAAACTCAATTTGGGTATTGGCCTGTGCGGCCGCCAATGGCGGATATGCAGAGGATACGATATGAGGCATATTGAAGCTCAGATTGTACTCGAGGTGATTTTGTTTATCAGGGAGGCCGTGAACATGCCGCCTAAAATGAAACATCTCCGCCGGCAGCCGGTTTCCAATAGGCACCGCTCTATCTTGTATCCAGTCATCTTCTGCCAATTGAACCTGGATATTGGGACTTACGTCAAACGCTTTTGATGTGCTGAAAACATGGCGAGATTCAGGTTGACCGTTTTTCTCCATATTGATAAGCATCTCCAGATGCAGAAAGAGGCCTTCTTCGCGATCTGAATCCAAAAGCTGATTATCGATAACAACCAGTTCTTCGCCATCTTTCTTGAGAAAAGCTACGTTTTCTTGAGCAAAGACGTATTCCTGCAGATACCAGTCCAGGACGCCACAAATCTTTCCACAAGAATGAGCTAGGTCCTGTCTCGTCGTTTGTAACCGACGGTAGACACCGAAAACACCAGTAACTGGATCAAAGCCTACGTGACTGGCCTGAATGATGACCAAATCTTTCCCATGATGGGCATGCGGACCGTGACGACCGGTCGCCACAATGCCGCCAACGCGGCCGTGATCAAACGGGAAAGCGCCGAAGTGTTTTGCAATCAGGATAATGGGATATCCCTGGTTTTCGTCGGAGCAAAACGCTCGGGAAGGCATTATCTTCCCCGGTGCAAATCCATAGCTCAGACACAGATTATAAAAACGCGAGATAAAGAGATCATATCGCATCATCCGTTCACAAATCTGGAAGTTACCCATTTGGTGGGGCATTATTAAGCTCCTTTTCCCACTCGGATTACAACCGTGGTATTCGCCCGAGGCTATCTGGCAGTCTCCGGAGGCACTTAACCCGCATAGCTGAACCAAGGATCTTTAGGGACAACCACGTAACGGGTACCTTGTTCAGAGCATATTGCAATCGTTCGCAGAGCACGTATTGCTAAGAAGCGGTATTCTGGGAACCATTGGGAGAATTCATGCTGCTGATTATTGAAAGAGACCAGGGCTTCGCTTCGAAGCTGAAAAACAGGGTCAACATCACCGGTTTGAAAACTATGGTCGTCGAATCCGTCGCCGACGCGATGTTCTTGCTCGAGTCAATGAAAGCCAATCTCCTGCTCGCAAATCTCGCAACATTTAATTCCCCTGGCGAAATCGACATCGTTCTCGACCATGCGACGAAACGACAGACACCTATACTTTTCATCGAGGGATTCCCTGATTCCGCGGCATTGGCCGAACACGCCCGCTCGCGCCACTACGGCGCTTTCATCACCTTGCCATTCAATTCGAACGATCTTGTTGAGCGCCTCAAGCTTCTGCGCGCCGGCGACGACCCGCTGATCGGGAAAAGCATCGGACACGTTGGGCATGAGATCGAAATCGTACGAAAACTCGGCAAAGGCGCCATGGGAGCAGTCTACGAGGGCTACGAAGTAACCCTCGACCGCAGGGTTGCCGTAAAATTCCTCATCACCAGCCCTACAGACGGACCCGAAATCGCACAGCGGTTCCGGCACGAGGCGCGGGCCGTCGCTCAAATAAAGAGCACCCACATCGTTGCCGTACACTCCGTCGGCACATACGACGATATTCCTTACCTCGTCATGGAATATGTCGACGGCCCGACTCTGGCGACGCATTTGGCCAAAAAAGGCAAACTCGAATCGCGAGATGCGCTGCGCATCGTTCGTCAAATTCTCCTCGGTCTGGCCGAAGCCCATACTCTTGGTTTGGTCCATCGCGATCTCAAACCGGCAAACGTCATGATCGACCGTCAAGGCCGTCCTATCATTCTCGACTTCGGCCTCGTTCGTGATGCTTCGGGGGAAAACCTGACCCGGGCAGGCATGATCCTCGGCACTCCTCGATACATCTCTCCCGAACAGGTACAGGGCCGCAACATTGATCAACGAACCGACCTCTATGCTGTTGGCATCATGCTTTTTGAAATGCTCACCGGCAAACCGCCCTTCAGCGACAAAGACCACATGGTTGTGCTGATGAAGCATATCAACGAGCCACTACCCCACCCCGAGAGCCTAGGAAGCCAAATCGAAGACGGGCTTTTTGAAATTATCAAGCGCCTGAGTTCGAAGCAGCCAGTCGAACGCTTTCAAAATGCCTCTGAAGCCATTGATGCTATTGAAGAACATCTGGTCGCCGCGGGACATACCAGCGTCATGCGGGGCCCGATCTCGGGTAACCCAACGCGGATTTCGGGGAAAATGACGATGGCCGGCCCCAACGCGAGTCCCTCGTCTTCAAGGTTATCGACAACATCTCCAACAAGCTTCCGAGCCGTACGCTCCATCTCATTAGATTCGAAACCGGTCCCGCAAGAAGTTGTCGAAGAACTGCTCAACATCTACGCCGAATTTCTCGGTCCCTTGGCAAAAAGACTCGCCGAAAAAGATACCAGGAATGCCGATATCGACCTGAGCCTCCTACCTTCATCATCGTGGTCTGACCTTCTCAATCTCCTCGCAACCAGGATCACCGACGAAACCAAGAGAGACGCTTTCATCGACAGTGCTGTGTTGTTGCGTGGAAAGTTTTAAACAATTCTCACTGGAGAAAAGATCATGAGCCTGACGCTGAAATTTTCATTCTTTACATCGTGTCTCAGTCTTCTAATTATCGCCGGGGTGAGTTTTCTCTCGTATCAGAATTCGTATTCTGAGTTCGAAACATCTCTTGGGCAGCGCCTCGAAGCGATCGCCACGACCGGGGCGATCAATATCGACGGCGCCCTGCACGACCAAATCAAGACCGAAGAAGATGTGCAGACACCTGCTTTCATCGAAATCAGAGACCACTTGCGAGGAATCAAGGACGCAAACAATCTCAAAGAAGAACTCTACACATTCCGCCGGGTCAATGAAGAACTCGAATTCGTCGTCATGTCCCATGACAAACCCTTTATCGGCCACACCTATTCGATTCGCCCAGAAATGCTACCAACGCTCAGCGAAGGTCAACCCGCCCATACTGGGGTCTATACCGACGTACATGGCTCATGGATTTCGGCCTATGCGCCAATCTTCGATTCAAACAACCACGTCTCAGGCCTGCTTGAAGTTGATATCAGGGTCGAAGAATTCCTCGAACTGACAAGAAAACACGCTGTGACATTGATCTCAAAGAGCCTCGTCATCGCCCTCATCGCTGTTGTCTTGAGTTTTGCGCTCGCCAAAACCGTCACCCGGAGAATCACCTATCTCACCGATATCACCGAGAAAATCTCACTCGGCAAAATCGACATGCCGATCAACATCACAGGCAAAGACGAAGTCGCCAAACTCGGCAAAGCCCTCGACCGCATGCGCGAGAGCATCAAAATCGCCGCGGAGTTGATGGATTAGGGTTGCGCAATTTTGAATTCTTAATTTTGAATTTTGAAATCCGGATTGGCAATTGGTCCCCGTAGGCAACTGCCTCTTCACTTGGACTTGACACACTTTGCAGAGAAACGAGTTACGAGTCTTCGTGGTCCTGCCGAAACTCTTCATTGAGGATGACTTCGAGCTGATCGAGAAGCTCAGGAACGTGTTTCTGCACGATCTCCCAGAGAGTTTCGTCCTCCAAACTGAAATAGTGATGAGCCAAGATATCGCGGGTTCGGCTCATCTTGCGCCATTCGACATCAGGATGACGCTTTCGCACCTCTTTAGGAATGTTCTTCGCCGCTTCGCCGATCACTTCAATCAACCGGACAATGGCGTGGTAGGGCATGCCGCAGGTGACAAATTCCTTAAATGTGATGGGCAGCGCGAACTCCTGCACTTTGGTGCAAGCCTCGTGCATATCTTTGAGATACAGCAGATACCTACGCGACACGAACAGCCTCACGCTCGACATCCCTGCGCAGTTCTTTTCGGAGCCCTCGCACCGTAACAAGGTCAACCTTCGCATCAAGAAGATCTTCCAAGAAGAACAGAAGGTCCATATATTGGCTGAATCCAGCAGGACCCCCGAAATCAACAAGAATGTCGATATCGCTGCCCGGGATTGCCTCGTCACGCACCACCGAGCCAAAGAGACGTAGTGATTTGACGCCAAAGCATTCACGAAGCTCTTCGAGGTGGCCTCTCAGTGTTTCGATAGTTTCTTCACGTCGCATTGTATTCTCCGCTTTCCATAATAACCCGACTTGGAAAAGGACCCGTCAATCATTGTAAACTCACGACTTCCAACGAATCGCTCTCGACTCAACGCGCCCGATATCCGTTCTACTCACACGGCTTTCTTGGCTGGAATCGTTTCGCAATTCTGAATTACGGATTGATGGTGATTCCTTTGATCACGCAGCCTCTCACCGATTCTGAGCTACACTCAAAAAAGAGGTTGGGTTATGAGATTACTGCTCGTTTTAGCGTTGATTGTAGCTGCATGCACCGTAGTATCAGCCCAACAGACGGTTGTGATTCCTGCTGTTACGGATAATACACCTGGCGTCAACGATAGTATTTGGGTTACCGAGGTCCAGATCATCAAGAAAGATAATCGCGATTCGCTTACTATTCGTCGCTTGTGGGTCTGCACTCCAGAAGGTAGTTTTCTCGAAGATTCGGAAGCCGCGCTCGCTTGGAGTATTAATGGGTCGAAGAGGATCTCTTCAAAAGATGCACCACGCTATGGCGAAGTAACTTCTGACGAATCGTTGGTCTCCACATCAGGATCGGGGAGTCAGTCGGCTCCGTGCACAGCCTCACAATCGTGAGATTTGAGCCCGGGTGAATCGCAGGCTTCACCATCTATGAAGGAGTCGAAGCTCGTTGGGGGATTTCTCCACTCGAAGACTCGGTCGAAATGACATAGGTTGGGGCGACTCGGTCGCGATGACATGATAGGGAGGATTGGTCGAGAGCTCTACCGGTTATGAGCGCCATCAGGCAACCGACGGGTTTCAGTTTCGCAGCGGGGAGTCGCCTTCGGCTCTATGCGGACCTGGAGATCCGCGCTCCAAGAGATGACTCCCAAACTTCGAAGCGCCTCAAATTCCATCGCGCTCCAGGTTTGAACGCGAGATTCGAGTCCTCGAGTAATCGAGCCGAGTTCCGAAACAATCGCGAGATTCGAGTCCGCGAGCAATCGAGCCGTCCGAACGCGAGAGTCGAGCTTGCGAGACGCGAGCAGTCATCCGAGTTTCAGCAGCAAGGTTGACCCCGAGTTGGGGGCGGATTCGTCGCGAGAGCCTCGATGTGGCGTCTCATGTGGCCCGGCACGGGTCGCAGGAGGCGTCGCATCGAGGCTCTCGCGATGGATCCCAGACCGCAACTCCGGGGCAGCGGCTCGGGCCGCTGCGCGGAGACCGCCACCGGCACCTTCCCGGCGTAGCCATCGTCACGAGATTGGGTAAAGAGGTGGCAGGACCATCCCTCTTCGACGAGGCCCCGGTTCGTCCTGGTCCGCCAGGACGAAGCGATCAAGCGGCGGGTGGGAGAAGAACTTGTTCTTCGAGTACCTGCCGTGAAGATCGCCAGGCCGTGAGCCGCGAACGGCCGTGCCGGGGCCGGTTCACGCCAAAAACTGGGCTAATGTCACATATAAATGTTGCTCTATAGGCTGGCGATGATACAATCCCGGCCGCTTCTTGGAGGTACGCGGTGAGTGAAACGGACATCCAGCAACCTATCGAACAACTGATCGAAAATCGCAAGCTGAAGCTGAACGCGCTCAAGGAAAAAGGCATCGACCCGTATCCGCCGCGCTTCAGAGTCGAGCATTCGATTTCCGATATCAGGGACCGCTACGAATCACTCTCAGCCGAAGAACTCGAAGAGAACAAACCCTTCGTGCGCTTGGCTGGTCGTATCCGCGCCGTACGCGGCCACGGCAAGATGAGCTTTATCGACGTCTCCGACGGCGCCAAGCACCTGCAGCTCTTCATCGGAAAGAACAAGCTTTCCGAGCAGGACTGGGATACCGTCGCGCTACTCGACCTCGGTGACTTTCTCGGCTGCGAAGGTGAAGTCTTTCGCACGAGAAAGGGTGAGCTGAGCGTTCGCGCTCAGAATCTGACGTTCCTCGGTAAAGCGCTACGGCCGCTGCCCGAGAAATATCACGGCCTCGCCGACCGCGAAGCCCGTGCACGCCAGCGTTATCTCGATCTGCTCGCGAACCCAGAGTCGCGAACAGTTTTCGAAACACGCTGCCGCCTTGTATCGGCTATTCGAAGATTCCTCGAAGGTCACGGCTTCCTTGAGGTTGAAACGCCAATGATGCAGCCGATTCCGGGTGGCGCTACAGCGCGCCCCTTCACCACCCACCACAACGCCCTTGATCTTGAACTCCATCTCCGTGTTGCGCCCGAACTCTATCTCAAACGCCTCATCGTCGGCGGTTTTGAACGGGTCTTCGAACTCAACCGGAACTTCCGCAATGAAGGCATTTCAACCCGCCACAATCCAGAATTCACGATGCTCGAATTCTACTGGGCCTATGCCGACTACGAATTGCTGATGGACTTCACTGAAGAGTTGTTCACGACCATCGCTCAAGAAGTCATCGGCACTCTCGAAGTCAAATGGGGTGAGCATACGATCAACTTCAGTCGTCCCTGGCGACGCTTGAGTATGCGTGATGCGATCTTCGCCTACTCCGATCTCGGCCCCGAAGATCTTGCTTCGCGCGAAGCAATGGAAAAGGCCGCCCGCAGGTACAAGGTTGAACGCATCGAAGAACGCTCCAATGGCAAGCTTCTCGAAGAGCTCTACGAGATGACAGCCGAACCAAACATGATCAATCCGACATTCATTACCGACTACCCACGCGAAATCTCGCCCCTGGCCAAATCCCATCCGTCGGATCCCGATACGGTACAACGTTTCGAGCTCTTCATCGGTGGTATCGAGGTTGCCAACGCGTTTTCCGAACTCAACGATCCTGAAGAACAACGCCGCCGCTTCGAACATCAGGCCAAAGAATCTGGAGGCGTGGTCGATGAAGATTTCGTTCGAGCGATCGAGCACGGTCTGCCACCAACGGGAGGCGAAGGCATTGGTATCGACCGCTTTGTCATGCTTTTGACCGGCCAGACATCAATCCGCGACGTCATTTTCTTCCCTCTTCAACGACCCAAGGACTAATGCGCGCTGAACTGCACCTCGCGCGCTGCTATCTATTCGGCCTTCGGCGCCGTACCCAGATTGCGACTGTAACGCTGATCTCATTCATCGGCGTCGCGATTGGCGTTATCGCCCTCGTGGTTACTTTGGCCCTGCTCGAGGGCTTTCAATCAACGATCCGGTCGGAACTCGTCAATCAGTCTGCGCATGCCCGCATCAAGCCGGCTCATGGACGTCATCTCGATAACCCGAAAAAGCTGGTAGAAATCTTGCAAGGAAGCCTGCCCGATGTGGAGATTGTGCAAATAGTACGTGGCACCTGCCTTGTCGTCTCGCTGACGGATGCCGTTCCGGCATCGGTGGTCGGCCGGTCTGACGCCCACCAGGTTGAAGCCGACCAGATCGTCGCGTCGCGCACCGGTCTCGGAGTTAGCGACCAGATTCAGATCGTTGCTCCACGAATGCGCCTGACGCCTCTCGGACCGGTCCCAATTCGAGCAACCTACACCGTGTCAGAGATCCGAGCCCCGGAACCGGGTGCAGAATCGGGTTCAGTGAGCCTGCCGCTCGAAGACGCGCAGCGCTTGCTCTGGGGCAGAGCCATCGTCGAATCAGTCGAAATTTCCGACCAGGCTGACCCGTGGGGGCTCGGCGACCGTACGACCCGTGCCCTCGCGAACCTTGGCTTTGACGTCATCGTTGAAAACATGCACTCCATTCACCGGCCGATTCTTCTCGCGCTCTCACTTGAGCGAATGATGATCTTCGTCGCCGTCGGTCTCATGCTCGTAGTCGCCGCCCTCAATCTCTTGTGTAATGTAGCCATGATCGCCGCCGAAAAGCGGAAAGATCTTGCGGTCCTTGCCGGGCTCGGCATGCCGCCAATCTCACTGCGGCGCCTCTTTCTTTTTCTCGGACTCGGCATCGGTGGCGCCGGTGCGGCCGCTGGCGCCCTGCTCGGCACGATGATCGCTGTTGGCCTTGACTTCAGCGGCGCGCTGCCGCTTCCGAGGGGAGTCTTCGTCGTCTCGGCCGTGCCCTTTAGGGTTCAACCAGCAGCGTTACTCAGTGTCATCGTGCTGGCGCTTTCCCTGTCAGCTGCCGCGTCGTGGTTGCCATCACGACTTGTCGCCCGCCGTGAACCGGCCGAAGGTCTCCGTTATGAGTGAGAGGCAAGCTCTGAATGAGAGACAATTACTGATTATTGTTGATAATCTCTGTATGGGTTATGGCGAAGGGGCGACGCGCGTCAATGTTCTCAAGCGCCTCAGTCTCGACGTCAAAGAAGGTGAGATGATCGCAATCGTCGGCCAGTCGGGTGTTGGCAAGAGCACATTATTGCATCTTGTCGGTCTGCTCGACCGCCCCGAATCAGGCACCCTCGAGCTTGACGGGGAAGATGTCGCTACACTCAACGCCACCGAGAGGGCTCACCTACGCAACCGGTCAATCGGTTTTGTATTTCAGCACCACCACCTTCTTGATGAACTTGACGCGATTGAAAACGTGGCCCTGCCGTTGCGTATCGCGGGTCATCGAGCTTCGGACGCACTCGAGCAAGCAGAGGAACTGCTCTTAAGAGTCGGCCTCGAGAATCGAAAAGACCATTTTCCAGACCAACTCTCAGGCGGAGAACAACAGCGCGTCGCGCTCGCTCGGGCACTCGTCATGAAACCAAAGCTCCTCTTGGCCGACGAACCGACGGGCAATCTCGACGCCCTCAATTCCGACATCGTTTTTGACCTCATTCGAGATCTTCATTTGAAGCAAAATCTCACCTCTATTATAGTGACGCACAATGAGGCGATGGCCCGCCGATGTGATCGGCTCTTTCGTCTCATGCCCATTGGAGAAAAATCGAGTTATGTTCGAGAGATTTGACGAGCACGTGCGCCGTAGCCTCTTCTTCGCTCGCTATGAAGCGAGCCGGGTGAAGTCGCGCTCGATCGCATCGGAGCATCTCCTGCTCGGCGTGCTCAGAGAGGCCGATCGTTCAACGATGCAACTCTTCGGAAACCTCGACCTTAACCTCAGCCAACTCCGCGGCGAACTGCTGCAAAGCGAGATATCGACCGAAAGGGTTAATCCTTCACCCGAATTGCCCCTTGCTGACGAGACAAAACGCATTCTTGCCTTCGCCGTCAACGAATCCGAGAACATGGGCCACCCGAAAGTCGGGACCCATCACATCGTGCTCGGCATGCTCAGGGCCGAAGGTTCGACCGCAGAAAACACGTTAAGCTCTCACGGTTTCAACCTCGAAAAGATTCGCGAAGAACTGGCTGCTCACGTTGAGACAAATATCGAGGGCGACTCAGAAATTGATGCTACTCCGCTCATTGCAGAATTTGCCCGCGACCTGACCTCACTTGCCGAGCAAGGCTCTTTCGATCCCCTGATCGGGCGCGAGAACGAACTCGAACGCCTCGTGCAGACCTTATCCCGCCGCACAAAGAATAATCCCCTTCTCCTCGGAGAAGCAGGCGTCGGCAAGACAGCTATTGTCGAAGGACTCGCGCAACGCATCGTCGATGGCCGGGTACCCCACTTTCTCGAGGATCGCCGTATTTTGGGCCTCGACCTTTCATTGCTTGTCGCCGGCACCAAATACCGGGGTCAGTTCGAAGAACGGCTCAAGGGCTTGATCAAAGAATTGCGCGAGCACTCGGAAATCATCGTCTTTATCGACGAGATTCACTCGCTGATCGGTACCGGTTCGGCTGAGGGTTCGCTCGACGCTGCCAACATCTTAAAACCAGCTCTATCCCGCGGAGAGATAACCTGCATCGGCGCAACAACAGTTCGTGAATATCGCAAGTACGTGGAAAAAGACCGCGCCTTATCGCGGCGATTTCAACCTGTTGACGTTCGCCAGCCCGACGATGAGGAGTGTGTGGCTATCCTGCGCGGCGTGCAGTCGCGCTACGAAGAATTCCACGGCATCACCTACTCCGATGAAGCGATCACCGCGGCAGTAGCGCTGGCCGCGCGCTACATCACCGACCGTTCGTTTCCCGACAAGGCCATCGACGTCATTGACGAAGCCGGCGCCAGGGTCAAACTGCGCCAGGCCAACGCCACAACATCGCTACGCAGTGTGCAGAAAGAAATCCGGCTGGTCGTTCGTCGAATGAAAGACGCCATTTCAAGAAAAGAATTCGATACGGCAGTCAGCCTGCGGGAGCAGGAACTCGTGCTGAGGGAAAAGCTCGAACAACAGAATAGATCGTGCCCTAGACCGGCAGCCACACAGCCGACTGTCAGCCGCGGCGATATCGAAGATGTTGTCGCTTCTTGGACCGGTATTCCCGTGACTTCGATCAAAGAGGACGAGGCAGAGCGGCTGCGGCGCATGGAAGAAATTCTCAGGCAAAGGATCGTCGGTCAAGATGATGCGCTCAGTGCCGTGGCTCGTGCGATCCGACGCAGCCGTCTCGGTGTGACCAGCCCTCATCGACCTATCGGATCGTTCATCTTTCTCGGACCTTCAGGGGTCGGAAAAACTGAAGTTGCCCGTCAATTGGCCAGTTATCTTTTCCAGGATTCGCGCCGTTTGCTGCGTTTTGACATGTCCGAATACATGGAAAAACACACGGTATCGCGCCTCATCGGCTCACCCCCGGGTTATGTCGGTTTCGAAGACGGCGGACAGTTATCGGAACAGGTGCGAAGAAACCCCTATGCCGTCATTTTGCTCGATGAGATCGAAAAAGCACATCCAGACATCTACAATCTCCTATTGCAGGTACTCGAGGATGGACGCTTGACAGATAATTTCGGAAATGTGGTCGATTTCACCAATACGCTGATCATCATGACATCAAATCTCGGGAGCCGCGATCTTGTCCAGAGTGAAGGCATGGGATTTGGTGAAAGGTCACACACAATGGCGTCAGCGCAGATGCGAGAGATTGTTGATCGCGAAATGCGACGGCATTTCCCGCCAGAGTTTCACAATCGCGTTGATGATGTCATCGTTTTCGAACCGCTTGACGAGTCTAAGATGCTTGAGGTTGCCGAACTCCTCATGCAAGAAACAACCGACCTGCTCGCATTGCAGGATATTCACTTCAAACATGGTCCCGACGTTGCTTCGTGGCTCGCCCGCAAATGCGGCATCGACCAACAAGCGGGCGCGCGCCCCCTTCGCCGGCTCATCCAAACCTGGATTGAGGATGCAGTCGCTGATCATCTCATCAAAGACCGCAGGGGACGCGGCACCCACGTTTCAATCGTCATCACTGACGACAAACCAGTGGTCGTTGTCAACGATCCAGTTCCCCAGGAAAGGCTCGATTCATGACAGGCCGCCTTGCAATTATTCTGATTTTGCTCGTCGCTTTGGCTGGTTTTGCCCTCGCCGAAGATGCCGAGCCGATCATTGCCAACATTATCGTCGATGGCGGCATTACCCTGACATTAGACACCGTTGCCTACTACCTTGGGCTCGAAGCGGGTGACCCGCTCGATATGGAAATGATTTCCAGCGGCTTTCATCGCTTCTGGGAATCGGGGCTCGTTGAAGATTTGCAGATCGAAATCGAAGAACTCGACGGTGGAGAAGTGAACCTCATCGTGACTGTCATCGAGCGTCCATTCTTGACCTCGGTCATCTTCGAAGGCAATAAAAAGGTCAGCACAACTGACATCAAAGACCGTCTCGACGAGCACGGCATCGAGTTGCCGCGCAACATGCCTCTTCGCATGGCCCTCCTGATTCGTGTTCAATCCGCGCTCAAAGAGATCTACGACGCCGCGGGTTATCGCTCGGCCCACATTACTTATGAGATTGAGGAAGTTTCAGCGAGTAAACGGCGCGTTGTGTATAGGATCGACGAAGGCACCAAGGTCAAAATCAAGGAACTCGACTTTATCGGCAACGAGGTCTTCTCCGATAAGAGGCTGCGCCATGCTCTCAAACTGACCAAGAAAGCAACCTGGTACCGCCCGTTTGGAAAGAAAACAATTTTCTCTGATGAGAGTTGGCCCGAAGATCGTGAGAATCTTCGTTCGTACTATCTCGACCGAGGATACAAGAATATCAAAGTTGGTCAGCCCGACAACAAACTCGTCGCCCGCAAACCTGACGCGAAAACCCTCAAGAAGAAAGACTACAGCCTCAACATTACAATTCCTGTCGAGGAGGGTGAAATCTTCTCGGTCGGTGAGGTCCGTGTTGAGGGTGTGAAGATTTTCAAATCCGAAGGGTTACAGAGCACTTTCGCGATCACTCCCGGCGATGTCTATTCTAAAAAGGTCGTCGAAAAGGGTATGGAGACGATTCGCGAGTTCTACCACAACAGTGGTTATATCTACGCCTACACCAATCAGGTTTTGACCGACAAAGAAGGCGAAGAAAACGTCGTCGACATCGTCATCGACGTTTTCGAGGGTGAACGATTCCGGCTCGGCCGGCTCGAATTCTCAGGTAATGATAATACGCGCGACAAGGTGTTGCGGCGCGAATTCCGCGTCGCTGAAGGCGCCTTCATGAACATGGGCCTGCTCAGAGCCTCGGTCTTCAAAGTGAATGCTCTGGGCTACTGGAAGTTGGAAGAGGATCCACTCGAATTTGATTTCGACGACGAGAACAAGATAGTCAACGTGACAGTCAAGGGTAACGAGGTCGGCCGCAACGATCTTCAGTTCGGCGCCGGCTATTCCGAACTCGATGGATTCTTCGGTCAGGTGATGTTCAATACCCGCAACTTCATGGGTCGCGGCCAGACGCTTGGCGTTTCGGCTCAGGTCGGCGGACGGGCAGACTACTACTCCTTGAGCTTTTCCGAACCCTATTTCCTCGATCGCCGCATTCTCCTCGGAGCATCGGTTTTTAAGACAAACCAGAACATCACCGACTATTACCGAACAACCACAGGCGCCAGTGCGACGCTCGGATTTGGAGTGTCGACCTTTGCTTCGGTATCGTTTATGGGATCTCTTGAAGATACCTATTCGCGATACGCGATCAGCCGATTCGGATTTGCGGGAGATGATAGCGCCGGTCATACCCAGCCAATCGATATACCTTACGACGATGCCCCTCCTATCGAACGAACTTATGAAATCTATGAGGGCACAATCGTCTCATTAACGCCATCGTACAACATGGACAGCCGGGACGATCCTTTCGACCCGAACCGTGGAAAACGATTATCACTGAGATTGAGGATGGCTGGTGGCCCGCTCGGCGGCGACTTCGACTACATTCGTCCGGAAGCTACGTTCACGGCATTCTATCCTGTTGCAAAAAAACAGACCGCCGCTTTTAATGTCGAAATTGGGCAATTCTTCCCTTATAACAACTCCGAAATCCCTCTCTAGGAACTCTATCGCCTTGGCGGCGACCGGAACCTGCGTGGACTTCCATATTATTCGGTGCGACCCCGTGACGAAGACGGCAACTATTATTATACCGATGCGGGCTCGATCCTCGGCGGCGACCGTTATTGGCTTTTGAACCTCGAATACCAGATCAAAGTCGGTGGCCCGGTCAAACTGGTCTTATTCACCGATATCGGCAATACCTACTCCCCTGAACAAGGCTGGGTCTGGAGCCAGTACCGCCAAACCTATGGTCTGGAACTCCGGATTTTCCTACCTATTTTCCAGGCGCCAATTCGATTCATCTATGGCAACGTTGTTGATCCTTATCCCAGCGAGGACGCGAGTGACTTCCAGTTCTCGATCGGTACAACCTTTTAGAAACACCGGTTCGCGTAGGCGAGCCAATTTGGAGGAAATATGAAAAATCTGAATACTACAATGCTCATCACCATCCTTGCTCTTGCCGTCGTCAGCCCGGCATTGGCTCAAACTGGGATTGCAGTTATCGACGTGCAGCGCGTCGTTACCGATTCGGATCCAGGCAAAGAGGCGCTCAAAAAACTCAAACAACTGCAAGATGCAAAGGTTGAAGAAGGGCGCTCTAAACAGGCCGAACTCGACGCGTTACGCGACCAGTTCAACAAACAGCGTTTTACCCTCACTGAAGAAAAACTCGCCGATCTCGCCAAGCAGATCGAAGACATGGGCATCACCATGAAGCGTTTTCAGGATGACGCTCAACGTGAACTCGACAACGCCCGGAAAAACCAACTCGGCGCTCTCGAGCAGCGGATCATGCCTGTTATCGACGAAGTTGGCAAAGAGAAGAACCTGAACCTAATTTTTAACAAATTCCAATCAGGGCTCGTCTACGCTTCCAGCTCAACCGATATCACCGACGAAGTGATCAGGCGATTCAACCTCAGTCAGTGAAACTCAGGGATCTTGGACAGCGCCTCGACGTCGAAGTCGTCGGCGATCCTGAGTGCGAAATCTTAGGTATTCGGCAGCTTGATACGGCCGGTGCCAACGACGTGAGCGTTCTCCACAACCCGAAGTACATCAACGAGGCCAGGCGTTCCGGCGCCGGGGCCGTGATCGTCAAAGATCCGGCCCTCCTGCCGGGGCGAAATCTCCTTGTTGGAGATGAGCCCTATCTGGTCTTCGCCCTGGCTCTAGCTCTTTTTCATCCCGAACCCGAGATCGAAGGCGGTATTCACCCATCGGCCGTTGTCGCACCCGACGCCACCATCGACGAGAGTGCTTCGATCGGCCCTCAAGTTGTCATCGGCCCCGGCTGCCGCATCGGCGCCCGAAGCCGGATCAGTGCGGGATCGATGCTCGGCAAAGATGTTGAAATCGGTAAAGCTTGCTACCTGCATCCGCGTGTCGTCATTGAGGATCGCTGCGTCATCGGTGCTAGGTGTATCATCAACGCTGGCGTTGTTATCGGATCTGATGGTTATGGATTCGCTACCGTTGAGGGCGTTCACCACAAAGTTCCACAAGTCGGCAGAGTCGTCATCGAAGACGATGTCGAGTTGGGCGCCAACGTCTGCATCGATCGCGGCACACTCGGAGAAACCCGCATCGGACGAGGAACCAAAGTCGACAATTTGGTCCAGATCGCGCACAACGTACAGATCGGCGAGGATTGTCTACTCGTCGCCCAGGTCGGCCTCGCGGGATCATGCAAACTCGGACACCACGTCGTCATGGCCGGTCACTCGGGCGTCGCGGGCCATTTGAAGATCGGCAACGGCGTCATGATCAGCGCCAAGACCGCGGTTATGGCCGATTTGCCCGACGGCGCGTTCGTTTCGGGCATCCCGGCGAGGCCGCACCGGGAGTGGCTGGTAGCAAACGCCAATGTCAATCGCCTTGCTAAGCTACAACAGCGATTGAAGACTGTTGAGAAGATGGTCCGCGCCACCAAGGAGAACCAATGATCGACATTATGGAGATTCTCTCCGTCCTTCCCCATCGATATCCCTTTCTCCTCATCGATCGGATATTGGAGACCAGGGACGGCACAATCAAGGCCTACAAGAACATCACCTTCAACGAACCGTGCTTCACCGGACATTTTCCGGAGCGCCCGGTATTTCCCGGTGTTTTACTCGTCGAAGCGATGGCCCAGGCCGGAGGGTTTCTTCTCCTGCGGGAAGTCGAAGACCGGACGAACAAGCTCATCTATTTCTCTGGAATTGACAAATGCCGGTTTCGAAGGCCGGTCACTCCAGGAGACCAGGTCATCTTTGAGGTCGCGGTTCTTTCCAGGCGGCGAGGATTTGCGAAATTGCAGGGCAAAGCCCTCGTAGACGGCGAACTCGTCTGCGAAGCCCACCTCATGTCCTCGATGGTGGACCGCTGATGGCCCACCAAATCCATCCCACTGCCATCGTTGATCCTGCGGCAATTATTGCTGAAAACGTCGTCATCGGTCCTTTTGCCATTATCGAAAAACAAGTCGAAATAGGTGATCACTGCCACATCGGTCCTTATACACGGATATCCGGGCCGACAAAAATCGGCAAACGAAACCACTTTGAGAGTCACGGTTCAGTCGGAGCAGCTCCCCCAGATCTCAAATTTGACGGTGCCCCAACCCGCCTCGAAATCGGCGACGACAATACATTTCGTGAATTCATTACCCTCCACCGGGGCACAACTGGTGGCGGCGGCATTTCCAGTATTGCAAATAAGAACTTTTTCATGGCTTACGCCCACGTTGCGCACGATTGCCACGTCGGCTCCTACACCATTTTTGCCAACTCGGCGACTCTAGCGGGCCATGTCGAAGTCGGCGACGGGGCCACCATTGGAGCGTTCGCCGCGGTTCACCAGTTTTGTCGCGTCGGCCAAGACGCGTTTCTCGGCGGATTCACCGTCGCAACCAAAGACTGTCTTCCTTTCATGCGGGTCGCCGGTGGCCGCCCTGCACAGTGTTTCGGACCCAACGCGATTGGTCTAAAAAGGAAAGGATTCTCGGCCGAGCGCCGAAGGACGTTGAAACGTGTCTGGAAATACCTCCACAGCTCGGAGATGACAACAACCGATGCTATCAAACGCATAAAGGACGAATTAGGCGGATCAGAAGACGTCGACCTCTTGCTAAACTTCATCGAAGGAGCGCAACGCGGCATCATCCTGGCACGAGGTTAGCTATAATGGGACCGGTGGTCGAAAAATGAGAAAAAAAATCCTGGTTGTCGATGACGATCGGTCATTACTGACATTTCTCTCATTCACCTTAGAAGAATGCGGGCACGAGATCCTCACGGCCGAAGATGGAATTTCGGCCCTCAACATTCTCACGACCTTCGAACCTGACGTTATTTTTGTCGATCTCATCCTGCCGAATATCGACGGCGAAAACCTCTGCCGCGTCATTCGCACGATGAATCACCTCTGCGAGGCCTACCTCGTCGTCATGTCCTCAGCGATCAACGAACTTAATATTGATTTTGCAGCAATCGGCGCCGACGCCTGCATCGCCAAGAGCAGCTTGCCGGAGATGGCCGACCATGTTCTCGAGGCGGTCAGTGAAGCCGACCGGCCGCGAGATACAGGCGAGATCATTATTCGCGGTGGCGAACATCTGAGCCCACGGCGAACGACTCGGGAGTTGATAAACCAAAAACGGCATCTCGAGGCAATTCTCGAATCAATCGAAATTGGAATCCTCGAAGTCTTTCTAGGTCGTGTCATCTACGCCAACGGCGCCGAGCAGCCCATGCCTCCCAGGTTGTAGTTGACGCAGTCTGCCCTCATCTTGAAGTGGTTGGCGACCATGGCCGAGAGCGAAGGGGTAGGCACGAAGAGGGAGCAGTTGACGATCAAAAAGTCGATGTCGCGCGGCCTGAGGTTTGTCTTTTCGAGAACCTCGGCGACGGTCTCGAAGATGACCATCTCGGCCTCGACGCGCGCCTCGTCGATCGTTAGGCGGTCCACGTACCGGTTGAAGGGGCGCTCCGGGTGGTCGTAGGGCACGATCATCAGGTGCGGCAGCAGAGCGTGCTCAGAGACCCCCGATCGGTTGGCGCAGCGAACCATGAACGCGATGTTGTCCTCGGAGACGCCCACCTCGCGGAAGCGGTCCATCATCCAGTCCTGGCGGGAAGCCAGCTCCTTGCGGCCCTTCCAGGCCGCGAAGTCGAGCAGGAGGACGCGCTTGCGGTCGGCGCGGACCCTGTAGGCGAGGTAGAGCAGCGAAACGAAAGCGAGCGCCGAGGCGGCGAGGAGGCGCGCGTCGAGCTGGGCGATGGCGAGCAGGGCCGGCTTCGCCGCGGGGAGCTTGGCGAGCGGGCGGGAGGGCACCTAGGGGAGGAGAGGAAGGCAGGGA
>PJEL010001613.1_pt1 | contig 22338 bp, 17 predicted proteins | sample 1853271 | NCBI WGS metagenome assembly PJEL01 (sample SAMN08108733, study PRJNA415343) | Invertebrate metagenome, whole genome shotgun sequencing project. | host: Globobulimina | place: Sweden: Gullmar Fjord | collected 2015-08
GCAGCTCGGTCTCCGTCTCGACTCGGCGATGCTCGGGACAGAGCCCCCCGGCGGTCAACGCCTGCACCACGAGCTCGCAGTCGAGTTTGGAGTCCTCGATGACAAGGACGCGCAGCATCTGTTCCATTTGCCCGCTCCGCCCTTGCTACGCTTGCTGCTGGTTCAGCAGAAGCCAATACGAACCGAGGGGTTCTACGTGGAGGTTGCCCACATTGTCTGCCACTAGTCCCCCAGCGTGAAATCGAATGTCGCACCCTTGTCTACTTCGCCGAACCCGAGCACACGACCGCCGTGCTGTGCGACGATTCGATGCACGATGGCCAAGCCGACGCCGGTGCCTGGAAACTCGTCGGGACGGTGTAGCCTCTGAAAGACACCGAAGAGCTTGTCGGCGTACCGCTGGTCGAAGCCCACGCCGTTGTCTCGGACCCGATACCAGGTCGAGTCGTCCCGCTCGAACGAGCTCACCTCTACCTGTGGGTGCCTCCGAATCGCGCTGTACTTGATCGCGTTCTCGAGCAAGTTCCGCCAGACCTGTTCGACCAGCGTACTATCGGCATGTGCTCGAGGCAGAAGAGATGTCGAGAGCGCGACTCTACTCTCCGCTGGCTCTGGAAGCAGCGACTCCCATACTCGCCGGACCATGGCGTCACAATCGACAGGCCTCCTGGTGATCTTCTGGCGGCCAAGACGGGACAGCTCCAAGAGTTCATCGATCATCACACCCATTCCGCGTGCGCTGTCCTGGACGTTCTGCAGCCAACGGCGACTCTCACTGTCGAATGACTCCGAGTTCTTCTCAGACAACAGACGCGCAAAGCCGCCGATGTGCCGAACCGGAGCACGAAGGTCGTGTGAGACCGAATAGGCGAACGCCTCCAGCTGCTCATTTGCCCCTTCCAGTGCCGCGGTTCTCCTCGCGACTCGAGTTTCGAGATCCGCGTTGAGCTGACGAATCTCGTCCTCGGCCGCCAACCGCTCGAGCTCACCGCCAACCCGCGCCGCGAAGACCTGCAGAATCGACTCGGCGAACGCTGGATTGCGAAGCGGCCCGCGAGTCATCGCGGCCATGACACCCAAGGTCGAGCCTCGAGAATCGCAGAGAGGCACACCGACGTATCCCTCCACCCCCATCTGCGTGAGCAATAGATCCTCGGGGTACAGCTTCGCCACGCCGACCTCGTATGAGCAGACGCCGCAGGCCGTGACGTTCTCACATGGCGTGTCTGCCAGGTCGTAGTCGAAGTTGTCGGCCAACCTCCCATCAACGACGACGGAAATCGTTCGGACCGACTCGAGCCCTTGCTCTGCGTGCAGCTCACCGATCAGCGCGTAGTCCGCTTGGAGGGCGCTAGCCAACTGCGTGGACATCGAATCGAAGAACGTCTGACCATGTCTGACCGACCCGACGGCAGCCATCACTCGCAGGCTCTCCTCGACGCGTTTGCGCCCGGTGACATCTCTCTGAAGAGCGGCATAGGCGAAGATTTCCCCGGCGGCGGTCCGAACCGGGAAAGCCTTGACCTCGCAGATGAACGTGCTGCCATCCTTCCTGCGATTCTCGACCTCACCGGTCCAACAGACCCCTGTCGCCACAGCCCTGTAGATGTCGGGATGGGCTTCGCCCGGAACCGATTCGGTACGGAGATCACGGGGAGATCGACCGAGAAACTCTTCTTCCGAGTATCCGTAGAGCAGCTCGAAGGCCGGATTGACATAGATGACTTCGAGCTTCAGATCCGTGACGATGACGGCGTCAGTCGTCTGTTCGGTGATCAGACCGAGGAGGCGGAGCCGTTCCGCCGCCCTCATTTGAACCGATAGCCGACGGACATGAACCCTCCTTGTCCAGCGTGCTTTCGGCGCCACACCTTGTCAAGACCCGGCCAGCCTGCGCCCGTGGAATGGCGGCCCACGCTATCTCGTGGGAGGCCACGAAATACCGCGGGACGCCTTCGTGGCGACGGGGATTCGCGCACACGCCTCGGGCACGTGGCGCGTGTCTCCGCATTCCGTCCGAGTGGCACGGCGATTGCTAGAGGTCTGTTTGGGGGGAGGCATCATGGCCAAGCAATGTCCGGAGCACATCAAGTCAGCATTGCGCTTGGTCGCCGCGTTTGTCGAGGGACTGGAGGAGGACCCGCAAGTACCTACCGAGAACTCGGCGCGTCACGACCTTCTTGCAGATCTCACCCACCGGCAGGTCGAGGTGGCGGAAGCTTTCGCGCGAGGCCTCGATGCCGACGAGACCGCAAAGCAGCTGTTCATCAGCCCCCACACCGTGCGCAATCACGCCAAGGCCATCTACCGCAAGCTCGGAGTGCATTCCCAACTCGAGCTCATCCAGGTCTTGGCGGCACCCACGAAATGCTCTGGCGGGTGCGCATCGCACCTGGAGGCGGCCCAGGAGCTCCAGACAGCCAGTGAGCGCTTCGACCTCTTCACGGAGGCCGTGACCGAGGGAGTCGTGATCACATCTGCGGGCCGGATCGTCAACGCGGATGGGGCGTTCCCGCGGATGCTCGGCTACGCGGCCGAAGAGTTGGTAGGCCAGCCGTTGAGCTTGTTCTGCCACCCGCTTGACCTGTCCGTATTGCAGAAACACGCTCGAGAGGGCGCGGCACAGTCCCATCGGATCCGGGCCGTGCGCCGAGATGGCTCGACGATTCACCTACAGATCGAGGGCCGGACCGCAGAGCTGGACGAGCAGCTTGTGTGCGTGACGCGGGCCGCCGACGTGTCGACCTTGGTGAGGATGGAAGAGGAGCAGCATGTAAACGTCGAGCGGCACCGCCTGGCGATGCGGACGATGGCTGACGGCCTGTGGGACATGCCCTTCGGCGAATGCAGCCACTCCGTGGCTCCCGGCCTACTCGAGCTTTTGGGACGGAGCGACAGCAGTGGCCCGCCTATGCTCGACGCCTTCGCGGACTGGAGCCACGAGGACGACCGACTGCGAGTCGTCGCCGCCATTCGCAGCCACCTCGACGATGGAGAGGCCCTTGACATCGAGTGCCGATTACAGGCCAAAGACTATACCTATCGCTGGCTCCGGATCGCCGCGACAACCCTTCGCCGACCGTCTGGCGAGCCCTACCGACAAGTCGGCGCCTATGCTGACATCACCCAAGAGAAGCAGGAAGCGCTGCGACGGGAAGCGCTGCTCCTGCACCAGACCCAACAACTGGAGGCGGTCAGTCGGCTCGCGGCGGGAGTTGCCCACGACTTCAACAACACCCTCGCGGTCATCCACGGCGCAACTGCACAGGCCAAGATGGTCGCGTCGCGCCTGGGCGAACCCGACCACCTCGTGATCAATTCCTGTCTGAGTGACATCGGCACGGCCGTCAAGCGCGCCTGCCTCCTCACATCGCAGCTACAGGACCTCGACCGCCCCGATACCGGCACCGGAGAGAAGGCCTTCGACCTGCACCCCTATTCCCGCGAGTTGTGTCACCTGTACCGATGGTTGGTCCCTGCGGGCATCGAGCTGGAGTGCAAGCTGGTTGAAACGCCAGCGTGGATTCGAGCCAATCCCATCCTCGTCGAGCAGATCCTGTTGAACCTGGTCGTGAACGCCCGCGACGCCATGCCCGAGGGTGGAACACTCACCGTGCGCTCGTCGCTGGCCAGCTATCGAGACCCAGGGCAACAGGATCCACGACCATCCGTCCAGATCTCGGTCTCCGACACCGGATGTGGCATGTCCGCCGAGGTCAAGAAGAGGGCCTTCGAAACGCACTTCACCACCAAGGACGCGGGCCACGGGCTAGGCCTCGCCACCGTCGCGCGCTCCGTAGAAGAGATGGGCGGGTCAATCGAGGTGGAGAGCACACTTGGAGTGGGCACCACCTTCAGAGTTACCCTTCCTCTCATCAGAGAACCAGCTAGGACCGGCAGAGCGCCGACCGCCGTCGTCCGACCCGCTCAGAGAGCCCCGCAGTTTACCAAGTGACTACATAGGTGCAGCTTTGTGCGCCTTCACGGCGGCATTCCTTCGAATCGTCGTGCACAACCTCAGCGTTGTCCTCAAATCGGCGGGCCATAGCAAACACGATTCCACGGTCGAAATGGCACGGATATGGATTCCTGCAGACCGAGATGATCTTGTTCTCGCCCGGGACGCGCTCGAACCCGTAGTGACCAATACCCTCGAGCATCTGGCCCGTCTCCGGATCGAACATCACCTCACCGCGCTTGCGGTGGTTCATATGATATGCGATGTCGATCGATGCTATCGCCGAGTCGACGTCCACCACTGTGGGCGGAAAGATGGCGTTTTCCGGTATCTTACAGCCAATCTCATACAGCGTGTCGGAGCCCACTTTGGCCGAGATCGCCTTGAAGGCACGCAGCCACGCGCTCTGTGAATACCAGCCCTCGGGGTCGATCTTGACAATGCCCCCGCCGCCCTTCTCTCCCACACCCTCGGCGATGAGGATCTTGCTCGGGATGAACTTCAGGAGCGGGAATCCATCGACCACGGACCACACCGTCTGACCATTGATCTCGATCCCACCCTCGAACGGTACATATTCCATACCCAATCCCCACTTTCAACAGGCCCCCAAAGAATACCATGCGATAAAACCACAAAGTCCTCTGGTATCGCCGATCCGCTGTTTGTAGGCATCGACGACTACAGATCGTTCTGGGCCCCCGGCGCACCCGGCGAGCGTCTGACCGACCCGCGCTTTGACCCCGTCTTGATGTCCCTCACAAGAGCGAACCATCTAGTCGATAGTGTGCTTCGGAACTGCGTGCCCTGTCCAGGTCGTCGGTGATGTCAGTGAGCGTGCCGAGGAACTCGGACCCGGCGCCTCCCGGCAGACGGGCAGACACCGCTCGCGCAGCGGCCCAGATCGTGCTGCCGTCATGACGCAAGATTCGGTAGGTGCACTGGAAATTGAAAGACCGTTCCGAGTGGCTCGCCTCGTACCAGGTGCGGTGGACGCGGATGGCATCGTCGGGGTGAAGCACGCTCGCCCACTCCTCTGACGAAACCACACTCGCCCCATCGAACCCACATATCCGGGAGCACGCCCTGTTGACGTGGATGCGACCAGCGCCGCCGATCCGCCAGATACCCACCGGGACGGCCTCGATGAGGGAGCCCTGAAATAGACGGTTTCGAAGGGACTCGGCTCCTCCTGGTCGCTTCTCCGACTCGACGACTGACAGGTGGGACTCAACTGGCTCGACAACACACTTGGGTAGGACGGACATCGGACCTCTCTGTCTACAAGAAATCCCATCGGAAACTGTCGATCCCTCTATATGACCAATGTTGGTGGTTCTCATGACGAGATCAGGCCATTCGCAGTCGCCTGCAGCGCCGCCACGATCTCGTCTGGCGACAACACGAGCCGCACAGCGCCGAGCTCAACGGCCGCGCGAGGCATTCCGTACACCAAGCAGGAGGCCTCGTCTTGCGCGAATGTGACCGCGTTGACATCGAATAGGTCGCGCATTCCGCGGGCCCCGTCGTCGCCCATGCCCGTGAGGAGGACTCCGACCACCGAAGAGCCCGCAGAGTTGGCGGCGGACCGGAAGAGCACATCCACAGATGGGCGATGCCGGTTGACGGGGGGCGCGTCTCGCACCGCCAGCCAGTATTGCGATCCCTGGCGCTGTAGCAGCAGATGACGGCCACCAGGAGCGATCGCTACGTCACCGGGGCGTACGCGCGTGCGGTCGCGCGCCTCGAAGACGTGCAGCTTGCAAGTCGTGTCCAGACGCTCCGCAAACGGTCCCGTGTAGCCCGCTGGCATGTGTTGCACGACCACGATGGGCGGTAGGTTGACAGGCAGCTCTCTCAGAACGCGCTCCAGGGCCACCGTCCCTCCCGCTGATGCTCCGATGCAGATCACTGGAGGTGCTCCGCGGGTGTCGATCCGCTGGCGTTCTAGTACCTCGTCGACACCGAGTCTCCGCCGGGGTTTGAGCTGCGCGGCGGTCCGTGCTCCCACCTTGGCATGCGCCGCGGCTCTCACCTTGCGCACCACCTCCGCTGCTACATCGGGCAGCTTCGCTCCGTACATGCCGCCTGGTTTGGTGACAAAGTCCACCGCCCCGGCGGAGAGCGCATCCAGGGTGACGCGCGCTCCAGCCTCGGTGAGGGAGCTGATCATCACCACAGGCATCGGGCGGTGCACCATGAGCTTGCGCAGGAACGTGATGCCGTCGACCTTGGGCATCTCGATGTCGAGGGTGAGCACGTCGGGCTTGAGGGCCTTGATCTTCCGCCAGCCCAGCCGAGCGTCCGGGGCGGTGCCCACGACCTCGATCCCGTTCGCCGCCTCCAGAATCTGGGTGAGCGTAGCGCGCACCAGCGCCGAGTCGTCCACGATCAGGACTTTGATCATGACTTCCCCCAATTCCATTCGTTGTTGGCGGTGGTGAGCACCTGGGCCGGCGTCTGGATGGCCCGCACTTCGACGGTCCCCGAACGGGTGAAGAAGCTGAGCCTCCGGCCGCGCTTGCCGCCGGTCTCGCGACCTACAACGGGTATGCCGAGCTTCTCGAGTTCCTGAAGGGCAAATGATACATTGGCGCGGTGCAGCTGGGAGACCGACGTGCCAGGCAGCACTGCTCCGCCGCCGAAGACCTTGGCCTCCAGCCCAGCGATGCTCGCCCCTCGAGCAAGCATCCGACACAACAACGCCTCAGTGGCGCGCACACCATAGCGTGTCGAGCCACGATCGCCGTTGCTCGCCACAGCGGATGGAAGCAGAAAGTGGTTCATTCCCGCTACACCGGCGCGCGGGTCGCGCAGGCACATGGCGACACAGGACCCCAGGATGGTGATGGCCACGGTATCCTCTTTCGTGACGAACACCTCGCCCGCCTCAACGAAGTGGGCCTGGCGACCGGAGATGCGATCGGCAATCCGCCTCATGCCGCGGTCGCCGCGGACGCATCACAGCGCCGGTAGACAGCAAATCGCTCTACGGTGAACAGGGATCGCTCTTGGAGCAGGGACTCGCTGTGGCCGATGAGCATCCATCCCACGGGAGAGAGCGCCCGATGGAACTTCTGCACGAGGACGCGCTTGGTCTCCGTGTCGAAATAGATCATCACGTTCCGGCAGAAGATCACATCCACGGGATCTCGAAACGGAAACGGGTCGTTCACCAGGTTGAGCTGACGAAACACGACCATGTTCTTGATGGCTGGCTTGACGACGTAGTCCGGCCCCCGCCGAGCGAAGTGCCGCTTTCGCTGTTCAGGCGAGACAGGTGCGATGGCGTCTGCGCTGTAGGCACCCGCCCGAGCCGCATTGAGGCAGTTCGTGTCGATGTCTGTGGCGAGGATACGCACGGCCACGTCGTTGCGGCCTGCAAAGTGCTTTCGTACGACCAAGGCGATGGAGTACGGTTCCTCGCCGGTGGAGCAGGCGGAGGACCAGATCCTCACAGTGCGCCGACCCTGCCGCTTCACCGCCTTGATCACCGAAGGCATGAATTCGTCGAGAAACTCGAAGTGGTGATTCTCTCTGAAGAACTCCGTCTTGTTGGTGGTGATCGCGTTGATGAAGTGCTGGTTCTCCTCCGGTGCGACCTGGAGATGGGCGAGGTAGGCCTCGAAACCGTCCAGGTTCAGGGCGCGCAGGCGTTTGCCCATTCGGGCCACAACCAGCGGCCGCTTGTCGTCCCCAAGACTGATTCCAGTCTCACGCCTCACCCTCTCGCGAATCTTCTGAAACGCGTTCGGGGTGAGGAAGCTGTCGGAGTCGCGGTTGGCCATGGGCTTCAGCTCACGCGGCCGCATGCATGGCGTCGAGCTCGTCAGTAGAGAGCACCATGGCGATATCGAGCAGAATCAAGAACTTGCCGTTCTTCTCCGCCATACCTCGGATGAAGCCTTCGTTGACCTTGGTTGACATCGTCGGCGCGGGTAGCACCTCGGAGGCCGCCAGCTCGATCACGTCGGTGACCTCGTCGACGACCACACCCATGATACGTTCCGCCACCTCGACGATGATGATCACGGTGTACTTGTCGTAGTCCCGTGATGACATCCCGAACTTCACGCGCAGATCGATCACGGGTACCACTGTTCCACGCAGGTTCAACACTCCTCTGACGAACTCCGACACGTTGGGCAGCTTGGTGAACCCGCGGTAGCTGATGATCTCCTGCACGCTCCCCATCTGCACGACGTACTCCTCGTCGGCGAGTGTGAAGGTGACGTACTCGCCGGACTGCTCCAAGGGGGAAGCGGACGTTGCCTGTTGCTCATTCATGGCGACCCCCAACTAGTAGGTGCTCGCAGGGGCGTCGTCGAAGAGGTCCTCGAGTTCGTCCTGCTCGTCGGCCGGTACATTGGGAATATCCTGCGGAATACGCGCTTCACTTGTGTACCCAGCGTTCCTCTCGGGCGCAGGACGCCCCTCGCCGCCCCTCGGGCGCTGCGCCTGCTCGCCCTGGGACTTCGTCAGTCGGAAGGCGGCAATGGCGTCGTTGAGCAGCACCGCTTCGCCGGCCAGGTTCTCGGCCGCCGCCGAGGCCTCCTCGACGAGCGTGGCGTTCTGCTGAATCACCTGCTCGATCTGCGCCACGGAACGGTTCACCTGCTCGATGCCCGTGGACTGTTCGTCGCTGGCCGCCGCGATCTCGGACATGTTCGTCGCGAGCCCGCCCACGCTCTCGATGATCTCCTCGAGCATCTCTCCCGACTGCGACACAAACCCGTTCGCATCCGCGATCTTGGCGTTGCTGTCGTTGATGAGGTCCTGGATCTCCTTTGCGGCGTTGGCGCTGCGTCCGGCCAGCGTGCGCACTTCCTTGGCGACCACTGCAAAACCCTTGCCCTGGTCACCCGCACGAGCGGCCTCGATAGCGGCGTTCAAGGCCAGCAAGTTGGTCTGGAACGCGATCTCGTTGACCATGTCCACGATGTCGGCGATCCGCTTGGCGGACGCAATCACCTCGGACATGGACTGGACGGTCTTGCGCACCACATCACCGCCCGTCTGCGCGGTATGGGAAGTCTTCTGCGCGATCTCGTTGGCCCCTCGTGCGTTGGCTGCGTTCTGCTGCACCGTCGCGGTCATCTCCTCGATGATCGAGGAGGTCTCTTCGATCGAAGCAGCTTGCTCCTGAGTCTGCTGGGACAGGCTCTGGTTGCCTCGGGCGATCTGGTCCGAGCCCGAAGCCACGTTGCTCGATGTGGACTGCACGGTGCGCACCGTGGCGGAGAGGGACTCCACCATCCTGTTCACGGACTTTGCCATTTGGCCAATCTCGTCTCCCTGATGGATGTCGATACCGGTTGACAAGTCTCCGTCCGCCACCTTCTCGAGCACTTCGACGATGCGTCGGATGGGTTGGCGCAAGGAACGGGCGAAGAGCAGTGCGAGCGCAACCACAATGCCCGCTGCTATGCCAGCCACAAGTGCCAGGGCGTTGCGAATTGCATCGAGTGGGGCACGGATCTCGGCGTCGTCGATCTCGGCCAACAAGACCCAGTCCACGTCGCGGACGGCGACCTTGCTGAAGCCGCTGAGAACCAGGATGCCGCGATAGTCTTCCACGAGGCGCACGTCGCTGCGCCCTTGCAGCCCCTCGACTACCCCTTCGGACTCGATGACCTTGGAAAGGGTGGTGTCCTCTTCGAACCGGGACTCGGAGCGCATCGTGTGGTCTGCTCCGACCAGGTAGGTCTCGCCGCTCTCCCCAAGGCCAGTGTGTTCTGTCATGACGACGTTCAACCACTCAATCGGCACTTGGATCCCGAGCACGCCCACCACTTGCTTTCCTGCCAGGATGGGTACGGTGATGAACTGCGCAGCCACGCCATTGGACGGGGCGTAGTGCCCTATGTCCGAGAGGGCCGCCCGGCGCTGCGCCGTTGTCAGTGCCCAGGCGTCTCGCAGGCCGCTGTCGATGTCGGCGGTGCGCGTGCCGAAGTCGCCTTCCTTTGTCACCGAGAACACCACATCGCCGTTGTCGGGGTCCATGAGGAAGATGTCGTAGTACCCATAGGTGTCCATGAGCCTCTTGAAGACCGCGTAGTACTGGTCGTGCGCCAGCTTGTAGCTAGCCGGTGCGTCGAAGCGGGCGTTGGTATAGCCGACGAAACGCCCACCTTCGACCCCACCTCCGGAGTCGAACGCGGTGCGGAGCGATTGCACCGCGTCGACGGTCGTGGGCAACCCCGCAATCAAACCGGCGTTGACCTCGAGCCGCTGGTAGAGGCCCTCCACCTGCTGCTTCTTGATCGCACCAACCGCCGACAGCGTGGCCGTGGCCTGCGCGACGATCGCAGCCTCTGCCTGTGTGTAGCTCTTGTAGCCCACCACTGCCATGGGTATCAGGCCTACCAGAAGAAAGGCCATAATCAACTTGGGTCCAAAGCCCATGTTCCTGAAAAACCGCATTCTCTACCTCTTGTTGGTTTGTTGGATATGTGTCGATGGCGGACGTCTCGCCCGCAACTCAAGCCTCTGAAAACGCCATACGCTCAAGATCTCGGATATCTACGATCAAAGACACCCGTCCGTCGCCGAGGATGGTGGCCCCGCTGACCCCATCAACCCGCCGGAAGTTGCGTCCGAGCGACTTGATCACGGCCTGCTCTTGTCCGAGCACCTCGTCTACCAGCAGACCGTACTTGGTTCGGTGACCCTCGATGACCATCACCAGAGCGCCGCACGGGTCGACACATTCAGTGCCGTAGCCGAAGACGTTGTGCAAGCGCACCAGCGGCAGGTACTCGTCGCGCACGGCCACGACCTCGCCCTTGCCCTGCACAGTCTTGACGTGCTCCGGTCTGGGTCGCAGCTGCTCGACGATCGACAGCAACGGGACGGTAAGGATCTCGCTCCCGACCCGCACCGTCATGCCCTCGACGATGGCCATCGTGAGCGGCAACGAGATCCGAAACAGCGTACCGGCGCCCGGTTCGGACTGCACCGTGACCGCGCCTCTGACCTCGCTCACGTTCCGGCGCACCACGTCCATGCCCACCCCGCGACCGGACACGTCGGTGACCTCAGCTTTTGTGCTGAAGCCGGGGTGGAACAGCAGCGAAAACAGCTCGTCGTCGCCAGGATTTGCCCCGGCTTGCAGCAACCCACGCTGCACGGCCGTGGCCAGGATCGCCGACCTGTCCAGGCCACGACCGTCATCACTCACCTCGATCACGATGTTCCCCCCGTGCTGCGACGCGCGCAGGAACACCGTACCTACCGCCTCTTTGCCGGAGGCCTTGCGGTCCTCGGGACCCTCGAGTCCGTGATCGACACAGTTTCGTACGAGGTGTTTGAGCGGGTCGGCCAGTTGCTCGACGACGTTCTTGTCGAGCTCGGTCTGGCCACCGCTGATCTCCAGTCGGGCCTGCTTTCCGAGCTCACCCGCTAGATCACGCACCACACGCTTGAATCGAGTGAAGAGTTCCTCCACCGGCACCATGCGCACGGTCATGACCTGCTCCTGCAGGCTGCGACCGATCACATCCAAGGCCTCGAGCGCGGCGTCACGCTCTCCCTGGCTCTGACGTTCGCGATTTGCGTTGTTCACCTGGGAGATCGAGATCACCAGCTCACCGACGAGGTTCACGAGCTTGTCGAGCTTGTCCGTCGACACTCGGATGTTGTTTTGGCGCCTGGTCGCACGCGCGGCCGCCTGTAGCTGCGCGACGGCCTCGACCTCTTCCGGCCGCACCGCTCCCGCCTCGACCAGCAGTTCTCCCACCCGCTTCTGTTTGCTCAGAGCGTCATGCAGATCGTCTGCGGAAATCTCACCTCGGTCGAGCAGGATCTCACCGATCCTCTGCTCCGCGAGCGCGATGTGCACTCCGTTCCGGTACTCCGCGCTCACATCCTCGATGCAGATCTCGTTGTCGTCCGCGACGAACAGAAAGATGTTGTCGAGCTCGGACCGCGGACGATCGGTCTGCAACACAACGCTCCACCAAACGTAGAGTTCTTCGGGATCGAGCCCCTCGAGGTGCGGCACGGCGGAAGTGTGGGCGCGCACGTCGACCAGGGATCCGAGATCGGCCAGTTCCACCAGCAGCATCTCGGGGTCCTGCCCCGTCGAGAGCAGGTCGGGCCGGAACTTCATGGTGATCTGCCAGGTCTGGGGACCGGAACCAGAGGCCGCGGACTGGGTCGCCATCCGCGACGGCTTCGACTCCACCTCGCCGACAAAGCCGCTCAGCGTAGCGTGGGCCTCTGTCCATGCGGGGCGCTGCGCCAGGTCTCCGCCGTCAGCGGCAATAGAGACCATGTCATCCAGCACATCCTTGCACTGGAGCAGGGCCGAGACCAGAGGACCGGTCACTGCCAGCTCGTGCAAGCGGAGGCGCTCCAGCGCTGCCTCCATCGTGTGGGTGAAGTCCACGACTGGCCCAAGTCCCACGATACCTGCGCCGCCCTTGATGGTGTGCGCACAGCGGAAAAGTTGGTTGATGAGCTCGTCGTTGTCCGGATCGCCCTCCAAGCTCATCAGAGACTGCTCCAGCTGTTGGAGAAGCTCCTCGCTCTCGGTGATAAACAGACTCTGTAGGTCCTGGGCAGACATTAGATTGCTCCGGGCGAAAGGGGTGCCGTGTGGCGAAACTAGCGCACGAACTTGCGTACTACGCCAACCAGCTGTGGCGGCTGGAAGGGCTTGACAAGCCATCCGGACGCGCCGGCGAGCTTGCCCTCCATCTTCTTGGCGTTCTGGGACTCTGTGGTCAGGACCAGGGTGGGAACGAAGCGCAGCGGCGTCTTCTTGAGGTGACGAAGGAACGTAATTCCGTCCATCTCTGGCATGTTGACGTCCGTGATGATCATATCTGGACGAGTCCCGGCCTTTACCATACTCGCGAGAACGCTCAGGGCGCGGCGCCCGTTCGCAGCTTCGATCACTTCATATCCGGCTGAGGTGAGCGCGAATCGCACGGCAGCGCGGAGAACCGCTGAGTCATCGACGATGAGGATCTGTTTTGCCATGGGGCCTCCAATGGCGGACGCAAGACGGGAGTGGATCAGATGAGTTGGGACTGGAGTCCGAGGAGGTTGATTCGGGCGAGGAGTTCCCCGCACCAGCCGCTGAAGCTCGCCTGCTCAGGTCGGCTCTGTCTGAGAGCCAGCAATAGCTGCAGGCCGGCGAGGTCGAAGTTCAGCAACTCCGAGACCTCGACCTCGAGCGCGCCCTCCACCTGGCCGAGCGCACCGAGCAGCTCCTGACGCGATGCCTCTGCGTCGAAGATGGTCAGCTCCCCGGCCAGGTGGAAGACACTGTGGGAAGGTGGGTGATGGTCGAGTCTGAGCTTCATGCCGACCCCTAGAGTTGAGCAGTTAGAAAAGTGTTAGTACGCCAAGATCATCGCCGTCGGCCACATGGATAGCCGCGGTGGTGGCGGCCAAGCGCTGGTGTGACAGCAGCGTGAAGCGGCCGATCAATGCCGCGAGTTCCTTGTCGGCCTCGGGCTCGTCCACCAGTCCGTGTTTCCTGGACAGGTCTGCCAGGGCCGCATCGTAGCGTTCGCTGAGGTCTTTGCAGCTCCGCCGGAGGCTGTCCCAGCGTTCGCTGCGATCGGCCACCTCGCGCAGCGCTCCGAGCGACTCCTCGATGGCGGCCCGGGTGCGCCGCTCCAGGGCATGGAGTCCGGCCACCTGTTCCAGCATCCGAGCCGCAGCCCGTTCGAGCGCCGTGCCAGCCCTTCCGATCTCCTCTTCTACGCCCCGGTATTCGGCGAGCAGCAGGGGTGCGCGGTCATCTGTCAGGCGCGTGACCCGCTTCAGCAACCGACGCGACGTGCGCTCCATCCGAACTACAAATTCGCGGAAGCTGGCGCGTATGTCGCCGATCTGTGTGCTGAAGGCCCCATGCCGCTCGTCGCCACCGCAGTCGCACAGCTGGATTCGGATCAATACCGCGAGGTTGTCGAACAGGGTGACGATCTCCTCGAGGTCGGCGAGACAGAGAGGAAGCTGCTCGAGGAGACGTGCCAGCTCACCCATGCTCGCGAATGACCCAGCCTCGGCGCCCACCGACTCGAGCGCCGCCAGCAGGGGCGCGGCCGCTCCTTGGGCATTTTGCACGAGAGCGTCGCTAGTCGCTGAGAGGTCGGAGAGCCCCCCTGTGCTTCCGTGCATCTCCGCAAGCTTCCCCATCACATCTTGTAGAAGGGTCTGCATTTCGCCATGCACGTCCGCCACCAACTGGTCGCTCAGCCGGCTGGCACGGCTACCGAAAGCCAGCATTTTCCCACGCTGCTCGATCTCCCCCGTGTGATTCTGCTCTCCGATCTCGGCCAGGGCCAGCAGCACGTGTTCGAGCCCTTGGCTCAGCGCATCCTGACGCTGGATGGCGGTCATCACGTCGGCGATGGGGTCCAGAAGGGGTTGAACCGCCGTCGCGGACCCTCGGATGACTCCCAGCAGCTCCGAGACCATGTCCCGTACCCGCAGGTTCGCCGCTTCGACCTCCTCGCGTGCGCTCCGATGCACCTGTTCACGGCGCAGGCGCGCTTCCTCCATCTCGCGCCGCGCCGCCCGCAGCTTCGACTCGATGGCGTTGGACACTTCCTGTGCGGAGCGCGCTGACGTAACCGTGGTCTCTGCCATCCGGACCAACTCCTCGGTGAGCACCGCGAAGCCCCGCCCTGCCTGTCCCTCCCTCGTGGCCGTCACGCTGGCGTTTAGCGCAAGGATTCGGATTTGTGACGCGAGCTTTCCGGTATTGGCCAGGTCGTCCACAACCAAGGAGGTCAGGTCGACCAGATCGGTGGCGCGGTCAGTCGCCGCCCGCTGCTGCTCTGCGACGCGCAACGCGAACTGCGCCAGAGCCTTCGCCCCTTGCGACACTTGGTCCACGGCCAGATCAAAGTCCTGGCCCCCATCGGTTGCAAGCCCGTCCAGGCTGCCCAACAATGCGCACGCGGACTGGTACACCTTGGGCAAGTCGGTGGCGACCACCATGAACACCCGCTCCGTGTCCCGCTGAAAGCAGCAGATCTGCTCGGCAACACCGTCGAGATCTCGCTGTGTAGGAGCAGAATGCAGAACTCGCGCCCGCTGTCTGGCTGCCAGCGTCACAGATTCACCACGAAGGTGAAGCGGCCGCTGAGACCCTGGTTGTCGCGATTCTCGCTCACCAATTCATAGCCGAGGAAAACACCAACGGTCGCCTGCCAGTCATTGAGCAGACTGGCATTGACGCGGCCACCCACGGCCGAGGAGATCAAGCCGCTTCCCGCCGCCTCGCTCAGCCCGATGATGGGCTCTGCCTGTGGCCCGACCTGAAGGTGCGATCCCAGCCCGGTGAGCAGGAAGTGCCTGGAGTACAGCGAGTCACCGGTATCGGGTATGAACAGGTCATTGAGGAAGACCTGTACCCAGGACTCGAAATACAGCGGCCCGTCGTAGATGGTGAACAGCTGTGGGGCCACGAGGGTAGCGGCCCGCTGCTCCGCAAAGTCGAACCCGAGCCCGACCATGGGAAGCAGTGAAAGGTCACCGACTGTGAAACACGGTCCCACGTCCAGCTCGGCGAACGAACCCACGACGTAGATGTCAGCGGCGAAGGCGGCGGCACCCTCTCCATAGGTCCCACCAGCCCACAGCTGAGTGCCCAGGCCGTCCGTGTCCACTCGGAACCAGCCGCTCACCGGGCTCGTATCTTGTGCGGCTGCGGGTGTGAGAAGAGCCAGCATGAGTCCGAGAATCGAGGTCATTTCGTCTCCCTTTGCAGAGCGTCTGTTGAAAGACGTGGGGCTCGCCAGATGCCCAGTACTGAATCGATGAGGGCGGCGCGCCGGGTAGGTAGGGCGTGAAGACGCTTGAACAAAACAGGCATGGAACCTCGTGGGTTGCGAATCTCATCGGCGACACCCCGCCTCTCTGCATGACCGGATCTGGCTATTTTGATGACACAATGGGGCCACAGCCGCTCCCGATCACCTCGATCGACAGCGCTCCATCAGGTGACGCACTTGCGTGCCCTGGCCGCCAAACCAGCCGCCAACCACGTTGGCGGACGATAGGGACTCACTGTTGGCTGCAGTTGATGTCGGCAACGCCGCCGACCCGACGGTAGGCTGCTGACGGACAAATCCGCTGCATCTGGCTAGCGGTTCTGCGCCCGTCGCTGTCACAGTGGCCGACGGCTTCACAGGTTTGCCCAGAAGTCACACGACCTGAGGGAAAACACCAGATGCGCCGCGGGAGAGGCCTCTCCTACATTCTACCGACACGTTCGCAAGAGCGCTACTCCACGCGCGGATCGGCTGGATAGCCGGATCGCGGCATCTCGAGCCTCCGAGTACATTGACTCTCGGCAGAATCCGGGGGGAGGATGCCCGCGCGGCAAAGGCTCAGAGCGGCGACGCGTTCTCTGAGCACCTCCGTCAACCCCGGGAGAACCAGATGAAGAACACCGATTTCCAGTTTCCGCTTCCAGAAGTAGTCAAGGGCGCAGTGGGAAGCTTCCCAGTCAACTGCATGGGCTACATGAACCCTGGCTCGAGTGGTCTCGGGTACATCAGCACCATGAAGCTGTCGGTCGACAAAGTGGACATCGCCGGTCTCGACGTTGGAACCGCCGGTATTGTCTCCTATGACCGCTGCGAAAAGGACGACGCCTACATCGGCCAGATCAACATGGGAACGGCCTCGTCCTTCTGCGGCGTAAATGGCGCTCTATGGGGCTACCACCTGGCAAAAGCCGAGTCCATCGCCAACGGATCTCTGGAGCCGATGTTCACCTATCCGGGTCCGGCCTACCCAAGCGACGAGAAGCTGCCGAGCCAGGGGCGGGTTCCGGTCTATCCAGTCGCTCCCCTGCTCGACGCCACCGAGCGGCTGTTCGGCCGTATGGACAAAGACGGCGACGGCGAGAGGGATCTGCGTCGCTTCCCACCATTGCCCGGGGCACATGTCATCTGTGCGAACAAAGACGCCAGCGGCGCGGGTCCCGGCTATTTCTGGTCCGCCATCGCCATCGCCATCGCCGAGGACCGGGAGACCCAGGCCAACCTGTTCATCGAGGACGCCGACATCATCGTCGCCACCAAGATGACTGACGCCGACGGCAACGTGAGCTGGGTTCCCACGCCCGAGCAGGTCGAAGCGCTACTCATGACCCACCTCCGCAACGTCACCAAGAGCATGGTGCTCTGCGGCCAGGACCAGGACGTCGTCTACGAGAAGATCTTTGCCGGCGTGAAGTTCATCTTCGCCAACGAAGACGAGTGGGGCTGCGCCTTGACGTGCGCCCCCTACGTCACCCTCGCCCAGGTGGCCGCCACCGACGACCCAACTCAGCTACTGGCGTGGACCATCGACAAGTGGGAGGAGCAGATCAAGCTCGATCCCCTCCCCTGCGCGCCGACCAACCCCGACGTTGGCGGCATTGGCGTGCCCAAGGGCGAGGCCTGAGATGTCCACCATCAAAAAAATCGTGCAGCTGTGGTCGGACGCCAACCCGGTCGCCGGCTACACGGGCGGGCACCTCTCCGAGCTGACCTCGCTGTTTGTGGAGACCCCCGACAACCTCCGAGCCATGCGCGCTCGGATCGACAAACTCCAGCTAGAGAGCCAAGCCAACATCACGGATGCCGACATCCGCGCCACCGCGGAAGCGGTCCTCACCTCCCTGCGCACCCAGCTCGATCTGGCTCGACCAAGCGGCGCCGGTCCCTCGGGAACGGGCATGTCTGGGCTGTGGGCGGCGGCAGACGGCGTCTTCTACATCGTGCTCAAGCAGGACCAGAAGAAGGACTTCGTGCCGACCTATCTCGAGGCGGTGCGCGAGACGGTGCAGTTCGAGACCGCGCGCTGGTGGGGCCAGGACTTCACCATCGAGGTCCGCAGAGAATGTTTGGATACCGTGGCCTATATGCAGGGCACCTTGGCGGCTCTCGTGGGCGAGCGGCCGGATGTGGCCGACCAGGTCCAGGACATCAAGAAGGCCCTTGTCTCCTACTCTGAGCTGTTTGCGGTCGAGGGCCTCGACTCCGACGACTTCGACACCTACTGGCCGATCTTCCGCGAGTGGGATGCCGTCGCCGGTCCGAGTCGGTCCAAGGGATATCCGGCCTGCCTGGAGAGCTACTACCAGCTCACGAACACCGCGACGCAGATCGAGGTCACCGCCAAGGCCTGGCTCGATCTCGATCTGCCGGTCACGCTGGAGATCGCGGAGCAGGTCTCGATGTTGCCCTTTGTGAGCGGCATGGGCTCTCTGCAAGAGATCTGGGACCAGGTCAGCGCAAAGTACCAGGTCGACGCCAGCGACGACTACATCAAGACGGTGGAGACGGCGTGCAATAACTACGGTCGGGCCTACATCATCCAGTACGACCCCAAGACCGATCCGGTGAACTTCACCACCACGCCGACCTATCTCGAGAACCTGGTCACCGGCGGCGAGGACTTCGCGGTCGACTACCTCGATCCGCAGAACGCCTACTCGCAGCTCTACCTGACAAAGTCCAAGAACACCTCCCTGCTCACGATGATCAACATCCTCGTGCACGAGGCCTCCCACGGCTTCAACTTCGTCTTGTCCGCAAAGAACGCCGTGCCCGCCCTGCTCAACCTGAACACCGCCCTCGAGGTTCCGATGACCGAGGGAATGGCTTTCTACCGCGAGTATCAGTACTGGGCGGCGGCCCAGAGCCTGGTCGGCCGGGAAGACCTCAACGAGGTGCAGGACGCCTATATGAAGCTGTACGGATGCACGCCCGAAGAGCAGGAAGAAGCCGTACTCTGCGCACAGCTCGAGACCTATATCTGGCGTGTGATTCGCTATGTCCGCGCCCTCTGTGACGTGAAGGTCTGCGGCGGAGAGATGACCTACACCGCCTTCATCGAGTGGGCGGCTGACTACACCGGTCTGTCCCAGGAGACCCTGCACGGCGAGTGTTTCACCTTCATCGCATCTCCGGGCTATGCACCGTGCTACGCCATCGGGGGCGTCGCCTATTCTGTGCTCCAAAAGACTGGAATCGCGCGGGGAATCAGCGAGAAGGACTTCAACACCTACGCCTCCAGGCAGGGGTTCTACGCCTGGCCGGTCGCCCAGGACCTTCTGCACGCCTATGTCACGGCCAAGTCCAATGTCTGATCCCGAGGGATCGAGCCGTGTCCGGGAGCTGCCTGGATACGGACCGACAAAGGGCAGACAATACGCTGGGCCGCTGCCTCTGGCTGGAGGTCGGGCAAACCTGTTCTTTTGGTTCTTCGAATCCCAGCGCGATCCGGAGACCGATCCCATCGTGCTGTGGCTGAACGGCGGACCGGGGTCTTCCAGCTTTCTCGGACTCTTCATGGAGAACGGCCCCTACGCCTTGGAGAAGAGCGACTCGGGCGAGGTTCGTCCGGTCGACAATCCCCACAGCTGGAACAAACAGGCCAGCTACCTGATGATCGACCAACCGGCAGGAGTCGGTCTGTCCGGCATCAGCGACGCGGCCCTCTACGCGCCGAACGAGCAGGTGCAGACCTTTCAGCTCTACCAGGCATTGTTACAGTTCTTCGCCCGCTACCCGCAGTATTCGAAGCAGGACTTCTACGTCTTCGGAGAGTCGTTTGCCGGGCACTACATCCCCACCCTCGCTACGGCCATCCTCGAGGGCAACAAGAACGGCAACCCTCGCATCAACCTGACCGGTATCGGCCTCGGCGACGGATGGGTGGACCCGCTCTCGCTCCAGAACACCTACGGGGAGTATGCCTACGCCCACGGTCTCATCGACGAGGCCGATCGAGAACGCGTCAACGAGCTCTATGGCGCGTGTCGAGCCGCTGTCCTGGACAGCATGCCGGTGCCGTCGGCCGAATCCGACAAGATCTGCCAGTGCGTCGAGGACCACATCGTCGAGGCATCCGGAGGGATCAACGTCTACGATGTGCGGGTCTTCGGCGACTACGACTTCTCTCACATCGGCCAGTATCTCGACCAGGGCTCGGTGCGAGAGGCCCTACACGTCGCTGAGAACGCGCTGCCTTGGGTCGACGAATCTCCGGTGGTTGCCGCCCGATTGGAGGCCGGCGAACAGGGCTCCACCGCGTATCTGTTTCCGGCGTTGTTCGATGATCTTCGGGTGTTGATCTACAACGGCGTATACGACATGGACTGCAACTTCATCGGGACCGACCGCTGGATCCAGAAGCTCGACTGGTCCTTCGCCGACGAGTTCAAAGGGTGCGTCCGCACTCCATGGAGAGAAGACGGAGCCATCGTCGGCTACGCGAGAGAAGCCCAGGGACTGACCCAGGTCCTGGTCAACGGAGCGGGGCACCTCGTTCCGATGGACCAGCCGGTGGTGGCCCTGCAGATGCTGAATCGCTTTCTGGAGGGACGCGCCTTCTGCACCGACAGCTGACTCGAAGCGTCATTGGCACCGGAACCAGTGCGCTCAGGGAATGGCCGGCTCCGGGTCGCTCGGCTCAATCGGCAGCTCGCCACTCAGAGTGAGCACGTCGATGCCTTCGGCTGGCAGCCGCACGAGCCCCTCCAGCGGCGCCATACGACCGCCTTCGGGAGACGTCTGTAGCTTGCCCAACCTGCCGCCCTCACCCAGCCCGCGAGCGATCAGCCTCCAGGTGGGCAAGGCCCCGGAAGCACCGGCGAGAACGATGTTTCCGTTCCTCATGGAGCGGTTGTCGTCGTAGCCGACATACACCCCGATGGCCCACACTCCGTCGAGAGTGAAGCCCTCCTCGTCGTAGGCCGCCGGGGCATAGCCGAGGAAGGCAGCGTTGCGGAAGTCGTTGGTGGTTCCTGTCTTTCCTCCCAGGGGCACGTCTGCACGACCGGCCTTTGCAAACCGGGCCGCCCTTCGCCCGGTACCAGCGAGAACCACGCTGCGCAGGATGTCGGCCGTCATCGCACCCGTCTTGGCGTCGCCGATGCGCTTCTGCTGCGGCTGAGCGCGGTAGAGCACTTTGCCCTCCGAATCTCGGATCTCCTGGATGAGTAGGGTCGGGTCCGAGGCCGCCTGTACCGGCTTCCCGTCCGGTCCCACGCCGGGGAAATCCCACGAAAGCCCAGTTACCAGGCCATAGTAGAGCGCAGTCTCCTCCTCGATGGTGATCTCTGAGGCGCCGAGGGGCATGGGCAGGATCTTCTTGATGTCGCTGCGGATCCCGTAGTCCTGGGCCAGCTGCACGACGTACTCGATGGCCACCATGACTCGGAAGTCCTGCAGCCAGGGCAGGACCTCGGGATCAAAGGCACCGGCGTCGATGGGCTCGATGGCCGCCTGTACAGCCCGCAAGGTCGACAGGTGCAGCCGCCCATCGATGAGCATGTCGTAGTCGGCGGCCAGACGGTTTCCGACTCCCCAGGTTGGCACCTCCGACGAGCTCCACTCCTCCCCGGCGTACAGGTCTTCGGGCCTCTTCCGACGCGGCTCCAGAGCAACTTCCTCGGCGTTCTTCCTCTTCTTGCCCTTCTTGCGGGAGGCGTCCGGCTGCGGTTTCACCTCCGGTTTCGCCTCCGGTTCTGGCGCTGGTTCCGGTGGGGGTTCGGGCGCCGCGTCTTCCTCGGGGAAGAGGGGCTCGAGATGACTGCGTGCCGGGGGCTCGTAGCCCTCGGGAGGTTCGAGCCCACAAGCGACCTTCACCTCGTCGCCGTGCACGAGCACATTCAGGTCGGGAACCTCGTTTCGCAGTGGCACCTCGCGCGCCGCAATCGCCTCCTCGAGGATCCGGTACTGCTCCACACAGAGCGCCATCTTGTCGACCTTGGCCGTCCAGGAGTGGTCCAGCACCCGGTACTTCCAGTCGCGGTCCGCTTCCGGCTCGCTCGACACCCGCTCCCGCTCGGCGGCAAACCCGTGTCCATAGAGCAGGGACAGCAGCGCGAGCTCGTCCTCGGGGTGGGCGCCCTGCCCAATCTTGTGCAAGACGGTGTTTCGAGCGCGGAAGAACGACGCTTCCTCTCGGGCTCTGGCTGCCGGGATGTTGAGTCCGAGCTTCTGAAGGCGGGCGTGCCACTCGTCCTCGCTCTCTTCGGGAGATGCGAGCAAACCCATATTATCGGCCATCTGCATCACCTCTTCGGGAGAGAGCCGGTCCAGCAGGTGGTAGAGCAGCCACACCGAGGCGACGTTCTCGGAGTTCACCCCGGCCATCGCCATGGTGACCTCGGGCGCCGGCGCGTGGTCCGCGGAGGGGTAGTAGAAGACGGTGCCGTAGTGAAAGGCGTTCTGCCAGTTGTCCAGGGTGTCCTCGGGCCTCCAGCCGAGCTCGAGAGCGGCGTGAAAGACCAGCGGCTTCCAGGTCGAGCCCATCTGGCGTGGGGCGCGGGAGCGGTTGAAGTTCCGGTTGTCGTTCCCGCCGACCATCGCCCGCAGCTTGCCGTCCTGGACCACGGTCGCCGCTCCCTGGAGCTC
>PJEL010001614.1_pt1 | contig 22337 bp, 16 predicted proteins | sample 1853271 | NCBI WGS metagenome assembly PJEL01 (sample SAMN08108733, study PRJNA415343) | Invertebrate metagenome, whole genome shotgun sequencing project. | host: Globobulimina | place: Sweden: Gullmar Fjord | collected 2015-08
GAACCAAAATATCATCCTCTAGGAGGGCATCCAATTTTGGTAATGATTCTTCCTCCACCTCAAATTCTGTGATCAGCACAGCTTGGTGATGGGCATCCCGGTGTTTTCCAATGGCATTAGAGCGGTAGAACCATGATCTTTTGACACTGGGGGCCCAATCTCCTTCCATGATTGAGCCCATAAATTTCTCGCATGCAACATGGAACGTGCGTGCTTGGGTTTGCATGTACAGATTTTGATCCTGATGTAAATGCCAATAGACATCAGGGTTTGGGATTTGGACACGCAAATCAAACTTAATGACTTTCCGGTTGTTCATCCATTCCAGCATTTCGGCCTCCATACGGGCGAGTTCCTGGGCTGAGAAGCGAGAGTTGGTTGACATTCTTGATAAGTAAAACGTATAAGTACGAATTGATATCAGAAAGATGTATTACGGGTGTTTCCGCGACGGTTCGATAATGAGTAAAATTTTGTTATTTGTATAGGGTTTTGACAAGCTTGTCAAACTCTTGAGAGTTTTGCATCCTCATGCATGATGGTAGTATGATACGAGTTGGCGTACAAATACATATGTATAATTATGTAAATATATAATGATAAAGATATCGTAATCAACTACAGAATCTCACGATGGAAAACATTCGACAGGGTTCTTTTCTTCTCGTCAAAGATTACCAATGGTCATGCGTGTGATACAACAGTCTCTCATTGCTATTCTGGTTGGTCTGTATCTATATACCAAAAAGGATGATTTGGATGAATCGTCATCTGTGGATGGTGGATCAAAAAGACGGCATCTTGCTGTCTGTGCTGCAGTCCGAGACACGCCTGAGAATGTGGTGGAATGGGTTCAGTATCACCACAATCACATTGGAGTAGATACGTTGTACCTCATGGTGACAGATGATCCTGGTGTGTCCATCTTGGAACGTGCACTCGAATCGTGGATACGGAGAGGTGTTGTTGAATTGTATCCTCTGCCGTATGTGAATCCAAGGACGGTTGCACAGTTGCAAGTTACACTGTACGAATCTTGCCTAGAAGCAGTGCAAAGTCAACACGACTTTGTCGGATTCTGGGATATAGATGAATACGTCGCTCCTGTAGCCAGGACGAATGGATCCACGTTTGCACAGTTTTTAATGGACAACATGATGGATGTGGGTGGACTCGCCTTGAATTGGAGGATTGTTGGGCCCTCTGGTCATACGACAAAGCCAACAGGAAGCGTGCTGGAAAGCTACCAACTATGTACACCTTGGAAATACCATGAAAATGAAGAAATCAAATCTATCGTCAATACCAAGTATGCTGTGAAGCCTCTCTCTGACCCTCACACATTTGAATACCAACCAGGGTACTATGCAGTGGACTGTCTGAAACGGAGAGTTGTCGGTGGGAGACACCCTCAAGGTATTGAGAATCCTCCACTATACGCTTTATATCATTTTGTGACGAAATCATGGGAGGAATATCGAGAAAAGATGAGAAGAGGCAGTGCCATGGGGAATCGAAAGACTAAAGCCTATTTCAGGCACATCCAAGACATTGGAACAGTGCCCTGCAGTATACAGATACACACGTGAACGATCGTACCCAATTATTATACTTTGAAAATTTGTAGGATTTTTATGATCTGTATGAAAAAACTAGAGCATTGTAGCATCCGTGACTTTTGAATAGAATAGAATAGGACCTTCGACATGTTTGTAGGTTGCAGGGTAGACATGTCTAGTGCATTTCCGGTACGTGTGGATTTGTGGATTTTTTTGTTTGGTTGGTTGATGTACAGGACAGGATGGAAACATCACTCGCATTCGTATCCGACATCTTATCCGTGTGACTACAGACGACCTGGGCTTCTGCACGCCAATGTAGAAACAGGCATTTCCCAAGAGAATGCTTGTATAGTACTAGAAATAGATATTCGATGGTGGCTCAGGTGAGGTTACGTGAGCAGGAAACTATCGAAAAAAGCTCGAGGAGTGTGTTCCAAGTGGAGTCAAAAAAGTCCTCTGTGGAGGACTCTAGTTCTAGCGTCCAATCCGGACTCTCTCCAAAGGTATTGGGATCTCTTTCTGTTGTTGGAGGTCTTATTGCTCTTGGAGTTGCTGGGGTATTACTGAAAGATCAAATCAAGGTATTTTTGGATACATTTATTGCCCTTGTTGATGACTGGGGTCCTCTTGGGTATTTGGCCTACATTGTTGTATACGCCGTTTTGGAGTTGTTGGCTGTCCCTGCCATTCCATTAACAATGACTGCTGGTGTTATTTTTGGTGTGTTGCCGGGAACAGCGGTCGTGTCAATATCTGGCACCATGGCGGCAACTGGGGCATTTCTCATCTCTCGGTATGTGGCCAGGGAACGGTTTGCGAGTTGGGCTAGTCAAAATCCCAAGTTTGCTGCCATTGACAAAGCCATAGGAAAAGATGGATTTAGGGTAGTCGCATTGCTTCGACTGTCACCGCTCCTTCCCCTTGCTGCTTCGAATTATTTGTATGGATTGACCTCTGTAGATTTGGGCTCATATGTAGCTGCATCATGGCTCGGTATGCTTCCTGGCACGTTTGCCTACGTTGGTGCTGGTTCGTATGGAAGTCTTTTAGTGGGTGCCAGTGAAGGAAGTGGAGCAGGCATTCCGGGTTGGCAGCTAGCAGTTGGTGCAGGATGCACCATATTTGCCTTGTGGTATATTGGCAACGTGGCAAAGGAGGCTCTGGAGGATGTGAGCGATGAGTAATCACTTGAAATACTATGTATGTATATCAATGAATTATTACAATAATGTATCAATGAATTAACAAAACAATGGTGTATCAATCAAATCGCAGTGCGTACATGCGAACCTTGAACAATTGCTTTGGAAAATTCTTCTGCAATGCTGTGTGAGCCACTCTCATGCCAGCCTTTCGAAAGAGGTCAATGTAGTAGGCATGGGACCTGGTTATGCTACAATCATCAGGATCTACGATGAAACCAGCATCACAAACATTTTCTTTCAAAAAAATGACACCCCTGGGTCTCATTGCAGCCGCACATTTATGGAAAAATCTGATTGCATCTTCGTCCGTCAGATACATGATTGCCCACTGAATCCAGATGGCATCATATCGGCAAGGCTCAGGATTGAATGATTCCAGACCACATTGGTAAAAGTTAACAGCAGTATGATTTTCGGGTATTGAGGTGGGTTTTCGATGCAACAAAATTTCCCTTGCCTTTTCTAGCAAATGACCTACAAGCACATTGTCACATTCTTTCAATGGCATTCTTTCGAGCACAAGTCGTGTCAAATATTACATACCACTGGGTTCCACTAAATCTACTTCTTGAAAGTAATGCAATAGTAGTTCAGAAGACACTCTACCAATACCAGCTCCACAATCTGCAGCTACTAGTGAAAATCCTTGCTCTTTTGCCTCCTTCATCTTGGCAAGCATAGCTTTCAATAGGAATTTTCGACTATCCATAATGTCAGCGGAATTCACCTGGCCAAAACCACCTAGAACTCCGTTGTTTGTAGGTGATTGACTGTCCCAGTATTGAACTGCTGAAGTATACCACTCTCCTTGTCCAGATGTACCTTGTTCCTCCACACCTGTGGTGCTGTCTGCAAGCCTCTGCCTGGCTACTTCGTCCCAGAACTCTTGAGGGCAAGAATATACCTGCATGCATTGGTATACTATAGTAAATATACAGAGTTCTATCAGAATACTAACGTATCATGCTGAAATCCCACCTTTCCGTTGCCATCTACACCAGACTCGTCCATGTCGTTCAATTGAAAATGGGTGTCACTTTGGCGTCGTCTGTATTCTGTGATGCAGAAATGTTACATCAACACGTATATTAAGTAAGATATAAATACATATGTATATATATAAGAGAAATTTGGCCATGTCATGCTCTAAAAGCATGTGCGATCGTCAATAAACCTTGCTTGAGGCTAGAGAGATCTTTCAGGAGCTTTTGAGAGTCTATTGTTGCCCTGCTTTCCATCGATTCAATTGAGCTCGCCCATTGCATCATAGTTACTACGTTTGGAATCTTTGAGGCAGCGCCATCAAGTCGACCCAGATCTGACATGAGAGAATTTATCAAATCTCGAATCCTGCCCACTTGTAACATATACGAGTCATTCTCATAGGTCTCTATTACTTCTTTGATTTCTCCACACCTTTCAAAAATCATTATAAGATGAGCAGCTGTCGTTTGATCAGATAAAGGAAAACTTGGAATGGGTTTGGCTATCAAATTGGCCCCTTCCAGCTGCACCAGTGCCCTTCTAAAGGTACATTCACTATCCTTGAATGTCTCCACGAACGAACGGAAAGTCGGGAACTGCAGACAAAGTCTATAACTATCAATATGATATCCTGCTAGTATCATGGAAGCATTATTTCCACCTACCTTTGACTTGACCAACGTGTGACACTTGGTACACTGCTGAACAGCAACTGACAGTTCGGATTCGTACTCGTTCATTGACAATAAGCTCTTTGAGTATGCTATTTCAAGCTTTTCTAAAACAGTTAGGGCTATATACAAATCTGAATAGAGTTCGACGTCCTCGTCCACGTCTCCATACCGTTCCAGTCTGGCTCGGATGGATACGACGTTCTTGAACGTTTTCGAGGCATCAAACAGTGCCATCGCATCTACATTACGTACATCATAAAAGATGATTCGAGCAAAATAGAAAGTTACAAACGGTAATGGTCAATAAAGTGGAGAAAGTAAAGGGTAAAATCTACAAGCTCAGGTGTCGTATGGGTGGACGTGGAGCATCGTCCCCAGTGATGGGAACATTATGGCCATCTGCAAGGAGCATCCGGTGGGGTTGAATCTCTGGCGTTGTCTGTAACCACTGGGAGAGACTCAACTTTTCCTGCTCGAGCTTCTTCAGTTTACCCTCAAGCACCTTTGTTTCATACTGAATTCTGTACCAAGAAATTGCAGCGCTGATTTTATTCTTTTCTTTTCTGATTAGCTTCTTCAATTCATCTGTTGATACAGATTTGAGCTGACTATTTTCAAGCAGCAAATTAGCTAATATTTCAGCATCTGTTGGTTCGACAAAACCTGGAATGATATCAGCATGCTTGGATCTTCCAGGTGGTCTGCCTCTCCTTCTTGCACCTGGAGGAGTCGCCAATGTTTCGTCGATAATTTTGGCAATGTCGTCGTCAAATTCTAGTCCATCACTAAAAAGTTTGATGGGCTTAATATACAGGCCAAGCTCCGCTTTGGCGTCCTTTTCATTCTTACTGTTATCCAGGGGGCTGTTGGGAGAGATTTTTTCCAAAAATTCGGTGGATGCTTGGGCATCCAAGTTACCACTGTTATTGATAATTTTGGATTCCCGAGCCAGTAAACTTTCTGAGGACATCAACCTGGTGGTATTCAAGCTCCGTTCCCTCTTATGGCTGACTTTACGACTTAACAGCCCCCCTTGATCAACAGATGCTCCAATTGTCTCCAAATCAGAAGAATCTATTGGCCGCAATTGGGGTTTTGGCAAAACTCCCCTGCTTGCCTCTTGCAGCTCTGAATGCTGCTTTGCAGCAGCAGCTATGATCTCTTCAGTTTGAGAAGGAGACAGAAGGACAGAAGATTTGTCTTGGAATGGAGATTCTTCTGGTTGCCTCGATTCCTCTTGTGGCTTTAACACAGGTTGATCAGGAATGACTGTGCTGTTCAGGACTGGGATGTACTGAAGCATCGATGAGGATCCTGGCAGGGGTACAGTCAGTTCAACCTGTCCTTCTGGAAGGGTTGCAATCACTGGGGATCCGTTATCTCTCTGGAGCACGGTGCCATCAAGCAATGTCAAAAACTGCTGCTGCTGCTTCTGCTTCTGCTGCTGTTCTTGGGGAGTTGGCAATGCCACCAGGCTTGGGCCAGAGGTGTCTTTGCCAATCCGTGCCTCTTGTTCCCGATATATATCAGTAGCGATCTCTCTGAATTCTTCTCCTAGTACTGCATTCAGGGTCTTATCACTGAAGAGTGGAATCGATCCATTTTCTTCTCCCCTCTGGTCGGGCTGTGCTTGGAATTGAGGATCCTCCATTAAAGTATGCATCAAATCTGCCAGCATAGTTCCATCAGAATCTTGTCTAGCAAGCGGTACTGTTTTTCCAGGACTGTGGCTTGTTGCACCAGGTTCAGAGAGGAGAAGGTTGTACAACTCGTCACCGTCCACGCTGAGCACATGTGATAAAAAGGTCTGGGAATCAAGAGAAAGCGTCCGCGTGTGCTTATTCAATGTAGCTTCACAGTTTTCAACCTTTTCCATTTCATTCATCATAGAATCTCGATGTTCAGATGGACCGGCGTGGCCACGTTGCATCGTAGTCGACCTGACGTGCGGGTCTGGCATAGAGTCTAGATTGATATCTTGAGACACTCTCCCTGGAAATGCCTTCCCATGTCCCGTTTCTTCCAAGCCGGAGGTATCCATCTCCTGGAAATTCTTACAGAGGGGCCAGAGTTGACGCACTCACACGAACGTAGAGACCGTTTTGAATACTGACCTTACGCTTTGAACGGAACGTCCCTCCATTCAAAATGTGATATTTATATAATCATGTATAGATATTTTGGGTATATTGAAAGTGATGCAACAGTGGATAACTCTACAGTAGTATTATGAATCGCTGTTTGCCTGGATTCCCTCGAACTTGCTCTTGGCTCTTCCGATGACCATCATTTGTCTGCTTTGATGGGACAAAAACATCCATCACAAGATGGCAAAATCTGCAGACCTGTCCATATATATGGACAATATATTGTGACTACAGGTGCCACTATCCCCAAAATCATGTAATGATTGATCTACTATCTCATAGATCAAGTAGATTAAATCATTATCATTGGATATAATACAGACATTATTATTTAGATGGAGGATATCGAAAGCTTATTGGATGGTAAGGCAAACAACTGATGTGTTTGAACTCAAGTTCAAAACTTGAAGAAGCAAGCTTTCATCCCGTTGTCTTGTACAGTTTCGTACATGGCATTTCATATCATCATTTTTACCATCTCTTCTTGTCTGCTGTCGTAGATGCGCTAGACGGGTTTGCTGTCAATGAACACAGGGCTACAGTTCCACAACAGGACAGCGCTGATATCAGCACAGCAGGACGTAATCATGATCTTAATTTGAAATATACGAAAAATTCTACAGATAGGAAGGCGTATGTGGAAAGCAGTAATGATAGACCCATGAGACATGCTGCAAATGCAGATGGTGATCACAAGGGTGATGACCATAGTCGTCGCCATAAGTCTTCTGCAGAGGCGACATCTTCTACAAGACTAAAATTTGATCCACTTGGTGGCGGAGCCCGAAAAGGGAAGAAGGGTAGTGAGATCCCATCTGACATGGAGCAGGAGTTGAACATGCTGATGAAAGAACTCCTGAGTGGTTCTGGGGAAACTCCGGATGGTATTTTGGGTACAGATGCATCTTCTAGCATGAAAGATACATTAGATGCTTTGAAAGCATCGGGCTTGGGAGGTCATGAAAATGGCAATGGTCAGGGCTCAACAGTTGAAGAAGACTCCATATCATCTGCGCTCGTGGATGGTATCATGAGGCAACTATTGTCAAAAGAGATATTGTATCAGCCAATGAAAGAGATCGGAGAAAGGTATCCCCCGTGGCTCGAGGAACATAAAGGCTCTCTTGACTCGGAAGAGTATGCTACATACACCCAACAATACAAATACATTCAAGAGATTTGTGGAATTTATGAATCTGATCCAGACAACTTTAATGGTTTGATGGCATTGCTACAGGAAATGCAAGAATGTGGCCAGCCTCCGCAGGAAATTATTGATGAATTGTCACCCGAGGATGCAAGTTCCTTTGCATCTTCACTCACAGGTGGATCTTCCCCTGGAGGACAATGCGTGATCATTTGACACATAGAACCATGTAAAAATGGATAATATTGAATCTCCTACTGAAATCAGATACATTCGAGTGGGACAGGTGAGTCTTGTCGACGTGGACATACTTCTGTGATTTGAATTTTCAAGTCCTCCCTTGCCTCGTTCCCATCGAAGTCCTGACGCATCAGGACCCAGGGTCGACAGAAAATTTCAATTATCCAAGTTTTAAACTTCTACTCCATCCTTCCCAAGGAAGCAACAGTATGAAATATTATCTTATGTGATGATATTTCAGGGTGACCAAGAACGTAATACCTAGTTAGGACGTATCTAACTTGTTTCCCTAGAATCGCGATTAAGGGCACGCAGTACCCACGGCGGGATACACTTACACAAATACCCGATGTATATGCGTGGTCATTTTTAATATATTGTATCAAGACATTCAATTTGACACGACTTTTGACACAGAAGGGGACGTCGCTAGGGTAGTTTGAGCATATGAAAACTGCGATGGGTGCGAGGCGTTCTTCCCGGTTGAAGCCAAATAGAGCGTGCTCAACACCGAGATCGAAAAGGAAAAGAACAAATGGTGTTCATGAAGCTGGATCAAAGGTTGAGGTTCGTTGTTTCACCGTAAATAGGGCGCGTGTCGATTTGATTTTTTCACCCCTTGTTGGTTTGTTTGCCTCGAGCTGGACGTGCGCAACAATGACGACGTTCTCCCTTGTCTTTTCTGCAGGCCTCTCCTAATTTTCAAGCTCTCTTCCGAGATCTACCTGAGCTGACACCACCTAGGAAGAAGATGTCGTATTCGTCATTTCCAGGTCAGAGTCCGTCTGGAGGAGAATTTGGGTTTCCTAGGCTTTCAGGCACTCCAGATAGACAAAAGCTAGGGCTAGAGTTTTTACAGAGACCTTCTTCAGGTGCAAGTATTCTTAACTCTCCACCGAGCTTTATATCCCCAAGGGCTGTCCTAGGGATTCCTCCACTCCCAATATTCCAACCATCTCCTATGAGGGCATCACAAGGCATCACATATCTTTCACCTGATGCTAAAGGAAAGAGGCGCCAATCAGATATGTCCGAGTTTCAAAGATTTTCAATGTCTCCAGGATATCAGGGACAGGCGAATAATGCATCCAACGGGATTCATCTTGGGGAGGGAAAGAACTGCCTGACCTCTGCATTTGCAGACATTTTAGATGGACACAGTAGAGTTTCTCCGAAACATTTTACCGTCAAGGCTGGTCCCAAGTCAGAGAAAAAAGAGACATCAGTGGCGTTTTGGAAAGATGGGATGATTCCTGTTGATCTGAACAATGCAAGTAACAGCCCGCTGCAGCTGAATCAGGATATCTCTACTGCCCATGATACTGAAGAGGCAAGTCAAAAACGCAAGTCTTTGGACTTTTCTAATATTATTATTTCTCCCCTCAAGGGGCAAAATATGACGCGTGCGTACCCACAATCCCCAGAATTGCCTGTTATGGAGAATTTGCTACCCATCCATCCCCTTGAAAGTAGGTCTAGAGAAATGTCCCCAGAGAAATCAACACAGAGATATAGCTACTCTCATTCGCATACAGGACTGAATACATCGACGCAGAGCCCCATGGGAGCCAAGATTGGGCTGATCCGCCGTGAAGATATCATAGATAGCCCAGCTGTCAAGGAGGCAGCTGATGCTGCAGTGGCAGCAGCTATGAGAGCTAATTCGTTCGTATGCGATCTAGATGAATTTAGTTTGGGTTTGAAACGTCCACAGCGTGCAGCTGCTGCAGGGGTGGCTGCTGCTGCTGCTGCTGCTGCCGCCGCAGCCACTGGGGGTATGAAAGGAAAAAGAGGCAGCTCAATCAACACTTTTTCAATGACTTCAAAGAGGAGCGAGGATGCAATTTTCATGTCAACATCTATTCCTGGTATGGGCACAACAGCCCCTACCAAATGCAAATGCAAGAAAAGCAAATGCCTCAAGCTATACTGTGAATGCTTCAAGGCTAGGGGATATTGTGGGGATGATTGCAGCTGTGAGGGCTGCTCCAATAAGCCTGGATGCGACGATGAAATTGAGAATGCTCGTGAAACAATATTGACTAGAAATCCTCATGCTTTTGCCGGTAAAATTGCAGAGACTGTCGTTCCATCACAAGATGGCTTGATGACTTCAGGTGCCCAGCATACAAAAGGATGCAACTGCAAAAAGAGCAAATGCCAAAAGAAATACTGTGAATGCTTCCAGGCGGGAGTTCCGTGTGGTAACCATTGCAAGTGCAACGGATGTGCCAATACAGCACAGCACTATGATACAATCTGTTCCAAAGGATCCTCCATGTCTGATCTGGTGCAGCAATCTAATGGCAGAAAATCAATACCAGATGGTTTTTTACGGTCTTGGGAGCAAAAACATCCCAGGAATGTGGAAACAATGCGCAAGATGACTCAACAGAGTGCCAAAAGCGATGTATCAACTTTGATACCTGTAGATTGGGCTGCAGAGCCTCCTTATGGAAATTTTTCTGGTAGAGCCGAGGTGATTAATGGATTAACACCTATCGCACCACAAAACTTAGAAATTAAAACTGATAAAGAAAACTAACTAGACGAAGTACTGATTCCAGCTCTATTTTTTGCTTTTACACATGCACTGACCGACACTTGAACAAGTGACGCACTGTAACTTGGAACATAATATTACATTTTCTAGATCATCGAGTACTCTGCTACAGGCAGTGGTACAACCATACGATTTAAATATTTAAAAGGAGGAACGAGACTAAACGGAGCGCCGGGAAAATTCATTCCGTTGACCATTGTTCGCTGGGACGGGGGTGACATGCCAAGAATATCAAAGGCTTGGCACCCTATAACCGGATTTGGCAGAGAATAGGCGTCTATTACTTTTTTCACTCGAATTGCACGAAATGGGTTGACCAAAGAGCACTCCTCACGAGTTACAGTCTGCAAAGAGCCCTGATTCGAATCGGCAGGACTCTCTTCAGGATCATCTTTTACAATCCTTCTCTTTTTGCCTTTTCGTGGGAGGTCAGCAATGACACCTTGGCTTACCAGGTCTACTGCCTCACACAGGCGGTCCAGACCCGTCACGTTTGCTCTTGTATCATCAAAATGGACTTGAATTTCGTTAGGAGAGGGCCCAGGCGATGTCGAGTTCCGCTTCGAAGTGCCCGTAACAACATAGGGACTTCCGTATCTTGAACAACCCCCACGTCCCACCCCGTTTTCTTTGACCCCCTTTTTGCACGTATAGATTTTATACTGAGATTTTAGACGCGTATTATGTGGCATGTTAACGTCAGCAAAGCAACAAAAGACAAATATACAACCCTTCACGTATCCTCTGTTCCCAAGTGTGTGAGGTTTCAATTCAAGGTCAAGTCAATAGTTGTAGGCATATATGTCTATAATAGACTTAATGACGTTATAATTTGAAATAATCTATCAGCTCCGTGGAATGGCGTGATACTAGTAGTAACATAAGCATGTCCTCTCATAACTAGAGGGAATCCTGCATGAGGATCATGGGCACATGCAAATGAACTCATTCAATATCCGAGGATGAAGGTCTTGCTGCAAAGCCTTGATTATGAAGAAACATATCTGTGATTGTTATGTCCCTGTTCTTGTGGAGAGATACGGCATTCTCAAGGTAAAACATTGCAGTCTTTCAAAACACTTTGGTGGGATCAGAAGACTCCACTCTGACTCATCAACAAGTGTCAAGTTGTACCTTGGATGTCTGATGTTCTTAATTTTAATAATAAATTTGTATAACAATGGTCCTACGTTGTGCATCCCAGGGATGCAAGGCTGTGAGCCATGGGCCAGGGATCCGTTGTGGGAGTGGCTTGCAGAGCGCTCGGTCCAGTGTACCATTTTCGGGGCCAATGAGGTATCCTTATACAATATATAGATCAAATAGATTGACAAGAGTGAATGCGGAGGGACCTGGGGAAGAGGATGCTGCAGGAGCAATTTCTCTGGACACCGTTACTGATATGGTGCTTGGGAACAATGTAGACCAGAATGCGATGGATTTTGGTGAGGATTCAGCATATTTCAGTCTATCAAAGCAGAGTTCAATATCATGGGCACTCTTTGTGGGTCTTCTCTCCGGAGTTTTGGGGCTCTTGTATATTGTGTGGATTGACCCTTCACATGGCCTTGGTTCCTCTTTTACTGGGCTGATCGAATCCTTGGCACCGACGAGTGAAATTGCCATTCTAGAAATCTTGTTTGTGTTTGGTGTCGTTCATAGTGGGCTTGCCTATTTGCGGCCGTACGGAGAGGAACTCATGGGTGCCAGAGCATACAGAGTTATGTTTGCTCTGATCTCGCTTCCTCTAGCGATTGCAGCCGTGGTGTTTTTCATCAATCATAGATATGATGGTACTGCATTATGGAATATTCGGGGCCTTCCTGGAGTGCACGAAGCTGTTTGGTTTCTATCATTTGTGTCTTTTTACTTTTTGTATCCTTCAACCTTCAACATCTTGGAAGTAGCCGCTGTGGACGAGCCAAAACTTCATTTATGGGAATCTGGGATTATAAGAATAACTAGGCATCCACAAGCGTTTGGACAACTCATTTGGTGCATTGCTCATACTGCTTGGATTGGAAGTTCTTTCATGGTGGCAACGTCTGTGGGGCTTATGATACACCATGCATTTGCTTGCTGGCATGGAGATTTTAGGCTTAAGAGAAAGTATGGTGAAGCTTTTGAATCTGTAAAAGAACGGACATCGATAGTCCCTTTTGCAGCAATTCTTGATGGGAGGCAAAAGATTCCAGATGATTACTGGAAAGAGTTTGTGAGGTTGCCCTATGTTTTCCTGGCCCCATTCTGCGTTGGTGCATACTTATGTCATCCCCTAATGCAGCAAGCCAGTTACTGGCTTGGCTGGTAGATTGTTTGATTGAAACCCTGTAAAACCCTGTAAAGTCAATACTGTCGGGAATATGTGAACACAGATGCCTCCCATTGAGGGTCGCCGTCAATGGGACTAAACATGGCATGGCCAAAGGAATCTTCTTGAGAAAATATTCTCAATATTCTCTCGTATATTCATTTCCTCGACGACATGAAAGATTGTGGCTTGTCAACTCAAATCAGTCCATTATACCTTAATTACTGCGTAGTTACTCGAAATCAAAGTTCATGAAGACGAGGATGGCTGATCTTCTCAGGTTTCGAGTGGAGTTGCAGCGATGACCTTGGCAAGTACACCACTTACACAACTCTGGCTATGAATTGTAGAAATAGAGCCACTGACTAGGGCAAAAGATAGAATATCATTGGGATAATCTGCGGATAGCGTGCATTGAGCACCTTAGAGGAGAAAGGATGGGATCTGATCATGGAAAGTCCCAACTGAGATGGTATGTGCCTGAGAGTGTTTCCCTCTATTGTCTTTTTTTTTTTACCATTGATGCGTCATATAGGACTATGGAGCTACATAAAAGATTTATAGATGCTGTTACACGACTTGGAGGACCGGCAAAGGCGACACCAAAGCAAGTTCAACTTGTGATGAATGTCAAGGGGTTGCAGGTTTCACATGTGAAGAGTCATTTGCAAAAATACAGATTAAGCCTCGGCCTGAAGCTTCAAAATCCTTCTAATACAAATCTCACTGAGCCTGAGACAAACAGCGCAAATGACCAACAGGGCTCGCCAGATGGTTTGTTAAGCAATCAAACATTGGTACCAAAGAGTAAGCAAATGGATCACAGAACACTGGCTGATTTTGGACTGCATGGTTTTGGTACATTGCCGCAAAAAATGGACCCAATCACGCTAGATAAGTACGTCAAAAATGATGGGGGATCTGGAGGGCCACTGAGTGGATTTCCCTCGACCTTAACTTCACCAGGTTTTGAAGACTGGGTATCACGGTTACTTGAGGAGAATGACGCATTCTTTGGAGCAGAGGCACGCAATAAGGGACACGGCGGTGATCAAGACAAGAAAAATGGCCAACCCTCAGAAGAGGGAACATCGATGTCAAATTTTGAACGTGTTAGTGAATTAATACGAGAAGTTCAGTCACTTTTGGGAAGTCACCAAACCTTGGAGCATGAACTGGCAATGGTCAACACAAGGGCGTGCCAGAAGTTGCAAACAATTCTCCACGTGCTGACCAATATGGCACTATCGACGATATCAGAGAAAGATCAGGGGAATAATAAAGAAGAAAAGCCTTCTCAAGATGAGAAGGATTAGCACACGCCTAGGCGTGGTCTGCTACCATGCAATTACAATTTTGAATTTTTTACAATATTTATTCTGAATTAATTCAGCACTCTTCTGAAGAAGGCGTATGTCTCTGTGATTGTGATAAATACGATAAAATCTGCGTTTGTCCCTTTTCTGGCAACGTTTTCGTCTGTGAGATGCTCAGATTCTGGTCAACCCCATCCAAAGTCTGGCCCAAATTTTCGAGCTTGGACTGTATCGAGTTCCAAATCACATCGTCAATCGAGTTTTTGATATGCAAGAAATATATGTTGACTGACGCTGCCTGCCCAATCCTGTGCGCCCTATCCTCTGCCTGAATGATCTCTCCAGGAGTCCATGTCATTTCAGCAAACACAACAGTTGAGGCAGCTGTCAAAGTCAGACCAACTCCAGCAGCGCGTATGGATAGTATTGCAACTTTCACTGAATCGTCATTTTGAAACGATTCCACCAGCTTTGCTCTAGATTGGGGAGGCGTGCTCCCATCTATCCGTATGTGTTTGCAGCCCTTCTTCCGATTACAGGAATGTTCAATGGCATCTAGCAGTGCTGTATGATGAGCAAATATCAGGAACTTTTCTCCTCCATCAAGCAAAGTATCAACATACTCCTGGATACATTTTACTTTTAGGTCTGCAGTCTTTTTATAGACCTCCATGATGACGCTTTTTTGCTCAGCACTGACTTGCACATGACTCTTTTTCTGGGCCACACTTTGTGCTACCATGTGACTTATTGCTGCTCTAGACTCCTGTAACTGCTGTTGCAACGCATCTAGCTTCTTTTTAGATGCTGAATCTAGCGTAAGGAATATTTGTTGTCGCCGCTTCCTCGGGAGCTCTGTTAGAACGTCTGCCTTGAGGCGACGAATCATGACAGAATTACGAAGGAGAGAACACAGTTCTTCCAAATTCTTCGCTCCGCCGTACTTGTCAAATCTATTACCACTGCAGTAACGTTCTCCAAAGTCCTTCATCTTTAGATTTGCCTTTGGAACGAGGCAGGCCAACTGTGTGTAAATCTCTTTGGGTCTGTTCAATGCTGGTGTCCCAGTTAAAAGAATACACCTCTTGGTCTGCCTCAGTATTGGAATGGCAGCTTTGGTTCTCTTCGCAGATGGATCTTTCAAATAATGCGACTCGTCAACAATGATCAAATTGAACTTTCCTTCGAGCTCAATTTTATCCAAAAAGTTGTAAGAAATTACCAAAAAGTCAAAAGATCCTATTCGGGTTTGCTCTGCATCCTTGCCATTATGAACGACACGGATTTTACTCTCCGAAATCCCCAACCATTCTTGAATAGCACTACACCACGATTCTCTCAGGGACGATGGGCATACAATCAACACTGGCCATTCATCTTTGTATGCAGACAGTACTGCAAGAGCCTGGACAGTCTTACCAAGGCCCATTTCGTCCCCCAGGAGAGCCCTTCCACCATTTCTCAACGCAAACTTTACCCCCTCACGTTGAAATGGCATCAATTTCTCTTCTATAAGAGCAGGGATATACCCATACCTCATGGTATCATCCTTTGATAGCTCCACCTGCTTCATCACTGATTTGGCAACAATGTGCATTGGCTGAACAGCCACGCCACATTTTGACGCATGTTTTACAACCTCTTCATATTTCGAAAAGGGAAATAGCCATCCATTCCTAGAGTTATCCCAAGAACCATGATCAGAGAACACTGTTGAAAAATCATTTGATTTTGTACAGCCTGCAAGAACATAAGGAGCGCTATTCTTCTGCCCTTCGACCTCCGAGACCAATGCCATTACAATATCATACGACTGCGTTTCTATAGAAGGCTTGGCCCGCTTCTGCTCACCACCAGTCCGACGCTCCCACCATTGTTGAGGCCCTTGGTTGGAACCTCTCTGAAGTTGCCCAGAGCTCCCTTCCCCCCTAGTCGGATTACATATGGTTGAACCTGATGACTTAATAGGACCTTGGAATGCTCCAGACCGATGCATGGAACCAGTCTGTAAGGGGTGCAAAACATGTCTCGCTGCTGTCGACGTCTGACCATGAGACAAACATCGTTGCCCTTCCGCCAACCTCTGCTCTTCGATATCCCTATATGAGTAATTATAGTCGTGATATCAGCAGTCTCCTACCTAGAGAAATGCAAGAGTGGGTTGTTGTTCCAACCAGCAATTTTGAAATCAAGACATGACGTACCAGTCCACGGTGCACAACAACGCATCGTCGTCATCATCTCCCCAATCTATATTACTCATACTGTATGTGAAATATGAAATACATGCCTGAAACATTGAAATGGGTATCTATTCGATCGCGTGTTTTCTTGAAGAAAAAAAATGAATCTTTTAGTTCAAGGGAGACGTTCATTCGTTCATTCTGTAGATGAAAAGATAGTTCAAGATGATGTCTTCAAGTAGTACCAAATATAACACTCGTGGTTCAACCACCAAGGTGCTCTTTCTGTGCTTTGTGTGTTTTATAATTGGACGATGGAGCGTTGCACCTGACCTTCCAGAGACGGGTCGAGGTCCTACTATTATTACACAGAGATCTAATAGAACTATCTTGGAAGAGGTGCCGTCGAAGACAACCAAAAATGCACGACGGTTTGGCAGCTCACAAAGGCAGTCTGACAACGGACAGCTGTCTGCTACCTCAACCCATGCTAGCGATCGAACATTTGAGCAAGTGATTGAGGATTCTGGAATTTTGGCAGGATATGAACCCTTGAAACAGCACGGTGCGAGTGGACATCCATTTTACACGGTGCAGCCGATGCAATTGCTGAGTTGGTATCCTCGGGCATACTTGTTTCCGAAATTTATTGATAGAGACATGTGCAATCATGTGATCAAGTTGGCAGAATCCCGGCTAGCTCCTAGTGGTCTTGCTCTAAAGAAAGGTGATACATTAGACTCGACGAGAGAGGTCCGTACCAGTCAGGGAACATTTTTGTCCAGAAGGCAGGATAGTGATGGTGTCTTGGCATATATTGAAGACAAGATTGCAGTTGTGACTGGTATTCCGGCTGGGCATGGGGAAGCTTTCAATGTGCTTCGATATGAAAATGGCCAGCATTATGATTCACATTATGATTCGTTCGACGAATCGTCCTATGGTAAGCAGTTTAGCCAGAGAATAGCGACAGTTCTAGTATACCTCTCAGATGTTGAAGAAGGTGGTGAAACCTCGTTTTTATTCGAAGGTGTCAACGGTACGGAACGTATCAAGACAGTAGATTATAAAAAATGCAATACGGGGATCAAATACAAGCCAAGAGCAGGAGATGCGGTGTTATTCTGGTCCATTCATCCAGATATGACGAGGGATAAACACTCACTCCACGGAGGATGCCCAGTGGTCAAGGGAACCAAGTGGACTGCAACTAAATGGATCCGTAATAAATGTTCAGCTTCTGGTGGAATACCATGCTCATCCCCAGAGATACCATAACCGTGATATTTGATTTACTTCATGCATGTAATACATGCATGTTTATAGTACATTGTATTGTATGTGTATGCATTACAACACAGGAAAAATCAATCGTTCAAAATATATTACTTGCATATAGCTACTATTGAATATACCATGGCTATCAACTCATAAACTTGAGTGAGACAAAATTTGCCAAATACTAATTGGTTGTGTTAGTTTTCAATATTCCCTCTTCAAAAGGAATGTGTGATTCACAATGCTTAAGCAAGCCCGGCCTCTGCGAGAACATCTTCTGGCACTTCGAGATCACATGTTGCCTCTTCTGGGTAGATCACTGGGATATTCTCATCCTTAAGTGGCATGATTGGAGCATACACGTTGTCAAGTACCCCAAGCTGGGTAGCATTACCCAAGTAGTAGGTACCATTGTTGTAGACAGAAAGATATGCATTTGGATCCAAAAGCATGTAGTTATCAGAATCTGCGATTTGTTGATTGAGTTCAGTGATGATCATCCCCCAGTCCATAGCCTGTTGTTGATCAGCGGTTGGGTTGGACACATTTCCTGCATTGATCAAGGTATCTGCAATACCCTCATTGACCTCATTGAAGGCAGCATTGAATTGGGCTCTGGCATCCACATCGTTCTTGCTTGGGGCATAGATACCCTGTGCGGTGAATGCTGCAGCGACGAGGGCAGCAATAACAATTGTAGCAACCCATCCACCAAAGAACTTGAGCAAAAGCATCCAGTTGTAGAGAGATCCTGGGCGGCTCTCTTTTCTCATCTTGGCACCAATCACCTCAACAATACCAATTCCAGTGATAGCTCCAGTGATGACCTGAGTGGTTGATACTGGGAATCCATATCTAGAGGCGACAATAACTGTGATAGAAGATGTCAACTCTGCACAGTATCCTCTAGAGTTGGTGATCTTGACCAACTTCACTCCAAGGGCACGCATAATCTTATATCCATAGGTGGCAAGTCCCAGAACAATTCCGAATCCACCAATAACAAACATCCAAATTGGTACCTGTGCTTTAGACTCTGCGCAAGAGCACTGCCAAACGGAGTAAATGGCAGCGAATGAACCAATAGAGTTGGCAACATCGTTTGCTCCGTGTGCAAATGAGTTGGCACAGGCAGTGATGACTTGAAGGTACTTGAAAGAGAACTCAGTCTTCACATCAAATACCTGGGCTCCATCATGAATGTGCTTGATCTTTTCATCGGTTCTAGCAACATCATGAATATCATGGTCCATTCCACTGGTAAGTGCCTTCCAAGCTCTAGAGCGACGCATGTCAGCCAATGCAGCTGGAGTTCTTCCACGTGGCTTTCCTGCGACAAAGGTATCCTGGGCCTCAAGTTCTCTTTCCTTTGCTTCTCCATCCTCAAGAGTCTCTGCACTCTTGGCCTCAATGGCAGCAACCTCTGCTTCATATTCAGCCATGTCCTTGTTGACAAGCTTGACAACAAGCTTGAGGCCAACTGCAACAATTAATGCACAGACAGCAGCAGTGACGGCAGAAATCCAAGCGGCAGTTCCATTTGGAATCTGGCATCCAGTGATAGTGACTTTAATATCTTTGGGGTCCTTGAGCTGGCAGTCCTCACCCTCTCCTGTAGTCTGGTCACTGGAAATTTTGGCATCCTTGCTTGTGGTACCTCCAGGTGGGCATGATGGTGGGTCTGCAATTGATCCAGTGTATGTCTCATTCTTCATCCATCCGTTGACTCCCTTTTGGATCACAAAGTAGGTAATGACCCATGCGGTAATGAAGGTGTACAATGGGAACAAGTAGAGGGACATTCTGAATGGATTGCGGGCATTGAGGACAACGACCTTTGTGAAGATGAACAAAAGTCCAGCAACAACAGCTGCAATCATAGGAGTAATGATCCAGGCAAGAACAATTGACACCACACCTCCTGGGAATGGATTGTCACCTCCCTTTGGTGCAGAGTACCAAACAACAGAGTCGGCTCCTGCAGCAACCATGGACATTCCAACAATTGCTCCAACCATGGAGTGGGTGGTGGAGACTGGCAACTCAAGGAAAGTTGCAAGTGCAAGCCACAATCCCGCTGACAACATGGCACACAACATTCCGTACATCAAAAGATCAGGTGAGTAAACGTATGCCTCTGGTTTGGCAATACCCTTACGAATGGTACTGGTAACACCAGAACCGAGCAACATGGATCCTCCAAACTCACAAACCGCAGCAACTAGTACAGCCTGCCGCAGCGACAATGCCTTTGAACCGACAGATGTGGCGAAAGAGTTTGCCACATCATTGGCTCCAATTCCCCATGCCACGAAGATGGCAAGAAAGATGGAGCACACGAAAACTGCAGAATAGTAGTTATCATGATGATGAGGAAACCATGAAGAGGATCAGATGGCGATGCCGCCGTCGTCGATTGCTTATGGAATATTCTCCCACGTGGGTGCCCCAGAAAGGGAATATGCAGCACTCAACGGAAACAACAGAAATCAAAAGCAAACGTACTCCACGTGTAATCACTCCAAACCATTGTGATATATGATTACTTTTCGGGTTGAATATCTGAATAGATTCGAACGGAGAGTTCGCCGTCACACAGATGCAAAGCTCTAGTGGAACAACCAACTGACACTCAAGGTGATTTGATACAGTAGCAACAAGGATTGCCAGCTGTGAATATACAATATGTATAATTGTATATATATAAGTACAATTGCGAATGATCGTGGTACTCGGTAGCACTGCACAAAGTACATGTACCCCTCCATGCATGCAGAATCTTTTGCTCCGAGAACGAATATTCTTCATCCATTCCGGTGGCGCCCGCGCCCTTTTCTAATGTAACTTTTTTTAGTATTCTCTCTTTATGCATGCATGATCATGATCATGCAGAATACTCTTAGACATTGCCACGCAGCTTATAGTATACAAAGAAATGCAAGAAGAGACTGGTTACACCCTTCCATCCTATCTGATGGAAAAGGTATGCTAAATCTTCTTGGTGGTCAAACTTGAACGTTGACACCCAGGAGTATATGCACGGGAAGAAGATTGATACGATCGCATACACGTGCGACGATGCCATATGCAATGTATGAGTAATTCAAGGACGTTTTCCTCCAAAACATTCAGGGACATGACCAGATGCACATTACCTGACGTATTTGTCTCAAACGGCTTGGCAGATCTGACAAGGTTGGTCGGTCCTAGAATGCTTCCGGAACCTGCAATATACTATGATCTACGCCGAGTTTAGAAAGATATTTCCATAATCTGAGAATGGTCGCTGTACATTTACAACGCGTATAAATGTCATTCTTCAAGGTTCAAGTTTTGATTTGCACAGTTGGGTTGATTTTGTGTTCGAGTCAAGCTAGGCAGCTATATGCTGACTCAGCAGAAGCCTCCCAAGTTCCTCGAAATTACAGTACTGAATGCGGGAAACCCAATGGTCCATGCAATCCTGGATATACTTCGCAGCTGGGGGTAAGTATTGCTGCGGACGGGTTGTGCCCTGATGACAGTCCATGCGAGGAAGGGTATTATTGTGGGGTTGTGGTTGGCCTGATGCCAGACTTTGGTCTACCCAATCTTTGCTACCCGATTCAATATCCGTGTGGAAATTATCTTGGGGCATGTTGTGCTCCCGAGTTCACATGTGATGGAAAAGGCCCACGTGGAGAGCCTTTGACCTGTCAAGTGCCAGGAGGGCCTTACTTTCCAATTGGGTCTGGTCATTGCCTCTCAAACCCAAAATGTGGAGGTGCAATGGAGCCTTGTTGCCAACCTTGGGGCCATAGAGATTTTTGGAAGAATAGAGAAACGTCTGATGGAATATTCTCCAACCCTTCACTTTGTGATTCTGGACATTATTGCAACTATCATACACCTCTGAGGGAAACTCCATTGAATGGGACATGCATTCCAAACGATCCAGAATGCGGGCTTCTCGGGAAGCCGTGTTGTGTATCTACTATGGTAACAGCTGAATGGAGAGATAATTCGAGGCAAATATTAAGCTGCAATAGTTCCAATGCATTTTGCGATCAGGCATCCCAAACATGTCTCGAAATACAGGTCTTTGACACTGTTGAGGAGGTCTACAGCCTCTGTGGGAAACCAAATGGTGCATGTGCTCCACCCTATGTACCTCCATCATCATCAAGAGCTAATTTCACAAGTAATTCACTTGATACTGAATGTGACAAGGGATGTCCTTCAGGGTATTTGTGTGCCCTCGTAGAGTACGAAAAGTATGATAGAGAACAGGAAGAGATGGTTGATCTTGCTGTACCAATGTGTCTTGGACCAGCAGATCCCAATTGTGGCACATTGGGAAAACCTTGCTGTCCTTGGAAGATTGATGACGAAACCGTGGATGGTGATTTGCACTGTGATGCATTTGCTCCAGATGGTACTCCTCTTCAGTGCCGATCCATGTTTGCTTTGAACCATGATCTCTCGGATAAAAGCTTCACATTCGCGGTGAGTCTATCCAATGTATCGTTTTTATCTTGGGATGGTGAGAAATCTCGACAAAATTATCTATCCGCAATTCAAAGCAGCATGTGTACTCCCATTGTAGAGTGTGGGTCTGAGAACAATCCGTGTTGTCATGATTACCAGACTGGATATCTGTACACAAACCCAGCATCCATAAACAAAGCTGGAAATGAATCTCTATTGTGTGCAGATGGATTATACTGTCACTACGATAACTTCACCAT
>PJEL010001615.1_pt1 | contig 22331 bp, 14 predicted proteins | sample 1853271 | NCBI WGS metagenome assembly PJEL01 (sample SAMN08108733, study PRJNA415343) | Invertebrate metagenome, whole genome shotgun sequencing project. | host: Globobulimina | place: Sweden: Gullmar Fjord | collected 2015-08
CATGCGTCAAATGAGACTATCCAAAGCTTGGTTCGTCCACTCGGACTCCTGGCGGCCGGCTTGCTGTGGCTAAGTCTCTTGCCGAGTTTGGGAATGCCCGAAGCCATTTCTCAAATTCTGCAAATCAGTGTCAATCTCATTGTCATCGTGGCCGGGGTGTGGGCGGCATTCCGCTCGACCGATTTGTTGGCCGAAGCGCTTGCGAGCCGTGCATCTGAAACCGCTACGAAATTTGACGACTTGCTGGTGCCGTTAATCGGCAAGTCAATGAAAGTGTTCATCACCGCATTTGGCTTGATCTATATGGCGGACACATTGCACATCGAAATCCTCCCGCTTCTCACCGGGCTCGGGATCGGCGGAGCTGCGATTGCCTTTGCAAGTAAGGACACGATCGAGAATTTCTTTGGCTCCATTGCCGTGATCGTCGATCGTCCGTTTGAAGTGGGGGACTGGGTACAAACCAACGATGTCGAAGGCACCGTAGAGTCTATGGGTTTCCGTTCCACTCGGATTCGCACATTCTACAATTCGTTGATTACCGTGCCGAATTCAAATCTTGTGCGAGCCATCGTAGACAACTACGGCCAACGTAAATATCGCCGATATAAATCCACTCTGTCGCTTACCTACAGCACGAGACCGGAGCGGATTGACGCATTTTGCGAAGGTGTTCGTGAGTTGATTCGATTGCACCCCTACACCCGCAAAGACTATTACCATGTTTGGCTAAAAGATTTTGCCGGTTCCAGTTTGGATGTCATGCTGTACATGTTCTTTGAAACTCCCGAATGGGGAACTGAATTGCGCGAACGACATCGCTTCATGTTGGATGTCATTCGGCTGGCTGATTCACTAGGAGTGGAGTTTGCATTCCCGACGCAAACGCTCCACCTTCACCAAGAAGAGGCAGTCGAAGATTCGCCCATGCCATTTGTGTCATCCGCCACTCCCACGCCCGGCAGTGAAGAAGGCCGCTCTCGACGTATGGGCGCGACCACCGCGCAACGCATGGTGAAAGATGCAAGTTGGCGGTTTGGCATTCAGCCTCCGCCCGTCGAATATGGTTCGGTTCCTCTTGATATGGGTGATGACGACGATGACGAATCTCAGATAGAAGATCGTACCTCAGGCGGATAACTTTGCAGCAGTTCGTTCTACAGGTCTATCTCTGTGTGAAAGGCATCTGACGGAGGATGTGCGCTCACCCAAAGATCAGGATGAATGAGATGCACCAGTGATTCCAAGCGGTCGCGCATGATGCGCAGACTTTCTGCGGTGACTGCCCCTTTTTCAAGGTACCACAGTTGACCATTTTCGATATGAAGCCCGCAATTCACTTCCGCTAGATGGTCCAGCATCCATGCTTGCATGGTGGGGTCGCACAACATGATTGCAAAATTGCTATTGGTTGATTGCACTCGAAACGCTTGTCCGAATGCTTCGGTGTCTAATTCGATTGAGGGTAATTTCTTCCAAACGCCGAATCGCTTGCCGCTCGCTTTGGATTTGTGAATACGCAGGGTCGGCCACGCCGAAGGCACAGGCAGTACTGCAACCCGATGCGTCACACTATAAGCGACATTTCCCAAATTGACCGCATAACGATGCTGCACATAGAGAGCGGGTTGAAATCCTTCCAACGTGTTTAGAGCACCATAACGAAATGTCGCATTTGATTCATTCAGATGATGCGCGTGCTTGGGAAGCGGATGCAATGTAACTGCAGGAATGTTGTCTGCAATAGGACGAAACCCCTCCTCTTCCAACTCTTGATGAAATTGAACGGTGCGGCGACGTCGCCACGTGGTTGAAATGCGCAGGAAGATAAAGATCACCGCTGCGGTTGCAGCAACGGCGGCGATAGCCCAATTGCCGGTCGACCCCATGTTGGTCTTCCGCAATATGATGACCGCCAGTAACACTGCAACTGCAAGTGCGATGAAGATGGATTTGGTCGTACTTTGCATGAATGGTGCACAAGAATCAGGCAGACGTGTTGCCATCGGCTACCAGCCGAATCGTTCTTCCTTCCACGGATCACCGTGCATGTGATAGCCGTTGACTTCCCAGAAGCCTGGTGCATCATGAGCCAGAAATTCGATCCCCGACATCCATTTGGCACCTTTCCAAAAGTATAATTTGGGCACAATGCAATGCACCGGATATCCATGGGCAGCAGTTAATGGCTCGCCCTCAAAATGTGTCGCCAAGATGCAGTCGTCATCATCAAATGCATTGATGGGTAGATTCGTAGTCCAATCATTCCCTGGCGCACTCGCACCGTGTTGCATGACGAATTGCGCTTCGGGGAGCGGTTTGACGAGTTCCAGAATTGTTCGCACTGCTACGCCGGTGAAAGGCGCATCCAACCGAGACCAATGGGTAACGCAATGAATATCACACTTGAGATCAACCTTGGGAAGCGCGTTGAATGCTTTCCAATCCAAGGTCAGTGGATTTTCACACAATCCCCAGATGCGGAGGCTCCACGTGCTGATGTCGATTTCGGGAACCTCGCCGTAGTGCAGCACAGGCCACTTCCGCGTAAGCGATTGGCCCGGCGGGGTCCGATCAGCGGGCGCGCTACCGCGACGGGTCAACTCCGGGCTGAGAATCGTTGGGCGATCTGCAGCCGTGGCAACTGATGAGGTGGGCGGCGATTCCTGATTCATTGAAATTCTTGACTCCATATAGACGAACACATTCGGCTAACCGCTGCCGTAGCGTGACCGATCATATCACACTCAATCAAAAGAAGTCCGGCCGCCCATATGAAAACAAGGCGCTCGCCAAATTGGCAAACGCCCTGCATCTGTTCTTGCTTCTAGTGTGATCTCGTCGGCGGCTCGTGGAAAGTCTACCCAACCGGGGAAAACGTCGCGCCCGGATCCACTGCGAAAGTCACTAAATCACCAATCTGAAAAGCCGTCGCGCATTGGTCATCACTGACCTGCACTCGGATTGGGATCTTGGCTTGCACGACTAGTTCATTCGCTTCCGCATCAATCGTTCGAACTCTACCCTGCACGACGCGCGGCTGACCGACCACCGGGTCGATAAACTGACCGCCTGTGTTACAACGGTCAATGCGGCGAGCCTGTACATGTAACTGACCCCGAACACTGGTACCGATTTCTGCATCGCAGTCGCCCCGCAGTTGAAGCTGCAGGCGATAATCAGTAGCAGGAATCGCCATCGTGACCGTTCGCCTTCCTCGGTCGGCACACACGCTCAGTAGTACGCCGCGCGCAACATCTGAATATGTTTCAAACGATTGAAATGGGGGTGATGATTGTGCTGTCGTATCCATGATGGCAAACTCCGGTGCGGGTGTGGTGTCACGCCGCACAATAGTTCGTAGGATAGAACAATCGTGCGGACGAGGCGGTCCGGTTTCAGGACCATCCTGCTCCACAATCAAATGTATACGCGATTTCGCAAAGAGCAATCCGCAATCTGAAATTTCCTTAAATCCCATGTTATCGGGGGATGCCTTGGCAATCGTACCACTTCTCGATGCGTGTACGCGCAGCACCGGCCTCTCGAGTTCCCAATCGTAGAAGTTATTCCGACGTTATTGTTATTCGAACGGCAATCGGAGCGCGGCCGCTCCAAAACTTAGTATGATCAACTGCCCTTATTGAATAGTGCTTGAAACCACATCACTCGAATATTCCTGCTGCACCACTTGAATTCGTACATTCTTACCACGCGCATCTAGTGGTATATTCACCGACCATGTCGCATCGCCGTTGCTGTCGCTGACGCGAGTTTGCTTTAACGTTTTCGGATTCAACATGAAAATCGACAGATCGACTGGCTTGGCGAAAGTTGACAATGAAGACGTGTTCGTGCTATACACAAAATAGGATTTCGTGTTCGGCTTGCCGCCCGTCATCTGGAAAACACTTTGCGCTCCCGCAATAAGTTGATCCACATTCAACTGCATATCCGGGACATTCGGCCCGGGGGCGATGATAAAACTCAGATCTCGGTCCGGTGAAGCAAACGGATAGAAACGGTCTGTGATAGACGCATCATACAACTGCTCTAACTTGTTCGTTTGATTGACATAGTCAACCACAAAAACGGGTACGCCGTTGTCCAGAAAATCATCGTGCAGCCAATCAATGATGTATTGCTGTGGATTGAAGCGATTGTTCATATCCTTGTTGCCATAGAAATACAAATCCTCAATGCCGATCGCGCTGATGGCGTTGATGTATGCAGCGAATCGGCTAGGGTCAGCGCTCTTCACGACATCTAGAATCCCCGGTGCGTTCTGCGGGAAAATGAGAAACTCCGGATTGGTCTGACGCGTGTGGGCGGCCATAGCGACGATGAAGTCAATCATCTCCTGCGCTGCTTGCAATTCGGTTCGCTCACCTTCCTCAAACCAGTAGTAGTACGCATCTACGATATCAAAATAGGCGCCGTCAAACCCTTGCGTGACCACTTGATCTAGCCAGCCTGTGTGGTTGTCGTTGAATATTACATCCTGCCAATCCGGATCCCAGAATCGAACTTTGCGAGATTCTGGCCAATCGGGATTGATGGGCCCAAGCCAATCGGGTGCGTGAATAGTATCATCACCACTCGCTTTGCCGTTGGTTGTCCAAATCGGATTCCAAAACGAACGGAAATCACTCACTTCGCCAATGGAAACATAGCTGAGGAGTACCTTGCGTTGACCATCGCCGCCCCACGGTATGTGCGAATGTTGCATACGTGATACTTCGGTCGGCGTGAATTTGGAATCCTCATCACCAAACCGAGCGTAGTCAATAACCATCAGATCATGAACCGCAGCTGCGATCGGCGCCGGTCTGAGTTCATTGTCAACGTTGTTGGGCCCCTGCAGTTGATAACCCCAGTTATTCACTCGGACCGAGCCATCATTCACAGTGAACTCGTCGCCCGCCATGGCAGACGCGGAAAGCAAAAATGTTGCACACGCAATGACGTTCATTGCAAAAGAACTCAGCGACATTGCACGCCATGAAAAAGACAAACGACGAAGCAGATTAGACAAGTGATCAGTTAGCATCTTAGTTTCCTTCTATGCGCATTATCGGATGATGGATTGTAGGGGTTCTCTCAACTTCGCGCAGGGTATAGTGTTCGCAATAGATACGTGCGATGTTCCGTATAAACTGAATTAGTCGGGACATCGGGAGCCCATCGACTCCTGCGATCAGTGTACGGGATGTACGCCAAGGTTAATCTTGGTGCCCCAGATTGCAGTGAATCAATTCGCGCATCGCCTCTCTCTTACACGACGGTGACGATGCGAGTGTTATCCATCGTCATCATCGTCGTTGGCACCGCCACTACTTTGCAATCGTGGGTCGAGGGCATCCCGCAGTGCATCGCCGAACATATTCAAGGCTAATGAAATTCCAAAGATCGCCAACGTCGCTCCTGCGAGTTGCCACCACACGGGAGGCGTGCGAATGATCTCTTGCAGCGATTCATTAATCATTTGCCCCCAACTGATTCCTTCATTTACACCCAATCCAAGATAACTGAGAATGACTTCCAAGTGAATAAACAGCGGGAAGATCAAACTCGCTTGAATAATGATCAGATAGGTTGCATTCGGGAGCAGATGCCGCATCAAAATGCGCGTCTTGCTCAATCCAATCGCTCGAGCAGCTGCTTCATAGTCCATCGATTTTTGCTTGAGAATCTCGCCTCGAATGATTCGGCACAAACTAACCCAAGATGTTAATCCCATTGCGCCGATGAGCATCACGACACCAGAAATAGCGAGATCGTTCTCAACGAACGGCAGCCAACCCGTGTTGGGAATCGTCTGCCCTTTGAGAGAATAGGCAAGAGCTAAGATAAGCAAAATGCGGGGAATGCTCGCCACCGTCGTGAACAGCCACGTGATAAGCACATCGACCCATCCGCCAAGGTACCCCGCCATTGCGCCCAATACAGTGCCAATCGAGAGCGCAAGAATAGTCGCGCCCAGAGCAATCGTAAGGGATAAGCGTGTGCCATACAACGTGCGCCATAACACGCTCCTGCCTTGGATATCCGTTCCCAGTACTAGGTCAAGGCGAGGTGGAGCGGTCCATTCTGCAATCAACTCCGAGGTAATTTTCTTGCCGTCTGGCTGCATCTCCAAAGTATTCCAATGCGGCGGAATGTGATTCAAAGGCTCACCCAATGGATCGCGAAATTGGTGCGTCGCCCGTGCTTCAAACCATTCGCCCACAAAGGATGCTTCACCCGGCAAACGCAGATACGTTGAGAACGCAATCAGAAAATACAAAATGAGCAAGCCAAAACAGCCCATCGCAATTTTGCGCGTCTTCAAATGGTCATACGCCAACCCAATTGGGCTGCGTGGGCGAGCGGGAAAACGTGCACCTGTAGGGTCAGGAGCTTCGACTGCCGTCGAGGTCATCGCCTTGTCTTTGTCGCTATTTGTCGTGTTCATCGGTGTATCGCTCATCAACTCACCCTCACTCTCGGGTCAACGACCGCATACAACACATCCGTGAGTAAGACTGCAATTGAATACACCACCGCCATCATGTAGGTGAGAGGCATGACAACCCAGAAATCACGCGCACTAATAGATGACAGCATGAGATCGCCAAGCCCCGGTAACTCAAAGTTTCGCTCGATCAGCAAGCTTCCGGTTATGAGAAACGGGAAGACAATCGTTAGCCGCGTCACGATCGGGATGCCCGCATTCCGCAACACATGAATGTACAGTACATCGCGTTCAGAGACACCTTTGGCTCGAGCAGTACGAACGTAATCACGATCCATTTCTTCCAACAGCACCGCCCGGTAGAATCGGGTGCCTGACCCCAGCCCGGCAACTACGCCGATCGCAATAGGAAAGACGAGATATTTCACGCCGGCAAATCCGTCGGCATATCCCGCAACGGGAAACCATCGGCTGGTTGCAGCAAACCATTGCCCAAACACAATGTAACTCAAGAACGGGATGCTCATTGCAAGGACCGCGATGATCGTGATTGCCGTATCCATCTTCTTTCGATGATGACGGGCGGCAAAGAGTGCGAGTGTGAGTTCGACCGCCAACCCGACAAACAGCATTGGCAACGTAATTTTGAGTGTGACGGGCAATTTCTCGCGAAACAAATCCCAAATATCCTGATTCGTGTACACCATCGAGTCCGCAAAATCAAAGCGAATCACGCGAAAAAACGCAGCATCATACCAATGGCGATCGCTGATTTTTCGCTGGTCTAGGTCAGTGGGCGTTATCACAGAGAAATCAACGCGGTGTGCGACATCGATATTGAGTGCAGCTAATGCGTCATTGATAACCACTTCATCATCCGCACTGGGCAATGCGCCACGCCATGTCTTGATGAACGCTCGACGAGGGGCGGCCACGTCCTCGGTTACTATATTCTGGGTATCCTGTATCGCAGAGATGACTTCGTGTAATTGCCCACCGCGCCTCGCTTTAAGGAGATCTTCGCCAGTAAGATAATCGGTACTGAGAAAAAGTGGGCCGTCGAGTTCAAATTGCTCTCGGAGTGACTGCAATGTTTCAGGCGATGCATTGCGCCCACCATGTTGCGCGACCGGATCTTCCGATACGACATAAAAGAGCACCAGCGTCAGCGCATTGATACCCAAGAGGACAGGAATCAAATACAAAGCGCGTCGCAAGATATAACTTATCACTGTTGTTCGCCGTTCGTATGTTGATTGAGGCGAATCGTCCATTCACCGTTTTGCAATACTTGATCCATCGGCCCGGTAACACGCCCACGGATGCGCGCCTCACGCAAATCTGCATCGAATCGATAATAGGCCGGCTTCGCCTTCAGCCAGATGTGATCCTGGATGATCGGCTGAAACTCATTCTCTTCGTTGACTCGTCCTTGATAATCGTATCCAAGGTCGCGAATAACATCGTAGTAATAATTCACCACAGGTAACTCCGACTCAAGAATAGCCGCGAGTTGATTATACAATTCCTTCCGTTCCGCTCCAGGTTGCATCACAATGGCTTGCTTATACAGCGCGTTGTATTCTGCATTATCAAAACATGTGCCGTTCGGCCCGGGGGATCGGTTTGGCCCGTAAAAGATCGAAAAGAAAGTCTCCTCATCGGGGTAATCAGCTACCCAGCCCAAACGCCAACATTCGTAATTGCGCTTGCGCAAATTCTCTAAGAATTTGCCCCACTCGACATGTTCATTCTGAATGTCCAATCCGATCGCTTCCCAGGCAATTCGCATGTCTTCTGCAGATTGACGATGGGTCGCGCTGGTGTTACCCACTGTAAAAGTCAGCGTCGGGAGTTCTTCGCCGTTGTTGTTGTCGCGGTGAAATTGCTTCGCTTGCTCAACAAGGCTTTTTGCTTCTTCGATGTCGTATCGTTCAAATGGTGCAACATGATCCGGCGAATACTCGTTCATGCAATGCGGAATGATGCCGTTGGAAGGCTTGGCGTCGCCGTTGGCAAATACTTCAACATACCGTTCGCGATTGATCGCCAAACTCATTGCTCGCCGAAGGTATACATTGTCTCGAATCCATGGGATGTCCATCGCAAAGCCAATGTATCGTAACGTCGCACGCGGATTCAATGACTGAATAATACCTTGATTGATGTAGTCATCGTTCAGGTCGCCGTTGATCCCGATTGCAGAGCCAAACGCATCACGAGGCACTCTCGATCGATCATATTCGCCGAGCGTAAATTTGTACCAGCGTGGAATGACTTCCCGATTAAAACGAAAGACGACCCTGCGAATTTCATGGGGCAGGGTCTCTTCGATGCTCAGCGACGGATGAGGCCCTCCTTGCCCGTTTGGATGACCATCAACATCTGGGCGACCACGGTACAGCGGGTTCCATTCGAATATGTGGTACTGTTCCTGGCGTCGATCTACCAGTTGATACGGACCTGTTCCCAATGGGGACCACTGAATCCGATCGGGATCATGGTTGTTGTCCGTCATGTACATGTACCACTCACGTGGCATGGGAGCGATCGCAGCCTTCATCAAATTGTAAATCAACTGTGGGAACGGCTGCGTCAATGTAATCTGAAGTGTCTGCTCATCGACGGCGACAATACCTTCAAGTGGATGGTCGTAGTCGATGGCCGGGCCTTCAACCGTCTTCGAATATTCAAAGAATTCATTTGCTCCGACTATGCGATTTCGCATGATGCCATCAAAGTGCCGACTGGACTGGTGGTAGTCAGCCATGCGCTTGAAAGAGAACACGAAATCGTCTGCCCGAACGTGTCGTGGTTTCCCGATCCAAGGCTCGACATCGGGGTATCGCACATTGGGTCGTAGCCGAATCGTGTAGGTGAGCCGATCATCACTGATCGTCGGCATTTCCGCCGCGAGCGCAGGGAGAATCTTGGTGGGGTTGTCAAACCCGTCGTATTCATAGAGTCCTTCGAGTGCCATCTCGAGGAATTCGCCACCTCGGGTTTCATAGCATCGAGTGGGGTCGAGTGTTTCTGGTACGTTCCAATAAGCTTGGTAATATGTACTCGGTTCGCGTACCACCGGTGGGGCGGTGATGAGAGCAATAACGGAAGCGCTCACAAGGATTCCGATGATGGCGAGATAGAGAAAGAGGCCGCGTTTGATCCAATGCATGATGTCGGGTCACTCCGCGTTGAGGAATACACGAGGGGAAATCGGAAAGCCGTTCGGCCATTCAGAGCGACAAATCTCGCTGCGTTGCCAAGGGTTCGTATTGTACAGTATTTCAGTAGCCTACGTCGCTTTGAATCTGAGATCACGAGAGTTTGATCGAAATTCAACGCTGAGAACCTATGGTCCGGTCGTGTTGACGATTTACCATTCTGTTCACCGGATCGACCAAAAAAATGGGTTCGAGGGTGGTCTTTCGAGCTTTCTGTGGACAACCCGCCAAGCGTTTCTTGACTCCGAGCAAATCTCGGCAATGGTGTCTAGCGAATTCTCACATTTTGAGGGTTAGCAGATCATGAATTTCTCAAATCGCGACGGGTCATTACCCGCAGGCAATATGTCTTGGAATGACAATACTCTATTCGCCCGCGAACCCTCCAAATTTCATTCACAAAACTGTAACTCACTCTTTCACCTGCGGGAGCAACTATGAGCACCGGTTCTGCACGACATGATGCCGTTCTTTCTGTCATTAGATGGAAACAGAACAAAAAAGCGGGCCTTGATGATGCTGACACAGCGATCGAGGATGTGTATGGCCAAAACGTCTTCTGCGATGAAGAAATGGTCAATCGGCTCCCGTCATCCGTTTACAAACGACTTCAAAAAACGATCACGTCGGGCGCAAAGCTCGATCCCGAGATTGCAGATGCTGTTGCGCTCGCAATGAAGGAGTGGGCGATCGACCGTGGGGCCACACATTACTGCCACTGGTTCCAACCTCTCACCGGCGAGTCAGCGGAAAAACATGATTCATTTGTCACCCCAACCGGGACGGGCAAGGCGATTACCAAATTCTCCGGTTTGGAATTGGTTCAGGGTGAGCCTGATGCCTCAAGCTTTCCTTCCGGCGGATTGCGCGCGACCTTTGAAGCCCGAGGCTACACCGCATGGGACGCAACAAGCCCAGCCTTTATCTTAGAAAAGTTGAACGGCAAGACACTCTGTATTCCCACAGCCTTTGCATCGTGGACAGGCGATGCTTTGGACATGAAAACGCCGCTTCTGCGGTCAATGGACGCCTTGGATCGTGAAGCCCGACGGGTACTCGCGTTCTTTCGCCCCGGCGATGAAGAACAATTCGGCCGCATCAACGCCACCATCGGTTGTGAGCAAGAGTATTTTCTGGTTGATTCGCATTTTCACTTTGCTCGACCGGACTTGATGTCCTGTGGCCGAACGCTGATTGGGACAGGATCTCCCAAGGGTCAACAGTTGGATGACCACTACTTCGGCTCAATTCCTGACCGCGTGTTGGCGTACATGTTTGAAGTGGAATTACAGTTGTATAAGCTCGGCATTCCCGTGCAAACGCGACACAATGAAGTCGCGCCCGGCCAATATGAAATTGCGCCGTATTTCGAGAATGCGAATGTTGCCTGCGATCATGGCATGATGACCATGCGCATTTTGGAGTCGGTCGCACGCGATTTCGGCATGCACTGCCTCATGCATGAAAAACCATTCGCAGGGATCAACGGCTCCGGCAAGCATACCAATTGGTCGCTCTCTACCGCGGAGGGGCAGAATCTACTCGATCCGGGCGATAACCCGCATGACAATTTGCAATTTATGACGTTCCTTTGTGCAGTGATCAAGGCCGTCGATAAATATGCTGGCCTGCTGCGAGCCACCATTGCGTCCGCCGGCAACGATCATCGCCTCGGTGCAAATGAAGCACCGCCTGCGATTATCTCAATATTCTTGGGCGACCTGTTGACCGAAGCGTTGAATAATGTCGTCAAGGGTAAATCAAAGAACAACAAGCAATCAACATTAAAACTCGGTGCAAATGCGTTGGCCCATCTGCCTCGACATTACGGCGATCGTAATCGTACTTCGCCGTTTGCATTCACGGGCAACAAATTTGAGTTCCGCGCGGTCGGATCATCCGCCACGACATCGTGGCCTACCACTATTATTAACACCACCGTTGCTCAGATTTTGGGCGAGATTGCAGATCAATTTAAACGTGAGCTTGGTGCCAAGCCTACCGAAGCGAAACTGCGATCTGTGGTCACAAAATTTGTCAAACATGTGCACAAAGAACACGGGCGCGTCATTTTTAACGGCGACAATTATTCGGATGAATGGCGTGAAGAGGCGGAGCGCCGGGGGCTCCTTAATCTGACCAACACCATTGATTCGCTGGCTCAACTCAAGGTCAAGGCTCACACGGATCTGCTTATCAAGCAACAAGTGCTGAGCAAACGTGAACTCAATTCCCGGTATCACATTCAACTGGAGCAATTCAATACGAAGAAGCTGATCGAGGCCGATACGTTACTCTCGATGGGCAAGACGCTGGTGCTGCCTGCGGTGCTGCGGCATCAGACCATGGTGGCCAATGCGGTAACCGCAACTGCCAGTGCAGGGGGTAGCGTTGAGGATGAGCAAATGATTCTCAGTGAAATCAGCCGGGCGGGTAATTCGCTTCGTCGTAGCCTCCACGTCCTCGATGAACTCCGTGAAAAAGTTCCAGCGGACGAGATCAAAGCCGGCCTGTATATTACCAACACACTTGTTCCACAGGCCAAAAAATGTCGTGCTGCCTGTGATATGGTCGAGGGTTTGGTCGCAGATGACATCTGGCCACTGCCAACCTATCGCGAAATGTTGTTTATCAAATAACAACACTGGGTAGTCAACAAAATAACTGCAAAAACAATGGCGAGGTTGTTCAGAAGAACAACCTCGCCTCTGTTGTTTTACACCCATGAATACATGGTGGGCTTAATGTCTCGCCATCAATAAATCAACCGTCATCATCGGAACTCTCGGGAGGCGACGAAGATGTTGTTACTGAAGATGTGCTACTTGGGTCGCCTGATTGATATGTGCTCGCGTTGGAAGCAGAGACCTCGACCTTCTCTGCGACTTCTCGCATTTTCGCAAACGCCGCCGCCAAATTGCCTGGCTTTGTTTTCGATTCTGTAGGCGTAATGATTGAGCCGTTGCCGTTGCCGTTGCCGTTGCCGTTGGAAGACTCTGGATGTTTCGATGAATTCGACAACACTTCCGGAGTAATCGCTGGTCGCGATTTCTTCTTTTTCGTCTTCGTAGATTTCAATTCAATGGTGGATGAGGCAGTCGGTTCAGTTTTTGCTTGTGCATCATTGCGCAAAGCAGCATCCGAAATGCGCCCATCTTGTCCAACATCATCAAATCGCACGGAGACACGAGTCGAAATGCCACGTTCCTGCATCGTAATGCCGTACAACTGGTCGGCCGCCTGCATCGTGTTCTTATTATGGGTAATGACAATGAAATGCGATTTGTCGAGGAAAGTGCGAAGAATACCTGCAAAACGCTGCACGTTGGCGTCGTCCAAGGCCGCATCCACTTCGTCGAGAATACAGAATGGGCTGGGCTTGCTTTGGAATATCGACATTAGAAGCGCGACGGAAGTCATCGTCTTTTCACCGCCGGACAGAAGTGAAATCGAGCGAGGCTCCTTGCCTGGAGGCTTGGCCATGATTTCAACGCCGGATTCGAGCCAGTCGACTTCACCTGTTTCCGCGTCGGGGAGGAGGATAATGTCTGCCTTGCCTCCGCCGAACAATTTACGGAACATGCCATCATGCGATGCAAATTGCTCACGAATGGCTTCAAACGTCTCTTTGAAACGGTCGCGGCTGGCATCATTCAATTCTGCGATAAGCGCATCGAGTTGTTCGCGGGCTTCATCCAGATCGATGACTTGGTTTCGCAAATCGTCATGCCGATTTTCAATGGCTTCCTCTTCATCAATCGCGTCAAGATTGACATTGCCTAACTTCTTGATCGCTTTGCGTAGTTCACTGATTCGTGCACCGACTGCGTCTCGGTCGATGGCCTCAAAGCCATCCTTAAGGCGAGACTGTTCATACCCGACAAATCCCTCGCATAAATCAAGATTCAAATCGTCGATCGTGCGCTGTTCGAGTTCCTCACGTTTTACTTCTGCTTCTCGCTTGCTCAATTCGATAGCGTGCAAATTACGATCAACGATGGACATGCGCTCTCGGGCGGTGTTCACTGCTTCAGCGGCCGCAACGACGATCGACGAAATGTCTTCCAACTCATTTCGCCACGACTCCGCTTTGCCTGCGGACTCTTCAAGGAATGCAGCACATTCTTCGGTTTCAAAAGCCGCCTCATCAATGATCCGATCGTGCTCAACAATTCGTTGGCCCCGCTGCGTCAATGCGCTTTCGAGTCTGCTCTGTTGTTGCAGTGCATCATCGTGAGAAGCTTCGAGTTGCCGTCGTTCACGTTGTGCTGCAGCATACCGCTCGGTGGTTTGGCCGGCCTTAATCCGAAGGTCGGTCATGACATCGCTGATCTCTTGCAATGCCTGCGTTGTAAGATCAACATTGGATTCGCAATTGGAAAACAAATCGCGTTGCTCGATCAATAATCGAGCAAGTGAATCCAATCGCTCACGCTTTGCGTTTTGCTCAGCTGCAAATCCTGCGATACGTTCATCAAGCGCATGGGCTTCATCATCCAACAACGGGCGATCGCGTTCGAGGCGATCAATTTCACCCGTCAATCGCTCCGCCACATGCTGCGCTCGATCTCGCTCGCTGCGATCGTTGTACAACCGTTGTTGCAGGTCGGCCTGCACTTTTTCGAGATCCGCCGCCCGCTGATCAATGTCTGCAAGCGCTATTCGCTTTTCATCAATGATCGCATCCAGTGCGGAGACATTGGATTCCAAAGTAGCCAATTCGGTGCGACGTATGAGAATACCTGCGCCCGTTCCTTCCGCGCTATTCGGCCCCGCCACGATACGTCCATTTGAGTTCAACACCTGACCCGTTGGCGTGATAAACCGGGAGCCTCGGCCAAACTGTCGCGCTAGGAATGATGCAGCTTCCAAACCAGGAACAAGATACATATTTTGTAACAATTGCCGAACCAATGGCCTCAATTCCGCTGAAGTTCGCACCAATTCCATCAACGGCCGCGCATTCGCTTCCGCAAATCGGGATGGGTATGCACATTGATTCGCATCATCTTCATTTGGCCTGTTGTCAGTTGGTGAATCCATCGGCAGGAATGTTACGCGACCAGTCAATCCTGCCAAATCAGTCTTGCCCCCGCCAAGGACATCGCTTGCACGGTCAATCAATATCGACTGCAGCATTGATCCCAAAGCGGCTTCAATCACAAATGCATGTTGCGAATCGGTTTCGATGTGATCCGCCAAGATGCCACGGACAAATGCAAATCCTTCACCCGATTCGCGCTTATCAAGAATGGTCCGGACCGCTTCACCCAAACCTTCGCCTGCTTCCTGCATTTCTTGCAAAGTGTGCCGGCGAGAATCTTGTCGCTCACGGTCTTGTACGATGTGATTGAGCGCATCGTTAATCTCCCGTTGCGCTCCATCTAATGTCTGTGCACGCTCGTCGTGTTCAGCGATCTGCTGTTCAAGTGTGGTGATTTCAGTGGCGAGTGCAACTGTTCGATTACGGGATTCATCCCGTTCGATTGTCAGCGATTCACTGCGCTGCAAGATATCTTCTCGCCGCTTGTTAATATCAGCAATCTGTTCTCGAATGCCTTCAATGCGATGATCAATAGATTCAATCTGTGCTGTCAGCGTCGCTTGCTCACGCTCAATACCTGCAACTGCTGCTCGCTGCTGCGCAAGTTCTTCCTCTGCAGCATTTAATTCTTGTTCGCATGTGTTCTTGCGGTCAATGGCGTGTTTTACCGCTTGCTCTGCCTGCGATTGGTCTGCTTGGAGTTGCTCTATCAGTGATGCTTGTTCCTCAATGTGCGCATCACATTCCTTCAAGTTGGTCTTAATTGCCGCCAACCGATCTTGATCGCTCTGGATCTCTTTCTCTGCTTCATCGCGAGCACGCTTGGCCATGTCGGCACGCTGTTGGGCTTGATCACGGCGGGCGGATCGCTGCATTCGCGTTTCTTCGAGTTCACGCAATTCGGTTTGCAAGCTGTGGCGTTCGAGTTCTGCTTCTTGCTTGGCATCCTCTCGCTCTACCAATGCGGCACTGACCGTCGCTCGTTCCACGTCCAAAGAAGTAAATTCAGACGTCAGCCCTTTGATCCGCTCACGTAACTCGTAATACGTGTCAAATGCATGCTCTTGACGAAGGTCCACCAATTCGACGTCCAACGCTTTGAACTCTCGCGCCTTCTCCGCTTGCCTCTTGATGACTTTCAGTCGACGTTCAGCACTATCCAATTGTTCTCTGCATCGCACCAAGTTCGTTTCGGTCCGGTCGAGTTTGCGTTGGGCTTCAATTCGACGAACTTTGAATTTCGCTACCCCCGCGGCCTCTTCGAAAATGGTCCGGCGCTCGATCGGATTCGAGGTCAACATCGAATCGACCTTGCCTTGTTCGATAATCGAATATGCATCCGCACCGATGCCGGTGTCAAGGAAAATATCGCGGATGTCCTTGAGTCGCGCTTTCTTGCCGTTGATAAGATACGCACTTGCGCCATCACGGTTGAGTCGTCTGCCGATTTCGACGAGCTCAGTTTCGATTGACATCTCACGGGCACCGGTGGCCGCATCGACAATCGGATTCTCAAACGTCAAGATTACTTCCGCGACATAGGCCGGCTTACGAGTGACCGTGCCCCCAAAGATGACATCCATCATCTGCTCGCCGCGCAGACTCTTCGCAGATCGTTCACCCAAGACCCATTTGATCGCATCCACAACATTCGATTTGCCGCACCCGTTTGGGCCAACAATGCCAATGATGGGGTCGTCAAACCGGAAAACGGTCCGGTCTGCGAACGATTTAAAGCCACACATTGTCAATTGAGCTAGACGCATATCGTGATGGACCTCCATGTCCGTCCGGGAGAGTCAAGGAGATTGGAGTTACAGGAATTGGATTGGTCGAAGCCCTGAACTGGCCAGAATCGCTGTTCTTGCATCAGAATCAACGGCTGTCAACCAACATCCATCCACCTGCAAACATGCCGCCGGTTCCACCGACGGCCAAGTATCGTATCGCCTCAAAACCGCGATACCAACCTTTCATATCGGTTTGGAAACGCATTCTCCGCCAAATTCGACTTCCGCCCCCACAACCCCCAAACAGATCAGGATTCACCCCGGTTTTTGGCCATTCAGAGTTTTTCAGGGAGTTACGCCAAGCGATGCCATCCACCTATACGACTACTATTGATTCCCAGTCGAAGTTCCATGAGGTTGTTTATGGAGGCTGGGCCCATTCGCAGCCGATGGCAGGCAGGTGCTGTGATGATTGAATGTTGGCCACGATCGCCCCATTTGAGATACTCCACCCAGAGGAATTGTGAATACCATGCTTTGGCAACCATCCCTCCCCGAGACGTACCAGAAGATGTCAGATGCGGACATCGCCACCGCGATCCAAGCTCGACGAGATCAGCTTGGTAGCGATCTCGTCATTCTCGGGCACCATTACCAACAAGATGATGTCATCGCCCATACAGATTTTACCGGCGATTCATTCAAACTCAGCCAGCTCGCTGCGGATGAAGTCACCAAAAGAAACGGACGCTATATCGTCTTCTGTGGTGTGCATTTCATGGCTGAATCTGCGGATGTCCTCACCGACGAAAGCGTCGATGTGATCCTCCCCGACTTGTCCGCTGGGTGTTCGATGGCGGATATGGCAGACTATGACCAAACCTGCCAGGCATGGAATGAAATTCATGAAGCCCTCGAGGAAACTGGGGCAAGCCAAGACACTCGTGTCATCCCAATCACCTATATGAATTCATCCGCCGCCATCAAGGCTTTCGTCGGTGAGCATGGCGGGGCGGTCTGCACCAGTTCGAATGCAGACAAAGTATTTGCATGGGCCCTTGCGGGTGGAGATACACCTGTCCGCGATGATGAGGACATTAAGATACTCTTCCTCCCCGATCAACACTTGGGCCGAAACACTGCTCATGACTTCGGATTTGTTACTGATGTCGATGCTCAACACACCGGCGAGCAATCTGAGACCGCCGTTTGGGATCCCAAAGAAGAGTTCGGCGGATTGACCGCAGAAATAATCGCATCCGCGAAAGTTCTATTGTGGCGCGGCCATTGCTCGGTCCATATGTTGTTCCGTCCTGAGCATGTTACTGAAATGCGCGCGGATGATCCAGACATCAAGATCATTGTCCACCCCGAATGTAGCCAAGAGGTCGTCGATCTTGCGGATGAATCAGGTTCGACTGAGTTCATTCTCAATCGGGTGCGTGAAGCCAAGCCCGGCGAACATTGGGCGATCGGCACCGAGGTACACCTGATCAATCGTATTGCCGATGAAATGAAAGACCAAGGCGTACACGTCGAGTCACTATCCGGTTGCCAATGTCTGTGCACCACCATGTATCGCATCAGCCCGCAACGGTTGTTGTGGGTACTCGACAATCTGGCTGAAGGAACAGTGGTCAATCAGATCAAGGTCCATGCGGACGCACGAAAGTGGTCAATCGTCGCTCTCAACCGCATGCTCAAACTCCTCAGCGATAACCCCGCACCACACAAGACCGCAAACCCAATCAAATCAGCTTCCAATTAAGGCAGTGGGACTTAAGGCTCACCCGCCCTCATCCCGGCGCCGCCGCCGGGATCCGTCTCAGTTTGGAATTGGTTATTCAAACAACACGGTATGAGCGAATGCAACGTACCTTGAGGGGAATACGCGCACGCCTTACCGAAAACTGATTGAAGATGGACTCCAGCCTTCGCTGGAGTGACTGCGGGTGGCGCTGGAGTGACGGTTGGGGGTGTTTACGTGATGGTTGACGGTTTGCATGGCGCGCGTAAAAAGAACGATGCGATTAAAATACGAACCGAAGAAGTAACCAAAAGAAGATCACTCGCAAGATCAGCGGTCCTATGCCGAATTGCAGATATCCACGCCAAAGAGAAGATTGCATCATCCCGCGCCGACGAATTTGTCGCGGATGGTTCCCAAGCCGACCCATAGATAACCGATTGCAAACAGCAGCAAGAACGGAAGGCTAACCAACGTCTCCTGACTCATTGTGGCAATTCCTGCTCCAACCAACAGCAAGAGTCCAAGCGTTGTCTCAACAATGCCAGAAGGCAGGATACGACTCCACATGAACCGTCCTTTGCCGGCAGGGTCGATCTGTCCTTTTGCTTGCCCTGCATATTTTGGAGTGCGTACAAACGGGCTCTTGATATTTAGAAATGCTTCGAGCACTGCACGAGAATTATTGAGGCTGATCCCGATCCCGATGGCCATCAACATGGGAAGTTGCACAATGGTTCGCAAGAACCCTCGACCTTGCGCACGTTGAGATGCAACATAAAACGTGCCCGCAGAACAAGTCGCGAGGCCAAACAATGTCAATCCCATGAACAATCCTGCAAACGAGCCTTTCTCAGCGGGTGACAAGTGCACAAAAAACGCAGGGAAAATTAACAAACTCAACGCGAAGACAAACAAATACACGACAGGCGAAGTAAGGTGGAACCACGCTTCGATTTTCGTGCCAAACGATGCATCGCTGCGCAGAATACTGGGAAGCAATTTGATCGCAGTCTGAATAGATCCTTTGCTCCAGCGATGTTGTTGATTGTTGAAGGCACTGATGCAAGGCGGCAACTCTGCAGGACATTCAATCGAAGGATCGTAGATGAATTCCCACCCCTTCATCTGCGCGCGGTACGACAAATCCACATCTTCGGTGAGTGTGTCATGCTGCCAACCTCCTGCATCCTGAATGCATTCCCGCCGCCACATCCCTGCAGTGCCATTGAAATTGAACCACTTGCCCGACCGGTTGCGTGCGGTGTGTTCGATCACAAAATGGCCGTCAAGGAAAATAGCCTGACTTCGAGTGAGGGGTGATTCTTCTCGATTCAGATGCGACCAACGTGTTTGCACCATGCCTACTTTGGCATCATGAAAATAGGGCACGATATCACGCAATATGGTGGTCGGTGGAACAAAATCTGCATCAAATACTGCAAGCAAGTCACCTTGCGCCAGTTCTGTCGCTTCCGCTAATGCTCCCGCTTTGAATCCCTGCCGATTTTCACGATGGATAAAGGTCACATTGTGGCCAGCCGCTTGCATAGCTTTGCAGGTAGCTGCACAAATCTCGGTGCAATCGTCCGTTGAATCATCTAACACTTGAACTTCAAAACGATCACTGGGGTAGTCAATCGCGCAAGCGCTCTCGATGACACGTTGAGCAACCGCGGATTCATTGAACATAGGCAATTGGACCGTCACGAAAGGCAAGTTCGCCTCGTCGTCATTCGACGAAGGCGAACCCAGTCTCGACAATGCTGCATTGATCTCGCGATCCAGCACTCCACTCCCATGCCGGCGAAAGAGAAAGACGAGCCAATACCGATGTAAGCCATAGACGATCAAGACCGCCAAGACGATCAAGTACAACGAAGTGAGGGGCCAAACGATCGGAGTCAACCAGTTGTGCAATGATGTCTGAAGTTCGACCATAAATTGAGCCACGTTGAGTTTACTCTGTTTGGAAGGTTCGTTATCGGGACTGTTCGCCTGCTGCTGGCGCAATGAGGCAGACTGTGGATGCCGGGGGGCTGTCTACTGTTTTCCTTGCCAACCGGTTCTGCCTACGCCTCTCGTTCGGATCATGTTCTCTCGAATCTACCCGTCATGGTAGTTGTTTTCAAAATGTATGCTCTAAGGGTGCCAATCAATTTGATTGGAATGGGTGGAACCCCCGATTCAAGTGGGTCCGTACATCGGCCTGTCATCTCAGTGCTCCTATCGTTACGGCATGCATTCCCTCTGGACCAAATCTGAGGTCTCTCTCACGGAGATCGAATCACGCGCCCCGGCTTGGCTCGCGCAATGGGTCGATTCGATGGCTCTTCATCAGGCTGAAAAAAACGATGACTCCATTGCTGGCTGGTCCAAGATTGCGGAATTGCACCCTCGAAATAGCGAAAGGGCGCATCTCTTTGATTGGTGGTGGCTGCCTTGTAATCCCGTTCGAGAAGACGATCAGGCGATCCTGCTCGATTCCGCCATTCGCGTTGCACCCGCCGGGACGACGCTGGTTATCCCATCTGGGACGCTGGCAGAAGGGTTTTTTGAAGCGACACCCCTTAATTGGATGGGGGCGGGGTATACGACTCTCATCGAATGGCTGAGGCGAGTACGTACTACCCTTGAGAACCGCAAGATTCGTCTCCTCTTGAGGCCGCACGCTCGACATGTGCTGTCTGATCATCAGATCGCCCAGCAACTGCTTCGTGATCTCGATGTACTGGATGAGACCGGGACAATCTGGGATAACACGTCGCCAATTGGGCTTTTTGTATCGCCGATCGATTTGCTGGAACCAAGCATGCTAGCTGATCAGGGCGACCACCTTACCCGGATATTGACTTTGCTGGGCCCGATTGCCCATGGAATCTATTTGTACAATTGGTCCGTCGATTCGGAATTTGATGTCATCGCAGAATCAACAGAATCAACCAACGACACCCGTCATGAGGACCAAAGAGTGAAGATGAGCGAGATCATTGGGCCCTTGGTTCAATCTCATATCTCGCAATCGACGCCGGTCGTCTTCCCAGAATCACTCGATTTTGAAGATCCGTTGATATCCCACATTTGCAACTTGGTGGAATGATTCGTGTCGGCGGATTCGGCTTGCCTGTGAATGACGCATAAACTACTTTCGTCCAACTGCCAGACGGCAACCGCTTTGGATGAACACATTTCGCTTCTTTGTTCAAATTGCCTTCGGGAACGACAGCATGCCTGAGAATACAACAACCACCCCCGATCTCAATCACCCGACGATTAGCCGACTCAAAGCCAAATTTCCCCAGGCTGGCCTCCGGGCAACTGAGTTCCGAGGCCAAACCACGGTCGTCGTTTCTCCGAGCAATCTGCACGATGTCATGCAATTCCTCCGCGATGATGAGGGCTGCCAATACGATTTCCTGTCCGATGTCTTTGGCATTGATTATCTGAATTATCCTGTTGTCATGCCCGGCCGATTCGCGGTTACGTATCTGCTCAGCAGTTATGCGAAGGACGATCGACTCACCATTAAAGTCTATCTTGACCCGTCGATGGATACCACTGGAGCTCATGTCGATCCGGCTTTGGAAGTTGATTCTGTCACCGACATCTGGGCTGGAGCAGAATGGCCCGAGCGTGAAACGTTTGATATGTTCGGCATCCGCTTCCGTAATCATCCGGACCTTCGTCGAATTCTGACCTTCGACGATTTCAAAGCTCACCCATTACGCAAAGACTATCCCCTCCAGGGCAACCGAGAACGTGAGAATTATGTCGTCGTTCATCGCGATGATGCGTAATACCACTACGATGGCCAACGCCTTCTGTTTAAATTTTTGAGATGTTGATCGTCCCTTGCTCTCACTCTTGACAATCTATCCAAGATGATCGAGAATTGGGAGCAGATTCCCCGGTCTTGTGATGATCCTTTTTGGATATTCCTGTAGCCGCTGAGTTGTGCTCGAACAAAACGATCATTCTGCTGCGATGTTCAGACAATCGGTTCAATCACACTAGGCGAGAAAGTCTGGTTCATCTACGGATTCGCAGCCGGCTCAACATCCGTCCCCGGTTGCCCCGACATAGTGGTGGACATTGACACTCCCCGAATCTTCGGTCAAGCGAAGGCTGACAA